>Ga0302174_10000010_pt1 | contig 130266 bp, 114 predicted proteins | sample I_Fen_N3_2_FD_198789 | JGI IMG/M metagenome (GOLD analysis project Ga0302174, IMG submission 198789) | Peat permafrost microbial communities from Stordalen Mire near Abisko, Sweden - I_Fen_N3_2 | ecosystem: Environmental > Terrestrial > Soil > Wetlands > Permafrost | place: Sweden: Abisko... | reverse complement strand
GCCATGATCAAACTCTTCAATTAAAAGTTCGATTTGCTTAAACAAGTTAAGCGGTGCTCAAAGATTACTTCGTAATAATTCAACTAAATGAATTACTGCTTGGTCACTCTAAGACTTGATATTTTTTGCCACCGAGGTGGCTGATATCGTCTTGTGAGTGCCCACACAGATTGTCTGATAAATTGTTAAAGAGCATGCCGCGGTTCGCAAGGAATCTTATGCGGCGCGGGAGGCGTATATTACGTTTTCCCGCTGAAGAGTCAAGAGATTATTCATTTGAACTTTCATCTTTTTCTCTTCCTGTCCGAGCGACTTCTCAGTCGTTGTTCCCGGTCAGTGGAGGCGCATTATAGGGAGTTCTCAGAAGGCCGCAACCTTTAATTTGAAAAAACTTTTCGAGTGCTTTCTTTTTGGTCTAAACGTTTATAAAGCCTGCATTAAAGCGATTTTTTATACGATATCTGCCCAAAATCCTCAGCGAATTTAGCGACCTGCTGCCAGTCTGTGTATTCAACTTCTTTGCTGGTGTCCGTTTCACCGCCTGTCATACGCATAATAAGTTGGATCATAACCTTATCAAACCAGCGATAACGCGGATAACGCAGCGCACCCGCGAAGACACCACAGATTGCCGGTTCCCACGGTGAGTTCAGCAGGAACTTGCGCACATAGGCATTCGTCTGCGGGCTGCGCTTCTCAGGCTTACGGGCGGTGAGGTTGACGCCAAAGAAGGCCGATGGCATCTGGTTAAGAGTATCAGCGTGCTTTTTCACAAATTTATCCAGCACCGCATTAAAGTGACCATAACGGATAGACGCGCCAATCATCACCTGGTCGTAGCTTTTCAAATCAACATGCCCGGCGTGCACCAGATCGATGACATCGCAGCTGCACTTCTCTTTCAGCTCACTGGCAATATAAGAAGAGATGGCATGAGTCTGCCCGTCACGGCTTGAGTAGAGTATCAACGCTTTCATTCTTGTTTCCCTTTCCAAAACTTATTCGCGCCAGAACGTCGGCGTAAACAGTACTAATAGTGTGAAGACCTCAAGACGACCAAACAGCATGGTGACGATCAGGATCCATTTCGCCGCGGAATTCATGGACGCAAAGTTATCGGCGACAACGCCCAGCCCAGGCCCCAGGTTATTCAGCGTGGCCGTCACAGCGGCGAATGCCGAGAAGTTATCCACTCCAGTCGCAACAATCGCCAGCATGCTGACAATAAATACCAGCGCATAAGCCGAGAAAAATCCCCATACGGCTTCGATGATACGTTCCGGCAGCGCGCGGTTACCCAGCTTGATGGTGTAAACCGCATTCGGATGCACCAGCCTTTTCAGTTCACGCGAGCCCTGTAAATACAACAGCAGGATACGGATAACCTTCAGGCCGCCGCCGGTCGAACCGGCACAGCCACCGATAAACGCAGAACACAATAATAGAAGAGGCAGGAACAGCGGCCACTTTGAAATACTGTCTGTGGTGTAACCCGCCGTGGTCGCCATCGACACCACCTGGAAGAACGCCTGATTAATAGTTTCCAGCCCGGAACCGTAGACATTGTGGATCCACAGAACAATTGTGCAGATGATTACCAGCGTAAATTGCACGCCGATGAACATGCGGAATTCCGGATCGCGCCAGTACACCTTTAGGTTACGGCCACTCAGCATCGCGAAATGCAGACCATAGTTACAGCCGGAGATAAGCAAGAACACCGCGATAATGCTGTTGATGGTGCCGCTGTGGAAATAACCAATGCTGGCGTCATGCGTCGAGAAGCCGCCGATGGCAATAGTCGAGAAGCTGTGCCCGATGGCGTCAAAGACTGACATCCCTGCGCCCCATAACGATAATGCGCAGGCGATGGTCAGCAACACATAGATCAGCCACAAGGTTTTCGCGGTTTCAGCAATACGCGGGCGCATCTTGTTGTCTTTCAGCGGCCCCGGCATTTCAGCGCGATACAGCTGCATTCCGCCAACGCCCAATATCGGCAGGATTGCTACGGCGAGCACGATGATCCCCATACCGCCAAACCATTGCAGCATTTGCCGGTAGAACAGAATCGCTTTCGGTAAGGAATCCAGCCCGACCAGAGTCGTCGCACCGGTCGTCGTCAGGCCGGAGAAAGATTCAAAGAACGCATCGGTGAGTGAGAGGTTTGGCCGTTCGGAGAACAGAAAGGGTAATGCCCCGACGCTGCCCAGCACCGTCCAGAACAGAACCACGATGAGAAAACCCTCGCGCGGCTTCAGTTCACTCTTCTGCTTTCGATTGGGGAGCCAGAGGAAAAGTCCAATCGCCAGGGCGACGAAGAACGTCTGGCTGAACGCACGTCCCGCGCCGTCCCGATAAATAAGAGCGACCAGACCGGGAATAATCATCGTTCCGGAAAACAGGATGACAAGCACCCCGACGATGCGTGTTATGGCACGAAAATGCATGCTGGTGCGTTCCTCAGCGAATTAACCATAGAAAAAATTAAGAAACCGGACGCAGAATGAGCGTGCCACGGCTGATATCGAACAGATGACTGACCGTTGCCGTTGCATCCGCAGCGGGCAGCGCCAGAACGAGATCGACCGCAGCGCCAAACTCACTGCGTAAAATATGCCCGCCGACTTGCGAGAGCAGCGTTTCCACCAGCTGTAACTGGCTGTAATCACACTGCACCGCGAATTCTGCCAGCGGAACTTTTTGCTGCACGGTAAGTTGTTTTAATGCCTGCTGAACCCCGCCGCCGTAGGCTTTCACCAGCCCGCCGGTGCCCAGCATAATGCCACCGTAATAACGCACGACGACGGCAATGATTTCCCCGACGCCGCTCCCCATCAGCTGACTGAGGATGGGTTTGCCCGCAGTGCCTGCCGGTTCGCCATCATCAGAAAAACCCAGCTGTTGCGAATCATCCGGTGCACCCGCCACAAACGCCCAGCAGTGATGACGCGCTGCCGGATGCTGATGTCGTATGTCCTGAATAAACGCTTTCGCCGCCTCGACGCCTTCTGTTCTTGCCAGGAAGGTAATGAAGCGGCTCTTCTTTATCTCCTCGCTGAAAGTGACAGACTCAGCGGGAACGGGATACGGCTGCATCAGGCCAGCTTCAGATCGCGGGTCATGTTTTCGACACGGTTGTCGTGGATAACAATATTGTCCTCGATACGGATCCCGCCAAACGGCTTCATGGCTTCAATACGATCCCAGGCAAAGTGCTTACTGAATTGCCCTTCGCGCAATGGCGCCAGCAGCGAATCGATGAAGTACAAACCCGGTTCGATGGTCAGCACCATGCCCGGCTCAATCACGCGGGTGCAACGCAGATACGGATACTGCGAAGGCGCAGCCTGATGGGTACCTTTATCGTCCTGCATAAAGCCAGCAACGTCATGCACCTGCAATCCCAGCGGATGCCCAAGACCATGCGGCAGGAATGGCCCGGTCAGGTTTTGTTCCACCATCGCGTCTTCACTGATATCCAACACCAGCTTGTGCGCTTTCAATAGTTTGGCGATGCGGTGATGCATCTGAACATGATAGTCGGTATAGCGCACGCCGGACTTAATCGAGTCAATTAAAGCCAGCTGCTCGGTATTGAGATCTTTTACCAGCGCACCGAAATCACTGTCCGGTTTCCCGGCATAGGTGCGGGTAAGGTCAGCGGCATAACCGTTGTACTCCGCACCGGCATCCAGCAGAAAGCTGCGCATCTCGGACGGCGGCTGGTTATCGAGCGTGGTGTAATGCAGTACGGAGGCGTGTTCGTTCAGCGCGACAATGTTGTCATACGGCACATCGGTATCGCGATGGCCAGTGGCGGTGAGATACGCCAGATTGATATCAAACTCGCTCATGCCAGAAAGGAAAGCTTCTTTCGCCGCGCGATGTCCGCTGACGGCTACTTTCTGCGCTTCACGCATACAGGCCAGCTCATAGCTGGTTTTGTACGAACGATGATAATGCAGGAAATCCAGCACCGCTTTCGGGTTCACGTTAGCTGCGGGCACACCCATGCTGATAGCGCGATCCTGGCTTGAACCGATATAACCGACACGCTTGAGATCCACCGGCAACTGGCCTTTGATGTCCTCGGCATTGGCTAAGGGCGTAATGGCGACCTCTTTGGTCCAGAACGAGTCTGGCAGCGGCTCGTGGCTGTGCCAGTAGTCGACCGGCGAATAGAACCACAGCTTCGGCGCATTCACACCATCGACCCACAACCAGCAGTTTGGCACTTTGGTGACCGGCACCCAGGCTTTGAACTGCGGATTCACTTTGAAGGGATAACTGTGGTCATCAAGGAAGGTCGTTATCAGTTCACCAGAGTGAATGAGTAACGCATCAAGCTGAGAACGTTGCAGAATTTCGCGGGCACGCGACTGCAACGTAGCGATATGTTCTTTATAAAGCGTAGTAAGCGATTCCATCCAACTGTCCTTTTTTCACCGGAAAGACGATGCTGCATCTTATCACAGCCTTACGCCTGCCATAGTCATGGAAGGTTTGTGATCTTGCCAGCAAATAAAACACATCTCATTTGCAAATTATTAACATAATAACCACACTCGAAAGCATCTGGTCATACCAGATCATCCCAGATGATTCAGGAGAGACACATGCTTTACCAAGGCGAAACATTACACCTGCACTGGCTCGACGGCGGTATCGCGGAGCTGGTGTTCGACGCTCCGGGCTCGGTGAATAAGCTCGATACTCAAACGGTCGCCAGCTTAGGCGAGGCGATTGCGGTACTCGAAAAGCAGTCTGACCTGAAAGGGTTGCTGCTTAGTTCAGCCAAACCGGCCTTCATTGTCGGTGCGGACATCACTGAATTTTTGTCCCTGTTTAACGCGCCAGCGAAGAAACTGCATGAGTGGCTGAATTTCGCCAACAGCATTTTCAACCGACTGGAAGATTTACCGGTGCCGACGCTTTCTGCCATCAGCGGTTATGCGCTGGGCGGCGGCTGCGAGTGCGTACTAGCTACCGATTTTCGTATCAGCACTGCCGATGCACGCATTGGTTTGCCGGAAACCAGTTTAGGGATTATGCCGGGCTTCGGCGGTTCCGTTCGCCTGCCGCGCCTGATTGGTACCGACAGCGCCCTGGAAATTATCGCCGCGGGTAAAAACATCAGCGGTAAAGAAGCCCTGAAAGTCGGGCTGGTCGATGCGGTGGTTGATGCCGATAAGCTGCGCGACGCCGGGATCTCCATGCTCAGACAGGCGGTTGACGGCAAACTGGAATGGCAAAAACGGCGTGACCCGAAACGCCTGCCGCTCAAACTCAGCCAGATCGAAGCGGCGATGAGTTTCAGCGTGGCGAAAAGCATGGTCATGCAGAATGCCGGCAAACACTATCCGGCACCGATGACCGCAGTCAAAACCATTGAAGCCGCCGCGCATCTTGGCCGCGACGAAGCACTCAAACTGGAAACCGCCAACTTTGTGCCCCTCGCACAATCCAAAGAAGCGCGGGCGCTGGTCAGCATTTTCCTTAACGATCAGTTCGTCAAAGCCAAAGCTAAAAAACTGGCGCATAACAGCGAAAAACCGGTGCAGGCCGCCGTGCTTGGCGCAGGCATTATGGGCGGCGGGATCGCTTACCAGTCCGCGCTGAAAGGTGTACCGGTCATGATGAAAGACATCAATGACCAGTCCCTGACGCTTGGCATGAACGAAGCGGCCAAGTTGCTCAACAAGCAACTCGAGCGCGGAAAGCTCGATGGACTGAAGATGGCGAAAGTGCTGTCGACCATTCATCCGACGCTGGATTACAGTGGTATCGAACGCGCCAACGTGGTGGTCGAAGCGGTTGTGGAAAATCCAAAAGTGAAAGCCGCAGTGCTGGCCGAGGCCGAATCGTTACTCGACGCCGATACCGTTCTGGCCTCCAACACATCAACTATTCCTATCGATCAGCTGGCTTCCTCGCTGAAACGCCCGGAAAACTTCTGCGGCATGCACTTCTTCAACCCGGTGCATCGTATGCCGCTGGTGGAAATTGTTCGTGGCGCGAAAACCTCAGATAAAACATTGTCGCGCATCGTCTCTTACGCACTGACCATGGGCAAAACGCCGATTGTGGTCAACGACTGCCCGGGATTCTTCGTCAACCGCGTCCTGTTCCCGTACTTCTCCGGCTTTAGTTTACTGCTGCGTGACGGCGCAGATTTCCGCCAGATAGACAAAGTGATGGAAAAACAGTTCGGCTGGCCGATGGGTCCGGCATATCTGCTGGATGTGGTCGGTATCGATACCGCGCATCATGCGCAGGCGGTCATGGCGGCCGGATTCCCGCAGCGTATGGCGCGAGACTATCGTGACGCCGTGGACGTGTTGTTCGATAACCGCCGCTTTGGCCAAAAAAATCAGCTGGGCTTCTACCGTTACAGCGAAGACAGCAAAGGTAAACCGCGTAAAGAGGTAGATGAACAGGCGCTCAGCCTGCTGGCTGAAAATCTCAAACCGGGCCACGCTGACTTCTCACCGCAGGATATCATCGCCCGTATGATGATCCCGATGATTAACGAAGTGGTGCGCTGCTTCGAGGAAGGCATTATTGCCAGCCCGGCAGAAGCTGATATGGCACTGGTGTACGGCATCGGTTTCCCTCCGTTCCACGGCGGCCCGTTCCGTTATCTCGATACGATTGGCACGGCGGAATATCTCAAAATGACCGAACATTACGCGCACCTGGGGCCGATGTATCAGGCACCGGACGGGCTTCGCGCCAAAGCGCAAACCAATGAAAGTTACTACCCGGTTGCGGCTCCGCTGGAAAACATCAGCACCGGTAATCAGGCATAAGGACCGAAATCATGGAAAACGTAGTCATAGTTGATGCAGTCCGCACGCCAATGGGTCGTTCGAAAGGCGGCGCATTCCGCCACGTCAGGGCTGAAGATTTATCCGCGCATCTGATGCGTGCCGTACTGGCACGCAATCCGGCGCTGGATGCCAAAAACATTGATGATATCTACTGGGGCTGCGTACAGCAGACTCTGGAGCAAGGCTTCAATATTGCCCGCAACGCCGCATTACTGGCGGAGATCCCGCACAGCGTACCGGCTACCACCGTCAATCGTCTGTGCGGCTCGTCGATGCAGGCACTGCATGATGCGGCGCGCGCCATTATGGTTGGCGACGCACAGGTCAGCCTGATTGGCGGCGTCGAACACATGGGTCACGTGCCGATGAATCACGGCGTAGATTTCCATCCCGGCCTGAGCAAAACCGTCGCAAAAGCTGCCGGTATGATGGGGCTGACTGCAGAAATGCTGGCGAAAATGCACCACATCAGCCGTGAAATGCAGGATGAATTCGCTGCGCGTTCGCATCAGCGGGCGCATGCCGCAACGCTTGCCGGTCACTTTGCTAACGAAATCGTACCGACCGAAGGCCACAACGCAGAAGGCGTGCTGACCCGTTATGATTTTGACGAAGTCATCCGTCCGGAAACCACGGTCGCGACGCTGGCCGCGCTGCGTCCGGCATTCGACCCGGTTAACGGCACCGTCACCGCAGGTACCTCATCGGCACTCTCCGACGGCGCTTCGGCAATGCTGCTGATGAGCGAGTCTCAAGCGAAATCATTAGGCCTGAAAGCTCGCGCACGGATCCGTGCGATGGCGGTGGTCGGCTGCGATCCGTCGATTATGGGTTACGGTCCGGTTCCTGCAACGCGACTGGCGCTCAAACGCGCCGGGCTGAGCGTTGAGGATATCGGCCTGTTCGAGCTCAATGAAGCGTTTGCCGCACAGGCTTTGCCGTGCGTGAAAGACCTGGGCCTGCTGGAAACTATGGAAGAACGCGTCAATCTCAACGGCGGCGCGATTGCATTGGGACATCCGCTGGGATGTTCGGGTTCGCGTATTTCCACCACCCTGCTGAACCTGATGGAACGCCGCGATGTGCAATTTGGCGTCGCGACCATGTGTATCGGTTTAGGTCAGGGCATCGCGACCGTGTTTGAACGCGTCTGATTTTCCATTATCTGCATAAACAAAAAGCGGGCATCTCAGCCCGCTTTTTATAAATCTCGTCTTATCCGTTTTAGTTGCCGTTTTCCCGCCTGTCAGGGGCGGGCTTTTTCACGACTTGCGACGTGCTGCACCAGTCAAATGAAAGAGAACGCGTCGCCAAATAAACGGTCTTCCAGCGCACCGCGCTCTGCAACAAAACGCTCACGGGCAATCTTCGCCATCTCAAAACGTCCCGCGATATAAATATCGTGGTCCGCCAGAGAGGAGAAATCCTGCAATACAGCACTCAGCACGGTACCGCTTCTGCCCTGCCAGCCGTCTTCAGGCTGTTCCACCACCGGGATCACTTTCAGATTCGGGTGATGAATGCTCAGCGCTTCCAGCTCACCCAGATCATAAAGGTGCTTCAGCTCGCGCCCACCCCAGTAGATCGAAATGTCGCGATGAGGCTGCTGCTCCAGCGCGGTGATCAGAATCGAACGCACGTAGGAGAAACCGGTACCGCCGGCGATAAGCACCAGCGGACGCTGGCCTTCTTCGCGCAACCATGCATCGCCGTGAGGAATATCCACGGTAATCGACTGCTCTTTCAGAATGCGATCCATCACGGCCATCGCGTACAGGTTCAGCTCGGACGCGCCGATGTGCAACTCGATCACGTTGTGTTCCGCAGGCGTCGAGGCCAGTGAGAACGGACGCTTATCGCGCTCGTCCATCACTACCATCAGATACTGACCCGCGCGGAACGAGAAAGGCGCTTCCGGTAACAGCCGGACTCGATACACAGTATCGGTAATCGCCTCTACCGAGGTCACTTTACAGCTCAATGTTGTCATGCGTTCCCTCTGTGGGTCATCAAAGCAAAGCGTGGGACCAGCGTCGATTATTTCTTCGCATCGTCTTTATCATTAAGAATAGCGAGCTCATCCCAAATGGCGTCGATACGGGCGGTGACGGCAGGATCCTTCACAATCGGACGCCCCCACTCACGCTGCGTTTCACCCGGCCATTTGTTGGTCGCGTCCATCCCCATTTTCGAACCGAGGCCCGAGACCGGAGAGGCAAAGTCGAGATAATCAATGGGCGTATTTTCTACCAGCACCGTATCCCGCGCGGGATCCATGCGGGTGGTAATCGCCCAAATCACGTCGTTCCAGTCACGGGCATTCACATCGTCATCACACACAATCACAAACTTGGTGTACATGAACTGACGCAGGAATGACCAGACACCCATCATCACGCGCTTCGCATGACCGGGATATTGTTTCTTCATGGTAACGACAGCCATACGGTAGGAGCAACCCTCCGGTGGCAGATAAAAATCAACAATTTCCGGGAATTGTTTCTTCAGGATTGGCACAAAGACTTCATTCAGCGCCACGCCCAGTATCGCCGGCTCATCCGGCGGACGGCCGGTGTAGGTCGAATGATAGATAGGATCTTTGCGCTGCGTCATGTGCGTAATCGTGAAGACCGGGAAGCTGTCCACTTCATTATAGTAGCCTGTGTGGTCGCCATAAGGCCCTTCCGGCGCCATTTCACCCGGTTCGATATACCCTTCAAGCACAATTTCTGCGCTGGCGGGCACTTCGAGATCGTTAGAAATACACTTCACCACTTCGGTTTTATTGCCGCGCAACAACCCGGCAAACGCATATTCAGACAGCGAATCCGGTACCGGCGTGACCGCGCCTAAAATCGTAGCCGGATCAGCGCCAAGCGCCACGGCCACAGGAAAACGTTGCCCAGGATGTTTCTGGCACCACTCCTGGAAATCCAGCGCACCACCGCGATGAGACAGCCAGCGCATGATGACTTTGTTTTTTCCCAGTACCTGCTGACGATAAATACCCAGATTCTGACGAGGTTTATCGGGGCCACGGGTGACGGTCAGCCCCCAGGTGATCAGCGGCGCAGCATCTTCCGGCCAGCACTGCATCACGGGAATTCGGGTGATATCCACCTCGTCGCCTTCCCAAATCTCCTGTTGACAAGGTGCAGAATGCAGCACTTTGGTCGGCATATTCAGCACCTGCTTGAACTTTGGTGCTTTGTCGTATAAATCGCGCAAACCGCGCGGCGGCTCAGGTTCTTTCAGAAACGCCAGCAGTTCACCGACTTCACGTAACGCACTGACGTCTTCCTTGCCCATGCCCATCGCCACACGTTCAGGCGTGCCGAATAAATTACACAGCACCGGCATGTCATAACCCTTTGGATTTTCGAACAACAACGCCGGGCCGCCCGCACGCAGGGTACGGTCAGCAATTTCGGTCATTTCCAAATAGGGATCGACAGACTGAGTAATGCGTTTCAGTTGGCCTCTCTTTTCAAGTAACGAGAGGAAGTCACGTAAATCACGGTATTTCATGCTGATTCTGAGTCGCCGGGTTGAAGGAAAGCATTATAGAGCCTCTCCTAAGTTGTTGCTGCTTTTTTGTTACCAGCTGGTAAACACTAATAATGAAAAGGCAGTGTAACCGTCAGAAGCCGAGGCTGTTGGTCTGACGGTGCGCAAATCGCGTTTCGCTCGGCATCACCGGCAGGTAAAAGGAACCAGCCCGCTCAGCGCTTGCGTGTCCTGATATTCCTCAATATCCTGACCATGACGGAACACCTTGAAGCCTTGATCTTTGGCGCTGAAGTAACTCAGATCATTACCCGACACTTGCAACAAACTGCCTTCGCGCAGCGCAATCACCGACTCAGACGGGTTCACCGCACAGAATTCGGCAATACGCTCGTCACGGGTTTCACCCATATGGCCGCTGACGTGTGCGTCGATGTAATGCGGATTGATTTGCACCGGAAACAGGCCAAGGGACGGCAGAACCACGGAGTTGCGCACCGGCATATCATTGGTGGTACGAATACTTGGCGTTGCGACGTTACAACCTGCGCTCCAGCCGATATAAGGCACATTGCGTTCACGCACGGCGCGCTGAATGGGAACAATCAGGCTGTTTTCGTGCAATAGTTGATTGAGCATCCAGGTATTGCCGCCGCTAATCAAAATACATTGCGCGCTGGCAATGGCATCTGCCGGGTTATCTGCGTGATGAATACTGGTGACTTCGATACCCAGCGCTTGAGAAAGTGCAGTGGCACGTTCGTCGTAATCACTGCGGATCAGCGCGTAAGGGACAAGGACGGCGGAGGTGATCGCGCGGGATTTTAGCACCGCCTGAATACGCTCTTTCGCATAACCCAGTAATTCTGATTCACCGGAAAGCTTACCGTTGCTCAGTAATAACAGCTCCATGACGCTTCTCCTGACTGTAATAAGATGAAGATAAGGGGATAAGTGTGCACTTTTCTTCGATAATAAAAGATAACTGGCCGACAAGCAGCAAACGTCTGCACTGATTCTCCCTGCCTGTATATCAGGGGCGGCTTTTGCTATGCTGCCGGAATCAACGTTTTAATGTGGGAAACTATGGAATCCTGGTACTTACTCTATTGCAAACGCGGTCAGCTGCTTCGCGCCAAAGAACATCTTGAGCGCCAGCAGGTTAATTGCCTGACGCCAATGATCACCCTGGAAAAGGTGGTGCGCGGACGCCGTACTTCCGTCAGCGAACCCATGTTCCCGAATTACATGTTCATCGAGTTTGACCCGGAACGGATACATACCACGACGATCAGCGCCACCCGTGGCGTCAGCCACTTCATCCGCTTTGGCCCCAAACTGGCGACGGTTCAACCCGACGTGATCAAACAGCTTATGGAACCGCCAACCATAGAAATTCGCGATCCTGAAACACCGTATGAAGGCGATGTGGTGATGATCACCGAAGGCGTTTTCGAAGGTCTCGAGGCTATCTATACCGAGCCTGATGGCGAAGCCCGTTCACTGCTGATGCTCAACCTGATCAACCAGCCCGTGCGGCAGAGCATCGATAACACGCACTTCCAGAAAATCTGAGCGGCCTTTCCTGTCTCCGCTCTGCCAATGAAAAAGCACCGTTATCCGGTGCTTTTTCAATTCAGGCAATTATCATTTCAGGCACTTAACGCGCGGACAGAGCGAACATCTTACGTGCATTATCGTCAGTGATATCTGCCAGCCACTGGGGATCTTCTCCACGCCACAGCGCGACCTGATTCACAATATGCGGCAAAAATGCCGGCTCGTTGCGCCGGTTCTTCGGCTTGTTTTCCATATCGCGCGGCAACAAATACGGTGCATCCGTTTCCAGCATTAACCGGTCTGCCGGGATCAACGGCAACATCTCACGCAGTTCCAGCCCGCGACGTTCATCGCAAACCCATCCGGTAATCCCGATTGACAGGCCCAGAGACAGATACAGCTCAAGCTCATGCTGCGTGCCGGTAAAACAGTGAACGACGCCGCCCGGTAATGTCGACAACCAGGGTTTCAGCAACGCGGCAAAACGTTCGCCAGCATCACGACAGTGTAAAAAAACCGGCAACTGCAACTCTGCTGCCAGCCCGAGCTGTGCGGTAAACGCCGCTTCCTGCTGATCAGCGGGGGAAAAATTGCGGTTGAAATCCAGACCACATTCGCCGATAGCGACAACCTGCGGCATAGCAGCCAGCCGTCGGATCGTCAGCTCAACGTCAGTATTCCAGCCACTTGCCTGATGCGGATGCACTCCCGCCGTTGACCAGCAAAAGTCAGGATGCTCTGCCGCCATTTTCTGCGCTTCCACGCTTTCCTGTGCAGAGGTGCCGGTGATCAGCATACCGCTCAGACCTGCTGCACGGGCTCTTTCCACCACCTGAGGACGATCTTTATCAAACTGATTACTGGTGAGATTGATACCAATTTCAAACATACGAAATCCTGAAACAGAAACCGCCCTTGCGGGCGGTTTGATGTCTATTTAACACGAATGAAACGACCGGGATATTACTCAGGTTCACCCGGCTCGTTCTCTTTATCCACATCCGCACGACGTCGTCCACCCACATAGAAACGGGCAAAGAACACGCCGATTTCAAACAGCAGATACATCGGAATCGCCAGCAATGTCTGGGAGAACACATCAGGCGGTGTTAACAACATCCCGACCACAAACGCGCCAACCAGCACATACGGGCGTTTTTTCTTGAGGTCTTCTGGTGTGGTAACACCACTCCAGCACAGCAGAACGATCGCAATCGGTACTTCGAAGGAGACGCCAAATGCCATGAACAGCGCCATCACGAAATCGAGATAGTTGTTAATGTCTGTAGCAATCTGCACGCCTGCCGGAGCGGTTTTCGCAAAGAAAGCAAACGCCAGCGGGAACACCACGAAGTAGGCAAATGCCACGCCGAGGTAAAACAGTGCGGAACTGGAGAACAGCAGCGGCATCATCAGACGGCGTTCATGTTTGTACAGCGCAGGCGCGACGAACGCCCAGACCTGATACAAAATAAACGGTGCGGAAACAAATACCGAGACAATCATCGTTAGCTTGATAGGCGTAAAGAACGGTGAGGCGACATCTGTCGCAATCATGCTCGCGCCTAAAGGCATTTGTTCGATCAACGGCGAAGCCACCAGCTGATAGATGTCATTGGCAAAATAAACCAGTGCCAGGAACACCACTAAGATACAGACAATGGCATTCAGTAGTCGCTTACGCAGCTCAATCAGATGGCTGATAAGCGGTTGGGTATCTTCAACAGCCATGTTTAGCGCTCGCCCGTCGGTTTAGTGAGTGAAACCGGTTTTTCCGGCGCAGTAGGTTCAGCAACGGGTGCTTCAACGGCAACAGGTTTGGTCACAGGCGCCGTGGCCACAGAAGGCTCAGTGATGACAGGTTCTGCGGTGGCGGCCAGCGTCTCGGCCTGTGCAGCAGCGGCATGGGCCGTCCTGTTCGATGCCAGAGCGGCATCAACCGCACTTTGTGGTGCCGCAACTGGCGCGGAGGCCACATTATCCGCCGTAGCCGGGGAGATGCCCGCATCGTGATGCGCTTCTGCATCATCTATCACAGGATTGTGGATGGTGTTACCTTCCGCTTTCGCCTCCTCCATTGCTTTGTCAGCAGGATTCAGCCCTGAGTTGATAGATTGCTTCATGGATTCTGCCGCTTCTTTCAGCTCGTCCATCGACGCTTTGATTTCCGGCGTTAAATTCTTAAGACCCGCTTCTTCGGCTTTCTTCAGGCTATCTTGCAGCTCCTGAAGTTTCAGCTCCTGCGACAGCTCGCTTTGTACCGAAGCAGCCATAGCGCGAAGCGTACGGATCCAGCCTGCTACTGTTCTGACTGCTACAGGTAAACGCTCCGGCCCGAGGACAACCAAGCCGATCACCAATACCAGCAGCAGTTCACTAAATCCAATATCGAACACGGCTTATACCTGCTCTTTGTTTTGGCTCTTGGTATCTTCTGCTTTAGCGTCTGGCTTGCCTTCAATAGACTTGGCAGCGAAATCAGCATCAGTTGGCGTTATGTCAGCGTCTTTGTTTGTTTTTGACTGGCTATCATCATCACTCATGGCCTTTTTGAAGCCTTTGATGGAAGCACCCAGATCAGCACCCAGACCACGCAGTTTCTTCGTACCAAACAACAATACGACAAGCACAACGAGAATCAGGATCTTAGTAATACTAATACCACCCATTATTTTCACCTCAAATAGGAAGGAACGACATTCATTGCCGTTGGCAAACGGCATTCAATTTAAATCAATTCTATTTTAAACAGTGTGTTAACTGGCGCGTTTCCAGCCGATCAGCCAGGAAATAACACCCGCCGTTATCAGACACGCCGGATATACTTCGACGTTGCCCAACAACAATAGGGTTCCACTCAATAACAGTGTCGCCCCTATACCCAAAAGATAACGAGACTGACCCTGACGGGAACTCTGGTTGTGCATCTGGGAGGAAAGCTTTTCGATGTTGTACTGCAACAGCTTGTGTTGTTGCAGACTCTGGTAAACCAGATCGGGTAACTCAGGCAGTTTCTCAACCCAGAATGGCGCACGCTCTTTCAGCGCGCGGATCATGGCAGGCAGACCCACCTGATCGCGAACCCAGCTTTCCAGGAAAGGTTTTGCCGTGGTCCACAAATCCAGTTGCGGATACAGCTGACGTCCCAAACCTTCGACATACAACAACGTTTTTTGCAGTAAAACCAGCTGAGGCTGGACTTCCATATTAAAGCGGCGCGCGGTATTAAACAGATTTAACAACACGTTACCGAAGGAAATCTCGGCCAGCGGCTTTTCGAAAATCGGTTCGCATACGGTCCGGATAGCAAATTCAAAATCTTCAACATTGGTATCGCGCGGAACCCAACCCGAATCGACGTGCAGTTCAGCCACTTTACGATAATCACGGTTGAAGAAAGCGATGAAGTTTTCAGCCAGATAGCGCTTATCTTCTTTGTTGAGTGATCCAACTATGCCGCAATCGATGCCTATGTAGCAAGGATCTTCAGGCGTTTCGTAGCTGACGAAAATATTTCCGGGGTGCATGTCGGCATGGAAGAAACTGTCGCGGAAAACCTGCGTGAAGAAGACCTGAACACCACGCTCGGCCAGCAGCTTCATGTTGGTGCCCTGCTTTTGCAGCGCTTCAACATCGGAAACCGGGATGCCGTAAATCCGTTCCATTACCATCAGGCGCTCACTGCAGTAATCCGGATACACTTCCGGCACATACAGCATCGGGCTCCCTTCAAAATTACGACGCAACTGGATAGCATTTGCCGCTTCGCGCAGCAAATTTAGCTCATCAAGCAGCGTTTTTTCATATTCGCGAACCACTTCACGCGGACGCAGACGGCGGCCATCGGGCAACAAGATCGGCACCCAACCGGCGAGGCGCGACATCAGACGGATATCAGCTTTGATAGTCGGTAAGATATCAGGGCGGATCACCTTGAGTACCACAGGCTTACCGTTCTCTTTCAGAATCGCCGTATGCACCTGGGCGATTGAGGCGGACGCCAGCGGTGTCTGGTCGAATTCATCAAACCAGTTTTCCAGCGGGCCGCCCAACGCGGTATCTATTTGCTGACGTGCCAGCGCACCATCAAAAGGCGGAACGTGATCCTGAAGCAGGGCCAGTTGGTCGGCAATGTGTGGCGGGAAGAGATCGCGACGCGTGGACATCATCTGACCGAACTTAATCCATACCGGACCGAGTTCTTCCAGCGCGAGGCGCATGCGCTCACCCAACGGCTTTTCTTTATGACGATGTGGCAACCAGAAAAACAGATAACGGCCCATGCGCAATGGCAGCGTTAAACGGATTTTAGGGATAAGCTCGTCAAGGCCGTAGATAAGAAACATGCGGATAATCAGGTATAAACGTCGCATTTCCCTTGGCGTCACGGTTTGCCCTCCAGTTTTTCGAGGCGTTTATCAAGAGCATCCAGTTCCCGCACCAGTGCGGAGACTTCATCGCTAAACCACACCACTTCCAACGGGCCTGGAGCCATCTTCCACTCTTCGGTCAGCGTTTGCGCCACGTAGTTTTGCTGATGTTTCAGCCCTTTTTGCAAGAAGCGGAAACCGCCCTGCACTGCCTGGCTTACCCCTTGGGCTGCGATATCGCCGACATACGGTGCCAGGAATTCGGCTGGCTCCCACTCGGCCATATCCAGCAGCGCAACCAGCTGCTGAACCACAGAAATATCGCCGTCGACCACCAGCTCACCGCTGCGCATCAGCGGTGATAACTGCTGGCGATCGCGCAGCTTATGCAGAACGGAGAGTTTTGAGGTGACGGTACAATCCGCCACGCCATCCCATTGTCCGAGGACATCAATTTTCTGCTCGCTGAAAACAAACGTCAGCGGAGCGCTCAGTTCCTGCAACTCGACACGAAGAACTTTACCTGCCAGACGCGTACGCGCCGCCTTCATGCTGCGATCTCTGAAAAGCAGGTAATTGAGCGGCGTCTCGATGGCAGCAGTCAGTAGCGGCGTTAACAACATCGGCATACTCATATCAGAATTTGAAACCCCGATGCAGTGCAACGATACCACCGGTCAGATTGTGATAAATCACATTCTCAAAACCGGCATCGCCCATCATGCCTTTCAGCGTTTCCTGATCCGGATGCATACGGATGGATTCAGCCAGATAACGGTAGCTTTCGGCATCTTGCGCCACGAGTTCGCCAATACGAGGCAAAATATGGAAGGAATAGGTGTCGTACGCTTTGCTAAGCGGTTTCAACTGCGGCTTGGAGAACTCCAGCACCAACAAACGGCCACCCGGCTTAAGCACGCGATACATAGAGCGCAGCGCTTTTTCTTTTTCGGTAACGTTACGCAGCCCGAAAGAAATAGTGATGCAGTCAAAGTAATTATCCGGGAAAGGCAGCGCTTCGGCGTTGGCCTGAACGTAGCTGACATTACCCACAATGCCGAGGTTCCGCAGTTTTTCGCGGCCCATTTTCAGCATGGAGTCGTTGATATCCGCCAGAACGACTTCGCCGGTCTCGCCGACCAGTCGGGAGAATTTAGCGGTTAAATCGCCGGTACCGCCAGCCAGATCCAGCACACGCTGACCACGGCGAACACCGCTGCAATCGATGGTGAAACGTTTCCAGATACGATGAATACCGAAAGACATCAGGTCATTCATCAGGTCATATTTTGCCGCCACGGAATGGAAGACATCTGCCACCATTCCCTGTTTGTCATCTTTAGCTACCGTGCGAAAACCAAAATGCGTAGTTTCCTGCGTCTGCTTTTCCATTTTATATGCCTGCTTTTTCAGTCGAACTCATGGGGAGAAGTGTATCAGAACCCGTTAGAAAGCCCCATCACCGATGCTGATTCAACATGTTGCAAAGATTCACCGGTTGAATCATAAAATCAGTGAAAACAGGGTGCCGCTGGTCATTAGTCATAATTCGTTCGGGTTCAACGTCGGTTCTTCTTCCGCATCAGAGGTGTCGGGCAGAGATGCGGTATCTTCAGGTTCGTTTTCCGCTTTTGCCATCTCGGCCAGAGAAGGGCTGATCGGCCGTTTAACTTCAACGCCCAACGCGCGGAAACTTTCTACCTGCCCTATGAGATTACCACGCCCTTGCGAGAGTTTATTCATTGCGGAACGATAACTTCCCTGCGCTTTATCCAGACTTTGCCCCATCGACTCCATATCGTCGACGAACAGACGCAGTTTGTCATACAGGCGGGCGGCGCGATCTGCGATACGTTTGGCATTCTGACTCTGATGTTCATAGCGCCACAAGTTACTGATGGTACGTAATGCCACCAGCAGAGTCGTCGGGCTGACAAGCATAATATTGTGTCGCAGCGCTTCGCTGATCAATTCGGGCTCACGGTCGATGGCCAGCAGAAAAGCGGGCTCGACGGGAATAAACATCAGCACATAATCGAGGCTGCGCAGGCCCGGAAGCTGCTGATAATCTTTGCGCCCCAGTAAACGGATATGCCCGCGTACCGACGCAATATGTTCACTGAGCGCCAGTTCACGCTCGCTGTCGTCTTCACTGTTAAAGTAACGCTCATAGGCCACCAGGGTCATTTTAGCGTCGATCACCACATCTTTGTTCTGCGGCAGACGTACCACGACGTCCGGTTGCATCCGGCTGTTGCTGTCTACCTGCACGCTGACCTGCGTCTGGTATTCGTATCCCTCGCGCAGACCGGAGGCTTCCAGAACGCGGCTCAGCACCACCTCGCCCCAGTTCCCCTGCGTCTTGTTATCGCCTTTCAGCGCTTTGGTGAGATTGACGGCTTCACGCGCCATTTCAACATTCAGCTGTTGCAGATTACGGATCTCGTGCGCCAGCGTATGTCGCTCACGCGCCTCCTGCCCGAAGCTGTCCTGCACCTGACGACGGAAACCGTCCAGTTGCTCGCGCAGCGGCAGCAACAGTTTATCGAGGCTTTGTTTGTTCTGTTCGTCAGCGCGACGGCCATTTTGTTCGAAGATCCGGTTTGCGAGATTTTCAAACTGGCTGCTCAGACGCTGTTCGCTGTTGATCAGCAGCCGCTGCTTATCTTCGGCGGCCATGCGTGTTTCATCGAGACGGGTCGATACCTCACGTAATTCGGCTTCCTGTGCGCTGTTGATTTCACGCTGCGCACGCAGCTCCTGATTAAGCTGTTCGCATTCGTTTTGCCAGTGCGTCAGCAGTTGCAGCTTTTCCTGGCTGGCCGCCTGCATGCTGTGAAGTTTCCGTAACTCCAGTTCAGCCTCGCGGATTTGCTGCAAAGAGGATTGCCGCTCGACTTTGACCGCGTCATTTTCGGCCCTCACCTGCTCAAGAGATTGCTCAAGCAAACGGCGCTGAGTCTCGAACTCAGTCTGCTGTTGCTGCTGGCGTAAACTGGCCACCAGCCAGCCCACTAATAAGCCGATTAATCCGGCGCCGAGGGCCGTCAGAATACTGATATCCACGCGTTTTCCTTCTTAAAGTCATCTGCGGTCACGGTAATAGCAGGCTGTATGGATGTCCAGTCTATTTTCTGTTGCATTAAGGCTTTGCGGGATGTCTTCCAAAAAGGAATTTCTCTGCTATTTCCCCCTTGCGGCAGACATTCACAGAGAGCAGGATTCAAAACCAGCGGCTGAGCCATTGAATGCCAAAAGCGCCGGGCGCCAGAATACCGAAGGCCCAGATCAGCGCAGAAGTGATATTGGCAATCTGGAAGTACTTTTGCGGCATACCACAGATACCTGCGACCAGCGGGACGACAGCACGAAGCGGGCCAAAGAAGCGGCCAATAAACGCGCCCGGCATGCCCCATTTATCAAAAAAAGCGTGACCACGTACAAGCATTTGCGGATGACGGGAGAACGGCCAGAAGTTGCCGACACGATCCTGATAATGGGAACCGACCCAGTACGAAAGCCAGTCGCCCAGGAACGCACCGGCCGCCGCTGCCGCCCAGATGGGCCAGAAAGGGATACCGGTTTCGCCAATCAGCGCGCCAAGTCCGAGCAAAATAAAGGTCGCGGGAAGCAGCAGCGAAAGAAAGGCCAGTGATTCACCGAAAGCCAGAACAAAAACGATGGGCGCAGCCCACACCTGATGTGCACGAATAAACGTGGTGGTGTAATCCAGAATCTCGTTAACAGTCAAAAATGCAGTTCCTTTTTTCATGGAGTCGGAGGCGTAATGAAAGGGATTATTCCAGACTCACTACAAACCTGACCTTAACAGATCCTTTGGAATGGGCAAAAAAATGGGCCGCCGGAGGCAGCCCATAAATGTGATGTGTTGTTTTGATTTTATAAAAATTAAATCAGGCGGCGTGCGGCTTCGACGACAATCTTCACCGCATGGCTTTCGGTCTTTTTCATGGTTTCCGCGTTAGGAATTTCCTGCTGCGTGCGGTTCACGATGACACCCGCAACCATACCTGCACGCAGACCCTGGCTTGCACACATGGTCAGCAGAGTGGCAGATTCCATTTCGTAGTTCATCACGCCCATTTCCTGCCACTCTTTCATCGATTCTTTGAAACGACGAACAACACGGCCGGAGTAAGTATCATAACGTTCCTGACCCGGATAGAAGGTGTCAGAAGAGGCAGTTACGCCGATATGTGTTTGTGCGCCCACGGCTTCTGCCGCAGCGACCAGCGCTGTAGTACAGGCGAAATCGGCCACTGCCGGGAATTCCATCGGTGCAAAGTGCAGGCTGGCGCCGTCAAGACGCACAGCCGCCGTCGTCACCAGAACGTCGCCGACGCTGATATGCGGCTGAATGGCACCCGTGGTGCCCACGCGCAGGAAAGTGCGGATGCCGAGCTGTGCCAGCTCCTCGACTGCGATAGACGTTGACGGGCCACCGATACCGGTTGAGCACACGATCACAGATTTGCCGTCAAGCTCAGCGCGCCATGATGTAAATTCGCGGTGGGAAGCCAGGCGAACCGGGTTTTCCATCAGTTTGGCAATCTTCTCCACGCGCTCAGGGTCGCCGGGAACAATCGCCAGCGTCGCGCCGTTTAAATCTTTTTTGGTCAGGCCAAGGTGGAAAACTTCAGGCTGAGACATAACAAACTCCTCTGTGTGTAAGGTCAATTATTGGCAGGAGGAACACCCGGCAACTGTACTGAACATTGTGACGTCATTTCGTGACGGTCGTCACTATGATGTAACAACAAGAATAACGCATACATTTAATTTGTGACTTACATCACAAATTATGCCGCTAAAGAGGAAATTTTATACGGCGATGCCTCCATTGCGGACATAAAAAAGCAGACATCGCCCCGTGAGAGGCTCTGCCTGCATAGATATTTACTGTAAATCAGGCGGGAACGGCGTCAGCTGCAGCGCTGCGTGACCAGATCCGGTGCTTCGCCAAATCTTTCAGGAATGCCTTCAGCAGGGCACCTTCAGCTTTTTCGCCTTCGATAATCCCCTCTTCTTTCACGTCATCCTTCAGCCCCAGCAGGGATTTAAAGCGGCGCGCGTCACCGCTCAGGCCAATAACTTTCAGATGTTTATAGGCTTCAAGAACGAAATGACGTGCGTCCCCGCTCATCAGCAATGCATCAATGTGCCCGTGCGGCACTATCACGGCGTCAACGGTGATTGACGGCGAACCGGCAAACGTCGCGTCAATCGGTAACGTCGAACCATCATCTGCGGTCACTGTCCCCAAATGGCTGGCCAGTAGTTTAGGGTGAACGCCCGCAGCCTGAAGCGCCTGCAAGGTTTCCAGAACATCGGCCGCGTGAACGCCGTCGCCCAGCAGCAGCGCAACCTGACGCCCTTTAATCACCCCTTTGCCGCTGGCATAGAGGCTGAGCGACGGATCGCTGTCCAGACCATTCACCGGTTTTGGGGGTTTGATTTTCAGCGTGTCTGCTGAAAGCGTCACGCCGACGTTTTTCGCCACCTTCTGCGCCAGCGACTGATCGACACGTGCCAGCAAATCCACCACGCGCTCGCGGATATAAGGTCGGGCGACTTTAGATAATTCAAACGAGAACGCCCCGGCAATGTGATCCTGCTCGGTTGGCGTCTGGCTCAACCAGAACAGGCGCGGCTGCGCATAAAACTCAGCAAACGACTCGCTGCGCTGGCGCACTTTTGCCGCATCAATTCGCTCAGGATAACTTTCGAAACCGCCGCCCGATGCGGCTGGAGGCGTTTCTCGCGGCCAGTTGTTGTTGATAGAATTCGGCTCGTAGTTTGCCGGATTGGTATCTACATCCTGACGGTGCATACCGTCACGCTGGAAGTTATGGTACGGACAGGTCGGCCGGTTAATCGGGATTTCGTGGAAATTCGGCCCGCCCAGACGGCTTATCTGCGTATCGGTGTAGGAGAAAAGCCGGCCCTGTAACAATGGATCGTTAGTGAAATCGATGCCCGGCACCACGTGCCCCGGATGGAACGCGACCTGCTCGGTTTCCGCAAAGTAGTTATCCGGGTTACGGTTAAGCACCATCTTGCCGATGAGCTGCACCGGCACCAGTTTTTCCGGAATCAGTTTGGTCGGGTCGAGCAAATCGAAATCAAATTTGAATTCGTCCTCTTCGGGGATCAACTGAACGCCCAGTTCATACTCCGGGTAATCGCCAGCCTCGATAGATTCCCACAGGTCACGACGGTGGAAATCCGCATCTTTCCCGGCCAGTTTCTGAGCTTCATCCCACAGCAGCGAGGCTTTGCCCGCCAGCGGTTTCCAGTGAAAACGCACAAAGGTGGATTTTCCTTTGGCATTCACGAAGCGAAATGTGTGGATGCCGAAACCTTCCATCGTGCGGTAACTGCGCGGAATGCCACGATCGGACATCGCCCAGAACACGTTATGCAAGGTTTCCGGTTGCAGGGAAACGTAATCCCAGAAGGAATCGTGCGCGCTGGCGCCCTGCGGAATTTCATTATGCGGTTCAGGTTTTACGGCATGCACAAAGTCCGGGAACTTGTGAGCGTCCTGAATAAAGAAAACCGGCGTGTTGTTACCGACCAAATCATAAATACCTTCATCGGTATAAAACTTGGTGGCCCAGCCGCGAATATCACGGACGGAATCCGCAGAACCCCGCGCCCCCTGCACAGTAGAAAAGCGCACAAACACGGGCGTCTGCTTTTTCGGGTCAGAGAGGAAACTGGCTTTGGTGACAGATTTCATGCTGCGGTAAGGCTGAAAATAACCGTGAGCCGCAGCACCTCGCGCATGAACGATACGTTCAGGAATACGCTCGTGGTCAAAATGGGTGATTTTCTCGCGGAGAATGAAATCTTCCAGCAGGGTCGGGCCACGGCTTCCGGCTTTCAGCGAGTTTTGATCATCAGAGATTTTCGTCCCCTGATTGGTGGTCAGCGGCTGTTTTTCACCATTTTTACGATGTCGCTCAAGCGCATCGAGTTTGGCGTTAGTATTCTGCGGACTTTTGGCACTGCCGGAGGCGGTAGGCTCTTTTCCGGGTGGTGTCGGTTGCGGCGAAGGCTGATAAGCGCGATCGGTGGGAGCCAGGTCTCCCAAGCCAGGTTGTGTGGATTTAATGCCCGTGGCGGGGGCGTGGCTTACCGGTAGTGACTCACTTTTCTTGGTTTTTTTTGAAGGTAATTTCGACATTGCACAAGACTCCTAACTTAAGTTTCGGGCGTTCCATGGGTCTTCCGTGACAGTTTTCCTGACTAACTTTTAACTATAGAACATCTCTTGCGCCTTGCTGTTGCCGCTTTCCGGCTATAGTTTTAATCCAAAGCGCAAATTTTCTGTATGGAGACTCCAATGAAAAATGATGAAATCCTCCCCCTGAAACAGGCTCCGACCAGCTTTGCGCCGGCCGTCACGCCGGTTGCGGAAACCACAATCCACACGGATACCGACGGCCTGCACGCCGGACAGACCACCATCCCTTCGCAGGGAGAAGATCTGCCCGCCTACCTTGCTCGTCCGGAGCAGTTCACCGGCAAATTACCTATCATTCTGGTGGTGCAGGAGATTTTTGGCGTACACGAACACATTCAGGATGTTTGTCGCCGTCTGGCGAAACAGGGCTATCTGGCGATCGCCCCCGAGCTGTATTTCCGTCAAGGAGACCCGCGCGATTACACTGAAATCAGCGAGTTATTTGCCAAACTGGTCAGTAAAGTGCCGGATCAGCAGGTACTTTCCGATCTTGACCACGCGGCCCACTGGGCGTCGCAGCACGGCGGCGATATCTCCAAATTAGGCATTACTGGTTTCTGCTGGGGTGGGCGGATCACCTGGCTTTATGCGGCACACAATCCGCAGCTGAAAGCCGGTGTGGCGTGGTACGGCAAACTGGTGGGCGATAAAACGCTGACCAGCCCGTCGAATCCGGTAGACCGCGCCGCCGCTCTTGATGCGCCAGTGCTTGGCTTGTACGGCGGGCAGGACAGCAGTATTCCGCAGGAAACTATCGAAACCATGCGTCAGGCTATTCGCGCTGCCAATGCCGATGCGGAAATCGTAGTGTATCCGCAAGCCGGGCACGCGTTTAACGCTGATTATCGCCCGAGTTATAACGCGGAAGCTGCAGCCGATGGCTGGCAGCGGATGTTGGATTATTTCGCTCAGTACGGCGTGAAATAAACGCACGTGAAGTGAAAGTTTTCGCATGCGAAAACAGAAAAGGCCTGACGGGTTTTCCCGTCGGGCCTTTTTTATGCGTAAGATTTAATCAGAAATAAAATCAATCATTACAGCGAGAGTTGCCCAAATGCGCCCTGCCAGTCTTCTTCGAACTTTTCTACCGCCGCCTGAACCGCAGGCGCACTGATAAACTGCTCCGCCACATCCACCGGCAGAGTGATTGACTGACACCCGGCCAGCAGACAAGCCAGCGCCTGACGCGGCGTTTTAAAACTGGCCGCCAGCACTTTGGCGTGCGGAGCATGCAGCGTCAGTAATTGCTGCAACTCGGTGACCATCGCGATGCCATCACCGCCCTGGGCATCAAGCCGGTTCACATAGGGCGCGACATATTCCGCCCCCGCCAGTGCCGAAAGTAAACCCTGGCCTGCGCCATACACCGCAGTGCCCAGCGTCGGGATTTTACGGGTACGCAGAATTTTGATCGCCGCCAGCCCTTCGGCGGTGACCGGCACTTTGACGACCAGCCCCGGAACACGGGAGTGCAGCAATTCCGCCTCTTCCACCATGTGTTCGGCATGATTCGCCAGAACCTGTGCAAACAGTTTCCCTTCTCCGCCCAGCGCATCACGCAGCGCAGGTAACACTTCCCACAATGAGGTCCGCGCTTTGGCAATAATACTGGGATTGGTAGTCACACCCTGCAACGGTAAAATTCGCGACAAACGCTTCACTGCACTGATATCAGCCGTATCCAGATAGAGTTCCATGCCATCTCCTGTCAGAGTTCAAGCTCTTGTTTCAGCAGCGCTTCGATTTGCACCGCCGTCGTTGACTGCATTAACGCATCGCGGAAACTGTCGTGCATAATCCGGCGCGCCAGCTTTGAGAAAATCCGCATATGCTGGTCACCCGCGGCGTGTTTGTTGAGGGTCAGCATGATGACAAACTGCGCCTTTTCATCACCCCATTGCACCGGCTCCTGTAATTTCGCCACGCTGATGGTCGATTGCTCGATGTGTTCAGATTTGGTGTGCGGAATGGCAAAGCCGAAACCAAGACCGGTGGAAAATACCGCTTCGCGTGCCCAGACGTCGGCGGCGAGTTTGCGCGGATAACGGCAGCGACCGGCCAGCATCAGGTTATCGACCATGCCTTTGATAACTTCTTCTTTGCTGCGCCAGTCGGTATTCAGCGCCACGCATTCCGCAGTGATCAGCGGCGCGTCGTTCACCTCCATACGGAACTGCGCCAGCAGGTGCTCAACTTCCAGCGACGTGCGGCACTGCATCGCGCGGTTGAGCAACAGACGGCATTCGCGACTGTCGAGTTTCGACAACCGCGCTTTGGTGACCGGAATCGACGGTGCGCTCATGCTGATTTCATCCAGTCCCAGCCCAACCAACAGCGGCAACACCGAGCCTTTCGCACCCAGTTCACCGCACAGCCCTATCCATTTACCGTGACGATGCACTTCGCGCACAACATGATCGAGGCCGCGCAGGAACGCCGGATTCAGGCTGTTGTAATGACGGGTCACTTTTGCGTTATCGCGATCGACCGCCAGTAGATATTGCGTGAGATCGTTACTGCCGATGCTAAGGAAATCAATCTCTTCGCAGCACTGATCGATGATGAACATCACCGACGGCACTTCCAGCATGATCCCCAGCTGAATTTTTTCATCGAAAGGGATTTGCTCGTTGCGCAGGGACTGTTTGGCTTCTGCCAGACGATCTTTGATCCATAAAATCTCTTCTATCGAGGAGATCATCGGGATCATGATTTTCAGCGTTCCATGTGCCGACGCCCGCAGGATCGAACGCAGCTGAGTGTGGAACAGCGGCAAGAATTCCTGATAAATACGCACAGCGCGATAACCAAGGAACGGGTTATTCTCAGCAGGAATATTCAGATAATGAACCGGCTTATCTCCACCGATATCCATCGTCCGCACGATAATGGTTTTTCCTTTCGCCGCTTCCGTCGCCTGACAGTAAATGTTGTACAACTCGTCTTCCGAAGGCGCACTGACGCGATCCATATACAGCATTTCTGTACGGAAGAGGCCGACCGCTTCCGCGCCGTTGCTGAAAGCGGCACTGGCTTCGACTGAATGCGCAATGTTCGCCGCCACTTCCATCCGCACGCCATCCGCGGTATAGCCCGGTTTGTTGAGATATACGCTCTGCTTCTGGCGCAATGCCTGATGGACGGCCTGCTCCTGACGGTAATAACGACGCACAGGCTCCGTCAACGCGCAGGCTATCAGCCCCAGATCGCCGTCGATCTGCACGTCCTGACGCAGATAAACCTGCAAAGGCTGAGGGTCGACACCTACCAGCGTAGGAATATTGAACGATCGCGCGAGAATAACCGTATGGGACGTACTGCCGCCGCTGCCGAGGAGCAGGCCTTTCAGATGCTTTTTATCCAGTTCGAGAAACTGGCTGGGGGTCAGTTCATCCGCCAGACAGATGCTGGCTTCACTGAGGGTTTGCTGGGAAGCAAACTGCGCTTCGCCGTAAATATGCTGCAACAGCTGGAAACTGACATCACGAATATCCAGTTCCCGTTCGCGCAGGTAAGCGCTGGACGATTTTGCGAGTTGCGCACTGAAATGCGCGGCGGTTTCCACAATGCTCTGCGCGCAGCTTTTTCCTTCCATCACATGGCTTAGCAACGCGTCGCGCAGGCTGTTATCGCGAAGCAAAGAACGATGCGCTTCAAGCACAGCGGTAATGGTGCCGCTGCCTTCCATTAGCTGTAATTCAATAGATTTTTCGAGCTGTGCCAGCCCGCCGGAAAGCAAACTTTGTTCTTTATCCTTGCCTTGAGACGCAGGCAAATCAGTCAATGCCGCCAGATTCACGTTGGAGAGATTAACCAGTTTGCCCAGCGCACAGCCTTCACTGACGGAACGGGCGCGGTAAATCACCGGGGAAAGATGCGTCAGGGATTCGGGGAGAGGCTCACGATCTGCGGTTTGATCGTGTTCAGGAAGGGCTTCATCACACAGCGGAAACTGATGCTCGATGAAATGCGCCAGCGCTGCCAGTGCTGCCACTTCGTCAACACCTTCGACCGTCACATGGCATTCATCGCCAGACAGAATGTCTGCGCCAATCAGCGACAACACACTTTTACCGTCAGCAACACGGTCAGTGCGAGTGTTATACCATTGAAACGTCGATTCAAATCCGTTGCACAACGATTCTATATGGCTCGCCGGACGAGCATGAACCCCATTAACCAGTACGCAGGTGAAGCTCAACTTCTTGGTCATTTCTGAATCCTCATCCCAGATGCCGGTGATCATTACCGGCACTTGCAGAATAGGGTCCCGAGGCTCGCGCTGACTACGAGACAAAAATGAGAAACACTGGATAAATGTAATGCATCCCGCTTTTTGCGAGACAGCTCACACTGTACAGGGGTCGATAAACCTCCCGTTATCTCGGGTTATTTGAAGCCGCTCGCATTTTCGATCGAACATTACAAAAGTCCAGTAAAACACAAATCTGTCCACTATTAGCGCCACCGCCCTCAGCCTATTGTTGTCGTCGATACCCTTTTAGTATCTGCGCTTTTTCACCAAAAGAAGCCCTGATATTTGTGATCGTTACGCCCGACACCGGAAGCTCCAGGAGCTAATCATGAAAGACTTGCTCAATATTCTAAAAAATACCCGCCAGCACCTGATGACTGGCGTCTCACACATGATTCCTTTTGTGGTCGCGGGCGGCATTTTGCTGGCCATCTCTGTCATGCTTTACGGTAAAGGTGCTGTGCCGGATGCCTTAACCGATCCGAATCTGAAAAAACTGTTTGATATCGGCGTTGCCGGTCTGACCCTAATGGTACCTTTTCTGGCCGCCTACATCGGTTACTCCATCGCTGACCGCTCAGCGCTGGCACCTGCTGCCATCGGTGCCTGGGTGGGCGCTTCCTTTGGCGCAGGCTTTTTCGGGGCGATCATCGCCGGCCTGCTGGGCGGCATTATCGTTTTCTATCTCAAAAAGATCCCTGTACCGAAGATCCTGCGCTCTGTGATGCCGATCTTTGTGATCCCGATCGTCGGCACCTTGCTGACGGCGGGGATCATGATGTGGGGCCTGGGCGAACCTGTCGGGCTGCTGACCACTTCGCTCACCCACTGGCTGCAAGGGATGCAACAAGGCAGCATTGTGGTACTCGCTATCATTATGGGGCTGATGCTGGCCTTCGACATGGGCGGGCCTGTGAATAAGGTTGCCTACGCATTTATGCTGATCTGCGTCGCGCAGGGCGTGTATACCGTCGTTGCCATTGCTGCGGTCGCTATCGCCACACCTCCCCTTGGCGTCGGTTTCGCCACCCTGATTGGTCGCAAGTTTTACTCCACAGAGGAACGTGAAGCGGGCAAAGCGGCCATGTTAATGGGCTGCGTCGGCATCACTGAGGGCGCAATCCCTTTCGCTGCCGCTGATCCGCTGCGCGTCATTCCTTCCATCATGATCGGTTCGGCCTGTGCAGCAGTCACCGCTGCATTGCTCGGCGCAGAATGCTATGCGGGCTGGGGTGGCCTGATCGTACTGCCCGTCGTTCAGGGCAAATTTGCTTATATCGGCGCGCTGCTGGTTGGCATGATCGTGACCGCCCTGTGTCTCAACCTGCTGAAATATCTCGCCGCCAAAAAACAATCCACCAAAAACCACCAGGAATCTGATTTGGATTTGGACTTTGAAATTAACTGACATCAGGGAAAATATTATGACCAACATTATTGCTGTTACCGCCTGCCCGTCCGGCGTTGCTCATACCTACATGGCAGCGGAGGCTATCGAACGTGCAGCCAAAGCTAAAGGTTGGGATTGCAAAGTGGAAACGCAGGGCTCAATCGGTCTGGAGAACGAGCTGACGGCAGAAGACGTGGCAGCTGCGGACATTGTGATTCTCACCAAAGATATCGGCATCAAATTCGAGGAACGCTTTAAAGGGAAAATGACAGTGCGCGTTGGCATCAGTGACGCAGTCAAACGCGCCGACGCCATCATGGAAAAGATTGCCGCACACCTCAAGAACACGGCTGTCACGGATTGAATTTAAGGAGAACAGGATGACTTCCCGCATCGATCGTCTGAAAGCCGCGCTTTTCGCCAGCCCGCGTGAAATCTCGCTGGAACGCGCCTTGCTGTATACCGCAAGCCATCGAAAGACTGAGGGTGAACCGACGCTTCTTCGCCGTGCGAAGGCCACGGCATACATTCTGGATCACGTTGAGATTACTTTGCGCGAAGACGAACTGATTGCCGGTAATCGCACGGTAAAACCACGTGCGGGGATCGTCTCTCCTGAAATGGATCCCTACTGGCTGCTCAAAGAGCTGGATGTTTTCTCCACCCGTCCGCAGGATCGTTTCAACATTTCTGCTCACGATAAACAGGTTTATCGTGAGCAGCTTTTCCCTTACTGGGAATCGCGTTCGATGAAAGACTTCATCAACAGCCAGATGCCGGAGGAGGTCACCGCCGCCACCAAAACGCAGATTTTCAGCATCAACCAGACCGACAAAGGTCAGGGCCACATTATTATTGATTATCCGCGTCTGCTGAACACCGGTCTGGATAATTTAGTGACCGGGCTACAGCAGCACGTTTCACAGGAGCCAGATAACGCGTTCTACCAGGCGGCGCTGATTCTGTTGCAGGCGGCACAACGGCACATTCTGCGTTACGCCGCGCTGGCGACGCTGATGGCGGAGGAATGTGAAGATCCGCAAAGAAAACAGGAATTGGAAAGAATCGCCGGTATTTCACTGCATATCTCAGCCAGTAAGCCACAGGATTTCTATCAGGCCTGCCAGTTGTTCTGGTACATGAATATTATTTTGCAGTACGAATCCAACGCCAGTTCGCTCTCACTCGGGCGCTTCGATCAGTACATGTTACCGTTCTATCAACATTCCTTGTCACACGGGGAATCGCCAGCGTTCCTCAAAGAACTGCTGGAAAGCCTGTGGGTGAAATGCAACGACATCGTCCTGCTGCGCTCGGCCTCCAGCGCGCGGTATTTCGCCGGATTCCCGACCGGGTATACCATCTTGCTCGGTGGCCTTACTGAAACCGGGCGCAGCGCCGTAAACGTGCTTTCATTCCTGTGTCTGGATGCCTACCAGAGCATCTGCCTGCCACAGCCCAATCTCGGCGTGCGGGTAAATGAACTCATTGACCGCCCGTTCCTGCTGAAAACAGCCGAAACCATTCGTCTCGGCACCGGCATACCGCAAATTTTTAATGATGAAGTGGTAGTGCCCGCGTTTCTTAACCGCGGTGTGCGGCTGGAAGATGCACGGGATTATGCCGTTGTGGGCTGTGTGGAACTGTCGATTCCAGGGAAAACTTACGGGCTGCACGATATCGCCATGTTTAATCTGCTGAAAGTGATGGAATTAACACTGCATGAAAACGAAGGTAATGCGGCGATCACCTACCCGGATCTGGTGGAAAAGATCTGCCAGAAAATCAGCCACTACGTCAAACTGATGGCGCAGGGCAGTAACATCTGCGACATCGGCCACCGCGACTGGGCGCCCGTTCCGCTGCTCTCTTCATTTATTGAAGGTTGTCTGGAGAGCGGCAAAGACATCACCGCAGGCGGCGCACGCTACAACTTCTCCGGCGTTCAGGGAATTGGTATCGCCAACCTCAGCGATTCCCTGCATGCGCTGAAAGGCATGGTGTTTGACCAGCAACGTCTGACATTTGATGAGTTACTGGCGTCACTGAAAGAAAATTTTGCCAGCGAAGAAGGTCGCGCCATTCGAGCCCGTCTGATTAATCGCTTCGAAAAATACGGCAACGATGTCGATGAAGTTGATCTCATCAGCGCCGATTTGCTGCGTTATTACTGCAAAGAAGTCGAGCAATACCGTAATCCGCGCGGCGGGCAATTTACGCCGGGCTCCTATACGGTTTCAGCTCATGTGCCGTTAGGCGCGGTGGTCGGCGCGACGCCGGATGGCCGCTTTGCCGGTGAACAGCTGGCCGACGGCGGGCTTTCACCAATGCTGAGGCAAGATCATCAAGGGCCGACTGCCGTACTGAAATCGGTCAGCAAACTCGATAACACGCTGCTTTCCAACGGTACGCTACTGAATGTGAAATTCACGCCGTCGACGCTCGAAGGTCATCAGGGGCTGAACAAGTTGGCAGATTTCCTCGGCGCATTCACCCGCCTGAAATTGCAGCATGTGCAATTTAACGTAGTCAATGCAGAGCAACTGCGCGAAGCGCAAAAGCGTCCGCAGGATTTCGCGGGGCTGGTCGTCAGGGTAGCAGGCTACAGCGCATTCTTCGTCGAGCTGTCAAAGGAGATTCAGGATGACATTATCGGCCGAACCGCGCATCAGCTCTGAGCTGCGCATCCCCATCGTCGTAAAAAGGACCGTCGCAGATAACACCCTGCGCGGACGCATCTTCAACATTCAGCGGTTTTCACTTAACGACGGCCAGGGTATTCGTACCCTTGTTTTCTTCAAAGGATGCCCGCACCGCTGCCCGTGGTGCGCTAATCCCGAGTCTATGTCGCCACGCATACACGTCATCAAACGGCAGGCGAAATGCCTCAACTGCCGGACATGCCTGCAGGATCCGGATGAATGCCCCAGCGGTGCGATGGAATATGTCGGCGAAGACATTACGCTGCCAGAACTCATGAAACGTCTGCTGAAGGACGAGGTGTTTTTCCGCTCGTCCGGCGGCGGCGTCACGCTTTCGGGTGGTGAAGTGCTGATGCAATATGCTTTTGCCAGCGCGTTATTGCAGGAGCTACAGGCTCTGGGCATTCATACGGCTATCGAAACGGCAGGCGATGCGCCGCGGGATCACCTGCTTGCGCTGGCCGATCGCTGCGATCAGGTTTTGTTTGATTTCAAAATAATGGATCCGTCACTGGCACGTTCCATTCTCAACATGAATCAGCCACGCGTGCTGGAGAATTTCAGTGAACTTGCCCGGCGCGGCGTGAAGCTGCTGCCCCGTTTACCACTGATCCCCGGTTACACCCTGATGCCCGAAAACATGCAACAGATCCTGGATTTCCTTAAACCCTTCAACTTAAATGAAATCCATCTGTTACCCTTCCACAAATACGGTGAAGCCAAGTATCCGCTGCTGGGGAAAACCTATTCCATGCACAAAACGCCGGTGCCTGATGCAGAAACCCTTGCGCTTTATCGTGCGCTGGCGGAAAGCTACGGATATCGGGTCACGCTGGGTGGTTAGGGTGTTAAGCACCGGATCAATGATTTCCAACAAAGGGGCATAGCAATGTCATTGAAATTGGTCGCCGTCACGGCGTGCATCAGCGGTGTGGCGCATACGTATATGGCGGCAGAGCGTCTGGAAAAGCTCAGTGCGCAGGAAAAATGGCAGGTAAAAGTGGAAACGCAGGGCGCCCTGGGCATCGAAAATTCGCTGTCAGAAAGCGATATTGCGCAAGCGGATATTGTCCTGCTGGTCACCGAGATCCAGCTTGAAAACCGCGAGCGCTTTGCCCACAGTCGCTGCGTTCAGACGGGTATGCATACATTTTTGCGCACGCCGGAAAAAGTGATGGCTGCCGTCAAAAAAATCGCCACCTCGCCGCAGGGCACGCAGATCGTTTTACCCTAGTTAGGTTAGGGCAGTGCTTGTTCCAACTGGCTACGGTATTGCCGGCGATACTCTGAAGGCGAGCGCTCGGTGCTTTTCTTAAACTGGCGGCAAAAATAGTTGCTGTCGACAAACCCGCAGGCATGAGCGACTTCTTTCACCTTCATGTCGTAGCCTTTCAGCAGATTTTTTGCCTGCTCCAGCCGCACATAATTCAGATATTCATTTAGCCCGACCCCGCCGCTTTTCTGGAACAGATGCGACAGATAATTCGGTGAGATATAAAACGCTTTGGCGACGGAATCGCGGGTCAGCGGCTCACGATAATATTCTTCGATGTGCTGGCGGATCGCCGTGAACAGCGCCTGACTACGCGACGCGGTCTTAACCGAAGAGCTGAACAGATCCAGCGTATGGCTCAGCAACCCTTTTACCAAAAACTGTGCCGTTTGCTGATCACTTCGGTGCCACGCCAGTTCATTCAACGCCTGTAACATAAACGCGCCGACACGAGGTCCGCGCCTGCCAATATTGCCCTTTTCGCTCCCCTCAAAACCTGTACCATCCCAGTGAAGCAAGCTAAATCCAAGCTGCTGTTTGCCAAACAAAATACTCAGCGTCCGCACCGGCTTTTGCCACTGGGGGCTGTTCCAGCCTTTTGCCGGAACGAACAATACATCGCCCGCCAGCATTCGCGTCGCCTGACTTTTGCCCTGCTCGTCTTCCCATTCCATCATCTGCTCGCCATCCAGAATCAGTTCCAGACGCGGAAAATCCACCTGATACGCCAGCGCGGGCACCGGATGCTGGACACCGGCAAAATAGACATGGCGGATCCCTGTGGAGTCTTCAAGTACCGGAGATAAAACAGAAAAAAGTGGATGGGTCATGATCGGGCTACCTCTCAGCATAATCTGGCTATGATAACTAACCCCGGCTGAAGGCAGAAAGGGAACTCGCAGATTTGCGAGGAACGATGGAAAACGGCTCACTGGCCAGCCTTAAGGCCGGGCACAGTGAGCCATAAATATCTTTAAGGGCTGTAAATATTCAGGCTTGCGGAGGCTGGCCATTGGACGCACTCAGGCCACCGTCCACCGGCAGATTCACACCGGTGACGAATCGCGCATCGTGGCTGGCGAGAAAGGCTATTACATCAGCGATTTCTTCCGGCTCTGCGCCACGGCCAAGCGGGATGCGTTCAGCGAATTTATCCAGCAGCGGCTGGTTGTCTTTAATCCCGGCCGCCATCTCGGTAAACGTCAGTGACGGGCAAACCGCGTTAACGCGCACGCCGTCTTTGCCGTGATCCATCGCAATCGAACGGGTAAAGTTGGTCACGCCACCTTTGGCCGCGTTGTAAAAGCTCATTCCCCAGTCGCCACCCATACCGGAGACCGATGAAATGTTGACGATGTTACCTTTGCTTTTAATCAGCGCGGGCATGAAGAAGCGGGTACAGTAGAAGACGCCGCTCAGGTCGATCGCCATGATTTTTTGCCAGTCATCGAGACTCGCTTCGGTGACCTTGCCCTGCACCACGACACCTGCGCCGTTTACCAGCACATCCACGCGGCCAAATTTATCTTCGATGACCGAGGCCATGCGTTCAACGTCCTGCGCCGAAGACACATCTGCCAGATGAATATAATACTTCGTGCTGCTTAACGTGCTGGCCACTTTCTCGAGCTTTTCTTTGGTTCGCCCGACCAGCACAACAATCGCGCCCTCTTTGGCAAAACGCCGGGCGGAAGCTGCGCCCATACCTGAACCCGCGCCGGTAACGACAACCACTTTGTCTGTAAATCGGTTCATGTTCTCTCCCTGTCTTAATGAGTTGAAACTTGTATTAAGCCTAGTGGAGAAAGCCGGGCTTTGTAGAAAGCGGCCCGTCAAACCACCCTCAATCACGCTCCAGCCGCCGTATGCCGCGGGCTGAAAGAGTCGTAACAAAGTACGAATGAACGATAAAAAAAGGGCTCCGGGTATACAGCCCCGAAGCCCAACGTGTCGGCGATTCACCGACATACTTCCACCAACGTACTCTTTACTCACATCCGGTCAGATTTTCTCTGCACGCAGACGCTTAGCCGCTTTCACCATGTTTTCCAGCGACTCGCGGGTTTCCGGCCAGCCACGCGTTTTCAGGCCACAGTCCGGGTTCACCCACAGGCGCTCTGCCGGGATACTGTCCGCCGCTTTACGCAGAAGGTTTTCGATCCACTCCACGCTTGGCACGTTTGGCGAGTGAATGTCGTAAACACCGGGTCCAATTTCGTTCGGGTAATCGAATTCTTTGAAGGTTTCGATCAGATCCATATCAGAACGCGAGGTTTCGATAGTGATCACATCCGCATCCAGTGCTGCAATCGAATCCATGATGTCGTTGAATTCGCAATAACACATGTGGGTGTGGATCTGCGTGTCATCTTTCGCAATGGCGGCGTTCAGTTTGAACGCGTCTACCGCCCAGCGCAGATACGCATTCCACTCAGACTTGCGCAGCGGCAGGCCTTCGCGCAGTGCAGGTTCGTCAATCTGGATGATGCCGATACCGGCTTTTTCCAGATCTTCCACTTCGTCGCGCAGCGCCAGACCAATTTGCTTGGCAATGGTTTCGCGGCTGACGTCTTCGCGCGGGAAGGACCAGCAAAGGATAGTGATCGGGCCGGTGAGCATGCCTTTGACCGGTTTTTCGGTCAGCGATTGTGCGTACTTCGCCCATTCGACGGTGATCGCTTCCGGACGGCTGACGTCGCCGATGATGACCGGCGGTTTCACGCAGCGGGAACCGTAGCTCTGTACCCAGCCGTTTTGCGTGAACACAAAGCCATCCAGATGCTCGCCGAAGTATTCGACCATGTCGTTACGTTCCGCTTCGCCGTGAACCAGTACGTCAATGCCCAGACGTTCCTGTTCTTTAATGGCTTGCCTGATATGTTCGCTGATACCGGTACGGTATTTGGCGCTATCGAGACGGCCTTGTTTGAAATCCAGACGCAGGCCACGGATTTCCGTGGTTTGCGGGAATGAACCGATAGTCGTTGTCGGCCATGCCGGCAGGTTGAAACGGGCACGTTGTGCCACAGCACGCCTGGTGTAAACGTTTGGACGCTCGATATCGGCGGCCGTAATAGCCGCAACGCGTTTACCGACGGCGGGGTTGTTCACACGGGTCGATTCACGACGGGCGCGAATTGGCGCGCTGTATTCCGCCAGTTTTTGCTGAGCTTCTGCGGTCGGATTATTCAGCGCAGACGTCAGCAGTGACAGCTCGGCACATTTTTGCAGGGCAAACGCGAACCAGCTTTTCACTTCATCATCCAGACGGCTTTCGACGCTTAGGTCGATCGGGCTGTGCAGCAATGAACAGGAGCTGCCGATCCAGACATGGCGGCCTTCAATCAGTGGTTTCAGGCGGTCGAACCAGGTGCTCAGATCCGCACGCCAGACGTTACGACCGTTGATTACGCCCAGTGAAATCAGCCAGTCTTTTGGCAGCGCGTTGATCACCGTTTTCAGGTCATCGCGACCGGCAACCGCATCAATGTGCAGGCCCTGCACCGGCAACTGACGAACAGTGTCGAGGTTATGGCCGACGCTGTCGAAATAGGTCGTCAGCAGCAGTTTGGTGTGGCCCTGCAATTGCTCATACGCCGGTTTATAGGCATCGAGCCATTCCTGCGGCAGTTCCAGTACCAGCGCAGGTTCATCAATCTGCACCCACTCGATGTCGCGTTTTGCCAGTTCGGCCAGTACTTGCTGATAAACCGGCAGAATATCGTTAATCAGCGAAAGACGGTCGAACTGCTCGCCTTTCACTTTGCCGAGCCACAGGTATGTCAGCGGGCCGAGCAGAACCGGTTTCACTTTGTGGCCGAGCGCCAGTGCTTCGTCCACTTCTTCCAGCAGTTGCGTCCAGGTCAGTTTGAACTGCTGACCTTTCACGAATTCCGGCACCATGTAGTGATAGTTGGTGTTAAACCATTTCGTCATTTCCGCAGCGGCAGCCGGTTTACCGGTCGGTGCACGGCCACGGCCAAGACGGAATAAGGTATCGAGATCGACAGACCCGTCAGCATTCTGGTGACGTGCAGGCACGTTACCCAGCAACAGGCTGGTGGTCAGTACGTGATCGTACCAGGCAAAATCGCCGACAGGCAGCAGATCCACGCCCGCATCGGCCTGTTGTTTCCAGTGGCGGGCGCGCAGTTCGCGTCCGGTTGCCAGCAGTTCTTCCTGAGTGGAATGACCTGCCCAGTAGCTTTCTTGCGCTTTTTTAAGTTCACGACGCAGACCAACGCGTGGAAAACCCAGTGTGTGATTCAGTATCGTCATCTTTTTAATTCCTGTTTAGCCGTCCAGATGTTTACACATCCATAATCCGCAGGTACTGTATATTGCACAAGCGCAAATTATTCATGTCACAGTGAAGGACTCTCATGATCGAACTGAAACACCTGCGAACGTTGCAAGCACTGCGCAACACCGGGTCACTGGCCGCTGCCGCCTCGCAGCTTCATCAGACACAATCGGCCCTGTCTCACCAGTTCAGTGACCTCGAGCAACGGCTGGGTTTCAGATTATTTGTGCGCAAAAGCCAGCCGCTGCGGTTTACGCCGCAGGGTGAAATCATGCTCAATCTGGCAGAGCAGGTGCTGCCACAAATCCAGCAGGCATTGCAGGCGTGTAATGAACCACATCAGACTTCACTGCGTATCGCCATCGAATGCCACAGCTGCATTCAGTGGCTGACGCCCGCGCTGGACAACTTCCATCAGAACTGGCCGCAGGTGATGATGGATTTCAAATCCGGCGTGACGTTTGACCCGCAACCGGCGCTGCAACAGGGCGAGCTGGACCTCGTATTGACGTCCGATATTCTGCCGCGCAGCGGTTTGCACTATTCGCCGATGTTTGATTTTGAAGTCCGTCTGGTGCTGGCACCGGATCATCCGCTCGCGACCCAGGCCGTCATCACGCCGGAAGATCTGAGCAGTGAAACGCTGATGATTTATCCGGTGCAGCGCCAGCGGCTGGATATCTGGCGGCATTTCCTGCAACCGGCAGGCGTCAGCCCGTCGCTGAAAAGCGTCGATAACACGTTGTTATTGATTCAGATGGTGTCGGCGAGAATGGGAATTGCGGCGCTGCCACATTGGGTGGTGGAGAGTTTTGAGCGCCAGGGTCTGGTGGTAACCAAAACCCTGGGCGATGGCTTATGGAGCCGGCTATACGCCGCCGTGCGTGATGGCGAGCAGCGTCAGCCGGTCACGGAAGCGTTTATTCGTTCGGCGAGGCAGCACGCGTGCGATCATCTGCCGTTTGTTCGCGACGCGGCACGACCCAACGCCGGTGCACCCACAGTGAGGACATAATCACCGCAGCGCCCAGAATAAAGCTCGGCCAGTGTGGCTGCTGTTGCCAGATAGCCAGATTCACTAACAGCCCGGCCGGGACGTGAAAGTTGTTCATAATCCCGAGCGTTCCGGCATCCACCTGCGTCGCACCGTAGTTCCACATGAAATATCCCAGGCCCGACGCGCCAACGCCTAACCACACCAGAATCCCCCATTGCAACTCCGTGGTCGGCAATTTCTGCGGATTACCCCACAGGAACCACGCCACCACGGCGCACATAAGCGCCCCGATGTAGAACCAGGAAAAGGCCGTATGCTGCGGTACCGGACGGGTTTCCATCAGACGTTTGTAACCCACCTGCCCGATGGCAAAACAGATATTCGCCGCCTGTACCAGCAACAGCCCGATGATGAAATGCTCGCTGATGTGGTCGTAACGGATAATCGCCGCACCTGCCACCGCCAGCAGTGCGCTGAGTGCATAGCCAATACGGATTTTGCGGCCGCTGATGAGATCATAAATCAGCGTCACGTACAACGGCGTCATCACGGTAAACAGCAGGAATTCCGGCACCGACAGGTACAGATAGGCTTCGAAGCTGATGAGGTACATGATCCCAAGCTGCATCGCACCGACCGCCATGTACAGCAAAATGGTGGTAAGCGCATAACCTTTCCAGCGCAGGAACGGCAGGAACACCAGCGCCGCCAGCCCCAGACGGACCAACACGGCGAAGACGCTGTCGACCTGTCCGGCGAGATAAACGCCGATCAGACTGAAGGAAAAGGCCCACAAAATGGTGGTGATAATGAGTAAAGGCACGGCAGTTGAGCCCTAAAATGTGAAAGATGGACGATTGTAGCCGAATGAGAAACAATGCGGGATGCGAAGGTGGTTTACGTCTGATTAATTATAGAACAAACGAGAGCCGCACCACGCTTTGAGGGAAACGTGCCCTCAAATGCCGCGCTCGGGGATGTGATGGCATACACTTAACGGATGACTGGAAATGGAGGATGAACCGATGAAACGCTTATATGGAATGATCGCCGCACTGCCATTGCTGTTGGCCGTTCACGCTGCCGGTGCCGTTGAGAAGGTGCCTAATCCGAACGATCCGCTGCTGACCAATCCGTCGCAACAGCGTATGCAGCAACAACAGCAGAATAACCAGCAAATGCAGAAGCGTCAGCAGGAGCAGGATCTGCGCAGTAATCAGCAACAACAGCAACTTAAACTACGTTCGCAAATCCAGAGCAATCAGCAACGGTTGCAGATCCAGCAGAATAACCAGACGCTGAATCAGAAATTGAATCAGACGCCGTAATTTTTTATCAGGCGTGGTGTCTTCCACGCCTGATCCCGCCTGTTACCACCACGTTTTATTCAAAATCCGGCCCGATCACATCAATCTTATCCGTACAGATGCAATCCACACCCCAGCGCAGGAGTTCGCGCGCGCGCTCGGGGTTATTCACCGTGTACACCAGAATATGCAGGCCAGCGGCTTTGATTGCGTTTACGCGCGCTTCACTGAGCAGTTTGTGATTGAGGTGCAAAGACACGCATTCCAGTTCGTCGGTCAGCGCTTTCCAGTTTTCGTGCCATTCGTCGATGAGTAATCCGCGCGGGAGTTCAGGGGCGGCTTTTTTGGCGGCGACCAGCGCGTCGAATTCGAAAGAGGAGAGCAGCGGCGGAACGCTCTGATCTTTCCACAGCTCACGCGCAGCGAGCGCGATATCAGCGCCTGTTTTTTCATTCAGACCGGTGGTCGGTTTAATTTCGATGTTCACCATCATGTGGTGGCGCGCACAGCGTTCGGCTACCTGCGCCAGCAAAGGCAATTTTTCGCCTTTAAACGCGGCGCTGTACCAGTCACCGGCGTCGAGTTGCTGAAGTTTCTCCCACGGCTGCTCACCCGCCACGCCCCAGCCATTGCTGGTGCGGTTCAGGGTATCGTCATGCAGCAGGAAGATTTCCCCGCCCTGCGCCAGTTTGGCGTCGAATTCGATCATCGTATGACCGTATTTCGCGCCCACATCAATGGCGGCCAGCGTGTTTTCTGGTGCCAGTGCGCCGCCGCCACGATGCGCCACAATGCGAGGATAAGGCCAGGCTTTCATGTTCATTCCATCCGTAATCCGCTGTGAGTATCGAAAAAGTGTAACGCTTTCGCCGGGAAAGCCAAGCGTAACAGCGAACCCGCCGTCGGGAACACTTCATGCGATAAGCGCACCACGACGCCGCTGCCTGCCAGTTTGCCGTGCGCCAGGTTATCCGCGCCCAGCAGCTCCAGCGTATTAAGTACCATCGGGATCCCGCTTTGCTGATCCTCTGTCAGCTGAATATGTTCCGGACGAATGCCCAGGGTCAGCTCGCGGCCGCCCCATTCCGGGCGCGGGACTGGCAGCGGCAATTCGAAACCGTCTTCCATCACCAGCGACGTGCCGTCCGAGGCGAGCTGACCGGGCAGCAAATTCATCGCCGGTGAGCCGATAAAACTGGCAACGAACAGGGTTGCCGGGCGGCGATAGACTTCCGACGGTGTGCCGATTTGCTCGGCGATGCCTTTGTTCATCACGATCACCCGCTCGGCCAGGGTCATGGCTTCGACCTGATCGTGCGTCACGTACAGGCTGGTGGTGCGCAGCCGGCGGTGCAGTTGTTGCAGCTCGAGGCGCATCTGTACACGCAGTTTGGCGTCAAGGTTAGACAAGGGTTCGTCGAACAGGAAAACTGCCGGTTCACGCACGATAGCGCGCCCCATGGCTACGCGCTGACGCTGGCCGCCGGAAAGTTCACGTGGTTTGCGTTTGAGCAGCGGGCCGAGTTCAAGAATACGCGCGGCTTCTTCAACGCGCGCGAGGATCTGCGCTTTGCCGAAACCGCGAATTTTCAGGCCATAGGCCATGTTGTCGAACACGGTCATGTGCGGATACAGCGCGTAGTTCTGGAATACCATCGCGATGCCGCGATCTTTGGGTTCCAGCTCGGTGACGCGCTGGTCGTTGATGTAGATATCGCCGGAGGTAGTGCGCTCCAGCCCAGCGACCATGCGCAGCAGCGTGGATTTCCCACAACCGGACGGTCCGACCATGACGATGAATTCTCCATCGGCGACGTCCAGATCGATACTCTGGATAATCTGGTTTTTGCCATCGTAAGACTTAGTAACTGCCTGTAATTTCAAATTTGCCATTTCGGTTTACTTCTCACTGTCTACCAGACCGCGCACAAACCAGCGCTGCATCAGGAGCACCACCGCCAGCGGTGGCAATAATGTCAGGATCATGGCCGCCATCACCTGATTCCATTGGGTCGAGCCGTCGCCTGAGGAGATCATGCTTTTAATCCCGGCTACCGCCGTGCCCATCGAGGCATCGCTGGTGATCAGAATCGGCCACAGATACTGGTTCCAGCCATAGATAAAAGTGATGACGAACAACGCCGCGAGGTTAGTTTTCGACAGCGGCAGCACGATGTCCCAGAAAAAGCGCATCGCACCCGCGCCGTCGATACGCGCCGCTTCCAGCAGCTCATCCGGCAGGGTCATGAAGAACTGGCGGAACAGGAACGTCGCGGTCGCCGAAGCCATCAGCGGCAGCGTCAGGCCGGTATAGCTGTCGAGCATATGCAGATTAGCGATCACCTGTACTGTCGGGAAAATACGCACTTCCACCGGTAACATCAGCGTCATAAAAATAAGCCAGAAGAACAGGTTACGTAGCGGAAAGCGGAAATAGACGATCGCGAATGCCGAGAGCATTGAGACAGAGATTTTGCCGACGGTGATGACGATCGCCATGATGAAGCTGTTGATCAGCAGACGTCCGAATGCCGGACTGTTGTTGCCGACGCCCTGCGTCCAGATGGCGCTGATGTTTTCCCATAAATGCGTGCCGGGAATGAGCGTCATCGGCACGTCAAAAATCTGTTTGTTATCCAGAGACGCTGCGACAAACGCGACGTACAGCGGGAAGAGGATCACCAGCACGCCGAGCAGCAGCATGATGTGGCTGAAAATATCCAGCCCTCTGCGGTTTTCAATCATTGGTAACGCACCTTACGCTCGACGAAGCGGAACTGAATGAACGTCAGGCCAATCACCAGCATCATCAAAATAACGGACTGCGCGGCGGAGCTGGAGAGATCCAGACCGGAGAAACCTTCACGGTATACTTTATAGATAAGCGTGGTCGTCGCCTGTACCGGACCACCGCCGGTCGCGGCGTCGATCACCGGGAAGGTATCGAAGAAGGCGTACACCAGATTCACCACCAGCAGGAAGAAACTGACCGGCGAAATCAGCGGCAGCACCAGATTGAAGAAGCGCCGCACCGGGCCTGCACCATCAATCGCGGCGGCCTCCACCAGTGATTTGGGAATGGACTGCAACGCGGCGAGGAAGAACAGGAAGTTGTAGCTGACCTGCTTCCAGACCGATGCCAGCACCACCAGGAACATCGCCTGTCCGCTGTTTTGCGCGTGGTTCCAGTTGTACCCGATCGACGCCAGGAAATGCGAAATCAGGCCTAGGCCGGGGCTGAATAAAAACATCCATAAGACGGCCGCCACGGCGGGTGCGACGGCGTAAGGCAGGATCATCAGCGTCTGATAAATACGGCTGCCGCGAATGACGTGATCGACCAGCGCGGCGAAAAACAGCGACACTGCCAGCCCGATAAACGCCACCATAAAGCTGAATTTTAGCGTGGTGTAGAAGGATTCGAGGTAGTACGGATCCGCAAACAGCTGCGTGAAGTTAGTCATGCCAGCAAACTGGCTGGATAACCCGAACGGATCCAGCGTCTGCACCGAATACCACAGCGCCTGACCGGCAGGCCACAGGAAAAATATCGCGGTGATCAGCAGCTGCGGCAACACCAGTGCGTAAGGCAACCAGCTGCAACCAAAACCGGGACGGTGTGAACTCATAATGGTTTACTCATTGATTTGAAAGGCTCCCTCCCTGGCGAAGGGGCGGGTGCAAACCAGGTTAGTTTTGTATTTGGCTTTTAACTCCTCCCCTTCGCAGGGGAGGGAGAAAAACAAGCTGGTTTTGTATTTAGCTCCTCCCCCTGCGAAGGGGGAGGTTGGGAGGGGGTTTAGCAGACAACGTCTGATTCAGAGTTGCCATTAATATCCCACCCCAACCCCCTTCGCAGGAGAAGGGGCTAAAAATTACTTCGTCGAAGCCTCGAAGCGACGCAGAAGAAGATCCCCGCGTTGTACCGCAGTGTCTAAAGCTTCTTTCGCCGTTTTCTTACCACTCCACACGCTTTCCAGCTCTTCGTCCACGACCGTACGAATCTGCTGCATATTGCCCAGACGCAGGCCTTTGGTGAATGCTAACGGTGGTTTGTTCAGCATCTGGCGGGTCGCGACATCAGAACCTGGGTTCTTCTCGTAGAAGCCTTCTTTTTTGGTCAGCTCATACGCGGCGGTCGTCACAGGCAGATAGCCGGTTTTCTGGTGCCATTCGGCGGCGATTTCCGGAGTGGTCAGGTATTGCAGGAATTCGGCGACGCCTTTGTAAGTGTCTTTGTCTTTACCGTTCATCACCCACAGGCTCGCGCCGCCGATGATGGCGTTTTGTGGCGCGCCCTTCACATCCGCGTCATAAGGCATCATGCCCACGCCGTAGTTGAATTTGGAGTACTGACGGATATCCGCCAGTGAACCGGAAGACGCCGTGGTCATCGCGCAGTCGCCGTTATAGAACTTGGCGGTGGACTCGTCTTTACGACCAAAATAGGTGAAGTCACCTTTTTTGTTCATGTCTTCAAGCATCTGAATATGTTTGATTTGCTCTGGTTTGTTAAATTCCAGAACCGCATCAGTGCCGTCGAAGCCATTGTTTTTAGAGGCGATCGGCAAACCGTGCCAGGCGCTGAAGTTCTCAATCTGGATCCAACCCTGCCAGCCGCTGGCATAACCGCACTTCATGCCCGCTTCACGCAGTTTCTGGGTATAGACGGCCATGTCCTGCCAGGTTTTAGGTGGCTGATCCGGGTTCAGACCGGCTTTCTTAAAGGCATCTTTGTTGTAATACAGCACCGGCGTGGAGCTGTTGAAAGGCTGGGACAGCAGACGGCCTTTAGAGTCGGAGTAATAACCGGATACCGTCGGCACGAACTGGGAGACGTCCTGTTTCAGGCCAGCATCGCTGAACACTTCATAGACAGGCTTGATGGCTTTACTCGCCATCATGGTGGCGGTGCCGACTTCATAAACCTGCAAGATGGCGGGCGCGTTACCGGTGCGGTATGCGGCAATCCCTGCGGCCAGGCTTTCGTCGTATTTGCCTTTATAGACAGGCACGATTTTGACATCCGGGTGCGTCTGGTTAAAACGGTCGGCCAGAGAGTTCACTTCTTTGCCTAACTCGCCGTCCATGGAATGCCAGAACGGAATCTCTGTAACCGCCATCGCCTGGGTGCTGAACGCGAATGCCAGTGCGATGCAAAGTGTCGTTTTTGTAACAGCGTGCTTAAGCATGCTTGTCTCCTGAAGAGGGCTGGTGTGATGTCAGTTGGTGTAAGGATTTTCTGATTCGGGAGCTAACATGACACGGCTAAATGACAGAAAAATAACCGTTAAATGACATTGATGTGACAGAAGCGTTAACTGGAAGTGACGGGCAGATGGCAAAAAAAAGGCGCACCGGATAAGCGGTGCGCCTCAGAGAAGAGAATGCGGGGGATTACAGCGCGCGTTTCAGGCGGGCAACGGCCTCGTGCATTTGCTCTTCGGTCGCGGTGGCAAAAGACAGACGGAAGGTGGAGTGATCCGGGTTGTCGGCATAGAAGAATTCGCCCGGCACAAACACCACGCCCTGCTCTAACGTCTTTTTCATCCACTCGGCGCAGTTACGCGGCTCGCGAAAACGCGCCCACAGGAACATCCCGCCTTTCGGATATTCAAAGGTCAGTACGTCGCCCAGCTCACGTTTCAGCAGTTCAGCCATGACTTCACATTTCTTTTTATATGCAGCGCGGATGGTTTCGATCTGCGCAGGCAGACGCCCCAGGCCGAGATAGCATTCGGCTATCGACTGAGACAGCGCACTGGCGTGCAAATCTGCCGCCTGTTTAATGATCGCCACTTTATGCAGCAGCCAGTCAGGCATGATCACCCAGCCCAGACGCAGGCCCGGTGCCAGAATTTTGGAGAACGTCGAGGTGTAGATGATGTTCTCGGCGTTGCCGTAGAGCGCTTTGGACAGCTCAAACAGCGTCGGCTGGCGTTCGTCGGTAAAACGCAATTCGCCGTACGGATCATCTTCCACAATCAGGAATTCATGTTGAGTCGCCAGTTGCACCAGTTGCTCACGACGCGCACGGCTCAGGGTCACGCCGCTCGGGTTGCCGAATGTCGGCACCAGATAGACGCCTTTGATTTTGCGGGTTTTCAGCAACTCAGCCAGTTCATCGACAATCATGCCGTCGCCGTCAGAACCGACGGAAAGAATCTGCGCTTCGGCCAGTTCCAGCGTTTGTAACGCCGCCAGATAGGTCGGGCGTTCCACCACGAAAATATCATCCGGGTTCACGACGGCACGCATCACCAGATCCAGCGCCTGCTGGGAACCGGCGGTGACCACGATATCGTCAGCACTGGCCACCACGCCGCGCTCTGCGCACAGCTCAGCAATACGCTCACGCAGCGTATGACTGCCTTCCGTCAGGCCGTACTGGAATGCGTGCTCAGGCTGTTCAGTGATCGCCCTTTGCGTGGCTTCACGCAGGCCATCGAAATCAAACAGCGCCGAAGAAGGAATGCCACCCGCCAGCGAAATAACGCCTTCCATTTTGCTATGTTTGAGCAGTTCCCGGATGGCTGAACTTTTGAGCCTGACCATACGGGCGGCGAGTAAACCTTCTGTGTTCATTGTTGCTCCAAATGATGCGTAAAATTTAATGAGATGTTAAGTAGGGTAATTTAAACCAAAAATAAAAACCGCAAAGCGCCTGCAGTGCGGTTTTTTAATGATGCGATCTGCAGCTGATTATCGCCGGATTTTACGCCCCAAGATAGGTCTGCATACGGCTTCATTCACCCGCAAAGCGGGTATCCGTATTTCCCAGCACGCCACCACGGCCAGCAACCTTCAACACCTGGCTAGTGTTCAGTTCCACGGGAGGATGACCATGCCCTTTTCGCCCAGGCGCAGGACGAATACGTATCACTGCATACACTGCTGAACCGCGTATTTACTTGCTGAACAGGGCTGGTGCGATATCAGTCATATAAAGCTTTCTGATTAGAGTCCAGTAATAGATGTATAAATAATGGAAAATTCATTTTGACAGAGTCAATATTATGAGAACAACTTGAAATCCAATCATGTTTAATTTTAAATCACCCAAAAACATTGGGTGAAAGAATAAAACCGGATAGTGCAAATCAAATACAGTAATTAAAATTAACATATTTAGAATTAATATATTAATAAAGAGATATAATTATATGCTAAATGAAATATGGACAGAAAATGAATTCATTGAAGAGTCAAGTTTAGGATTATCTTGCAGAAGAAAAAATATTTACCTGCTGAATATTGACAAGCGCCTGAGAGAATATGGGAAATTATCAAAGGAATCATTCGCCGAGGAAGCTGATAAATTACTCTTAATTTGTAAAGCGTGTAAAATATATGTTGATAACAAACCGGCCGGTCACCGTGCAGCGGCAGTGATAACGCTGTATGCTCAGGCGCTTAATCGTGTTGAAAAACTCGCCAGTCAACGAGTGACGGGCCAGAGTCTCGGATACGGCCAAGAAGGATGGGCAAAAGTCAGGGCGGTCGTGAAACCCTTACTTAATGGCGTTGCAGGTTCTAACGGGAAAGCACATCACATTTTGGATGAAGAGTATTGGCCAGAAATGATAGTTGAAAATCACTTCCCGCTAACGCACCCCATCTTCGATACCCCTTCACCTCTATCAGTATGGAAGAATTCATCCACACATCTGAATTTCATTGACTGGCTGCGTGAACTCTATATCCCTGACATGCTGAAACAAAATTCAGGGCCGATATTGATGTATAAGCTTGATAAAGGGGTTTCTTATCTGAACAGTGCACAACGTGAGGATAAAAAAATTTATGTCAAAAACGGTATTATTTATAACTCTCGCCATGAAGAATTCCACACTGGAAATATGAAAACGGCTTCAATGGGAAAAGGCTGGGCTATATTTGTTATGGCGCCAGATAATAGTCTTTACGCTAATAATCATAAGACGGATGTTTTCCATCACTCCAGTTTTTTGAGTGGGGCTCCTGTACAATCTGCAGGAGAAATAGCCGTAGATAATGGCAAGGTGGTTGCGATAACAAGTAAGAGTGGACACTACCGTCCGGATAAGGGCAGTTTTGTCCGTATATTATATTGGCTTAAACAGCATGGGGTGAACCTACAAGGTATTGCCGCCTGTCTCGCAGAACCAGGCCATAAACAGCAGTTTTTCGATGCGGCGGAAGTATGGGCAAATGGCGGCCTGCCCGGAGTAAAATATATAGAGCCACGCCGTGTTACGCCAACTTAACGTAACTCAAAACCAGTCTGCCCAACCAGACTGGTTTCAAATTTATTATTGTAATATCAAGCGCCTAAATACGCCGCGCGCACCGCTTCGTTGGCCAGCAACGCCGCGCCGGTGTCTTCCAGCACGACATGACCGTTCTCCAGCACGTAACCGCGATCGGCGAGTTTCAGCGCCTGATTGGCGTTTTGCTCCACCAGGAAGATGGTCATCCCCTCTTCGCGCAGTTGCTGGATAGTGTCGAAAATCTGCTGAATGATGATCGGCGCAAGCCCGAGTGAAGGTTCATCGAGCAGCAGCAGACGCGGCTGGCTCATTAGCGCACGACCAATCGCCAGCATCTGTTGCTCACCGCCGGACATGGTGCCGGAACGCTGGACGCGACGCTCTTTCAGGCGCGGGAACAGCTGGAAAACGCGCTCCAGACGCGAGTGGAACTGTTCACGAGTGGCAAAGAAGCCGCCCATCGCCAGATTTTCTTCCACCGTCATCCGCGAGAATACGCGACGGCCTTCCGGCACAATCGCGATATCGCCGCGCATGATTTTGGCGGTCTGCCACTGAGTGATGTCCTGCCCTTCGAAAATAATCGAGCCGTGCGACGCGCGCGGTTCGCCACACAAACTGCCGAGCAGCGTGGTTTTCCCCGCGCCGTTCGCGCCGATCAGCGTGACGATTTCACCTTTATTAATGCTCAGGCTGACTTCGTGCAGCGCCTGAATTTTGCCGTAATGGGCGGATACCTGATTGAATGACAACATCGTGTTCTGTCCCTTACCCTTCGCCAAGATACGCACGGATCACATCCGGATTGTTACGAATTTCAGCCGGTGTGCCCTGCGCCAGCGGCGTACCCTGATTTACCACGTAGATGCGGTCGGAAATGCCCATCACCAGTTTCATATCGTGCTCAATCAGCAACACCGACACGCTGTGCTGGTTACGCAGTTCGGCAATCAGCTGGTTCAGCTCTTCGGTTTCGCGCGGATTCAGACCGGCAGCAGGCTCATCGAGCATCAGGATTTCCGGACGCGTCACCATGCAGCGAACGATCTCCAGACGACGCTGCTGACCGTACGCCAGATTGCCCGCCTGACGGTTCGCCAGCTCAAGTAAACCGACGCGCTCCAGCCAGTCGGCGGCGCGATCCAGTGCATCAGCTTCGGCACGGCGAAAGCCCGGCGTCTTGAACAAACCGGCCAGCACGCCACTTTTCAGATGCTGATGCTGGGCGACCAGCAGGTTTTCGATCACCGTCATTTCGCGGAACAGTCGCACATGCTGGAATGTCCTGACGACGCCCATACGGGCAATTTTCTGCCCCGGCAATCCTTCAAGATGCTGTTCGCGTAGTTTGATGGTGCCGCCGCTCGGTTTGTAGAAACCGGTCAGGCAGTTGAACACCGTGGTTTTACCGGCACCGTTCGGGCCGATCAGTGAAACGATTTCGCCCTGATTAAGGTTCAGCGCCACGTTATTGACTGCCAGCAGGCCGCCAAAACGCATCGTCAGACCTTCAACGGCTAACAGAGGTTGCGTACTCATGCCTGTTCCCCCTGATCGGCGATTTGTTTTTTAGACAGCTTCAATTTGAGCTGCGGGCGCTTCATCGGCAGTAAGCCCTGCGGACGCCAGATCATCATCAGCACCATCAAAGCACCGAGAAGTAACATGCTGTATTCGTTAAGATCACGCATCAGCTCCCGCGACACTACCAGCAGGATAGCCGCCAGGATGACCGCAAACTGTGAGCCCATTCCGCCGAGCACCACGATAGCCAGCACGAAAGCGGATTCCGCAAAGGTAAAGGATTCCGGGCTGACGAAGCCCTGTCGCGCAGCAAACAACGTACCGGCGAAACCGGCAAACGCAGCGCTGATGGTGAACGCGGTCAGTTTGATGCGGGTCGGATTCAGGCCAAGAGAGCGGCAGGCGATTTCATCTTCACGCAGCGCTTCCCACGCACGGCCCAGCGGCATCCGCAGCAAACGGTTGATGATGAACAGCGTGGCGACCACCAGCAGCAGCGCGACCATGTAAAGGAAGATAATGCGGTCGCTCGGGTCATAGGCGACGCCGAAGAAGTTGCTGAACGTGTCCCAGCCACCGTCGCGCGGTGTCCGGCTGAATTCCAGTCCGAACAGCGTCGGTTTGGGGATCTGGCTGATGCCGTTCGGGCCGCCGGTCAGTTCGGTGTTATTAAGCAGCAGAATACGCACGATTTCGCCGAAACCGAGCGTCACGATCGCCAGATAATCACCTCGCAATCGCAGCACCGGGAATCCGAGCAGGAAACCAAATGCCGCCGAGACCAACCCGGCCAGCGGTAATGCCTCCCAGAAACCAATGCCATAATAATGGTTGAGCAGCGCGTAGGTGTAGGCACCGATGGCGTAAAAACCGCCGTAGCCCAGCACCAGCAGGCCCGATAAGCCCACGACGACGTTCAGACCGAGACCCAGCATGATGTAGATGAGCGTCAGCGTGGCGATGTCCACCGTGCCACGCGAGACGATAAACGGCCAGGCGACAGCAGCGATGATCAGAACCAGCGCCAGCAGTTTTTGTTTCGGCGTCGAGCCGTCAAAACTCGGCAGAACCCAGCCCGGCCCGGAGATTTTCTTCAGACCGCTGCTCACCATCGGGCGGAACAGCTGGAAAACAAAGACAATCGCACAGCCGATGGCGATCCACGTCCAGCGCACTTCGCCCGCGCCGTTCACCACCAGTTTGGTGCCGTCGAGGCTAAGTTGCAGCCCCATGATGAATGCCGCCAGAATCAGCAGGACAAACGCAGAGACCAGCGCATTTAAGAGGTTCAGGCGCTTCATACTTTCTCTACCTCCGGACGGCCCAGAATACCGGTCGGCAACACCAGTAACACGACGATCAGAAGCGCGAAGGAGACCACGTCTTTGTATTCAGTACTCAGATAAGCGGAAGTCAGCGCTTCGGCCACACCAAGGATCAGGCCGCCGATCATTGCGCCCGGAATGCTGCCGATACCGCCAAGCACCGCCGCGGTGAAGGCTTTCATCCCGGCCATAAAGCCGATGTACGGGTTAATTACGCCATAGAACTGACCGAGCAGCACACCTGCCACCGCCGCCATCAGAGCGCCGATAACAAACGTCAGGGAGATCACACGGTCTGTGCTTATCCCAAGAAGGCTCGCCATTTTGAGATCTTCAGCGCAAGCGCGGCAGGCACGGCCCATGCGCGAATAGCGAATGAACAGCGTCAGTGCCAGCATGGCGATAAAGGTCACAACCCAGATGATCAGCTGCATGGTGCTGATGGTCGCCGCGAAGCCGTTAGTTTCGCCGATCGTCCACTGGCCGGTGACCAGGCTCGGTAAGGCGAGATCGCGCGAGCCCTGCGTCAGGCTGACATAGTTTTGTAAGAATATGGACATCCCGATGGCGGAAATCAGTGCGATCAGACGTTTGGAGTTACGCACCGGCTTATACGCCACGCGTTCAATACTCCAGCCGTAGGCACTGGAAATCACAATCGCCGCGATAAATCCGGCACCGATCAGCAACCAGCTGGCATCGATACCCATCATCATCAGGGCGGCAATCACGATAAAGGAGACATAGCTGCCGATCATATACACCTCGCCGTGGGCGAAGTTGATCATGCCGATAATGCCGTAAACCATGGTGTAACCGATGGCGATCAGCGCGTAAGTACTGCCCAACGTTACGCCGTTGAACATCTGCTGAGTGAAATAGAGGAACTGCTCTGACATACCCTATCCTTATAAATCAAGGGTTTGATAACTTGTGCTACTCCTCCCCTACGAAGGGGAGGTTGGGAGGGAGTTTAGTAAACAACACAGTTGCCATTAATACCCCACCCCAGCCCTCCCCTTCACAGGGAGGGAGCGGAGGACCACTTTGGTGCGGTTTTATTTGATAGGGGTAGACGTGCCGTCTTTATGCCATTCGAAAATACCGAATTCGAATCCTTTCAGATCGCCCTTCTCATCCCAGCTCAGCGGTCCCATGACGGTATCCACTGAAGCTGATTTCAGGTTTTTAGCAATGTCTGCCGGTTCCATGCTGCCACTGCGTTCCATACCGGTGGTCAGCGCCTGCAATGCGGCGTAAGTCGTCCAGACGAACGGACCGGTTGGATCCAGTTTCTTGGCTTTCAGGGAATCAACGATTGGCTGGTTAGCCGGCACCTGGTCATAGCGTTTTGGCAGGGTAACGAACATCCCTTCAGACGCATCACCGGCGATGTTAGACAGTGAGGAGTTGCCCACGCCTTCCGGCCCCATGAATTTGGCGTTCAGACCGGCCTGTTTGGACTGGCGCAGGATCTGGCCCATTTCCGGGTAGTAGCCGCCAAAGTACACGAAGTCGACGTTATCTTTCTTCAGACGTGCCACCAGCGTGGAGAAATCTTTGTCGCCTGCGGTCACACCTTCAAACAGCACGACGTTACCGCCGCCTTTTTTCAGCGCGTCCTGAACAGAGCGTGCAAGGCCTTCGCCGTACTGTTGTTTGTCATGCACAACGGCAATACGTTTTGGCTTAATGGTGTCGAGGATGTATTTCGCCGCCGTCGGGCCCTGATCGGAATCCAGACCGGTGGTGCGCATCACCATTTTGTAACCACGGGTGGTCAAATCCGCGTTGGTCGCGGCTGGCGTAATCATCAGCACGCCTTCGTCTTCATAGATATCGGAAGCGGGCTGAGTAGAAGAAGAACACAGATGGCCGATCACGTAACGGATACCGTCGTTGATCACTTTGTTCGCCACGGCGACGGCTTGTTTCGGGTCACACGCATCGTCGTATTCGACGCCAACCAGTTTGTCGCCTTTCACCCCGCCTTTGGCGTTGATATCAGCGATAGCTTGTTTTGCGCCCGTAAATTCCATATCGCCATACTGGGCAACCGGCCCTGACATTGCGCCGACGATGGCGACTTTAATGTCTTTTGCAAACGCAGCCTGGCTCATTGCCAACGCGATACACCCTGCCAGCCAGATCTTACCCTTTGTTACTTTCATCCGATTACCCCGTTGATGTGTGTTGTGGTTTGCTCTTTCTTTGCCTGTTCAAAACATCATCACTTAAGAAATTTAGTATAAGTAATAACGAGTTACCGGCTTATTTCGTCTAATTTTCAAATAAGACTTTATAATTCATATCATTAAACAGGAATTTTCTTCTGCAAATCAAATAGCACAATCAGAAATATGAGGTGTAAACAGAATTTTATCTGGGCGAATACGCGGTTCCTTTTCAAACAATCAGTGGTTAACGCTGGCATTATTGATTAAAGCCAACATTTATCGCTTATACAGGGATCTGAAAAAAAGTTTTCGACTTGATACTGTACAAAAAAAGTTACGCACCGTTTTTAGTGGATTCCGCTACACTGGCTTTCCCATTTTCTGACCTGTCCGCCTCATGAAATTAACTATCCAAAGACTCACTTCACTCAGCGCACAAGACCTGATTGATCTGGCAAAAATCTGGCCTGAGCAAACCGAAAGCGATTGGCAAAACTGCCTGAAGCCGGACCGTGCGTTATTCGCCGCCGTCTTCAACGAACGTATTCTGGGCGCAGTGAAAATCCGGCTAAACGGCACACACGCCGAACTCAGTGACCTGCTGGTGCGTGAAGTAACACGCCGTCGCGGCGTCGGGTTGTATTTGATGGAAGATGCGCAGGTACAGTTGCCTCAAATCAACAGCTGGGAGATGAAGGCGGAACCTGAAAGAGTGCTGGATGCGTTTATGCGGGCGTGCAGGTTTGTACGCGAAGGGAATGTCTGGAAGAAATAACGTCTGGATTTCAGGTATAAAAAAAGCGACCCGAAGGTCGCTTTTTCACGTCAGAAACGCACTTATCAGGCTTCGATCGCCACGCGCAGTTTCTTCATCGCGTTCTTTTCCAGCTGACGAACACGTTCTGCTGAAACGCCGTACTTATCGGCCAGTTCCTGCAGAGTGGATTTATTGTCGTCATCCAGCCAGCGCGCACGAATGATATCCTGGCTACGTTCGTCCAGACCTTCCATCGCGGAAGAAAGTTTGTCTGTCGCGTCACGATCCCAGTTATCTTCTTCGATGCTTTCTGCGAAGTCAGAACTCTTGTCTTGCAGATACAGCATCGGCGCCATCGCCGCGCCGTCGCGTGGTTCATCATCCGGCGTTGGGTCGAACGTCATGTCCTGTGCGGCCATGCGCGATTCCATTTCCAGCACATCTTTGCTGGTCACACCCAATTCGCGGGCAACGTGCTCCACTTCGTCGTGGCTGAACCAGCCCAAACGCTGTTTGTTTTTGCGCAGATTAAAGAACAGCTTACGCTGTGCTTTCGTAGTCGCGACTTTCACGATGCGCCAGTTACGCAGCACATATTCGTGAATCTCTGCTTTGATCCAGTGCACCGCAAAGGACACCAGACGCACACCGACTTCCGGATTAAAACGGCGAACCGCTTTCATCAGGCCGATGTTACCTTCCTGGATAAGGTCTGCCTGTGGCAAACCGTAACCTGAATAGTTGCGGGCAATGTGAGCAACAAAGCGCAGGTGAGACAGGATCAGGTGTTTAGCCGCTTCCAGGTCACCGTCGTAATGCAGCCGTTCAGCCAGCGCCCGTTCTTCCTCTGCGGTGAGCATAGGATAGGCATTGGCCGCCCGAACATAGGCTTCCAGGCTACCTTGGGGTACTAATGCTAAAGCGCGCATTTCTTTGGTCATTCAAGCCTCTCATGTATGACGTAATGCAGGTTTTATACCACGTTGCTGCGGGATGATACCGCCTCGCTGCCGGTCTGCTTTTAACGAAAAGTGACCACAACAAAGCAACGCCGAGCCCTTCATATTCGCTGCTCTTCGACCACGAATTTTACATAAAGTTCAGGGACGGTTTCAACAGTCTGAAGACTCTAAGTGACAGACCGACTATTGGATAGTGAATTTGTGCCATTGCGGGGAAAGCAGGAAAAGATGATGCGAAATGATGTGAAGCAGCTCTCCCCCTGTGACACGATTCTTGAGCAGCAGGGGGAGATTATAGCAAAAATTTACTACTGTGGTGTAAATCGCCGTAAATGTTGCACCGTCGCCAGCCAGGCGGCGATCCATCCAATCATGGCGGAAACCAGCAACAGCAGCAGGCTTTCGTCCCAGCCCAGCCCGTGCAGGTCAAAGGTCGTACCGAAGACCTGTGCGACCTGAGTCACCACGCTCTCAAGGCGCAGCACCAGTACTTCGGAGAGTACCAGTGACAGCAATGCGCCTGTGAACCCGAGCATCGCGCCCCCATTGAGGAAGGGCCGCAAAATGAAGCCGTCGGTCGCGCCTATCAGCTTCATGACGTTGATGGTATCGCGGCGGCTGAAGATGCTCAGACGCACACTGTTACCAATGACAAGGAACACAGCGATCACCATCAGGATGCCGATCATCGCAGCTATCTGCCCCACCAGACCGGTTAGCGCCGCCAGACGGGCAAACCAGCTGTCGTCCATACGCACTTCATCCACGCCCTGCACAGCCGCCACACGATCGCGCAAGGTGTTGAGCGTTGCAGAGTCCTGGAAATTCATTTTCGGCGTAATGATGGCCACCGCAGGCAACGGATTTTGCTCAAGCATATCCATCGCGCCGCCAAAGCCAGACCAGTTGCGGAATTCGCCCATCGCTTCCTCGCGGGAGAGATAGTTGACTTTATCGACGCCCGCTTCGGTTTTAAGGGTTTTCACCACGTTTTCGGCCGCGTTGTCATCCAGGGCTTTGTCGAGATACACCGTCAGCTGTGGCGTCGGGTACCACTGTTCGGCCGCCGTACTGACATTTTTCCATACCAGATAACATACGCTCGGCAGGGTCAGGGAAATCGCAATCACCATTACCGTAAGCAGCGTGGCCAGCGGCTGACGCAGCATGTCCGCCAGCGCGTTCATCCACGCATAGCGCCACTGTTCACGCCAGCCCCCTTGCAACGCTTTACTTTTCGCTGCGCGGGCGCTTTTTGCGGTTTTCGTCGGGTTTGGACTGTTCGCCATTAGTACACTCCTCCCGACATCCGGCCCTGACTCAGCGTCAGCGTGCGGTAATTACGACGGGCAATCAGACCCACGTCATGCGTCGCCATCAGCACGGTGACGCCAACCCGGTTAAATTCTTCGAATAAACGCAAGATACCTTCCGACAGTTCACCGTCAAGGTTACCGGTCGGTTCATCCGCCAGCAGCACCGCAGGCTTGTTGACCACCGCGCGGGCAATGCCCACACGTTGTTGCTCACCACCGGACAGCTGGATCGGCAGGTTTTTGGCTTTATCCAATAACCCGACTTTATCCAGCGCGGCCGATACGCGGCGACGAATGTCTTCCGTACTGGCACCGGCGATAATCAGTGGCATCGCCACGTTGTCGTACACGGTGCGATCCATCAGCAGATGGTGATCCTGGAAGATCATCCCTATCTGACGGCGCAGGAACGGCACTTCACTGGATTTCAGGCGGCTGATGTCGTGGCCGCCAAACAAAATCTGCCCGGCGCTCGGACGCTCAATGCCGCAAATCAGCTTCAGCAGGGTACTTTTACCCGCACCAGAGTGACCGGTCAGAAATGCCATTTCCGCTTGCTGGATGTGAAAATTGACGCCCTGAAGCGCCTGTCGTCCGCCCAGATAAGCTTTACTGACCTGTTCAAAGCGAATCATCCGTATTAATCCTCTCGGGCAAAAAGTGCCTCAATAAAATCGTCTGCCTTAAACGGCCTCAAATCTTCGATACCTTCGCCGACCCCGATATAACGAATCGGAATGCTGAACTGATCGGCGATGGCGAATATCACGCCGCCTTTTGCGGTGCCGTCCAGTTTAGTCAACGTAATGCCGGTTAGCCCGACTGCTTCGTTAAACAATTTGGCCTGACTGACCGCATTCTGGCCGGTGCTGGCGTCAAGCGTCAGCATAACCTCATGCGGCGCGTCTTCGTCGAGTTTCTTCATCACGCGGACGATCTTCTTCAACTCTTCCATCAGATGCGCTTTGTTTTGCAGACGTCCCGCGGTATCGGCGATCAACACGTCGATACCGCGGGCTTTGGCCGCCTGAATGGCATCGAAAATCACGGAAGCTGAATCCGCGCCGGTATGCTGTGCAATCACCGGGATCTTGTTGCGCTGACCCCAGACCTGCAATTGCTCCACCGCCGCCGCACGAAACGTATCGCCCGCCGCCAGCATCACCGATTTACCCTGCGCTTCAAACTGACGCGCCATTTTACCGATGGTGGTGGTTTTCCCGACGCCGTTTACGCCGACCATCAGAATGACATACGGGGTTTTACCGCTGACATCCAGTGGCTGCTCTACTTTTGACAGAATTTCGGACATTTCTTCCTTCAGCTTGCCGTAAAGCGCATCGGCGTCTTTAAGCTGCTTGCGGGAAGCGTGTTCAGTAAGAGAAGTGATGATTTTGCGCGTCGTTTCGACGCCAACGTCGGCGATCAGCAGCTGTTCTTCCAGCTCTTCGAACAGATCGTCGTCGATTTTCTTACCGCGGAACAGGCCGACAAAGCCCGAGCCAAGATTCTGCCTGGTTTTCACCAGGCTGCGTTTCAGGCGGGCAAAGAAACCTTCTTTGGTCGGGCGTTCCTGCTCGGTTTCCCCGGCAGGCAGCACAACGATAGGATCCATCGCGACCGGCAGCGGCTCATTTTCAACGACGACATTATCATCGACCGCATCCAGGGAATCTTCGCGGGCGTCTTCGGCGATTTCAGCCGCTGACTCAACGAAGTCGTCTTCAATGATCTGCTCTTCCAATACCACCGGTTCATCAACGACCGGCGCATCAACAATAATGGGTTCTTCGATTTCCGCTTCAATAACAACAGGTTCAGCAACCGCAGATTCTTCAATGACCTGCTGTGCCGCCACCTGTTCTGTGATGTGAACAATTTCTTCTGCCAGTTCCTCAGCAGCCTCTAAACGTGCAGGCTCCTCAACATCGGGTTCCGGTTCTGTCAGGGGTTCAGGCTCGATAACCGGCTCAGGTTCGGCGATCGGTTCCGGCTCAACGGGAACGCCGGGTTCTTCGACAACCGGCACCTCTTCGCGCGTTTCTTCTTTCTGCTGCTCTTCTTCCTGACGGCCACGGCCAAACCAGGAGAAGAAACCGCGTTTTTTATCTTTAGCCATTTTACAACTTCACTCCTCGCCGCTAATGATTGGCGAACGGATTATTAATAGGGTTATAGTCGGGCAGTCTATCACTTTCCCCTTCCGGCAACACGCCCGCGTGTTGAATTCCGCTGGTTTTTCAATCGCCCATGTTAAACATTTGCCCATTCCCCGCACACCGGTAGAATAGCCCTCCAAACGATATGCAACGAAGCCGACGGCTTCGGATTACACAAGCGAACTATGGCAAAGAAACCCAACACTCCCGCCGCAGGCCAAATCCGAATTATTGGCGGACTCTGGCGCGGACGTAAACTTCCGGTTCCACACAGTCCGGGTCTGCGCCCGACGACCGATCGCGTGCGCGAAACGCTGTTTAACTGGCTCGCGCCAGTGTTACAGGGCGCACATTGTCTGGACTGTTTTGCCGGCAGCGGCGCGCTGGGTCTGGAAGCGTTGTCACGCTATGCCGCCAGCGCCACCCTGCTGGAGTTCGAACGCCCGGTTGCGCAACAGTTAGAGAAAAACCTGGCGCTGCTAAACGCCAAAGATGCGAAAGTATTTAACGTCAATACATTGAACTGGCTGGCAAAAGCCGGAAGCGCCTTTGACGTGGTTTTCCTCGATCCGCCTTTTCGCAAAGGCATTCTGCAAGACACACTGAATTTGCTCGAGCAAAATCAGTGGCTGGCTGACGAGGCCTGGATTTACGTCGAAACGGAAGCCGAACACGACACACTTGATGTGCCCGCCAGCTGGCGGTTACACCGTGAGAAAGTCGCCGGACAAGTTGCTTATCGTCTTTACCATCGCGATGTGACGCCTGAAACCGGCTCACCTGAACAGGAGCAGTAAGATGTTGATCAATATTGGTCGGTTGTTGATGTTGTGTATTTGGGGGTTTCTGGCGTTTAACCTGATTCATCCATTCCCGAAACCGATCAAATACTTTCTGGATGTGGCGATTGTCTTCATGTTCTTCATGCACGGTTTGCAAGTGATGTTGCTTAAAGCCACGCAGGGAAAAGAAAAAGATACGATTGGCCCGTGGCTGCAAACGCGCATTTTTCTGTTTGGCGTGTTTGAACTGATGGCATGGCAGAAGAAACAACCGCCGCTGCCAACCAAAAAGTAATCTCTGTTTTTACGGCGCGTCCTGCGCCGTAAAAGCCACAAAACGGCTGCCCTTCACGCTTAATACCCCCTTTTGGCCTTTCGCCAGCTGGTGATATGCCGCTTCATCCAGCACGAGTTTCAGCTCTGAACCGCCGTTTTGCGGTTTGAAATAGCCTTCATACTTTTTATCTTCGACCGGGATCTGCTCCCGCTGGCGCGATCGCCGGTTGGGCGACAGGTATTCACGCTTGGCCGTCACTTCCACCTGCAATGTACGAAGCGGCGCGGCGTCGTTATCAGCATTGGTACGGCGCTGCTGAAAATACTGGCGGGTGGCGAAAATCGCGATGACCACGATAAACGCAATAAAAATCATCGGAGGTTTAGTCATTGTTTGTCTGTATTCGTTGAAGATGAAGGCGATAATGGAATCAGCCTAATTTAGCATGTGGGAATTCGCCACACAGCCTGAAACAGGGATTTCTGATTGTCGAAGGCAGCGCCAGTCTCCTACACTGAGATCAAATACAGGAAAACAGGATGCGTTTTCCTGCACGCAGACACTGGCATGGGTTTGATGTTTTGTTTTGAAATATAAAAGGATAAACAATGAGTTGGCCATTCCTCGCTGTATTTTTTTCCGGCTGGTTGTTCGTTGATGCCAGCTACCGCGGCCTGCGCTGGCAGCGCTGGGTCTTCAAACCTGTCACCTTATTACTGCTGCTGTTACTCGCCTGGCAGGCACCGACGCTCAATGTGTACAGCTATCTGATCCTGCTGGGTCTGGCGGCGACATTGGTGGCCGATGGCCTGCTGCTGTTGCCAGAAGAGCGGTTTATGTACGCCCTCGGCGCGTTCTTCCTTTCGCATCTGCTGTATACGCTCAGTTTCGCCAGCCAGATGACGATTACCTTTTTCTGGCCGCTACCGCTGGCCTTGCTGGTCATTGGCGCGCTGCTGCTGGCGGTTATCTGGTCAAGGCTGGCCGAGCTTAAATGGGCAGTAACCACTTACATCGCGATGACGCTGCTGATGGTCTGGCTGGCGGGAGAACAGTATTTCGCGCGCAGCACCGACATGGCATTCTCGCTGTTCTGCGGAACCGTCCTGCTTCTGCTGGGCAATATTTTCTGGTTGCTCAGCCGTTACCGGTTCAAGTTCCGCGTCGCCGACGGGCTAGTTGCTGCCTGCTATTTCGGCGGTCATTTCCTGATTGTGCGATCGCTTTATTTGTAACCGGTATTAAAATCACTGCGGCGGAACCTTCCGGTTCCGCCCTCTCAAATATCGCTTGACCCTGGAGTCTACTCCAACGTTTAAACTGCCTGTAATCTCATTCGGTTTCAACCCGGAGGCAGTATGATCCCACTTCAAAAAAATACCGGCTGTACCTGCGGTTGTCAGGGCAAACGTGCGCCCGGACTGCACATCAATAAAATCAGCACCGTTGCGCCAGCCCCTTGTTGCAGCGATAAACCAGCCGTTGCGGCATCAGCATGCGCTTCCACAGACAGCTGCTGCGCACCAAAAACAAGTGAACACTCACACACCACAGCCGACGGCACACTGGAAGGCTCGCCGGGTGAAGATGATCCCAGCGCGCCACTCTCCGGCAACCAGCAATACAGCTGGCGTGTCGAGGGGATGGATTGCCCGGCCTGTGCCCGTAAAATCGAAAATGCCGTATCAGGCCTGAACGGCGTCAGTCGCGCCAAAGTGCTGTTCGCCACCGAAAAACTGGTGATTGACGCCAGCCATGATATTTCGCAAAACGTTCTGCACGCCGTCACCGGCGCAGGGTTTACCCTGCAATCCCTCGATAAAACGCAGAATCCCCCCGCGCAGGACGCATCACTGCTGAAAGAATATTTGCCGCTGATCGCCCTTTCCGCACTGATGTTACTGAGCTGGATCCTCGATATTTTCAATCCGCAGGCCGGTGAAATTGCGTTTATCGCCACCACGCTGGTCGGCCTTTGGCCGGTGTTGCTTCAGGCGATCCGCCAGACACGTTCCGGTTCGCCTTTTGCCATCGAAACGCTGATGAGCATCGCCGCGCTGGGTGCGCTGTTTATCGGTGCCACCGCCGAAGCTGCGATGGTATTGCTGCTGTTTATGATCGGTGAACGTCTCGAATCCTTTGCCGCCAGTCGCGCGCGCAGTGGGGTGAAAGCACTGATGGCGCTGATCCCGGACACCGCCGTACGGGTTATTGATGGCAAAACAGAATCCGTGCCGGTCGCCAGTCTGCGTCCCGGCGATATTATTGAAATCGCCGCCGGTGGGCGTCTGCCTGCCGATGCAGTTTTGCACAGCACCGCCAGTTTTGATGAAAGCGCGCTGACCGGTGAATCGGTACCGGTCGAGCGCCTGCCTGGAGAAAAAGTCCCGGCGGGCAGCCTGTGCGTCGATCGTCTGGCGCGTCTGGAAGTCGCCTCCGCACCCGGCAACAGCGCTATTGACCGCATCCTGCAACTGATCGAAGAAGCCGACGAGCGCCGCGCGCCGATCGAGCGTTTCCTCGATACCTTCAGCCGTTACTACACGCCGATCATCATGCTGCTTTCGCTGCTGGTCATTATCATTCCGCCGCTGGCGATGGGGCTTTCGTGGGAAACGTGGATTTATCGCGGTCTGACGTTACTGCTGATCGGCTGCCCGTGTGCGCTGGTGATTTCGACGCCTGCGGCGATCACGTCCGGACTGGCGGCGGCCACGCGTCAGGGCGCGTTAATCAAAGGCGGTGCAGCGCTGGAACAGCTGGCGTTGATCGAAACCGTGGCGCTGGATAAAACCGGCACGCTGACCGAAGGTAAACCAGAGGTCACCGACGTGTTGGTGCTGAATGGCGCCAGCGAAGGCGAAGTGTTAAGCCTCGCGGCTGCGGTCGAAGAAGGTTCACATCATCCGCTGGCGCAGGCGATTTTAGCCCGCGCGAAAGCTCATAATCCGCTGCCAATCACCGCACAGGATCGCCGGGCACTGGCCGGTTCCGGCGTGGAAGGGATTGTCTCAGGCAGAAAGATTCAGGTGCTGGCACCAAAGCGCGTGGAAGAAAGTGCGCTGAGTGCGGCCGCCACAACACAAATCGCCGGATGGGAATCCACCGGTAAAACCGTGGTCGTCGTGATGCAGGACGCGCAGGCCATCGGTCTGGTGGCGATGCAGGATCGCCTGCGCGATGACGCCGTCGACGCGTTACGCAGTCTCAAAGCGCTCGGCGTATCGGCAGTGATGCTGACCGGCGATAATCCGCGTGCGGCGAAAACCATTGCTGACCGGCTGGGCATTGATTTCCGCGCCGGTTTACTGCCCGCCGATAAAGTCTCCGCGGTCACTGAGCTGAACGCCATGAAACCGGTGGCAATGGTCGGCGACGGCATCAACGATGCACCGGCGATGAAAGCCGCAACAATCGGGATTGCGATGGGCAGTGGCACTGACGTGGCGCTGGAAACCGCCGATGCTGCGCTGACGCACAACCGCCTGAGCGGGCTGGCGCAGATGATCAGCCTGTCGCGCGCGACGCGGGCGAATATCCGTCAGAACATCACCATCGCGCTGGGGCTGAAGGCGATTTTCCTGGTCACCACCATTATGGGGCTGACCGGCCTGTGGCTGGCGGTGCTGGCAGATTCAGGCGCAACGGCACTCGTCACTGCCAACGCCCTGAGACTGTTACGCAATAAATCGCGCTGAGGATTACGGGTGGGTCTCGCCGCTCCGCCCTTTGCACAGCAGATAACGGTACGGCAGGCTTTCGGTATCAGACGCTAACAACGTGTGTTCCATAAAGCGGCAGAAGCCGGGAATATCGCGGGTCGTTGCCGGATCATCGGCGACGATCAGCAACGTTTCGCCGTCTTTCATGGTACGTACCGCTTTACGGACCATCATTACAGGTTCAGGGCAACGCAGGCCCAGCGCATCAAGCTGATGGTCCGGGTTGATAAAGGGATCGGTCATTTCGTTTCTCAACATTTTCAGCGGCAATGCGCGATTGTACGGTAATGGGCCACAGTTTAACCCGCTGGTTTTCTCACGCAACCTGCGCAAACCGTTGCGCTATAATTAACCACCGGATTTGTTGCGCAAACGCTGCGCAACAGATACTATGCGCGCCGCACCGGAAATACCGGTGTGAAAGAAAAGACACTCTTGGGTTCCCTCACCCCAATTCACTAAAAAGGTCACATCATGTATTCCTTTACTGCTCAACAGCGGTTTTCCGCGTTGATATGGCTTTCGCTTTTCCACATCGCCATCATTACTTCCAGTAACTATCTGGTTCAGTTGCCCGTCTCCATTTTTGGTTTCCACACCACATGGGGCGCGTTCACGTTTCCGTTTATTTTTCTGGCGACCGATCTGACCGTGCGGATTTTCGGTGCGCCTCTGGCGCGACGGATTATTCTTTCCGTGATGGTGCCTGCACTGGCCATCTCCTACGTCATTTCCGCCCTGTTCTTTGAAGCGCAGTGGCAGGGTGTCGGCGCACTCAGCAGCCTGAACATCATGGTGGCACGCATCGCGACCGCCAGCTTTATGGCGTATGTGCTGGGTCAAATTCTCGACGTTCACGTCTTCAACCGCCTGCGCCGGAACCGCCGCTGGTGGATAGCACCGGTTGCCTCGATGTTCTTGGGAAATATCAGCGATACGCTGTCGTTCTTCTTCATCGCGTTCTACAAAAGCACCGACGCCTTTATGGCCGAACACTGGGTGGAAATCGCGCTGGTGGATTACACGTTCAAAGTGCTGATCTGTCTGGTGTTCTTCCTGCCAATGTACGGCGTGCTGCTGAACATGCTGCTTAAGCGGCTGTCCGCTCAGGGAAATCACACCTCGTCGGCCATGCGCGCGCACTAGCGGTTAACAAGGGGCTTTCGCCCCTTATCAGATCCGCCTTCACCAAAACACAAATCGCGCCATAATCTGACTTGCATTTGCGGCGTGAATAGGTTGCCATAAGGCCGTTAAGTCAACATCTAAGCCTGATGAACAGGCCACTTAAGGAAGACCGATGCGTAACTTCGCTAAAATGATGGGAATGGCAGTACTGGTCGCCGGTCTGGCGGCGTGTGACGGTAAAACGACTGACGCACCGGCAGCAGATAAAGCAGCAGCCGCCGCGACAACCACCGCGCCAGTCAGCCTGCTGGATGGAAAAGTCACCTTCTCCCTTCCGCAGGGAATGAGCGACCAGAGCGGTAAGCTGGGCACTCAGGCAAACAACATGCACGTGTACGCCGACAGCACCGGTCAGAAAGCGGTGATTGTGATCCTCGGGGATAACACGACCGAATCGCTGGGAACGCTGACTGCCCGTTTGCAGGATCAGCAAAAAGCCCGCGATACCAACCTGCAGGTTGTGACGAACAAATCGATTCAGGTTAACGGCCAGACGATGCAACAGTATGACAGCGTGATCACCTCTGCCGGTCAGAAAGCTTATTCGTCTATCGTGCTGGGTAAAGTGGACAGCCATCTTCTGACGCTGCAAATCACCCTGCCGGCTGACAATCAGCAACAAGCGCAGGCGGATGCCGAAGCTATTATCAATACCCTGAAAGTTCAGTAATCTTCACTTTCAGCGGCACTCTCAGGCGGAGCTTTGGCTCCGCTTTTTTGTTTCTGATCTGCCAGGTTTGACACCTCATCGCGTTGTCCACAGAGTTAAAATGGATTTTTTCGCTCACATTCGAAGGGAAACGCGCGCGATCACGTTAACGAACGGGATACCTCTCAAAAACGTGATCAAACCAGACATTCCGGCCTTCTGACGTTTCATTTTGTTACTCAATATCGCAAAATCCGCCTCCTTAGTCATAAAACTGTAACAATTATGTCATCTATCACAGTTCATCGGCGCTCTGCCCGTTAGCATGATGTTCGTTTTGGAACATATCGGCATTGCCCTTTGTCAGTGGCTCATGATGAGTCAGACCTGATTTATGCCATGGGAGGCATGTATGCTCAGTATCTTCAAACCCGCGCCACACAAAGCGCCCGTGGATGAAAGCCACGTCGACCCGCTCTATCGCCGTCTCCGCTGGCAAATCTTCATGGGGATTTTCTTCGGTTACGCGGCCTATTATCTGGTGCGCAAAAACTTCGCGCTGGCAATGCCTTATCTCATCGATCAGGGTTTTTCGCGCGGCGATCTGGGCTTTGCGCTGTCCGGGATTTCCATCGCTTACGGTATCTCGAAATTCATTATGGGCTCGGTCTCCGACCGCTCTAATCCGCGCGTATTCCTCCCTGCGGGTCTGATCCTCGCCGCCGCTGTGATGCTGTTTATGGGCTTTGTGCCATGGGCAACCTCCAGCATCGCCATCATGTTCGTGCTGCTGTTCCTGTGTGGATGGTTTCAGGGCATGGGCTGGCCGCCGTGCGGACGCACGATGGTTCACTGGTGGTCACAGAAGGAGCGCGGCGGAATTGTCTCGGTGTGGAACTGCGCGCATAACGTCGGCGGCGGTATTCCTCCCCTGCTTTTCCTGCTCGGCATGGCGTGGTTTAACGACTGGCATGCGGCGCTGTATATGCCCGCTTTCGGGGCGATCCTGCTGGCGGTATTTGCCTTTATGACCATGCGCGACACTCCGCAGTCTTGCGGTCTGCCGCCTATCGAAGAGTATAAAAACGATTATCCGCCTGACTACGTGAAAGAGTCTGCCGAGCAGGAACTGACGGCGAAGCAGATCTTCATGCAATACATTTTGCCCAACAAACTGCTTTGGTATATCGCGCTGGCGAACGTGTTTGTTTACCTGCTGCGCTACGGCATTCTCGACTGGTCACCGACCTACCTGAAAGAAGTGAAGCACTTCGCGCTGGATAAATCCTCGTGGGCGTATTTCCTGTATGAATATGCGGGCATACCGGGGACTCTGTTGTGCGGCTGGATGTCAGACAAAGTGTTCAAAGGCAACCGCGGCGCTACCGGTGTATTCTTCATGGTGCTGGTGACCATCGCCACGGTGGTTTACTGGCTGAATCCGGTGGGCAATCCGGGCGTTGATATGGCCTGTATGATCACCATCGGCTTCCTGATTTACGGCCCTGTGATGCTGATTGGCTTACACGCGCTGGAGCTGGCACCGAAGAAAGCGGCGGGAACGGCGGCGGGCTTTACCGGATTGTTCGGTTATCTGGGCGGCTCGGTTGCGGCAAGTGCCATCGTTGGTTACACCGTGGATTACTTCGGCTGGGACGGCGGCTTTATCGTGATGATTGCCGGATGTGTGCTGGCGGTTCTGCTGCTGGTATTAACTATGCTGAGTGAAAATAAACACAAGGCGCAGCTGGCGAAAAATGCCTGATTCCAAATGTCATGACGCATAGCAAAAAGGCACCGAACGGTGCCTTTTTCTTTTACTGATTAACGGACTTCATCGTCGGGATTATTCAGACAGATACATTCTGCGCAGGTAATGCGGTACCGCATCGTCGGCGTTTGAACCGATGATTTCCGCATCCGGCATCGCTGCTTTCAGGCGCGGCAGGGAGCCACTCATCAGGCAGCCTTTTCCGGCCATGCTCAGCATCTCAAGGTCATTCAGACCATCGCCAAAGGCGATACAGTCTTTCAGCGTGTACCCCATCAGTTTCGAGACGTATTCCAGCGCGTGGCCTTTCGATACGCCGCCTGCCATCACTTCCAGACAGACCGGCAGCGAGAAGCTGACGTTTACACGATCGCCCCAGCGCGCATTGATCGCTTCTTCCAGCGGCAGCAGTTTCTCGTGATCTTCGCAGGTGAAATAGACTTTGCAGATGCCATCCGTTTCCAGCAGACCCGGTTCGTACAACTTGTATTTGAACACGGATTCACGGAAGAAATCGTCCTGGTCGGCGCGGTCGCGGTTCATGTACCAGTCGTCGTTACGGTAAACGTTGGTCAGAATATCCGGATTGTTGTGCATGATGCCGAACAGATCGCGGGCAATATCTTCGTCCAGATTGTGGGAGAAAATCAGTTCACCGTCGGTGTTATGCACGCGCGCACCGTTCGAGGTGATCATATAAGCGCTGATTTCCAGATTGTCACGCATCTGCGCGACATCGATATGGTGACGCCCGGTGGCGAACACAAAATGCACATCGCGCTGCGTGAGCAGCTTGAGCGTCTCTTTTGCGAACGGGCTCAGGGTATGGTCAGGTGATAGCAGTGTGCCATCTAAATCGGAAGCAACAACATGGTACATAGCGTAGGTTCTAACCTCTGATGGAGTTGTGCGCGGCGTACCGCGGATTAATGCTGTCGCGCAAAAAAGCGCATGATAGCGTCCAGCGCCTGTGCCCGGAGGTCGTCCCGCTCGAACAGGATCTCATGGCGCGCGCCTTCAATGACCAGCGGTTTATCCCCTTCACAAGGGTGACCCGCAACGGCCATGGCCTGACAAAAAGCAAGATGAGACCGGTTGTCGACCACACGGTCTTCGCTTGCCTGCAATAAAAGGACGGGCGTGGTGATTTTCTCGGCTTCTTTCAGGATATGCATCCCGGCGTCGATACCTTCACGCACCCAGTGATACGTTGGCCCGCCGACTTGCAGCTCGGGATAATCGGCGTAGTAGCGCAGATTGCGGCGATAACGTTCGCGGCTGTGAGTCAGACGATTCACCACAAACGGCAGTGGCCGCCAGTGGCCCGTGCCGAGCGCATAGCCATCGCGACGAACCGGACGGTTTTCCGCCCAGTTGAGGATCCGGCGGGATATCCAGCCCGGCATCGGCAAATAAATGCCGGTCATCGGGGCCAGCAAGGCCGCCGCATCAAAGCTTTGCGGGTTCTTCGCCAGATACAGCGCCAGAATTGCCCCCCCCATAGAGTGTGCCAGCGCGAACTTTTTCTCGTACTGACGGGGCGCAATTTCCAGCTGATAAAAGCGCTCAAAATCTTCTACATAATCATCAAAGTGCTGGACGTGACCGCAGTGTGGATCGTCAAGCATCCTGCCGGAACGCCCCTGCCCGCGATGATCGACAATCATTACATCGTAGCCACAGTGGAATAAATCGTAGGCTACTTCGGGGTATTTTACGTAACTTTCGATACGGCCCGGTGACACCATGATGACTTTATCATGATGAGGGGAACAGAACCGGACGTAGCGGATCGGGACATCGTCAACGCCGTTAAACTCACCTTCCTCACGCGTGCGCCAGAAATCAAGCAAAGGCCCGGTCGCAAAGGCGGCAAACTCCTTTTCACGTGTTAACCAACTTGCGTAATTTGCAGACATTCAATTGATCCAAATTTGTGAGTCGCAGAGGAGAAAAGTGTTATTTGTGAGCTATAGCACAACTATAGACAATGGCGTATTGTGCCATAAAACAACATAAAACGTATTCAGGGAGTCCCGCAATGACACTGGACTGGTGGTTAACCTACCTGCTCACTACTTCTATTTTAAGTCTGTCCCCTGGTTCCGGCGCGATCAATACGATGAGCACCGGCATCAGTCACGGTTATCGCGGCGCAGTGGCGTCGATTGCCGGATTGCAACTGGGGTTGTCAATCCACATCGTGCTGGTGGGTATCGGCCTTGGCGCGCTGATTTCGCAATCGCTGCTGGCGTTTGAGATGCTGAAATGGCTTGGCGCGGCGTATCTCATCTGGCTGGGTATCTGCCAGTGGCGCTCTGCCGGGGCGATTGATCTGAACGCTCTGGCCAGCAGCATGCCGCGCCGTCGTCTGTTCAAACGCGCCATTCTGGTGAACCTCACCAATCCAAAAAGCATCGTCTTTCTGGCGGCACTGTTCCCGCAGTTTATCATTCCTCACCAGCCGCAGGCTGCACAATACGTGGTGTTAGGCGTTACGACGGTGGTGGTCGATATCATTGTGATGATCGGTTACGCCACGCTGGCAACGCGCATCGCGGGCTGGGTGAAGGCGCCAAAACAGATGCAGTTGCTCAACCGCATTTTCGGTTCGCTGTTTATGCTGGTGGGGGTTTTACTGGCGAGTGCGCGCAAAGTTTAAGTCCTCAGAATGCAAAAAGGGTCCGGTATTTAGCCGGACCCTTTTTTATGCGCGTAACGTTCAGATCAACGATTTACAATTAACGCGATACCGAATCCGGCAAATACCACGCCCGCGACGCCATCAATCCATTTGGCTAAACGCTGATAGCCGCGACGCATTTTCGGCAGCGCAAAGACCATGGCGACTAGAGAGAACCACGCCAGGGTTTCAATCACGATTAACAGGAATATGGCTGAACGCTCGCCGCCGCTGACGCTGTCGCCCACGAACATCGAGAACACGCTGCCGAAGTAGACGACGGCTTTCGGGTTGGACAGATTGGTCAGCAGCCCGCGCATAAAGGTGCGGCCACGCGCGGGTAATGCGACAGCGACGTCGGTTTCAGCCCCGCCGTCCTGCTTTTTAGAACGTGCGGATTTGAGTAACTGCCACCCCATCCAGCACAGGTACAGGCCACCGCCGACGGTAATAATCTGATGCAGCCAGGCCATTTTTTGCAGGATCAGATGCAGGCCCATCAGCGCCACCGCTGCCCATACCGCGACACCCAGCGTAATACCAATGACCCCCATCATCGCTTCTTTACGCGAGCGGCTGGCCGCCGTTTGCGAAACAAAGAAGAAGTCCGGACCGGGACTGGCCAGTGCGATCATATGCACCATCGCAACCATCAGAAACAGCGTCAGCATGATTAACTCTCTGTGTTATGTGTAGGTATTCGAATCTGTTAGTCGTCGCCGTTATCGATGTGATCGCGGATCATCGCCATAAACGGTCGCCCGAATTTTTCCAGCTTGCGCTGGCCGACGCCGGTGATATCCAGCAAATCGCTTGGGCTTATCGGCAGATGTTCAGCCATTTCCAGCAGCGTTGTGTCGTTAAACACCACGTACGGTGGCACATTATTGTCATCGGCCAGCGACTTACGCAGCTTGCGCAGTTTGGCAAACAGCTTGTGATCGTAATTGCCGCCATAAGCTTTCTGGCGGGACGGGCTTTTAATCTTCAGCGTCTGAATACGCGGTACCGCCAGCTGCAAAGGGATTTCTCCGCGCAGTACCGGACGCGCCGCTTCGGTCAACTGTAATGCCGAATGCATGGCGATATTTTGCATAATCAGCCCGAGGTGGATCAGCTGGCGTACCACGCTGGTCCAGTGTTCGTTGCTGTGTTCTTTACCGATGCCGTAGACGCTCAGTTTTTCATGCCCGTATTCGCGGATGCGCTGATTATTCGAGCCGCGCAGCACTTCGACCACGTAACCTAAACCAAAGCGTTGTCCGACGCGTGCGACCACTGACAGCGCTTTTTGCGCGTCCAGCAGGCCGTCGTAGCGTTTTGGCGGATCAAGACAAACGTCGCAGTTACCGCAGGCGTTCTGTTTGCCTTCGCCGAAGTAGTTCAGCAGCACCAGACGGCGGCAGGTTTGCGCTTCCGCAAAGGCGTTCATCGCATTCAGTTTGTGACGTTCGACATCCTGTTGCGCACCGGCCGGTTTTTCTTCCAGACAGCGGCGCAGCCATGCCATATCGGCCGGATCGTACAACAGCACCGCTTCGGCAGGCAGGCCATCACGCCCGGCACGGCCCGTTTCCTGATAGTAAGACTCGATGGTGCGCGGAATATCAAAGTGAACCACGAAACGCACGTTGGGCTTGTTGATGCCCATGCCGAACGCCACGGTGGCGACCACAATTTGCAAATCATCGCGCTGGAAACCTTCCTGCACGCGGGCGCGGGTATCGTTGTCCAGACCGGCGTGATAAGCACCCACGCTCAGACCACGGCTTTGCAGGCGCGCGGCGGTGTCTTCGACTTTGGCGCGGCTGTTGCAATAAATAATGCCGCTTTTGCCACGCTGGTCTTGCACGAAGCGAATCAGCTGATCGAGCGGTTTAAACTTCTCCACCAGCGTGTAACGGATATTGGGACGATCGAAACTGCTGACCTGAATCAGCGGATCGTTAAGCTCCAGCAGACGGACGATGTCGTTGCGGGTCGCTTCATCAGCGGTCGCCGTCAGCGCGATCACCGGCAGTTGCGGATAACGCAGTTTGAGCTGGCCGAGTGCACGGTATTCTGGTCGGAAATCGTGTCCCCATTGGGAAATACAGTGGGCTTCATCGACGGCAAGCATCGCCGGATTCCACTGTTGCAACTGCTCGAGGAAATCCCCCAGCATCAGACGTTCCGGCGCGATATACAGCATTTTGATGCGGCCGGTACGGCAGCCTGCCATCACTTCCTGCTGTTGCTCACGGGTTTGGGTCGAGTTCAGGCAGCCGGCTTCAACACCCGCCGCCATCAGTTGGTCGACCTGATCTTTCATCAGGGAGATGAGCGGTGAAACCACCAGCGTCAGGCCGTCCATCACCAGCGCAGGGATTTGATAGCACAGCGACTTACCGCCGCCGGTCGGCATCACCACCAGACAATCCCGGCCAGAAATGGCGGTATTGATGATCGTTTGCTGACCCGGTCTGAATTGCTGATAGCCGAAGGTATCGCGTAATACCTGATGAGCCAGCTCTTCTTTATTTATCACTGCCGCCGTAGACACTCAATTCCCCAACTGTTCAAACCACCCGGCTAAGCCCTAAAGCCGCCGGGGCTGTACTGCAACAATATTATATACCCTAAATAATTCGAGTGGCAGGAAGGCGGCAAGTGAGGGCATCCCGATAAACTTATCTGAGTAAGTGATTCGGGGAACCGGGCGCAACCAGCAGATCTGCAACCTGAAGTATGACGGGTATTACATCATATCGTTAAGCATGATACCCACACCCACGCGAGTTTGCTTGTGGTTGTAGTCAATCAATGACTCACCGTAACCACTGAACACCTGCGTGTAAAAGCGTACGTGCTTGGAAATCGGGTAGCTCCAGCCAGTGGTCGCGCCGCCGTAGCCGGTGTTCCAGTTGTAACGGCTTTCTACACTGAACACGCTGTCGCCCCACGCATAACCGACTTTCAGACGGTAATACCCCATGTATTTGGTGATGTCGCGGTTATCATCATTTTCTTCACTTTCAGGAATGCGATACCACGGCTTGAGATCTACCTGCCAGTTGCCGTGCTGGGCCATAAAGCGCGCATAGACGCGGTTCCAGCTGCGCGACGTCGGGTCTGAGCGACCGTTTGACTGGTGGCTCACGCCGTATTCAGCTTCACGCAGCGTCCAGCCCAGGAAGTCATAATCCGTCGCCCACGCCAGGAATAGCTGCGGTTCGTAGTTAGTTTCACGGAAAGGTGAAGACTGGCCGCTGTTAGAAAGCTGCCAGAAGGATTTCTGTGTATAGGATGCGCCGAGCACCGAGTTATCACCGGCAATGCCACGCCACAGCGGGAAGGCCAGGCTCAGCTGGAAGGCGACTTCGTCATGACGCGCTTTATTTGCCCAGTCATAAGACTGGATGGCTTTCTTGTTGATGTTGCTGGTATCGGTATAAAGCAGGTAGTTCGATTCGTAAGGATAAAGCGTGAACGGGTTATCGTGATCCTGCAACATGCTGGCGATGATGCTGCCACGCACTGCCGGTTTATCATGCACTTCCTGTACCGTTGCTTCTTCTGCATGTCCCAGCAATGGCAACGCCAACATGGTGGCCCCGACAGCCCAAGTTTTACGCATTTTTTCCTCACCCTATAGTGTTTAATGTTTTTTAGAATTGATGGTTTGAAATAGCCAGCTAAAGGCCGGTATTCAGAAACAAAGCAGAGCATTTTACACACATATACATTCGCGCAAGAGTAATGAATAGATTTATCATGCACGAGGTAGAATTCACTGTCCTTGGCACATAAAATCAACATTTCGTTAACTAGTTGGGCGACTATAACGCTCAGTCGTTTGGATCAGGAAACCTTTCATGTCCGCGTCATCCCTCAGCCACGAAGCTGCCCTGCAGCTGATTGGCAATATTTTCGTTTATGACATGCCTTTTAACCGCGAACTCGGTCTGGAGCTTAAACGTCTCGACTGCGATTACGCGGAGCTGAAATTCGCTAATCAAACCAAACTAGTTGGCAACGCAGCACAAAAAATCTTACACGGTGGGGTGATCGCCGCAGTGCTCGACGTCGCTGCCGGGCTGGTGTGCGTCACCAGTTCGTTGATCCGCCGCGACAAACCCGACCACCCGTTGCTCGAAGCAGAAATGCGCCAGCGCCTGTCAAAAATGGGTACTGTCGATTTACGGGTCGATTACCTGCGCCCCGGCCGTGGCGAATATTTTATCGCCTCAGCCAGCCTGATCCGCGCCGGGAATAAAGTTTCTGTCGCCCGCGTCGATCTGCACAATGACACCGGCGTACATATAGCGACAACGACCGCGACCTACATGGTTGGCTGAGACGTCGAAAAAGAAATCAGGCGACGTAAACCCGTTACACTCGCAACCTTTCCTTCTTATTTTTTACTTCAGGTACCCACATGGATGCACAACGTACCCGGCAAGGCGTCATTTTTGCCTTTATCGCCTATTTGATTTGGGGGATCGCTCCGGCGTATTTCAAGCTCATCAAAGAAGTGCCTGCCGATGAAATCCTTACCCATCGGGTCATCTGGTCGTTCTTCTTTATGTTAGTGCTCCTGTCCGTTAGCCGCAGCTGGGGGGACGTCCGGCGGGTACTCGCACAACCAAAGAAAGTCGGCATGTTACTCATCACCGCCCTGTTTATCGGTGGGAATTGGCTGATTTTTATCTGGGCGATTAACAATAACCACATTCTCGAAGCCAGCCTTGGTTACTTTATCAGCCCGCTGGTGAATGTCGTGCTTGGCATGCTGTTTTTGCGCGAAAGGTTCCGGAGTTTGCAATGGCTCGCGGTGGTGCTGGCATTTGCCGGTGTGCTGATTCAGGTCTGGATGTTTGGCTCGGTGCCGATCATCGGGCTAGGGCTGTCGCTCACGTTCGCTTTTTACGGCCTGCTGCGTAAGAAAATCGGTGTGGATTCTCAGACCGGCATGCTCATCGAAACACTTTGGCTGCTGCCGCTGGCGGGCGTTTATCTGTTCTTTATCGCTAACAGCCCGACCAGCAATCTGTCGGCGAATCCATGGTCACTGGATTTACTGCTGATGGCGGCGGGGATCATCACCACCATTCCGCTACTGTTCTTTACCGCAGCGGCTGCACGGCTGAAGCTCTCGACGCTGGGCTTTTTCCAGTATCTCGGCCCGACGTTGATGTTCCTGCTGGCGGTGGTGTTCTACGGCGAAACGGTAAATACCTCGCAGCTCATCACCTTCGGCTTTATCTGGGCCGGCCTGCTGTGCTTTATCACCGACGCGCTTTACACGCAGGGCCGTCTGCGTCGAGGTATGACGGCGAAAGCCTAACAGCAACAAAAAGCCCCGTTCAGGGGCTTTTTGTTGTCCGCGTAAAAACGATTACAGCCAGTTTTTACGTTTGAAATACAGGTACGGCGCCAGCCCGGCGATGATCATCAGACCGATTGCGCCCGGATAACCAAATGCCCATTTCAGCTCAGGCATGAATTCGAAGTTCATCCCGTAGCTTGATGCCACCAGCGTCGGCGGCAGGAACACCACGGAAACGACCGAGAAGATCTTGATGATGCGGTTCTGCTCGATGTTGATAAAGCCCATCGCCGCCTGCATCAGGAAGTTCACCTTCTGGAACAGGGATTCGTTGTGCGGCAGCAGGGATTCGATATCGCGCAACACTTCGCGCGCCTGCTCCAGCTGGCCTGCGGGTAAGCGGGCTTTGCGCACCAGGAAGTTCAGCGCGCGTTGGGTATCCATCAGACACAAACGCACTTTCCAGCCGATATCTTCCAGCTCCGCCAGCGTGGACAGCGCGGCGTCATATTCGTCGCCCTGATGCCCTTCCATGATCACGCGGCTGAGTTTTTCCAGATCGCTATAAATATTTTCGATTTCATCCGCCAGCTGTTCGATTTTGGTTTCGAACAAATCCAGCAGCAGCTCGTAAGCGTTGCCATCGACCAGCGTCTGGTTTCTGGCGCGCATACGGTAAAGACGAAACGCCGGTAACTCACGCTCGCGCAGGGTGTAAAGACGACCTTCACGCACGGTAAATGCTACGGTGCTGTTGCCCGCGTGGTCTTCGGCATCTTCATAGTAAAAGAAGGAGTGAATGTGCAGGCCGTCTTCGTCTTCGAAGAAACGTGCGGAGGCTTCGATGTCATCCAGTTCGGGACGCGTCGCCAGGCTTTGCCCTAATTCATGTTGAACGCGCTCGCGTTCTTGCTCATCAGGCTCGACCAAATCAACCCACAATGAGGTTTTGAGATCGTCTGCCTCGTCCAGCTCTAAACGGGATAAGCGGCTGTTTTCTAATTTAAAAGCACTCAGCATGTGCCCGTTCTCCCAAGAATGACAGAAAGTGGACAACGCGTTGAAGCACAGAAAATCACGGGGCGAAAAGAGTCACCGGCGTAATTCAGACCAAATTCAGATCCGACTCACAGCGACAGAACGGGGGTCGCTGACAACCACTAAGGCCATCAGCATAGAGGAGGGCCTTAGAAGTGGTACCTAACGAACAGGTTATTGAGCCAGTATCTACTGGGTGTGTCCAAGGCGCAGTTCCTCATTGATAATAGTGCGCGCATGTTACGCCGAGAAGAAAAAGACTGTCAACCGCGAACAAATCTATTCCCGCAACATTTATGCATAAAATACAGACGATATTGGCAACCTTTGACCGCTTATGTCAGAACCCTTTTTTGGCTACACTCAGAGACCTGAGCCCCTTTCTATTTCTGAAGCCAACTATGATTAAGCAGATTACCCAAGACACGCTGTGCGACCTGATCACTCAGGCCGCGCATTCACCGCGACTGCGCCAGAATCTGAACATCCATCCGTTACCGGAAGATGACGTACAACGCCTGGCGATCGCCATGGAGCCGGGGACTTACGTGCGCATACACCGTCACCCGCACACATGGGAAATGCTGACCGCGCTGCGTGGCCGTTTTCTGGTGCTGACTTACGATGAGAGTGGCAAGGTCACCGAACGCCTGTGGCTCGGCGCTGAAACCAAACTGCTGGAAATCCCGGCCAACACCTGGCATAGCGTATTATCGCTTGATGAAGGTGGCGTGATTTTCGAAGTGAAACACGGCGCGTATCAACCCGTTCAGGAACAAGATTACCTGCCCGGCACACCGCCAGAAGGCGACGAACGCGTGAAAGCAATGCTGGAATGGTATGCAAAAGCGGAAGTGGGCGACGTTTATACCCTTTAATACACCGTGATGCACGCGTCAGCGGCGCAGCGAAATTGAGCCCGGCCAGCGCGGAGACACCGGAATGGACACGCAGTCCATGAGGATCTCGGGCACTGCCTGGGCTCAGGACGCAAGTAAGCTAGCTTGCGGCTTCCAGCTTAGCGTAGGCGGCGACCAGCCATTTGATCCCTTCTCCCGGGAACGCCACCTGAAGGCGGCTGTGTTCGCCGCTGCCTTCCATGTTCACGATGGTGCCTTCGCCGAATTTAGGATGTACGACGCGCTGACCGAGTTTGAAGCCAGTATCGCTGACGCTGGTTGGGGTGCCGACGCTGCGGTTGTTCATCGGGCGCGAGACGTTAGCGCGCATTCGCACTTCTTCCACGCAGTCTTCTGGCAGCTCGCCGACAAAACGCGACGGCTTGTGCGAGACTTCTTTGCCATACAGACGACGGGTTTCAGCAAAGGTGAGCGTCAGTTTTTGCATCGCCCGCGTCACACCCACATAGGCCAGACGGCGCTCCTCTTCCAGACGACCGCTTTCTTCCAGCGACATCTGGCTCGGGAACATGCCCTCTTCCATCCCGACGATAAACACCTGCGGGAATTCCAGCCCTTTTGCCGAGTGCAGCGTCATCAGCTGCGCGGCGTCCTGATTGGCGTCGGCCTGACCTTCGCCCGCTTCCAGCGCAGCATGTGACAGGAACGCCTGCAACGGCATCAAATCTTCGTCTTCATCCTGATAGCTGAACTGGCGGGTTGCCGTCACCAGTTCCTCTAAGTTTTCGATTCGCGCCTGGCCTTTTTCACCCTTTTCCTGCTCATACATGATGAACAGGCCGGAATCTTTGATCACGCGGTCAGTCTGAACGTGCAGCGGCATATCGGCGGTTTCATGCGCCAGCGCATCCACCAGTTCAGTGAAGCGTTGCAGCGAAGAGGCTGCGCGGCCCGCCAGCACTTTGTCCTGCAACAGAGCGCGCGTCGCCTGCCACATGGTCAGCTGACGGTCACGGGCAGTGTGACGAACGACGTCCAGCGTGCGGTCACCGATGCCGCGCGTCGGTGTATTCACCACGCGCTCAAAGGCGGCGTCGTCATTGCGGTTAGCCATCAGACGCAGATATGCCAGCGCATCTTTGATCTCCTGACGATCGAAGAATCGCTGCCCGCCATAAATGCGGTACGGCATCGCCATCTGCAATAACGCTTCTTCCAGCACGCGCGACTGGGCGTTGCTGCGATAGAGAATGGCGCAGTCTTTCAGCGCACCGCCGTTGTCCTGCCACGTTTTGATGCGGTTCACCACAAAGCGCGATTCATCGAGCTCGTTGAAGGCGCAGTACAGGGAAATTTTTTCGCCCTCACCGTCTTCGGTCCACAGGTTCTTACCCATACGACCGCTGTTGTTCTCGATAAGCGAGTTGGCGGCTTTGAGAATGGTGCTGGTGGAGCGGTAGTTTTGCTCTAAGCGGATGGTTTCCGCGTTCGGAAAATCTTTCAGGAAACGCTGGATATTCTCAACCTGCGCACCGCGCCAGCCGTAGATCGACTGGTCATCATCGCCGACGATCATCACGTTATTATTGTCACCCGCCAGCAGACGGATCCACGCGTACTGAATGCTGTTGGTGTCCTGGAACTCATCCACCATCAGGTTGGTAAAACGCTCACGGTAATGTTGCAGGATATGCGGCTTATTCAGCCACAACTCATGCGCGCGCAGTAACAGCTCGGCGAAATCCACAAGCCCCGCGCGGTCGCAGGCTTCCTGATACGCCTGATAGATACGCAGCCAGGTGGCTTCAATCGGGTTGTTGTAGGTTTCGACGTGATGCGGGCGCAGACCTTCGTCTTTTTTGCCGTTGATGTACCACATCGCCTGACGCGGCGGCCACTGCTTATCGTCGATGTTCAGCGCCTTGAGCAGACGCTTAATTAAGCGCAGCTGATCGTCGCTGTCGAGGATCTGAAAATCCTGCGGCAGTTTGGCGTCCAGGTGGTGCGCACGCAGTAAACGGTGCGCGAGCCCGTGGAAAGTGCCGATCCACATGCCGCCCTGACTGGTGCCAATCAGGTGTTCGATACGGTGACGCATTTCCGCCGCCGCCTTGTTGGTAAAGGTCACCGCCATAATGGAATACGGCGAGCAGTTTTCTACCGACAGCAGCCAGGCGATGCGATGCACCAGCACGCGGGTTTTGCCACTGCCTGCCCCGGCCAGCACCAACAGATTGCTGCGCGGCGCGGCCACGGCTTCACGTTGTTTTTCATTCAGGCTGTCGAGCAGGTCAGAAACGTCCATAGGCACCGTTTGTCAGGATGAGAAAAGCACCCCGGCGATAAATGCCGCCATGAACGCTTTTCTACTGTGAATTTATACAGAGTAATTGATGAGGGGATTATAGCAATGCTGTCAGCGATGCCAACTGCGAAATCTCAATATGCGGTAACAGGCGGGCATCACGGATGTGCATCAGTTTGCCTTCGCGCAAGTTTATCCAGCACGCCTGCATTCCGCAGGCCACGGAACCCGCGACGTCGGTCGTGAGATCGTCGCCTACGTGCAGAATATTTTCCAGCGGAATGCCCAGCTTATTCGACGCCTTTTTATACATGTCGGCATACGGCTTCGCCCGACCATGATCGCCCGCGCGCAAGGTAAACTGGAAATACTGCGCCAGACCGCAGGCATGCGGATCGGCATTACCATTGGTGACGGCCACCAGCGGCCAGCGTTCGGCGAGAGCGGCCAGCGCATTATGATTTTCTTCCGGCACATAAATCTTACTGCGCCAGTAGGCGAAGGTTTCCATAGCGGCTTTCGTGCCCTGCCTGGCATCACTCTCACTCAGACCGGCGCGGGTCATGGCCAGCAAAACTGCCTGACGCCGCCATTCGGTCACGTCATGATAAATCTGTGCATCTTCTGCCAGCAATTCGGCGCGCATCAGGCGGATGGCATCCGGCGACATCTCAGCCAGTGCGGGGTGGAAACCCTGAATAAACTTCAGCGTTTCGGAATCGGTACGGCGGATAACGTCATAATTGTCATACAACGTGTCGTCTAAATCGAAAGTGATCGCTTCAATGCGTTTCAGCGGACGATAGAACTTCATCAGGATTTGCCTCGTTTTGCGCGGGGATGGGCGGCATCGTACACCGTCGCCAAATGTTGAAAGTCGAGGTGGGTATAGATTTGGGTGGTAGACAGATTGGCGTGACCCAGCAACTCCTGCACCGCACGTAGATCGCCACTCGACTCCAGAACGTGTGTCGCAAAGGAGTGCCGCAACTTATGCGGATTGATATGGCTGTTCACACCCTGTTTTACGCCCCACTCGGCAAAGCGTTTTTGTACGTTGCGCGCTGAAATGCGGTTACCCTGACTGGATAAAAACATCGCATCATCCTGCGGGCCAAACAGCGGACGTCGTTCCAGCCAGTGTTCCAGCCAGGTGACGGCGGTGCGGCCAATCGGCACCTGACGCTCTTTGCTGCCTTTACCCATGACGCGGACTTCGCCAGAGGCCATATCGACATGTTTACAGTCGATACCGACCAGTTCCGATAAACGAATGCCAGCGCCGTACATTACTTCCAGCATCGCGCGGTCACGCACTGAAAGCGGGTCGTCGAGATTGATTTCCAGCAGCTTATTCACTTCATCGACGTCGAGATTCTTTGGCAAATGCTTCGGCGAACGCGGCGTGGATATGCCTTTGGCAGGATTGGCGCTCAGGACGCCCTGACGCACCAGCCAGTCGAGGAAACTGCGCAGCGAAGACATGCGCAGCGCCAGACTCGCCGGACCTAAACCCGCGCGTTTGCTACGCGCCAGCAGCATACGAACTTTCGGCGCATCAAGCTGTTGCCAGTGGGAAATACCGATTTCAGCGGCCATCTCGATCAGTGCGTCAAGCTGGCGGCTGTAGTTGGTCGAGGTCAGCGGACTGAGCTGACGCTCGACGTGCAGATAACGCAGAAACGCCTCAACTGCGGGATACAGGGGCGATTCAGTCTGTGTCATACCCGTTCTATCCAGCGTTCCAGTAAACCGGGCAGCATTTTTGCCAGCTGGTCGAGCAACACGGTGCCCATTCCCGGCTGATAGTGCTGCGGATCGCGGCTGCTGAAGATGAGAACGCCCAGTTCACCCTGCTCGCCCATCAGCGATAACGCGACGGAACCGACGGCTTTCGCCTGCGGCAAGAGTAACAGTAATTCCGGGCCGTTCAGACTGCCGAGGTAATGCGGAGTTTCGCCCAGACGCTGAATGCGCATGGATTCAAACGCGCTGCGGCTGACCGCCAGATGGGTGAAATCCGATGGCGCGCCGATGCGCCAACTTTCACTGAACAGGCGCACGTTCGCCCCTGCCAGACCGAGGCTGCGCGACCAGCGTTGCAGGCGGTTGAGCATATCCTGCAAGCCACTGGCGGCGGCAAGCGTCGCCTGCAGCTCGATCATCCGTCCGAAGAGGGATTCGTTGATCGACGCCTGTTCCATCAGCAGTGTGATTTCTTCTTCAAGCTGAGCAATCTGATGACGCTGACGCCCGAGTTGCCATTCAACCAGCGAGGTGCTGCCTTTCACCGGATGCGGTACGTGCAGTTGCTCGACGCTGCGGGCATTGCGAATAAAGAAATCCGGGTTTTGCAGCAGATACTGCATCACGCTGTCATCGTCGAGTGCTATCACCGGGTCAATCTGGTCATCAAGATTGTTCATAGATGAATAAATCCGTCGTAAACATGAGTGGCAGGTCCGGTCATATACAGCGGATGACCCGGCCCTTGCCAGCGAATTTCGAGGCTGCCTCCCGGCAGTTCCACCTGTACTTCTTCTGCGAGTAATCCTTGCTGAATCCCAATGGCCACCGCAGCACATGCGCCGCTTCCGCACGCCTGTGTTTCGCCAGCGCCGCGCTCGTAAACACGTAACTTGATGGTATCCGGGCTGACTATCTGCATGAAACCGACGTTCACGCGCTCAGGGAAACGTTCATGGCTTTCGAGGATCGGCCCGAGAATATCGACTTCGGCCGTCAGCACGTCTTCAACCTGCAACACGCAATGCGGATTGCCCATTGAAACCACACCGCAAAATACTGTGCGCTCTTCGGCGCGCAGAATATAGGTCTTTTCCGGTTTCGCGGCACGGAAAGGTACCTGCTGCGGTTCAAAGACCGGCTCGCCCATGTTCACCTGAACATCTTCATCTTCGGTGACCGTCAGCGTCATGCGACCTGTCTGCGTACTGACGCGGATATCGCGTTTGTTGGTCAGCCCTTTGATACGGACAAAACGGGCAAAACAGCGCGCGCCGTTGCCGCACTGCGCAACTTCACTGCCGTCGGCATTGAAGATACGGTAATGAAAGTCTAACTCAGGATCGTAAGGTGGCTCTACCACCAGCAGCTGGTCAAAACCCACGCCACGATGGCGATCGGACAAACGGCGGATCAACTCAGGGGAGAAATAGACATTTTGAGTAACGGCGTCAACAACCATAAAGTCGTTGCCCAGACCGTGCATTTTGGAGAACTGCATAACTGACTCCGTTTACCGCTGGTCAAATCCAGTCGCGATGATCCCTTAATGAGACGGACCCGGCGGAAACCCGCCGGAACCTCAGCCCGAGGGCTGATTAATCTCTGGAATTCGTCGAGAGATCTTCTGGTGATACACCTTTTTGCTGCGATGAACCGTCGTTAGCGGTGCCCGGAACCTGACTGGTTTTCTGCGTGGAAGATTTATCCGCAGGCGGGAAATATAACGGCCCTTTCAGTCCGCAACCGGAGAGAGAAAATAATATCGTCGCGGCCAGAGACCAGCGTAAAGCGTTTTTCATTTTATGAATGCCTGTAATTCATGCGACCAAGCTCTCTATAATCGCAGGTGGATCATGAAAAGCAACAGGAATCGATAAAACCCGCAGGCACATTTTCAGCAGTGAAAGGGAAGGAAAGCCGGATAATCTGCCGCGCGCAGGCGATGCAGAACCTTTTTCTAATGGAGCTGGAATTGCTGTGTCAGCCGGGAAGGTTCGATCTCGCTTTCGGGCAGCGTGGCGCAGACGGCAGATAACGCATTGCTGCGAAAAGGGATCACCTGAATACGATCATCAAGGGACACTATCTGATAGAACTGCGGCAGGTTGAAGTTGATGAAGCTTGAGCCGTATGTGAAACGGTCGTGCGAGGAAGAATAGAAGCGGCTGACGTCGCGCACCAGATCCTCTTTACTGCCTTCGCAATGGTGGTACACCTCAACGCGGTTCGACTCATCGAGAATATAGATGTTAAAACCGATTTCATCCGCGCTGTCTTCAAAGAAGAACTGAATAATCCCTTCGCTGGCGTAGCCGTCAATCACCGCAGGCAGGTGCGCCTGATCGGTCTGCAATTTCACCGACAAACCGTGCAGTTTGTTATTAGAAATTGCGCCGTAGAATTCGATCGCATTTTCCAGCTTCTGCACCGACACGCTCAGACGTTCGAAGAACAGACCCCAGGTTTGTCCGGCAACGCGCACGGCTTTGAAACGGCCCGGTTCGAGGCGTTTACTCGACAGACGCAGCTCGATGCACTCAGTCACCAGCTGCTGAATACGCGTGCGGATAAGGCCGCGCAAATGCTGGCTGTAGCAGAACACTTCCACCGACTCCGGCGGTGCGGCGTCCTGATGCATTTTGCCCAGAATGGTTTTCAACGCTTCCAGCACCGCCTGCTCACCGCTGAAATGCAGCGTACGCACTTCGTTCCACGAGTTGCGATACAGCAAATCAATACTGCCGACCATGCATTCCTGATTCTGCCCGAAGCTGAAGACATCCAGCTTACGGAAATCAAAATGCACCACCTGATTACGGAAGGCGGCGGTCGGATCATGTTCGAGATTGACGATGATCGCCAGATGACGGATTTCACACGGGCTGTACAACGCTTTTGGCGTCGGTGCCGCTAAACGCAGCGGGAAGTTGTGCGAGACATCCGCCACCAGCTCACGCAGTTTGGCGATGTCGCACAGGCCGCCACTTTTGATGTGCAGGCGCGTGGTGGACGTCAGCAACCCGTTGAAATATGCCCACGCCACCAGTTTATTGAGGTAGCGGTTATATTCCAGCGGCTGATGGCTGACGATCGATTCCATCGACGGTGACTGGTTATACAGATACCAGCCGGTGCGGTTGGCGCGGCCAATCGGCACATGAATAAAGGTTAAATCGTTCTCTGACAGGTCAGGCGAGATCTGCGGGTTCACGAGTGTCACTTTGCCCGGCAGCGCTTCGAAAGCGGCGTACAACTTACGGGTCAGCACGCCGATATCCTGCGGGCTGGCGCTGACGCTTAAATTGTTGCGACGGGCAAAGCGGATGAGGTTGCGATAGCTCTGCATCATGGCATCAAGCAGTTCGTTATGCGCTTCTCGCACGCGCTCGATTTTCCAGTTAGCACGGTTATCCAGCATAACCAGACGCTCTTCATCCCAGCCCCATTCGGCCACCAGCTGGCTGAGAATTTCACGACGCCAGCCGACTGACGCTCGGGCGCGGGAGAGTTTTTCGCAGACTTTGAGATAGAAACAACGGCGGACTAAATCGAGGCGGGTAGTGTCTTCAATCTGGGTCAGGTAACGGGTCACGCGGTCGAGCATCATACAATAGGAATCCAGACCGAAGTTGACGATCTCGCCCTGGTGCAGACGCTGTTTGATGTCCATCGCCAGTAACTGCGTTTTTGGATATTCCCAAGAATAGGCTTCCAGCAGCAACGTTTTGAGCACCGCTTTGTACGGTGAATCGATACTTTTATACAGCTGCCACAGACTGGCGCCGAAATACTCTTCCGCTGACAACGTGCTGAGTCCGCCGAGATCGAGCCATTCGTTTGGCGTCAGTGCGCCTTGCGCATACAAAGAAAGCACATATTCATCGTAATGCGCCTCTTCTTCACCCGGCACCATATTCCACAGAATACGCTTGCCGCCCATACGCACGGCCGTCCGGTAGAATTCGTCGAGCAATAAGATGTACTGCGTGGAACCGCAGTCTTCCCCACCCAAACTACCGCTTTCGTTGTGACGGAAACGGTTTTCGTCGATCAGGAAGAAGCTGACTTCCACGCCCAACGACGCGGCCCATTTTTCCAACAGGCTGCATTTTTCCTGTAAGCGGTTGCGTTCTTCATTATCAAGCCAGGACTGATGGCAGACCCAGATATCCAGGTCGGAGCTCTGGCTTTGACCGATTGATGATGTGCTGCCCATCGAATAGACACCGGTTATCGGCAATTCGCCCTTCGCCATAGGCTCAAGTGCGCTGCCCCATTTGTCTTCGAGGTCGGTCAGATAGGTTTTTTGCGATTCATCAGGCGTGAAGAGGCAGATACCATGCGGAACCTTACCTTCAAGGTATCCCGGTATCAGAGGGTGATGATGATGTAAAAAGACGGGAAGCAACGTGTAGACCTGTTGAAACGCAGGCCCCATTGCCGCCAGTGCACGATCGACTCGTAACTGGTTGATCGCATCCAATCTTTGCTTCAGTGTCTCGATGTAGAGGTACAAGACGTTTCGCCTGATTATACAGTGTCTGGAAAGAACCCCGTTCCAAATCCGCCATTTATCGTGATGCTTATGCTTTGAACAACCGCGATTGTGCAAATAGTTGACGAATTATTGCTGGAAACGTGATCAATTTAACACCTTGCTGATTGACCGTAAAGAAAGTAACGCACCACAATTACTCTTCCGCTTCTTTCGATTTTACCGTTTGCTGTCAAACAGAACAAATCTCCTTTACGCCCGTTACCCTTCTTTTGCGAATGGCTTCTTACGCTGACAGCTTTCTATTGTCAGTGGTAGGATGGTCACAGAGACAGATAAACGGTAACAAACATGTTAGACAAAATCATTCGAATTGCCACCCGCCAGAGCCCGCTGGCTCTGTGGCAGGCACAATATGTTCAAAGCCAGTTAATGGCTTGTCACCCCGGTTTGCAGGTCGAACTGGTTCCGATGGTCACCAAGGGCGATATCATTTTAGATACCCCGCTGGCCAAAGTGGGCGGCAAAGGGTTGTTTGTGAAAGAACTTGAGCTGGCGATGCTCGATGGCCGTGCGGATATTGCCGTGCATTCTATGAAAGATGTACCGGTCGAGTTCCCGGAAGGTCTGGGGCTGGTGACGATTTGTGAACGCGAAGACCCGCGCGACGCGTTCGTCTCCAACCATTACACCTCTCTGGCCGAATTGCCGCATGGCAGTGTGGTCGGTACATCCAGCCTCCGCCGCCAGTGCCAGCTGCGTCAGCAACGACCTGATCTGCAAATCCGCGATCTGCGTGGTAACGTCGGCACCCGTTTATCCAAGCTGGATAACGGCGATTATGATGCCATTATTCTCGCCGTCGCTGGCCTGAAACGTCTGGGGCTCGAAAACCGCATCCGTGCAGCGCTGACCCCGGAAGAGTGCCTGCCCGCCGTCGGGCAAGGTGCCGTCGGCATCGAATGTCGTCTCGACGATCATCACACCCGCGAATTACTCGCCCCGCTGGCGCACCGTGAAACCACGCTGCGCGTTCAGGCGGAACGTGCCATGAACATGCGCCTCGAAGGCGGATGTCAGGTGCCGATCGGCAGTTACGCTGAACTTGAAGGCGACCAGCTATGGCTGCGTGCGCTGGTTGGCGCACCGGACGGCAGTCAGATGGTTTGCGGCGAACGCCGTGGTCCTGCGTCCAGTGCGGAAAGCATGGGCATCAGTCTGGCTGATGAGTTGCTGGCAAACGGTGCACGTGAAATTCTGCAAGAGGTCTATCAGGGGAACGCACCAAAATGACCATTCTGGTTACCCGTCCTTCTCCCGCAGGAGAAATGCTGGTCAGCCGGCTGCGCGCTCTGGGTCGGGTCGCCTTCCATTCCCCGCTGATTGAATTTGCGCCGGGGAACCAACTCGCTATGCTGCCGAACCTGCTATCCTCTTTAGATCAGCAGGATCTGGTATTTGTGCTGTCACAACATGCCGTGAACTACGCCGATCGCGCATTACGTCAGTCCGCCACGCGCTGGCCGGGCAATGTGAATTATTACGCGATTGGCCGCACCACCGGCCTGCTGTTTCATCGTGCAAGCAGTCTGCCGGTTCTCTATCCCCAGGATGGCGAAACCAGCGAGATGTTGCTGAACCTTCCGTCTTTGCAGCGTATTCATGGCAAGAAAGCGCTGATTTTACGCGGCAATGGCGGACGCGAAAAACTGGCGGAAACGCTGACTGAACGCGGCGTCGAAGTATCGTACTGCGAGTGTTATCAGCGCAGCCCGATCCACTACGACGCCAGCGAGCAAAGTGCCGTATGGCAACGCGCCGGTGTGGATACGCTGGTGGTGACCAGCGGTGAAATGCTGCAACAGTTGTATACGTTAGTTCCTGATTATTACCGACATTCATGGTTACTGCGCTGTAGCCTGGTGGTGGTCAGTGAACGTTTGGCAATCCTCGCCCGCCAGCTCGGCTGGAGCGCTATTCGGGTTGCCGAGAATGCAGACAATGATGCGCTGATTCGCGCATTACAATTACCTGACTAAGGGAAGTGCCAAAATGACGGAACAAAAAAATCCTTCCGCTCCGGATGATGAAATTGTTATCGCCCCGGCGGTTGAGAGCCCCCAGCCAGATGCTTTTGAACGGGATCAGGAGCTGAAAACCCTGCGTAAAAAGCAGCGTACTGCGCCCGTCCTGGGCGCTATCGCCATTGTGTTAGTGATCGCGCTCGGCGCGGGTCTTTACTATCACGGCCACCAGCAGGCGCTGGCTCAGGCCGCCTCGGATGAATCGCTTTCTGAACAACTCGACAGCCTGCAAAAAAGTCAGCAACAGGATAAACAGCAAATCGCTGCCCTGCTGGCTCAGCAGGAGAAAACCCAGCAGGCCGCCGATCGCCAGCAGGCGTCGTTTGGCCGTCAGCTGAACGAACTGCAGGATAAAGTCGCCAGCATTTCCGGCAGTGATGCCAAAACCTGGTTACTGGCTCAGGCCGATTATCTGGTGAAACTGGCCGGTCGCAAACTGTGGAGCGATCAGGATGTCACTACCGCCGCAGCGTTGCTGAAAAGCGCCGACGCCAGCCTGGCGGACATGAACGATCCAAGCCTGATTGAAGTGCGCCGCGCGCTCAATGAAGACGTGAGCAGTTTGTCTGCGGTCACACAGGTCGATTTCGACGGCATTATTCTCAAGCTGAATCAGCTGTCGAATCAGGTGGATAATCTCCGCCTGGCCGATAACGATACCGACGATTCACCGATGGACAGCGACAGCACCAGCCTGTCTGGTTCACTGACCGAATGGCGGCAGAACCTGACCAAAAGCTGGCACAACTTTATGGATGATTTCATCACCATCCGCCGCCGTGATTCAACAGCTGAACCGCTGCTGGCACCGAATCAGGACGTCTATCTGCGCGAGAATATCCGCTCCCGACTGCTGATCGCAGCGCAGGCCGTTCCGCGTCATCAGGATGAAGTCTACAAACAGTCGCTGGAAAGCGTATCCACGTGGGTTCGTGCCTATTTCGATACGACCGATCCCTCGACCAAAGCGTTCCTGGAAGAACTGGATAATCTCAGCCAGCAATCCATTTCGATGGACGTGCCGGATCAGCTGAAAAGCCAGCCGATGCTGGAAAAACTGATGCAAACCCGCGTGCGTAATCTGCTTCAGCAGCCCGCCGCCGCAACGCAGGGGGAATAACGCATGTTACGAGTTTTCGTGTTATTTCTGATTGTGTTTGCCGGGATTATCGTCGGACCGATGCTGGCAGGCCATCAGGGCTATGTGCTGATTCAGACCGATAACTATAACATCGAAACCAGCGTGACCGGCTTAGTGATTATGCTGATCGTCCTGATTCTGGTGCTGTTTTTCATCGAATGGATCCTGCGCCGCGTTCTGCGCACCGGCGCGCGTACCCGCGGCTGGTTTGCTGGGCGCAAAAGCTCCAAAGCGCGTAAGCAGACCAAAGAGGCGATGCTCAAGCTGGCAGAAGGCGATCATCGTAAGATGGAAAAACTGCTGGCGCGCAACGCCGACCACGCCGATCAGCCGGTGGTGAACTACCTGCTGGCAGCGGAAGCGGCACAGCAACGTGGCGACACCATCCGTACCAATCAGTATCTGGAGCGCGCGGCAGAAATCGCCGATACCGACCAGATGCCAGTGGATATCACCCGCGTACGAATCCAGCTGGCGCAGGGCGAAATTCACGCCGCGCGTCACGGCGTAGACCGTTTACTCGGCCAGTCGCCGCGTCATCCGGAAATTCTACGACTGGCAGAGCAGGCTTATCTGCGCACCGGCGCGTACGGATCGCTGCTGGAAATTCTGCCGTCCATGGCGAAAGCGGATATCCATACGGATGACGAAATCCGCGTTCTGCAGGAACAGGCTTATATCGGCATGATGAATCAGCTGATGGCTGAAGAAGGCAGCGATGGGCTGAAGCGCTGGTGGAAAGATCAGAATCGTAAAACCCGTCATGAAGTCGCGTTGCAGGTCGCGATGGCCACGCATCTGATTGAATGTAACGATCAGGATCTGGCGCAGGAAGTGATCCTCGACGGACTGAAACGTCAGTACGACGATCGTCTGGTCGCGCTGATGCCGAAGCTGCGTTCAGGGGATCCGGAACAGCTGGAAAAAACGCTGCGCCAGTTGATCAAGCAAAACGGCACCACGCCGCTGCTGAGCAGTACGCTCGGTCAGTTGCTGATGAAGCATGGCGAATGGATGCAAGCCAGCGAAGCCTTCCGTGAGGCGCTGAAACAGCGTCCTGACGCGTATGACTATGCGTGGCTGGCAGATGCATTAGATAAACTGCACAAGCCGGCTGAAGCGGCAGAGATGCGCCGTGAAGGGCTGATGTTAACGCTGAACAACTCGCAGCAGCCGTAAAGACATCGCGCTATCAGAAAGGCTCCTTCGGGAGCCTTTTTTACGTCATCAAACTTATACCCTGAATCATAGGAATCGCAGGCAGGCGGGCAACACATCTGCGGCTCCAAGGATGGCGGGTATGGGCAAAAAAAAACACCTGCACAATGTCAGGTGTCTAAAACAATCAGGTCAGAACAACAGTGAGTGCCTCACTCAACGTTTTGTCATCTGCATGATAATGCCGAAGCGTTATCGGTCAGGGTGACAATAGGCACTATAAATTGGCTCTGCATCATTCCCAGGTTTATGAAGCCGGAGCAAACATAATGGGTGGAATGAGCATCTACGGCGGGAATATTGCAGGACGCGTGCCACTCTGGCAAGACCTGAGACGAAATATTTTATCTTTATGATTATCAAGGTTTTTATTATTCGTCAAACACGCGTACTTTTTCAAACCTCCGCGAATCTCCTGCCATAGCCCCTGATCTGTCTCCTGATGACGACACCACAGAATGAAAATGAAATTACCCTATTTTATCAATGATATAAGCGTCTCAATACAGAGACAAAATGAAGGTATGAAGTCGCCGAAAAGCAACAACAGGTGTGGAAAGGGAATTGATCAAATCACAGATAACAAAAAGCCCCGCATTTCTGCAGGGCTCTTTATTCGAATTGGTCGGCGAGAGAGGATTCGAACCTCCGACCCACTGGTCCCAAACCAGTTGCGCTACCAAGCTGCGCTACTCGCCGATGTCGTGCATCTTACTACTTCTTGACGCTAACTGCATCATTTAAATGCTTTTTGTGTGTGGTGCGAAGGGAGGGACTCGAACCCTCACATCCAAAGGACACTAACACCTGAAGCTAGCGCGTCTACCAATTCCGCCACCATCGCATGTCACAATCACAAAATCATTTAAAAAATTTGGGGTGGCTAATGGGGCTCGAACCCACGACAACTGGAATCACAATCCAGGGCTCTACCAACTGAGCTATAGCCACCATTTCAAACTTTTCTACATCGTGGACCGTTCAACTTCAAACAAGACCACCGCAACTCTAGCGCAAACTTAATGGTGCGCCCGACAGGATTCGAACCTGAGACCTCTGCCTCCGGAGGGCAGCGCTCTATCCAGCTGAGCTACGGGCGCTTAGCGCCGTTGCGGGTGGGGATACTACGGTTTTAACGACTAGCTGTCTAGTGCTTTTTATCAGAAATATTGCGTTTGATTACGCTTTGTCCAATACGCATTAAAAGTAAGCGCCTTACCTTCCCCACCCATGACTTACGACGTTATTTTGCCTTTTCCGTCATCAGCGCAGCACGCTTATGCATGCCTAGGCCGAAGTATATCAGGGACACTCCCGCGATGAAAATACCGCCTACCAGCAAAGAAATGCGCGTATCCGGGTTAATCGCCATGCCCACCAGTACGCAGGTCAGGAAAATCAGCGTCAGATAGTTGGTATAAGGGAACAGAATTGATTTGAACGGATGGTTCTTCAGTTTCTCTTTATGTGCTTCACGAAAACGCAGCTGGCTGATGAGCACCACGAACCACGGCACCATGCCCGGCAGGACGCTGGCACTGTAAACGTAGACGAAGACTTTCTCAGGATTCGGGATCAGGTAGTTCAGACATGAGCCGACCAGCAGACATAAAATGGTGATCGCGATGCCGTATACCGGCACGCCACTTTTCGAGACATTGCTCAAAAACGCAGGCAACTGGCGATTCTTAGACAATGCATAGAGCATGCGCCCGCAGCTGTACATGCCGCTGTTACAACCGGACAGCGCCGCCGTCAGCACTACAAAGTTGATGATGCCCGCCGCCGAGGCGATACCAATCTTCGCGAACGTCAGCACGAACGGGCTGCCGTGCGTCCCCATTTCATTCCACGGGAAGATGGTGATGATGACGAAAATCGCGCCCACGTAGAAAATCAGGATACGCCACAGGATATTGTTGATGGCACGCTTGAGCGTCACCTGCGGGTTTTTCGCTTCACCAGCGGTAATACCCACCAGTTCGACACCCTGATAAGACGCCACGACGATACACAACGCAAACAGGAACCCTTTCCAGCCACCGGCGAAGAAACCGCCGTGCGCGCTCAGATTGGCAAATCCAACCGGTTCACCATGATTACCGAAACCGAAGAAGATTACGGCCAGACCGACCACAATCATCACAATGATGGTGGTGATTTTGATCAGCGCAAACCAGAATTCCATCTCACCGTAAAGTTTCACGGCGGCCAGATTGGCTGCTGCGACAATTGCCACAGCCATCAGCGCCGGGATCCACTGCGGTAATTCAGGGAACCAGTATTGCGCGTAGACGCCAATAGCGGTGATTTCTGAAATCCCCACCGCTATCCACATGAACCAGTAGCTCCAGGCTGTCAGATAGCCATAGTATGGCCCAAGATATTTGTGCGCATAAACCGCAAATGACCCGGCCACCGGCTCCAGATGCAGCATCTCGCCCATCGAACGCATGATAAAGAAGACAAAAATCCCCGCCAGAATGTACGCCAGCAGCACGGAAGGCCCCGCCCATTTCAGCGTACTCGCCGCGCCCATAAACAGTCCGACACCAATGGTACCGCCCAGCGCGATAAGCTCAATATGCCGGGCTTCCAGCCCGCGGTGTAGCCCACCCTTCTCTTCTTGATTCGCCATAGATCCTCAATTTCTCTGTGTTGGTGTTTGCCTTCCGGAATGACCGGAATGTTATTTTTATTGTGAGATCCCCCGCAGACCGCGGAAAAACGGCGTTATGGTTTCGTATTTTCAGATGAGTTGCAAACCACAATTGAGAAAGATACGCATTGATAGGCAAGACAGACTGCAAATTGCAGAGAGGAGAAGTGAGAAATGAGAGGTGACGCGCCGCCCTGAGGTTTATTCAGGACGGCGAAGATAATTACAGACTTCCCGTATAGTAATAGCGGACGAATTTGAGCAGCTTCAGCTGACGGCGCAGACGGCTCGGTTGCGAAATCAGGCGGTAAAGCCACTCCAGCCCCATCTTCTGCCAGATCTTCGGGGCGCGTTTCACATGGCCGGTAAACACGTCGTAGGTGCCGCCGATCCCCATATACAGCGCGTCCGGATGAACGAGGCGGCAGTCGCGCATCAGGATTTCCTGCTTCGGCGAGCCCATCGCGACGGTCACGATCGCCGCGCCGCTGGCTTTCACCCGTTCAAATAACGCGTCGCGCTGATCCGGCGTGAAATACCCGTTCTGGCTGCCGGCGATATTGACGTTCCACTGCGCGCGCAACTTGTCTTCGGTTTGTTGCAGAATCTCCGGTTTACCGCCGATCAGAAACACCGGCGTACCTTCTGCGCCTGCGCGCTGCATCAGGCCTTCCCACAAATCGGCACCCGCAATACGTGACACTTTCGCCTCGGGATATTTCTTGCGGATGGCACGTACAATGCTGATCCCGTCTGCGTATTTGTATTCTGCCTGGCCAATCAGCGTGCTGAGTTCCGGGTTACTTTCGACGGTCAGTACTTTCTCAGCATTCATTGCCACCAGCGCACCGGTTTTCACCTGATGACCGGCAAACAAATAATCGAGAAAATGCGCCATATCGCGAAAGCCCCAGAGGCTTATCCCGCGTATGTCGTAGTGTGGAATGTTATTTTTTTCAGAGTTCATTGGCTTTCCTGACAGCTACCGTCCCGATGGGGTTTTCATTGCGCGGCATTTTGGCACGGATCAGCCCCGCAGCGTCCAGCATCCAGTACAACAATTTGGCTGCGATCAGACAGGCACCGAACACGACACAGAAAAACACCACCCGTGAGAAGAAGGAATCCACGCCTTCACGGGCCAGCACGATAATATTGAAGACTGCGCCGAAGCAGAAACTTTGCAGAATCGCCGCTTTATACTTATTTGCATCAGCTTTGCCTTTCTCATATAGCCAGTCAAACCACTTGATGATCATGCCCACAGCGACGGCACCGAGCGGAATAAACCACACGCCGCCCATCACCACCAGCGATCCAATCAGCGTCGGGGAAATCGCCAAACCGGAGTGGTTATCCAGCACTTCCCAGGTGAAATAGTTGGCAGAGTTAAGCACCACGCTCGGACGGTCGTGCCACAGCCAGCCGGGGATAAAGACGTAGAAGTCACGCACGATGGGTGCGAGACCCTGGAAGCTGATTTTGTCGTAGTTCTGCAACAACAGGCCGAGGTTTTCCCAGGGCGAGAAGGTATCGCGCGTCAGATACAGGAAGGTATAAAACGCTTCCGGGCCGCTGACGTTCAGGCCATAGCGCTTCAGCGCCAGCCAGAACATCCCGACAATCCCCAGCACGCCTGCGGCCGCCAGCATCCACAACGAGATCCAGCCGCGCACAATGCCGATAAACAGAAACAACGCAAAAGCGATGATAATGTTGGCGCGTGTGCCGCCGACGATAACGTAAGTCAGGAAACCAAACGCAACGGTGCTGGCGAGGAAAAACAGCCAGCGGCGCACATCCGGCTTGAGGAAAAATACCACCAGCATGGCCGGGATGAAGAAATAGAAGAAGCGTTTGAGGGCCACGCCGGAAACGTCGCTGGAAAAAATTTGGCTGTAGGACTTCAGCTTAAACAACAAAAAACCGTTGTGCATAAAGAAGACAGAGACCGTTACCACAGCGATCAGCGCCAGCAGGATCCACGTCAGGTGCGTCTCCACCCGGTTCATCGTGAATATCGCCCGTGAAGGCCCGTCACGTTTGGCCTTCAGCCGCGTTTTGTAACTGACGTAGTAAATGCCGTAGAAACAGGTGGCGGCGAGCATGGCCTGCAACAAGTTTTCCACCGGCACCACTTTGACATCAAACTGGAAAACCAGCACACAGGTCAGTGGAAAACCGAAATAAAATGTCAGCAGGTACAACAACGAAAACAGGACGTTGAAGTTGAAACGCACGCGACGAAATTCTTTATAGGTCAGCGTCAGGATAAACAGCAGCGAGAGCGCGTAAACCAAAGACAGGCCACCTAACTGTGCCAGCGTCATGATGCCTCTCCCGCCGCCAGCAGCAGCGCCTGCTGCCAGCCGGTAACGTAATTCGGGTTAAAGAAAGCGATGTTCTGCCGGTCGGTATTGAGCAACTGGCGACGCGCCTCGGCCACGGTATTCGCATCCAGTGCGTCACCGTAAAACAGCACCGGCAGATGCTGTTCCGCCAGATCCTGCCAGAACGGATTCTGGCGGCTGACCACAAACGGCACGCCGAACTGGATCAGCAAACATTGGGTACCAATCGCCTGCTGCCGGTCAAAAATGAAATAGCCCAACGTGCAGCGACGCAGCACGTTGAGATAATCCTCAAACGCCATTGCATCGGTCATCAGTTCAACATGGTCAGGAGCGAAAAGTTTCAACGCTTCCGCCCGCACCAGTTCGATATAGGTCTGATTATTGGCCGGATAGCCCATCGGAATAATCACGCGGATATCCGGGCCGAACTGCTGATGCAAGGATCGCAGGGCTTCAATGTGGCGATTGCTGCGATCGCCGGAATTTCCGACCAGCACGCTCATCGGCCCTTGTGGTTCCGGCAGATCTGCCGGCTGAGTCAGCGCGGGATCCATGCGTGTCGGGAAATAGAGTAAAGATGAGGGAACACGGGGGTGCCGTTGATGGAAATGAATCAAATCGCCGCGCGTGCCAAAAACGTGCCCGATACGTCCCTGCGCCAGACGGCGCAGCATATAGAACAGCCGAAATTTGAGGCTGCCTGCCGATTCATACAAATCCGCGCCCCAGATATGCCAGCTCACCTGCTGCGATTTGATTTTGCCGGTCAGGATGGCCAGCCAGAGCGTCGGGTTAAATTGCCCGTGGAAGAAAAAGCGGTGCGTCCGCTCCTGCGCGCGGGCGATAGCCGCCGCCGCCAGCGACTTTTTGTCAGGATAAACGCGAATATCCAGACGCGTGAACGCAGCAAACGCTGACGCGTCTTTCGCTGCCACCATAAAATGGCAAATCAGCTTTTCAGGCGCGCATTCGGCCAGCACGTCGTTAAAAAAGCGCAGTACGGTGACATTATGGTGGGGAATGTCAGATCCCAAAACGTGAATCAGCGTTGTCATGCTCGTCTACGATAAAGAAGAAATACGGTACAACACAGCGCGAAATAGACGATATACGTCGCCATATACGCCTGCGCAGCGCCCAGGGAACCGTGAATCGGGATCAGCCAGTGTGAGAATCCGGTCAGTAACGCGAACTGGCTGATTTCAGTCAGCACGTAAAAACGCAACGACGCACGGGCGATCACCAGATACCCAAAAACATACGAGCCGACTTTCAGTACATCACCTACCAGCTGCCAGGCGAACAAATCGCGCATCGCAATAAACTGTTTGGAAAACAGCAGCCAGATTGCGAAATCCCGCAGCAGCCATACCGTAAAACTGACGGCAGCGACGGCGGGAAGCACGAATTTCAGCGACTTGACGATCTCATGGGAAATCGCCTGCTTGTCTTTTAGTCGCGAAAGCGTCGGCAGTAAATACACACTGAAAGAGGCGGTGATAAATTGCAGGTACGCGTCGGAAATACTGCTGACGCCCTGCCAGATCCCCACCTCTTTCCAGCTGTAATGTTCTGCCAGCAGATTTCGCATCATCACATAGGCCACCGGAATGGTGACGGAGGTGATCACCGCCATCAGCGTAAATTTGCCCAGATGACTGGCGATAAAACGATCCCAGCCCGGCTTCAGATACGCCAGCGGAAAGGATCTGCGCCGCCACAGCATACCCGCTGCTGGGATAATCACCAGCGCAGGCACCAGCGCCAGCCCGGCCAGTGCGCCTTCATAACCGCCAAGTTTGAAACACAGCAGGTAGGCAAGCAATCCAATCAGGCTGCCACCGATGACCGCCAGCGCATTGCCCATCGCATCGCGATAGCCTTTCAGGATGGCCTGAAAATAGTTGGCGTAGGCGATGCCCATCTGAATAAAGGCCACGGCACGAACCACAGCCTGATAGCGATCGTGCCCAAATAGCCCGACGCTAACCGGCGCTGCCGCCAGCAGAAACACCGCCGCCAGCAGGGTAGAAAACCCTAAAATCAGCGATGATGACGTGCCAAGGACCGCTTTAAGCTGCTCAGGATTTTCGTGGTGTTCAGCGACATACTTGGTGACACCATTGAAAATTCCGGCACCGGACAATACGCCCAGCACCGTCACCAGCTGACGGAAATTCCCCGCCTGCCCGACACCTTCCGGCCCGAACGCCACGGCCAGCAGCTTGACCACCAGCAGCCCGGCCCCGATTTTGATAAGCGTTGAGCCAGCGGTCCAGACAGATGCTTTTGCCAGCGACATATCAGGCGAAGTATTGCAGCATGGCCGCAATCACCAGGCGCTGCGTGTCGTCGGTCATGTTGTAGAACAGCGGCAGGCGCACCAGACGTTCGCTTTCCTGCGTGGTAAAGCGGTCAGTGCCGTCGAAACGGCCAAAGTTTTCACCCGCCGGGCAGGCGTGCAGCGGAATATAATGGAAGACGGTGAGAATATCCGCGGCTTTCATGTGGCGGATAAAGGCATCACGGTCTTCGATATCCTTCAGACGCACGTAGAACATGTGGGCGTTTTGCACGCAATCCTGCGGAATGCCCGGCAATTGGATGCGACCGGCATCGGACAGATCCTGCAAGGCTTCGTAATACTCATTCCAGATGCACAGGCGGCGCTGGTTAATTTTCTCAGCGGCGTCCAGATTTCCCCACAGATATGCGGCCTGCAAATCCGACATCAGATAGCTTGAACCGATATCGCGCCAGGTATATTTATCCACCTGCCCCCGGAAGAACTGGCTGCGGTTGGTGCCTTTTTCACGAATGATTTCCGCGCGGTCGATGAGTTTTGCGTCGTTAATCAGCGTCGCGCCACCTTCGCCACCGGCAGTGTAGTTTTTGGTTTCGTGGAAACTGAAACAACCGATATGGCCGATAGTGCCGAGCGCTTTGCCTTTGTAGGTGGACATCACACCCTGCGCGGCATCTTCCACCACAAACAGTCGATGCTTTTCGGCCAGCGCCATAATGGTGTCCATTTCACAGGCCACTCCGGCGTAATGCACGGGCACAATCACTTTGGTTTTGTCAGTGATGGCGGCTTCAATCAGGGTTTCGTCAATGTTCATCGTGTCCGGGCGGATATCGACAAACACGATTTTCGCGCCACGCAGCACAAACGCGTTGGCGGTGGAAACAAAGGTGAAGCTCGGCATGATAACTTCGTCGCCGGGCTGGATATCGAGCAGCAGCGCGGCCATTTCAAGAGAAGCCGTACAGGACGGCGTCAGCAACACTTTCGGGCAATGAAAACGTTGCTCAAACCATTGCTGGCAGCGCAGGGTAAAGCCGCCGTCACCGCATAATTTGCCGCTGCTCATCGCCTCACGCATGAAATCAATTTCAGTACCCACGATCGGAGGCGCATTAAAAGGGATCATTGTTTCACCTGTACAGCCAGTACGCCATGCGCGTGACTTTGCCACCGCTGGCGAGATAAAGGTTTAAGGCCGCGAGATTGCCGGTTTGGGTGGCGACGTGTAAACGCAACACTCCCTGTTCAGCACACCACTGTTTCGCAGCCGCCATTAATTTCCTGCCCGCTCCCCGTCCCTGACAATCAGGTCTGACGGCCAGCAGGCCAATTCTTGCCTCTTCGGGCGAGAGCCTTCGAAGCGTAACGAAACCCAGCCCATCGCCCTGTTCATCATCGACCCACAGGCAAAGATGGTCGAAGGTGCCGAGCACCGCTTTCTCCGCCCACATCGCGTAGAAACGCGCGCTGTCCTGCGGGTGATACCACGGCGCACGAAAACGGCTTAGCCGGAATGCCTGTCGGGCGATATCCGCCACATCAGCAATTTCCTCCGGAACGGCCAGACGCCCGGCGGCAAGCGCGGCGTCCTGCGGATTTATCGCCACACAGACGTCGGTTTCACCTTCTGCCAGCCGGAAACCCAGCGTCGAAAGGGCATCCAGCGTATCCATTCGATCGGCGTCCACTTTCGCCTGCACCAGCGCATACGGCGCAAAATCCAGTGGCGTCACTTCAGGCGCGGCGGCATCGAGCGTCAGTTTCGCGCTCTGCAACTGGAAGAATTCACTCTCCCAGCTGAGGGAATCAACATTGCCGCGCAGGCTTATCGCCATACGCCCTTGGTATCCACAATCCACGACTGCTCAATCTGATCGGCGGGAATCGCTTTGAAGGAAGCATGATCGACCAACATCACCAGCAGATCGGCATTTTTCAGCGCATCATCGAGCGTATGCAACGTCACTTTTTCGGCCAGCGAATCTGGCAACTGGTGAACATTCGGTTCGACCGCCCAAGTTTCTCCTGCGTGCCAGTCTGCTATCAAATGCGTGACTTCAACGGCCGGGCTTTCGCGCAGGTCGTCGATGTTTTGTTTAAACGCCAGACCAAAGCAGGCGATTTTGACGTCAGCTGCACGTTTGCCTGTTGTGGTCAGGCAATCCGCCAGCGCTGCTTTCACGCGATCGACCACCCAGTGCGGCTTACTGTCGTTCACTTCCCGCGCGGTGCGGATAATGCGCGCCAGCTCCGGGTTTTGGGCAACGATAAACCACGGATCGACGGCGATACAATGGCCGCCCACACCCGGTCCCGGCTGCAAAATATTGACGCGCGGATGGCGGTTTGCCAGACCGATCAGCTCCCACACATTGATGCCCTGCGCATCGCAAATCAGCGAAAGCTCATTGGCGAACGCAATGTTTACATCACGGAAACTGTTTTCAGTCAGCTTGCACATTTCAGCGGTACGGGAGTTGGTGACGACACATTCGCCTTTAAGGAAAATGTTGTAAAGCTCGCTCGCTCGCTGGGAACACAGCGCCGTCATGCCGCCGATGACGCGGTCATTTTTAATCAGCTCGACCATCACCTGCCCCGGCAAAACGCGCTCCGGGCAGTAGGCGATATTGATGTCTGCCTGCTCGCCCGCCTGTTGTGGGAAGGTCAAATCGGTACGCACTTCGGCCAGTAACGCGGCCATTCTCTCGGTCGCGCCAACGGGTGAAGTTGATTCCAGAATGATCAAATCGCCTTTTTTGAGCACTGGCGCCAGAGAAAGCGCGGCGGATTCGACGAATTTCATGTCGGGCAGATGATCGCCTTTGAAAGGCGTCGGTACGGCAATCAGGAAAGCGTCTGCGGGTTCCGGCGTGGTCACGGCGCGCAAGAATCCGTCTTCGACGGCCCGCTTCACCAGCAGATCGAGATCCGGTTCGACAATATGAATCGCCCCGCGGTTAATGGTGTCGACCGCATGCTGATTGATGTCCACGCCGACCACTTTTTTCTGGTGCGAAGCAAACGCGGCGGCGGTAGGAAGACCGATGTAACCCAGTCCGATAACAGAGATCGTATTAAAACTCATTGTGATACCCAATGATTTTTCAGTGCTTCAAGAATATGGTGACACGCATGGCCGTCACCGTAAGGATTGTGTGCGCGGCTCATGCTGTTGTATTCATTTTCATCCGTCAGCAGCCGGTTTACTTCTTCCACAATTCTGGCGGGATCCGTTCCGACCAGAATGACCGTTTTGGCATCGACGGCTTCCGGGCGCTCCGTGGTTTCACGCATCACCAGCACCGGTTTGCCCAGTGACGGTGCTTCTTCCTGCACGCCGCCGGAATCGGTAAGGATCAGATAGGCCTTATCCATCAGATAGACAAACGGCAGGTAATCCTGCGGATCGATAAGCACAATGTTGTCGATACCATGCAGGATTCGGTTCACCGGCTCACTGACGTTAGGATTGAGGTGAACCGGATAGACAATTTGGACATCAGGATGCTGGCGGGCGATATCGGCCAGCGCGGAGCAGATCCGCTCAAACCCGTCACCGAAACTCTCGCGGCGGTGGCCGGTAACCAGAATGAGTTTTTTGTCAGCATCAAGGAAGGGGTAACTCGCGGCGAGCTGTTGCGCCAATGAGGTATCTCCGCTGAAGCGATCCCTGACCCACAGTAAGGCATCAATCACCGTATTGCCGGTGACATAAATGCCCTTCCCAGGGATATTTTCTTTGAGTAAATTCGCGCGGGCATTTTCGGTCGGCGCAAAATGCCACGTTGCCAGATGCCCCGTCAGCAGACGGTTAGCTTCTTCCGGCCACGGCGAGGAAAGATCGCCGGTACGTAATCCGGCCTCAACGTGACCGACCGGGATCTGATGGTAAAACGCGGCCAGACTGGCTGAAAGCGTCGTCGTGGTATCGCCATGAACCAGCACGACGTCCGGTTTGAAATCATCCAGTACGGGTTTCAGCCCGGCCAGAATGCGGCAGGTAATTTCAGTCAGACCTTGCCCCGGCTTCATGATGTCGAGATCGTAATCGGGTGTAATTTCAAACAGTCTAAGTACCTGATCAAGCATTTCACGGTGCTGTGCCGTGACACAAACTCTGGATTCAAATGCCGCATCCTGCGACAAAGCATGCACCAGCGGCGCCATTTTTATGGCCTCCGGACGGGTGCCGAAAATCGTCAACACTTTCACAATGTGTTTCTCTTATTTTTACGACGCGTCAGGGCAACGCCAGCCCCGATTAAACCACCGACAACACCCCACATGATCATTAAAAATACGCGGCGCGGGCTGTCACGTTTTACAGGCTCTTCAGGCGTTCTGAGATAACGGTAAGTCTGAAACTTTGCGGTCAGCGTCGGGCCGACATTCAGCGTAGAAAGCATCGCGCGATTCTGATCATACTCCAGATCGTACCCCGGACCGGAAGCTTGTAGCAGTTCGAGACGCGCTTTCAACATCGGGACGCCCAACAGGAACATGTCGGAGTCCGGCAACTCTTCGGCTGGCGTATCCGTCACACTCTTATTGATATTCTGCTGCTGAGCGATTTTAAGCGCCTGCTCCGTATTGTTCGCAGTACGTTTGAAAATGGCCTGCGCGACTTCTTCCTGACGCTTCACCTGGGCTTTCATCGACTGCGTACGCGCGGCCCATGCGCCCTGAAGTTCATCATAAAGATGCTGGGAGGCGCGGGCGCTGGCGAAATTAACGTACTGACGCAGCAACTTATTGGCATCGACGGAGTTATCTGCCGTCAGTTTGACGATGTCATTCGGGACTTTCAGGCCGTCGCGCGCGGTGAACTGAATATCGTTAACCAGATCATCAAGCAACACGGCATTCGCCCGCGCATCGCCTTCCTGATGTTGCTTGTAATACGGCGATTGCAGCCAAAAATCGCGGCGGGTGTCATAGGCCGCCAGTTGCATCACAAATTCATTATAGGATTCATCAGAAATCGGCGGGCGGCTGGAGTCAGTCTGCGGCGCATTGCGCATATCCAGATTACGCAGAAACTGCGCCTGAGAGAAATAGGACGACAGGTTGTTCACCGTCGGACGATCGGTGATCGCGGTGGCACTCCATTCCTGCTTCATCAGATAGGACGAACCGAGCGCCACGAGAGCGAAGAGGATCCCCAGACCCGCAATCCACAACTTACCGTTCCATAAGGTGCAGCAAAGGCCACGGATATCGAGTTCATTTTCGATGGCGCGTTCATTCTGGTTACTTGTCATTTCTGATTTATCCACAGCCAGTAAGCCTCGGGTTATAAATATTAGTGAACGGTGGAGCGGCGCAAACGCCTTTTGACCCGCTTAATAAACCGTGCAACCCGCCAGGCGCGTTTAATACACACGCCATAAAGCAGGAACGCGAAGAAAAATAATACTAACATCAGCCATTCAGGCACCAGCGGCAGGTGCTCCCCAATGACGCCAATTGCTGCCAGCAGCGCCGCAGCGACGGTGATCAAAACAAATGCCTGACGGGAAGTAAAACCGGCGCGCATGATCAAATGATGAATATGCTGGCGGTCAGCCGAGAACGGACTCAGCCCTTTGCGCAGACGACGGTACATAATAGCAATCATATCCATCAGAGGGATGGCGATAAGCCAAAGTGCGGTGACCGGATTCATCGGATGCGATTCCCCCTGCGTACTTTGCAACAGGATCCAAATCACCGTGAAACCAATCAGCGTACTGCCGGCATCGCCCATGAAGACTTTATAGCGACGGCCTAAGATGCCCAGATTGAGAAGAATATAGGGAAGTGTGGCCGCAATCATCGCGAAGCACCACAGTGCCAGATCCATATGGCCGCTGTCGTACATGATGATGCCCATAGCGCCGAAGCTGACACAAGAAAGCCCGCCCAGCAGGCCATCGATACCATCAACCATATTGAATGCGTTAATTGCAGCCCAGACGGCGAAAAGCGTGAAGAGATAGCCAAACGGCCCGAGCACCATTTCCCAGGGACCAATCAGGTGCCCAAGATTGCGCAATGTCAGATTGGCGAAGCTCATCATGGCGACGGCAACACCGGCTTGCACCAGCGCGCGAATTTTCACACTGATGTCATAGCGATCGTCCAGCGCCCCAACCAGCACCAGTAATCCTGCGCAGATGAGATAAAGGTGACCGTGGGGAATGTGGTAATCGGTGATGAAAAAGGTGTAGCAGATACCGGCGTAAACAGAGATGCCACCGACCAGCGGAACCAGACCCTGATGGCGTTTGCGGAAATTGGGTTTATCGACCAGACCAATTTTGGTCGCTACCTTTCTGGCAGCAAGTAAAAACAGGAATGAAAATAAGAAAACAACGACGAGTTCAGTACTCATAGTGAGTAGGTTCACAGTTAAGAGATCTCTGCAAAAATAAGGTGCGTGGGATTGAGCGCAAGAACATCATAAACCTCACAGCCTTATATCTATCCGGGGGTGACAGTTATGGTTTTGTCTCAGGCAATACCTTATCTGTTGCCCTTTCTTTATGTTATCAGGGAGTCCGTCGACAAAATAAAGAAAGGGCAATGGAAAAGCCATCAGCTATTATCCGAATAAACTGACTGTTTCTCCTAAGTCGCACAATGGTAGCGACCAAAAGCAAAAAACGCCACGGCTTAGCGTGGCGTTAGCTGACTTTTACACCAAATTACGAACGTTTCATCATATCGAAGAAGTCGTCATTGGTTTTGGTCATGGCAAGCTTGTTGATGAGGAATTCCATCGCATCAATCTCACCCATTGGATGGATGATTTTGCGCAGGATCCACATTTTTTGCAGCTCTTCAGACGTGGTCAACAGCTCTTCTTTACGCGTACCAGAACGGTTGTAGTCGATAGCAGGGAACACGCGCTTCTCAGCGATTTTACGCGCCAGATGCAGTTCCATGTTGCCGGTACCTTTAAATTCTTCATAGATAACTTCATCCATTTTAGAACCGGTATCGACCAGCGCGGTCGCGATGATGGTCAGGCTTCCGCCCTCTTCCACGTTACGTGCTGCACCGAAGAAACGTTTTGGACGGTGTAAGGCGTTCGCATCCACACCACCGGTCAGGACTTTACCTGAAGCAGGAACCACGGTGTTGTAAGCACGAGCCAGACGGGTGATGGAGTCGAGCAGGATGATGACGTCTTTCTTATGCTCAACCAGGCGTTTCGCTTTTTCGATAACCATTTCGGCTACCTGAACGTGGCGGGAAGCCGGTTCGTCAAAGGTGGATGCAATAACTTCGCCTTTCACCAGACGCTGCATCTCGGTCACTTCTTCCGGACGTTCATCAATGAGCAGAACCATCAGCACACAGTCTGGATGGTTGTACGCAATGCTGGTGGCAATGTTTTGCAGCAGCATGGTTTTACCGGCTTTCGGCGGCGCCACAATCAGACCACGTTGACCACGGCCAATTGGGGAAGCCAGATCCAGTACGCGCGCAGTCAAATCTTCGGTTGAACCGTTACCACGTTCCATGCGCAGACGAGAGTTTGCGTGCAGAGGGGTTAAGTTTTCAAACAGGATTTTGTTGCGGGCGTTTTCTGGTTTGTCGAAGTTAACTTCATTAACTTTCAACAGGGCAAAATAACGTTCACCTTCTTTAGGTGGGCGGATTTTACCGGAAATGGTGTCGCCAGTGCGAAGGTTGAAGCGGCGGATTTGGCTGGGAGATACGTAGATGTCGTCGGGGCCTGCGAGGTAGGAACTGTCTCCGGAGCGGAGGAAACCAAATCCATCCTGCAATATCTCCAGTACGCCATCACCGAAGATGTCTTCTCCGCTTTTAGCATGCTGCTTCAATATTGAAAAGATAATGTCTTGCTTGCGCATGCGGGCCTGGTTTTCCAGTCCCATATTTTCGCCGAGTGCAATCAGGTCAGAGACCGGCGTATTCTTTAATTCGGTAAGATTCATAATGGTGGGTTCTTAAACTCGGGGTATGTCTCGAACATCTGTCGTGAATGGGTATGGCAGGGTCATCCGTGCCTGTTTGTGTAGAACAACACTCAAATAACAGCTTAAAAATCCAGCCGATGGCAGTCGCCAGCGGGCGATTTTAGAGGGGCAAACTGATATTGAGGTGTCTTAAAGCCGATTTTTTCAAAACCGTTAGATGGTCAAGCACAGTGCCAGTTCAATATAATTTTTATTCAAAGAAACTATCAGGCAGATGTTTTTGACACAACAGAGTAAAACGTAAGAATCAAACTACAGGTAAGCTCTATTTGCAGTAAGCGTAAACTTAGCACGCTTCGTGACAGGCGTCTAGCGGACATTGTGAAAAACACGGCAGCCCGCTAAACACCTGGTCTGGGTCATCCCGACCGCTTACAGATTAGCTGTTAAGAACTCTTTCAGCTGACCTTTCGACAGTGCGCCAACTTTAGTTGCTGCGACTTCGCCGCCTTTAAATAACAGCAGGGTAGGAATACCACGGATGCCGTATTTAGGTGCAGTACCTGGGTTTTCATCAATGTTCAACTTCGCGATGGTCAGCTTGCCTTCGAACTCAGTGGCAATTTCATCGAGAATCGGAGCGATCATCTTGCAAGGACCACACCACTCTGCCCAGAAATCGACCAGCACCAGCCCTTCGGCTTTCAATACGTCGTTGTCGAAACTGTCATCGGTCAGGTGAATAATTTTATCGCTCATGTTCTACTCCAAAGGATTATCTTTACCTTGTTGATGTAGCATTAACCAACATTAGGTTGACTTTATTTCACCGGATACGCTTTCGTAAAGCAATAGTTAGCTGATATTCTACCACACTATGAGCAAAACACACTTGACCGAAAAGAAGTTTTCCGACTTCGCCCTGCACCCGCTTGCAGTAGAAGCCCTTGAAAAGAAAGGGTTCCATTACTGCACACCTATCCAGGCATTAGCTTTGCCAATCACGCTCGCTGGGCGTGATGTTGCAGGTCAGGCGCAAACCGGTACCGGCAAGACGCTGGCTTTTCTAGCGTCTACTTTCCATTATCTGCTTTCTCACCCTGCTGCGGAAGGTCGTAAGACCAACCAACCGCGTGCCTTGATCATGGCACCGACGCGTGAACTGGCTGTGCAGATCCACTCTGATGCCGAAGCATTATCCGAGTCTACCGGGCTGAAATTAGGTCTGGCATACGGCGGTGACGGCTACGACAAACAGCTTAAAGTACTGGAAAGCGGCGTGGATATCCTCATCGGAACCACTGGCCGTTTAATCGATTATGCAAAACAGAACCACATCGACCTGGGCGCGATTCAGGTGGTGGTACTGGATGAAGCAGACCGCATGTTCGATCTGGGCTTCATAAAAGATATCCGCTGGATCTTCCGCCGGATGCCGCCAGCAACACAACGTCTAAACATGCTCTTCTCCGCTACTCTTTCCTGGCGTGTGAAAGAGCTGGCGTTCGAAAACATGAATAATGCCGAGTCGATTGAGATCGAACCGGAACAAAAAACCGGTCACCGTATTCAGGAAGAGCTGTTCTACCCTTCTAATGAAGAAAAGATGCGCCTGTTACAGACGCTGATTGAAGAAGAATGGCCAGACCGCTGCATCATTTTCGCTAACACCAAGCACCGCTGTGAAGACGTCTGGGGCCATCTGGCTGCCGACGGACATCGCGTGGGTCTGCTGACCGGTGACGTCCCTCAGAAAAAGCGCCTGCGCGTTCTGGAAGACTTCACCAAAGGCACGCTGGATATTCTGGTGGCGACTGACGTAGCCGCACGTGGTCTGCACATTCCTGCAGTAACACACGTTTTCAACTATGACTTACCTGACGATTGTGAAGACTACGTTCACCGTATTGGCCGTACCGGCCGTGCTGGCCTGAGCGGTCACTCCATCAGCCTGGCGTGTGAAGAATATGCGCTGAACCTGACGGCAATCGAAACCTATACCGGCCACAGCATTCCGGTCAGCAAATACAGCAGCGAAGCACTGTTAACCGATTTGCCTGCTCCGAAACGTCTGGCGCGTGCACGTACCGGTAACGGTCCACGCCGCAACAGCAATTCGTCTTCGCGTCGCAGCAGCGCACCGCGTAGCAACCGTAAACGTCCGGGCTGATAACCTATGCTAAGCTCCACCTCACTCTACGCAGCAATCGATCTGGGCTCTAACAGCTTTCATATGCTGGTTGTTCGTGAGGTGGCAGGCAGTATCCAGACCCTCGCCAGAATAAAGCGCAAAGTGCGTCTGGCCGCAGGTTTGGATAAGCAAAACCTGCTTTCTCAGGAAGCGATGCAGCGCGGCTGGCAATGCCTGAAATTGTTCTCTGAACGATTGCAGGATATCCCGCGCGAACAAATCCGCGTGGTGGCGACTGCCACCTTACGACTCGCAAGCAACGCCGAGGAGTTTCTCGGTAAAGCGCAGGACATTCTCGGTTGCCCGATACAGGTCATCGCCGGGGAAGAAGAAGCCCGTCTGATTTATCACGGTGTCGCCCATACCACGGGTGGTCCGGATAAGCGTCTGGTGGTCGATATTGGCGGCGGCAGCACCGAGTTAGTGACCGGCGTTGGTGCGCAGGCGACCACGCTGTTCAGTTTGCCGATGGGCTGCGTCACGTGGCTTGAGCGTTATTTTAGCGATCGCAATCTGGCGAAGGAAAACTTCGATCAGGCCGAACAGGCCGCGATCGACATGATCCTGCCCGTTGCGCCGGATCTTATCGCTAACGGCTGGCAGATTTGCGTCGGCGCATCCGGTACGGTGCAGGCTTTGCAGGAAATCATGGTGGCGCAAGGCATGGACGAGCGCATCACGTTGCCGAAACTTCAGCAGCTCAAACAGCGCGCGATTCAGTGCGGCAAACTGGAAGAGCTGGAAATTGAAGGTCTGACGCTGGAACGTGCGCTGGTTTTTCCAAGCGGACTGTCGATTCTCATCGCCATCTTCAAAACCCTGAATATCGAAACCATGACACTGGCTGGCGGAGCACTGCGCGAAGGTCTGGTGTACGGGATGCTGCATCTGCCGATCGAACAGGATATCCGTCAGCGCACATTGCGTAATTTGCAACGTCGCTATCTGCTGGATAACGAACAGGCGCAACGCGTGGCACAGCTGGCCGAGAACTTCTCGATACAGGTGTCACAGGAATGGAAGCTGGATGCCCGTGCCCGTGAGTTGCTTAACAGCGCCTGTCTGATCCACGAAATCGGTTTGAGTGTCGATTTCAAAAAAGCCCCGCAACACGCGGCATACCTGATCCGTCATCTGGATTTACCGGGTTTCACGCCGGCACAGAAAAAACTGCTGGCGACGCTGTTGCAGAATCAAAACGGCACGCTCGATTTACCTTTGCTCAATGAGCAAAATGCTCTGCCGCCGCGTCTGGCGCAGCGCCTTTGCCGCATTCTGCGACTGGCGATCATCTTCGCCAGCCGTCGTCGTGACGACACATTGCCTGCCGTGCGTTTACGTGCGAATGATGATGAACTGAGTGTGATTGTGCCGCAGGGCTGGCTGGAACAGCATCCGCTGCGCGCCGAAGAGTTAGAGCAGGAAAGCCACTGGCAAAGTTATGTCCACTGGCCTTTGTTTGTCGAAGAGCAACGCTGATTTCCTGATAAATCAGTAGATTATTGAGGCAGGGTTGATCCCCTGCCTTTTTTACATCTTAATCTTTCAGTTTCCGCCTTTGGCTTTTGCCAGCTGTTCGCGGATTTTCTCCAGATGGCTCTGCCCTTTCACCATCCTCTCCTGCGCACTCACCACCTTACGTTCGCTTTCCCATGCCAGATCGTCTTGCGGTAACTCCATCAGGAAACGGCTCGGCTCGGGGCGGATCAGCTCGCCGTACTGGCGACGTTCGCGGCACAGCGTGAAAGTCAGCTCTTTCTGCGCACGGGTAATGCCCACGTACGCAAGACGCCTCTCTTCATCCACATTGTCTTCATCAATGCTGCTCTGGTGCGGCAACAACCCTTCCTCCATGCCAACCAGATAAACATACGGGAACTCCAGCCCCTTGGAGGCATGCAGCGTCATCAGCTGAACCTGATCCAGCTCTTCATCATTTTCCCCGCGCTCCATCATGTCGCGCAGCGTAAAGCGTGTCACCACCTGAGTGAGCGTCATCGGCTCATCCAGATCGGTGCCTTCGAGCATTTCAGTCATCCAGCTGAAGAGCTGGTTGACGTTTTTCATGCGCATTTCTGCTGCTTTCGGGCTCGGTGACGTTTCGAACAGCCAGCTTTCGTAATCGACGCCGTGAATCAAATCCCGCACGGCGGCTACCGGCTCGCGTTCGGCCAAATCGGAAATCGTGCCCATCCAGTGGGTAAAGCGCTGTAAGGATTCAAGCCCGCGCCCGGTCAGCGACTGGCTCAGCCCCATGTCGAAGCTGGCTTTAAACAGGCCTTTGTTGCGCTGATTCGCCCACTCGCCGAGCTTCTGCAAGGTCGCCGCACCAATTTCGCGGCGTGGCGTGTTGACGATGCGCAGGAATGCGCTGTCGTCGTCAGGATTGGTCAGAACGCGCAGATAGGCCAGCAAGTCTTTAATCTCAGGGCGGGAAAAGAACGAAGTGCCGCCGGAAATTCGGTACGGGATGCGGTTTTGCATCAGCATTTTTTCAAACAGGCGCGACTGATGATTACCGCGGTACAAAATAGCGTAATCACCATACTGAGTTTTGTTGATGAAGTGATGGGCAATCAGCTCGCCGACCACGCGCTCGGCTTCATGATCTTCATTGTTGGCCGTCACCACTTTCAGCGCTTCGCCGTACGCCAGCTCAGAAAACAGACGCTTCTCGAAAACGTGCGGGTTATTGGCGATCAGAATGTTAGCGGCTTTCAGAATACGCTGCGTCGAACGGTAGTTTTGCTCGAGCTTAACGACCTGTAATTGCGGGAAATCTTCTTTCAGCAGCACCAGATTCTGGGGGCGCGCACCACGCCAGGAGTAGATCGACTGATCGTCGTCGCCGACCACGGTAAAACGCGCACGGTTGCCGACCAGCAGCTTCACCATCATGTACTGGCTGGTATTGGTGTCCTGGTATTCATCCACCAGCAGATAGCGCAGCTTGTTCTGCCAGCGTTCGCGCACTTCTTCGTTTTTCTGTAACAGCAGCGTCGGCAACAGGATCAAGTCATCAAAATCAAGAATATTACAGGCGCGCATGTGGTCATGATAAAGGCTGTAACAGTGTGCGAAGATCTGATCACGTTCGGATCGTGCAAGGCCAGCAGCATGGGAGGGATCTACCAGATCGTTTTTCCAGTTTGAGATCGTCGAAACCAGCTGCTGCAGCAACGTTTTATCGTTCTCCAGCCACTTTTCGCTCAGCTCTTTAAGCAGCGCCAGCTGGTCCTGATCGTCGAACAGGGAGAAGTTAGATTTCATGCCCAGCGCAGCGAATTCGCGCTTAATGATTTCAAGACCCAGCGTATGGAACGTGGCAATCAGCAAACCACGCGCTTCTTTGCGCCCGAGGGTTTGCCCGATACGCTCTTTCATTTCGCGCGCGGCTTTATTGGTAAAGGTGACGGCCGCAATATGGCGGGCCTGATAGCCACATTCGCGGATCAGGTGCGCGATTTTATTGGTAATTACCCTGGTTTTACCGGAGCCAGCACCCGCCAGAACCAGGCAGGGTCCGGTGACGAATTCGACGGCGTGTTGTTGGCTGGGGTTTAATCGCATGGCGTATTTTTGCTCACCTGATAGACAAGGACGGCGATTGTAGCAGAAACGTCGCCTGAGATTGACAGGCTTTACCGCGCAATTTGTTGCTTGTGGAATGCAGGCCGAAGTCCACATGTGCGGTTGCAAATGTTACATTACGCCTTTGGAACATATCTCGAGAAAGGGTCTTAATCATGGCAAAAACCGCAGCAGCAATGCATATCCTTGTTAAGGAAGAAGAACAGGCGAATGAAATTCTGGCCCAGTTGAAAAACGGCGGCGATTTCGAAAAGCTGGCAAAAAAACACTCTACCTGCCCGTCAGGTAAAAAAGGCGGCCATCTGGGCGAATTCAAGCAAGGTGCCATGGTGCCTGCTTTCGATAAAGTGGTGTTTTCCGCGCCGCTGATCGAGCCACAAGGCCCACTGCACACTCAGTTTGGTTACCACATCATCAAGATTTTATACCGCAACTGAGTTTCCGTTTCGGCGCAGTCGCAGTAAAAAGAAAGGGCACCGCATTTTCATGCAGTGCCCTTTTTTTGCATCTGGAGACCCGAATAATTCGATCTACAGGAAACCAACGCATCTGTAGTTCGAACGATGAAGGATATCAGCTGGCTACAGCGATACGTTTCATATCAGTCATATAGCCACGCAGGGTGCGACCAATGGATTCGATCGGGTGGTTGCGGATAGCTTCGTTAACGTCACGCAGCTGCGCGTTATCAACCTGAGTCTCAGCAACGGATTTACCCAAATCACCCGCCTGCAGGGTGGTCATGAATTCTTTCAACAACGGTACTGCTGCGTTAGCAAACAGGTAGTTACCGTATTCTGCGGTATCAGAGATAACCACGTTCATTTCGTACAGACGCTTACGCGCAACGGTGTTGGCGATAAGCGGCAGTTCGTGCAGTGATTCGTAGTAAGCAGATTCTTCAATGATACCGGACGCCACCATGGTTTCGAAGGCCAGCTCAACGCCCGCTTTCACCATCGCAATCATCACAACACCGTGGTCGAAGTATTCCTGCTCGGAAATTTTACCGTCGAACTGTGGTGCGTTTTCGAACGCGGTAGCGCCCGTTTCTTCACGCCAGGTCAGCAGGTTTTTGTCGTCGTTCGCCCAGTCAGCCATCATGCCGCTGGAGAATTCACCCGAAATGATATCGTCCATGTGTTTCTGGAACAGCGGTGCCATGATGCCTTTCAGCTGCTCGGACAGCGCATAAGCACGCAGTTTCGCCGGGTTAGACAGTCTGTCCATCATCAGCGTAATGCCGCCTTGTTTCAGCGCTTCGGTGATGGTTTCCCAGCCGAACTGCAGCAGTTTTTCTGCGTAGGCTTCATCAACGCCGTCAGCGACCAGTTTGTCAAAGCACAGCAGAGAACCGGCCTGCAACATACCGCACAGAATAGTCTGCTCGCCCATCAGGTCAGATTTTACTTCAGCAACGAAGGAAGATTGCAGAACGCCCGCACGATGGCCGCCGGTAGCCGCAGCCCAGGCTTTAGCAATCGCCATGCCTTCGCCTTTAGGATCGTTTTCCGGGTGAACGGCGATAAGCGTTGGAACACCGAAACCACGTTTGTATTCTTCACGGACTTCAGTACCCGGACATTTCGGAGCCACCATCACTACGGTGATGTCTTTACGGATCTGCTCGCCTACTTCAACGATGTTGAAGCCATGAGAGTAGCCCAGTGTCGCGCCGTCTTTCATCAGTGGCTGAACTGCTTTAACCACTGCGCTGTGCTGTTTGTCTGGGGTCAGGTTAACGACCAGATCCGCCTGCGGGATCAGTTCTTCGTAGGTGCCGACTTTAAAGCCATTTTCTGTCGCTTTACGCCATGAAGCACGCTTCTCAGCAATCGCTTCTGCACGCAGGGTGTAGGACACATCCAGGCCAGAATCACGCATGTTCAGACCCTGGTTCAAACCTTGTGCGCCACAGCCCACAATCACCACTTTTTTACCTTTGAGGTAGCTGGCTTCGTCTGCGAATTCATCGCGACCCATGAAGCGGCATTTGCCCAGTTGTGCCAGCTGCTGACGCAGGTTCAGTGTGTTGAAATAGTTAGCCATGTCTTGCTCCGTTCTTTCGAGGTAAGTGCTGTTATTTTTTGTTTCACCCGTGAACCGGTGAACGCCGTGAATTCACTATATGTCATGCGACACATTGCTTAAATTGATATATTACGAAGATGACGTTGCAAAATCTGCAATACTCTTGTTTTGTCATCTGTGAAACCAAAGAGCCGGGTAATCTTTATGGACTTACGTGATCTGAAACTGTTTTTGCATCTGGCGGAAAGCCGCCATTTTGGCCGTTCATCGAAGGCGATGCATGTCAGCCCGTCAACGCTGTCGCGCCAGATCCAACGGCTGGAGGAAGAACTTGGCCAGCCGCTTTTTCAGCGTGATAACCGCACAGTGCAACTGACCAGTGCAGGCGAACAACTCAAAAACTTTGCCCAGCAGACGCTGCTGCATTACCAGCAGCTGCGCAGCGGGCTGGATCAGCATGGTCCGACGCTGAGCGGCGAACTGCGTTTGTTCTGCTCGGTAACCGCCGCGTACAGCCATCTGCCGCCCATCCTCGACCGCTTCCGCGCGCAGCATCCGCTGGTAGAAATCAAACTGACCACCGGTGATGCCGCCGATGCGGTTGAGAAAGTGCAATCCACCGAAGCGGATTTAGGCATCGCCGGGCATCCTGAAACGCTACCGGGCAGCGTCGATTTCACAAAAATCGGTGAAATTCCGATGATCCTGATTTCGCCCTCCCTGCCCTGCGCGGTTCGGACGCAGGTCAGTGAACCACATCCCGACTGGTCGCAAATTCCGTTCATTCTTCCGGAACACGGCCCGGCACGAAAACGCATCGACATCTGGTTCAAACGCAACCGTCTGAGCAATCCGCTGATTTATGCCACTGTCTCCGGCCACGAAGCGATTGTTTCGATGGTGGCGCTCGGTTGCGGCATCGCGCTTATCCCGTCAGTCGTCGTCGATAACAGTCCGGAATCCATCCGCAACCGCATTACGATTCTGGATAACGTCACGGTCGGCGCACCGCTGGAGCTGGGCGTCTGCGTGCAGAAAAAACGCCTGAACGAACCGCTGATCGACGCGTTCTGGCAACTGTTATAACCCGCGTTCACGACAAAATGATGGCAAAGAAAAAGGGCCCGTGCGGGCCCTTAGATTTTTAGCCCGCTAAGAAGAAGCGGAACGCAGGATTATCACTTTCGTTATGGCAGTCATAACCCAGCGCCTTCAGGTTCTGTTCGAACTCCGGTTCCTGTTCATTCAGCTCGAACGCGGCCAGCACGCGGCCAAAATCGGTGCCGTGGCTGCGGTAATGGAACAGCGAAATATTCCAGTGCGTGCCCAGCGTATGCAGGAATTTCAGCAACGCGCCCGGTGATTCCGGAAACTCAAAGCTGTAAAGCCGCTCGCGCAAAGGCTTGGTTGGACGCCCACCCACCATGTACCGCACGTGAAGTTTCGCCATTTCATCATCAGAGAGATCCACCACCTGATAGCCATCGCGATTCAGCTCGTCGATGATTTCCAGCCGCTCTGCGTGGCCGCGCGTCAGACGCACGCCCACAAAGATGCAGGCGTTATCCGCATCGGCATAACGGTAGTTGAACTCGGTCACCGAACGGCCACCCAGCAGCTGACAGAATTTCAGGAAGCTGCCTTTGCGCTCAGGAATGGTCACCGCCAGCAGCGCTTCGCGTTGTTCGCCGAGCTCGCAGCGTTCCGATACGTAACGTAAACCGTGGAAGTTGACGTTCGCGCCCGATAGCACGTGCGCCAGACGTTCGCCCTGAATGTTGTGCTGCTGCACGTATTTTTTCAGTCCCGCCAGCGCCAGCGCCCCGGAAGGCTCGGCGATAGCGCGCACGTCTTCGAACAAATCTTTCACCGCGGCGCAGATGGCATCGCTGTCGACGGTTATCACGTCATCAAGATATTCACGGCACAGGCGGAACGTTTCGTTACCGATACGCTTCACCGCCACGCCTTCAGCGAACAGCCCGACGCGCGCCAGATCAACAGGTTCACCGGCATCCAGCGCTGCGCGCAGGCAGGCAGAATCTTCGGCTTCGACGCCAATCACTTTGATCTGCGGCATGAGCTGTTTGATCAACACCGCGACGCCCGCTGCCAGACCGCCGCCGCCGACCGGCACGAATACGCGGTCGAGATGCGCATCCTGTTGCAGCAGCTCCATCGCCAGCGTGCCCTGCCCGGCGATCACCGCAGGATGGTCAAACGGCGGGACAAACGTCATGCCCTGCTGCTGCGAAAGCTCGATAGCTTTGCCTTTGGCTTCGTCGAAATTCGCGCCAAACAGCAATACTTCACCACCGAAACTGCGCACCGCATCGACTTTGATGTCCGCGGTCGCCACCGGCATCACTATCAGAGATTTGATGCCCTTTTTGGTGGCCGACAGCGCAACACCCTGCGCATGGTTACCGGCCGAGGCCGTGATCACGCCACGGGCGGCCTGCTCTTCGGTCAGGCTGGCTATCATGGAATACGCGCCGCGCAGTTTAAAACTGTGAACAGCCTGGCGGTCCTCCCTCTTCACCAGAATGGTATTACCCAGCCGGGAAGAGATCTTTTCCATGACCTGCAAAGGGGTCACCTGTGCGACTTCATACACCGGCGCACGCAGCACGGCGCGCAGATATTCAGCGCCGCACGGCTGGTCGGGCAAAGGTTGAGATACCGCCATGGCCTTTAGCCTCCCAGCTTAGACTTGTCGCGAACGGCGCCTTTGTCGGCACTGGTCGCCAGCATGGCGTAAGCACGCAGCGCATAGGAGACTTCACGCACGCGGTTCTTCGGCGTCCACGCCTGATCGCCACGAGCCTCTTCTGCTGCATGACGCGCTGCCAGTTCGGCAGCCGGAACGTCCAGCACCATGCTGCGGTTTGGAATGTCGATGTCGATAAAGTCGCCATCCTCAACCAGCGCAATCATGCCGCCGCTGCCCGCTTCAGGAGAAACGTGACCGATAGACAGGCCGGATGTGCCGCCTGAGAAACGACCGTCAGTGATCAGCGCACACTCTTTGCCGAGCCCCATGGATTTCAGATAGGTAGTCGGATACAGCATTTCCTGCATACCCGGCCCGCCCTTTGGCCCTTCGTAGCGGATAACCACGACGTCGCCTGAAACGACTTTGCCACCGAGGATCGCGCTCACGGCATCGTCCTGGCTTTCGTAGACTTTGGCCGGGCCACGGAAGGTCAGGTTAGATTTATCCACGCCTGCGGTTTTCACGATACTGCCGGCTTCGGCGATGTTGCCGTACAGCACGGCCAGCCCGCCTTCCAGACTGAACGCATTTTCCAGCGAGCGGATACAGCCTTCGGCGCGGTCATCATCCAGTGTGTCCCAGCGGCAATCCTGTGAGAACGCCTGCGTGGTGCGGATACCGGCCGGACCGGCGCGGAACATTTTTTTCACGGCTTCATCTTTGGTCAGCATGATGTCGTACTGATTCAGCGTTTCCGTCAGGTTCAGGCCAAGGATGTTTTTGACGTCGCGGTTCAGCAGGTTCGCGCGGTCCAGTTCGCCCAGAATCGCCAGTACGCCACCGGCGCGGTGAACGTCTTCCATATGGTATTTCGGCGTGCTCGGTGCGACTTTACACAGGTGCGGTACGACGCGTGACAGACGGTCGATATCGATCATATCGAATTCGATTCCGCCTTCCTGCGCGGCTGCCAGCAGGTGCAGAACGGTGTTGGTCGAGCCGCCCATCGCTATATCCAGCGTCATGGCATTCTCGAATGCCGCTTTGCTGGCGATGTTGCGTGGCAGTGCGGTTTCGTCATCTTTTTCGTAATAACGTTTGGTCAGCTCAACGATGCGGCGACCGGCGTTCAGGAACAGTTCGCGGCGGTCAGCGTGCGTCGCCAACAATGAACCGTTACCCGGCTGCGACAGACCCAGCGCTTCGGTCAGACAGTTCATGGAGTTGGCGGTAAACATACCGGAACAGGAGCCGCAGGTCGGACAGGCAGAACGTTCGATCTGCTCGCTGTCGGCGTCGCTGACGTTCGGGTTTGCGCCCTGAATCATGGCATCGACCAGATCGAGCTTGATGATTTTGTCAGACAGCTTGGTTTTACCGGCTTCCATCGGGCCGCCGGAAACAAAGATCACCGGAATGTTCAGGCGCAATGACGCCATCAGCATTCCCGGGGTGATTTTGTCGCAGTTGGAAATACACACCATGGCATCGGCGCAGTGCGCGTTCACCATGTATTCGACGGAATCGGCGATCAGTTCACGGGAAGGCAATGAATACAGCATGCCGCCGTGCCCCATCGCGATACCATCATCCACTGCGATAGTGTTGAATTCTTTTGCCACACCGCCGGACGCTTCGATTTGCTCAGCAACCAGTTTACCCAGATCGCGCAAGTGCACGTGGCCTGGTACGAACTGGGTAAAGGAGTTAACGACGGCAATAATTGGCTTGCCGAAATCATCATCGGTCATGCCGGTGGCACGCCATAATGCGCGGGCGCCAGCCATATTACGGCCATGAGTGGTGGTATGGGAACGGTACTTAGGCATGCTCAGTTACTCCAAATCATTTCTGTTTAGCAGGCAGCGAAATCGCCACCTGCATCATTCTTGTTCTTTAGATTACTGTGGATTAATTGGGTCCAACCATCCCCATTTGTCTTCGGTTTTGCCGGTGAACAGGCCGAAGAACGCATCCTGAATTTGTTTCGTGACCGGACCGCGTTTGCCGATTCCGACCTGAATGCCGTCCACGCTGCGTACAGGAGTGATTTCCGCCGCAGTTCCGGACATGAACACTTCGTCAGCCAGATACAGAGATTCGCGGGACAGCACCTGCTCACGCACTTCCAGACCCATGTCTTTCGCCAGTTTAATGATTGCATCGCGGGTAATGCCCGGCAGTGCAGAAGAGGTAAACGGCGGTGTGAACAAGATGCCTTCTTTCACTTCGAACAAGTTTTCGCCCGCGCCTTCTGAGACGTAACCGTGAATATCCAGCGCGATCCCTTCCTGATAACCGTGACGGCGTGCTTCGCTGCCGACCAGCAATGAGGACAGGTAGTTACCACCGGCTTTTGCGGCGGTCGGAATGGTGTTGGCGGCAACGCGGTTCCATGAGGAGACCATTGCGTCGATACCCTGCTCCAGGGCTTCTTCACCCAGATATGCGCCCCACGGGAAGGCGGCGATGATGACGTCAGTTTTGTAGCCATCCGGCGGGTTCACGCCCATACCGACATCGCCCACAAACACCAGCGGACGAATATACGCGCTGACCAGATTGTTTTTACGCAGCGTTTCGCGGCAGGCTTCCATCAGTTCATCAACGCTCTGAGAAACCGGCATACGGTAGATTTTGGCGGAATCGCGCAGACGCTGCATATGTTCACGGTGGCGGAAAACGACCGGGCCTTTATGGGAGTCGTAGCAACGCACGCCTTCGAAGACAGAGGTGCCGTAATGCAACGCATGGGACATCACGTGAACCTTTGCTTCTGCCCACGGAACCATCTCGCCATTGAACCAAATGTAATCAGCTTTCTTCGTCATTCTATTCGTCCCTATTACTCACGCATTCGCGCGTATTTGTTGTGATGTGTGTTGCTGGATTTCGACACAGGCGACATCCATAAGTTTGCGTAACTGTGAAGACAGTAAATCTACCGGCCGCTGGCTGGCAACGGTCAATTCGATATTTATATTTTCTGCATTGACCATCGGGGTCATGTTCATCGCGCAGACCTGAAAACCACGGTGGCGAACAACGCGTAATACGCGCTCCAACATTTCAGGGCGGAAACGGGCCTGGATTGAGACGTTATGCTGCATCATGACATTTTCTCCAACATGGTTTCGTTGCCTGCGCCCGGTGGTACCAGAGGCCAGACATTTTCATTTTCGTCGATGGAGACATGAAGCAAATACGGGCCTTTGCTGTTGAAAAAGGCATCCAGTGCGGCATCGACTTGGTCTTTACGGCTGATACGTTGGCCGGGAATATTGAATGCGCTGGCCAGCGTCACAAAATCGGGGTTATCGGAGAGGTTGGTTTCACTGAAGCGTCCGTCGAAGAACAATTCCTGCCACTGTCGAACCATCCCTAACCGCTGGTTATCCAGCAGCAGGATTTTTACGGGCAACTGTTTTCGCTTGATGGTGCCCAGTTCCTGCACATTCATCATGAAGGAGCCATCGCCCGAAACGCAGATCACCATATCGTCAGGGCGTGCAACCTGCGCACCGACGGCAGCAGGTACGCCGAAGCCCATCGTGCCCAGACCGCTGGAAGTGATGAAGTTTTCAGGACGCGAGAACTGCATGTGCTGCGCGGTCCACATCTGGTGCTGGCCGACGTCGGTGGTCACCACGGTAGTGGCATCTTTGCGATCGGAGATTTGTTTCAGCAGCAGTGGCGCGTAGATGGCCTCGCCCGGATGATCGTAACGCCATTCGCCCTGGGCTTTCAGGGTCATCACTTCGTCACGCCATGCATCGATGCTCAGTGGTTGTTGCAGCGCCGGTAACAATGCATTTAAATCGCCCTGTAACGCGACGTGTGCCTGACGCAGTTTGTTCAGCTCCGCCGGGTCGATATCCATATGGATAACGGCGGCGTGCGGTGCGAAAGTGTTCAGCTTGCCGGTCACGCGGTCATCGAAACGCGCACCAACGGCGATCAACAAGTCAGAAGACTGCACCGCCAGATTGGCCGCTCTGGTACCGTGCATACCCAACATGCCCAGATAACACGGGTCGATGGCATCCGGTGCGCCCAGACCTTTCAGCGTCGCCACCGCGGGAATACCGGTGGTCGAAATGAATTCGCGTAATGCCGGCACTGCCTGAGCCATGCCAACGCCGCCGCCGATGTACAGCATAGGTTTTTGGGCCGCAGCAATCATTGCGCGGGCTTGTTCCAGTTCAACAGCCGGATGTGGGAAGGTTTCTTCGACGGCCAGCAGGTGCGGCGGCAGTTCACCCGTTGCCAGCTGGATATCTTTCGGGATGTCGATCAGCACGGGGCCTGGACGGCCAGAGCTGGCGATGGCGAAAGCTTCGGCCATGATTTCAGGCAGCGCATCCAGTGATTCCACCAGGAAACTGTGTTTGGTACAGGCCAGAGATAAACCTAAAACGTCGATTTCCTGAAAGGCGTCAGTGCCGATAAACGCGGAACCCACCTGACCGGTGATTGCCACCAGAGGAACGGAATCCAGCAGCGCGTCAGCCAGACCGGTGATCAGGTTGGTGGCGCCGGGACCGGAAGTGGCGATACACACGCCGACTTTTCCGGTTGAACGGGCATAGCCGATGGCGGCCATTGCGGCACCTTGCTCGTGCCGGCACAACAGGTGTTCCACGCCGCCGTCATACAGTGCATCGTATACCGGCATAATTGCCCCGCCGGGATAACCAAACACCATATCTACCCCCTGCGCACGCAACGCTTGTACTACCCACTGTGCTCCGTTCATCCTTATTCTCCTGCCTTTTTGCGACAAGTGCAGAATATTATGCTGTTGCTCATTTTCCGACCTCGCTTCATTGTTCACTGAAATCACCGAACCAAAAAAAAACCCCGGACCTTTCGGTGCGGGGTTTCTTTTCAGGTTCAGGCTTGTTTAATAAGCCTTTCTTCGTCCAAGTGCAGCCCCGCACGGTGGGATAATAATCACCACCACGCGAATCACGACTAGGCTAACTACGAGGAGAAGGGCTTTCATTTTTAGGTTTCTATAATTCATATTGCGAACGATTGCCTACAGAGTTATCACAGTAATGCATTTAATGACAACATTTTTCTTGCGTTATTATTTGCGCACCGTTGCACAATCCGCCAAAAAAAATCTGGAAAATCAAACCTTAGCGGGTTGATCCGCCGTCTGATTATTTATTGCACCTGTTATGGCTTTTCCGCGCGTATCCCGCCCAAATGCAACCAGTATGGAAATCACGATTGCCACCGTCCCGGCAACAATCGCCATCGCCAGACCGTAGTTATGTCCGTGGCTTTCGGCGATACTCGCCTGCAAGGTCGCGTTGACCGATGCCAGCAGATTCCCCAGCTGATAAACGAATCCGGGCAGCACGGCACGGGTATTCGCGGGCACCAACTCGGTTAAGTACGACGGCACCACGCCCCACGCGCCCTGCACCATAAACTGCATCAGAAATGCGCCCAGACCGATAGTCCAGGTTCCGCTGGAAAAGGCCCACAACGGGATCACCGGTAAAGAGAGTAACGCCGCGATAATAATGGCTTTTTTGCGCCCGATTTTCTCCGACAGCGTGCCAAAGAAGATACCGCCAATGATTGAGGCGATGGTGTAACCGATCGCAATCAGGCTGACCGTATGGGCATCAAAACCGTGCTGAACTTTCAGGAATGAAGGGTAAAGATCCTGCGTTCCGTGGCTGAAGAAATTAAACGCCGCCATCAGCACCACCAGATAGACGCAGAGCTTCCAGTGCGATTTCAGCACCGGTAACAAAGCGGTACTTTCCTTGCGTTCGCGGGCGGCGAGCCAGACCGGCGATTCCTGTACTTTGAACCAGATGAACGGCAGCAGAAAGACGGGGACAGCGCCGATCACAAACATGCCACGCCAGCCGACCAGTTCAGAGAACAAGCCGTAAACCACCGCCGCCAGCAGGTAACCAAACGGATAACCGGCCTGAAAAATCCCGGACATCATCCCGCGTGAACGGTCTGGGATGGTTTCCATCGCCAGTGAGGACGCCACGCCCCAGACTCCGCCCATCGCCACGCCGTAAATCACTCGCAGGATCAGGAAAACGGTCAGTGAAGGCGCCGCTGCCGTGCAAAGTTCGAAAATTGAAAAGCAGGCAATGTTAACCATCAGCACCGGTTTACGGCCATATTTTTCCGCTGCCCGCCCGAACAACAATGCCCCTATTGGCCGAACTGCCAGTGTCAGCAAAATCGCCAGCGTCACCTCTTTGATATCCACCTGAAATGCCGTCGCTATATCACTGAGTAGAAAGACTAAAATGAAAAAATCGAAGGCATCGAGGGTCCAGCTTAAGAAACTGGCGATGGCAACATTTCGTTGCCGAGAAGTCCAACCAAACATGGGTGTATCCCTATTCCGGAAAGATGTAGGCAATGCGCTCACGAGCCGATCCGGAAAATCCTCTGTGAGGCAGAGAGATGTTAATTAATAATGGGCATTTGTTTATTTATTGTTAAATACACTCAAATTAAACACCTCTGCCTCGCAAACCGGCAACTTAATTAGCCAGCTAATTTGTTTCCAGAAACCTCAGGCTGTTAAAGAATGTTGCAGACTTTGCGAGACATCGCACAGCCTTTTGATTTCACGGTGTAATTTCTAAAAATTTTTCACGCGATGCTGCGCAAAGCTGCCATCTTATTTCCGCTGCGGTTTTGCATTCCGGCATGCTACTGACAGGAATTTTCACAGCAAGGGAAAAAGCATGTCATTAGCCGTGGTGTATACACGCGCATCGCTCGGTGTTCAGGCGCCCGGTGTTTCTATCGAAGTGCATATCAGCAACGGTTTACCGGCACTGACGCTGGTGGGGCTGCCCGAAACCACCGTCAAAGAGGCCAGAGATCGCGTGCGCAGCGCCATCATCAACTGCGGATTCACCTTTCCTGCCAAGCGCATCACCGTCAATCTCGCCCCGGCAGATTTGCCCAAAGAAGGCGGGCGATATGACTTATCGATCGCGCTGGCGATTCTGGTGGCTTCTGAGCAGTTGCAGGGCGATAAGCTGGAGGCCTACGAGTTTTTGGGTGAGCTCGGGCTTTCTGGTGCGTTACGCAGCGTTAATGGCGCGATCCCGGCAGCACTTGAGGCGCAGAAAGAGGGGCGGATACTGATCCTGCCGCAGAACAACCAGATGGAAATGACGCTGCTCGATCCGGGGGTAGCGCAGATCGCCGGGCACCTGCTACAGGTTTGCGCTTTCCTGCAAGGCGAAGACAGCCTGCCGCCCATCGACTATCCCACAGAGCCACCCGCCTCTGTGCATCAGCCCGATATCGCGGAGATCATTGGCCAGGAGCAGTCCAAGCGTGCATTGGAGGTCGCCGCAGCGGGCGGACATAACCTGCTGCTGATTGGTCCGCCGGGAACGGGCAAAACCATGCTCGCCAGCCGGTTACCGGGATTATTGCCGCCGCTAAGCAATGAGGAGAAGCTGGAAACAGCGGCCATCGCCAGCCTGGTGTATAACCCGGAGGAGGACGGTGAGTTCTCCCGCGTGCGGCCTTTTCGCGCACCGCATCATAGTACGTCGATGAGCGCACTGGTCGGTGGCGGCTCGCTGCCGAGGCCCGGAGAAATTTCGCTGGCACACAACGGCGTTCTGTTTCTCGATGAGCTGCCGGAATTTCAGCGGCAGGTGTTAGATGCGCTGCGCCAGCCAATGGAGTCCGGCGAAATCACCATTTCCCGCGCCAGAGCGAAAGTGCGCTATCCGGCAAGAGCACAACTGATCGCAGCCATGAATCCCAGCCCGACAGGGCATTATCAGGGCATTCACAACCGCACACCGCCCCAGCAGGTTCTGCGCTATCTGGGCAGGCTATCAGGCCCTTTTCTGGACAGGTTCGATTTATCGATTGAAGTGCCACTTTTACCGCCAGGGATCCTCAGCCAGCAAAACTATGCACCGACCGCCAGGGAAAGCAGTGCAGAAGTTCGGGAACGGGTGCTGACAGCCAGAGACGTTCAGTTAAAACGTGCGGGGAAAATCAATGCACATATGAACAGCAGTGAGGTGGAAACGTATTGTGTGTTAACGAAGGCGGATGCTGAGTTTCTGGAAGAAGTGCTGCATAAACTGGGATTATCGGTGAGAGCCTGGCATCGCATTCTGAAAGTCGCGAGAACACTGGCCGATCTCGGGGGGAGTGAAGCCATTGAACGCAAACATATTGCTGAGGCGCTGAGCTATCGCACCATGGATAGGCTATTGTTAACTCTGCATAAGAGTCTGGCATAAAAAACGGGGCATAGCCCCGTTTCATTAGTCGTCGCTTTCCGTGTAGTCTTCTACAGCGTCTGCCTGCGGTTTACCGCCGGACAGCGTGTGGAATTTCTTCGGACGACGGGTGCGGATGATGTACTTATTCCACACTTTTTCAGCTTCCGTTACCGGTTCGCGCGTACCGCGGCAAACCTCAAGGAACAGCTTTTCTTCATCGGTTGCTGGCTCGCGTTTTCCCAAATCCAGTTCGTTAAAGGCAAAGCCGTAACGTTCTAGCATTTGCGCTTCTTTAATGGTGAAATCGCCATGCCGGGAGAACCCGCGAGGGTAATGTTTATTATCAAAAAAACGACTTGTCGTGGTGAAGCTTTCCGCCATCTGACACGCTCCTAATTCTCTCATGGTCGTGCTGTTATGGCGCGGAGTATTAGTTAGGCTTGACATTGTGTAAAACAAAACATTTAAATCTTAACGACAAAAATAATTGGAGATGGTTTTGGACACGGAATTACTGAAAACCTTTTTGGAGGTCAGTAGAACTCGCCACTTTGGTCGGGCAGCGGAATCGCTTTATCTGACGCAATCCGCTGTCAGCTTTCGTATCCGGCAACTGGAAACCCAACTTGGCGCAAATTTGTTCACCCGCCATCGAAATAATATCCGCTTAACGCCCGCAGGAGAGCGTCTGCTGCCTTACGCCGAGAATCTGATGTCTACCTGGCAATTGGCGAAAAAAGAGGTGTTACGCTCGTTACAGCACACAGAATTGTCGATTGGTGCAACGGCCTCGCTATGGGAAGCCTATCTGACGCCGTGGATGCAGTCGCTCTACGTGCAACGTGATACTTTGCGGCTGGAAGCACGCATCGCGTTGCGCCAGTCGCTGGTAAAGCAATTGCATGAAAGACAACTGGATTTGCTGATCACCACCGAGCCGCCAAAAATGGACGAGCTCTCAAGTCAGCTGTTGGGTAATTTCTCGTTACGACTTTTTTCATCGAAGAAAACAGTCAGAGGGGAACAATCGCCTTATGTGAAACTGGAATGGGGCGCCGATTTTCCTCAGCAGGAAAAGTTGCAAAACAGCGATCAGGAACCCGTTCTGACCACCACATCAGCGCATCTGACGCGACAATTACTGGAGCAGACCGGTGGCTGCGCTTTCCTGCCGTCACACTGGGCAAAAGAATATCCCCAGTTGGCAGCGCATGAAGAGATTCCACCGGTTATCCGCCCGCTGTACGCCGTATGGCTGCAAAATAGCGATCAGCAGGTTCTTATCCGTCAGTTACTTAAAACGCCGCTGATCACCCATCTCTGAGCCCTCCGCCATCAGGTCGGCTCGGGGCGCGGATGTCGTGCTCTTCTGGCGGTCCAGAATGAGCTCATGCCCTTCTGCAAGCCGATAAAGACAAACAGCAGGATACCCATGACGATTTTGGTCCACCACGAGCTGAGTGTACCGTCGAACGTGATGTAGGTTTGGATCAGGCCCTGAATCAGAACGCCGAACAGGCTTCCAAGTACGGTCCCTACGCCGCCGCTCAGCAAGGTTCCTCCGATGACGACAGAAGCGATAGCATCCAGTTCTACCCCACTGGCTGCCAGCGCGTATCCGGCGGAGGTGTAGAGTGAAAACACGATGCCGGAAAGGACTGCCAGCGTGCTCGACAGCATGTAGATGTAAATCGTTGTCCGTCTCACCGGAACGCCCATCAGCGCCGCCGACACGTTACTGCCACCGACCGCGTAGACGTTGTTCCCAAAGCGTGTCCGGTGCGCCAAAATAATCCCCACGAAGACGACCAGCAGCATGATTAACGCCAGCAGCGTGAAACGTCCCCCGCCCGGCATTTTCCATGCGTAATTCGCCAGAAAATCATAAACCGGATGATTAATGGGCAGCGATTCTTCGGAAACGATAAAGCTCATACCGCGAACGAAAAACATTCCTGCCAGGGTAATAATAAACGCCGGAAGCTTCAGCGTATCGATGATCCAACCCATCAGTGCGCCAAACATCGCTCCCATCAGCAGGACAATCACGAAGGCATAACCGGGCGCAACGCCGTAATCGCCAATCAGTTTCGCCAGTAAAACGCCGGTAAAAGCGATCACTGAGCCTACCGACAAATCGATGCCCCCTGAGAGGATCACGAAGGTCATCCCGACGGCTACAATCCCGAGAAAGGCATTATCTGTCAGTAAATCAAAGAAGACGCGCGTGGAGGCGAATCCGGGAAACTGGGTGAAGCAATAACCATATCCGGCCAAAAACACCACGATAGTAATCAGCAGGGGCAGATTTCTTTTGAGCATTATCCCTTCCTCCGAAACAGATTACTGAGCGACACCCGGGGCGACTGCACCACCAGCACGGCCAGCACCACCAACGCTTTGAGTACCAGATTAAACTCAGGTTTAAAACCGGAGAGCAGAATGCCGGTGTTCATGCCCTGAATGATGAGCGCACCGATAACCGAAAGGAGCAGATTAAATCGCCCTCCGAGCAACGAACCACCACCAATGACCACCGCCAGAATCGCATCCAGTTCCAGCCATAAACCGGCATTATTGGCATCGGCACCGCGAATATCCGCCGTGACGATAACCCCCGCGACCGCTGCACAAATCCCGCAAATTACGTAAGTAGAAATCAGCACCAGACGCGCATTTACGCCGGCGTTGTATGCGGATCGGATATTGATTCCGACGGATTCAATAAATAGCCCAAGCGCCGTTTTACGCGTCAGCGCCCACACCAGAACCAACATCACGACCACAATGATCACCGGCATCGGCAGATAAAACAGGGAACCGCTGCCGAACTGCGATAAACCATTGTGTTCGAACGTGACGATTTGTCCCTCGGTGATGAGCTGCGCGATTCCGCGACCAGCGACCATCAGCATCAGCGTCGCCACGATCGGCTGAATCTGCAGCACGGCGACCAGAAAGCCATTCCACAGGCCGCAAACCGCACCTACACCGACGGAAGCCAGGAGCACCATTGCCAGCGGATAACCTTGCACCGTCATGGTGGCCGCCGTTGCTCCGGCAATTGCCATCACGGCACCCACCGAGAGATCTATGCCTCCTGTCGCAATTACCAGCGTCATACCGAGAGCCAGCAGAGCCACCGGCGCACCGCGGTTAAAGATATCCACCAGACTGCCAAATAGTCGGCCATCCTGAATGTGGATTGAGAAAAAGCCCGGCGCGACCAGGCTATCGATCAGTAAAATGGCAATGAATGCCCCGATTTGCGTAGCACCCTTTGGAAATACCCATCGAACTTTGCGCGGTGATCCTGTCATCGGCAGACTCCTGTTACTCATCGATATCTCCTCATTGCGCCGCGATGGCTTTCATAATGGCTGGCACGGAGATTTCAGCCTGCTCAATTTCGGCAACATGACGGCGATCGCGTAACACCACGATGCGGTCTGCATAGCCCGACAACTCTTCCAGCTCGGATGAAATCACCAGCAATGCCAGCCCCTCATCGCACAGTTTTTCAATCAGGCGAATGATTTCAGCATGCGCGCCGACGTCAATGCCGCGGGTCGGTTCATCGAGGATGAGAAAGCGAGGATTGGTGGCAAGCCAGCGCGAAAGCAGGACTTTTTGCTGATTCCCGCCGGAGAGATATTGAATTTCCTGCTCGGTGCCGGGTGTTCGAATGCCGAGAAGTTTGATGAATTTCTCTGAGATCTGATGCTGCTCTTTCATCGGCAGAGGTCGTAACCAGCCGCGCTGAGCCTGTAGTGCAAGAATGATATTTTCACGGACGGTGGCTGCGCCGATAATGCCATCGGTCTTGCGATCCTCAGGGCAGTAACCAAATCCGAGTTTGGCCGCTTTACGCGGCGTACTGATGGTCTCTTCCTTGCCATCAACCCGAGCTTTGCCGCTGTCATGACCTTTGATGCCGAAAATCAACTGAGCGGTTTCTGTCCGCCCGGATCCCAACAATCCGGCAAGGCCGACAATTTCACCACGACGGACTTTCAGATCGAAATTCTCGACCACGCCACGACGGCCATAATCCTTAAATTCCACCAGCGGTTCACCGGTGACATTGCGATGTTCAGTACGTTTAAGCAGACTTTCATCAAAGCTGTGTCCCAGCATCATCGGCACGAGATCCATACGTGGTAAATCAACCGTGCGCTCTGACCCCACACGTTTGCCGTTGCGCAGCACTGTAATACGGTCGCTAATGCGGTAAACCTGATCGAGGAAATGGGTCACGAAAATCATCCCAACACCTTTGTCACGCAGCTGCACGAGAATATCCAGCAGCATGCTGACTTCTTTAGCATCGAGACTGGCGGTAGGTTCGTCGAGGATTAATACCTGCGCAGAAAGGTCGACAGCTCGCGCAATCGCCACGATTTGCTGGATGGCAATGGAATAGGTGGAAAGCGGCTGGCTGACATCGAGATGTAATCCGTAGCCCTCCAGCAGCACCTCTGCCTGTTGTTCCATTTTGCGCTGATTGACCAGACCAAACCGGGTAGGTTCGCGACCAATAAAGAGATTAGCCGCCACGGAAATATTCGGCAGGAGATTCACTTCCTGGTAAACCGTACCAATCCCAAGCGACTGCGCATGGGCCGTATTGACCGGTTCGATGGGAATACCATTCAAATAAACCTGCCCGGCAGAACGTTTATATACGCCGGTCAGGGCTTTAATCATTGTGGATTTACCGGCACCGTTCTCCCCTAAAAGGGCCACGATCTCACCACGTTCGAGAGTAAAATCGACATTTTCCAGCGCCTTAACGCCGGGGAATTCTACTGAGAGGCCGCGCACATCAAGCAGCACTGCTGAACCTGGATTATCCGTCACATCACTACTCCTGCTGCATCCGCTACCGGCGGAATGGGAATAATTTTTACCGGTCTGCCCGTGAGACAGACCGGTAAAATCGGCTTAATAACCCATGTCTTTTTTCATGTCATATTCTTTCTGAGCCATGTCCGGCAGGATAAGCGCAGACTGCGTCTGAATAAATTTCTTCGGTTGAGTACCGTCTTTTTTCATGGCGATCAACGCATCAAACGCCGGGCCAGCCATGTTTGGTGTGAGCTCGACAGAGGCATTCGCTTCGCCATTCAGCATCGCTTTGTAGATATCAGGAACCCCATCGATTGAAACGATTTTGATCTGCGAACCCGGTTTCAGACCGGCTTCTTTGATGGCCTGAATAGCACCGATCGCCATGTCATCGTTATGTGCGTAGACGGCACAAATGTTTTTGCCATTTTGCTCAGCCTTGATGAAGCTCTCCATGACTTCTTTACCTTTACTGCGGGTAAAGTCACCGGATTGAGAACGAATGATTTTGACATTCGGCGCGGCTTTGAGTGCATCAGCAAAACCTTTTTTACGGTTTAACGCGACGCTCGCGCCAACGGTTCCCTGAAGTTCGACCACGTTACACGGCTTGCCGGCCACATCTTTCACCAGCCAGTCACCGGCGACTTTACCTTCATACACGCTGTCAGAAGCCACAGCTGCGGTATACAACGATGGATCGCTGACTTCAATCGTGCGGTCTAAGAGGAATACGGGGATTTTCGCCTCTTTGGCTTCGGTCAGAACGGGGGCCCAACCGGTTGCGACAACCGGTGCAATAAAGATCGCATCGACACCTTGCGCAATGAATGAGCGGATTGCCTTGATTTGGTTCTCTTGTTTTTGCTGAGCATCCGCAATTTTCAGCGTGATCCCGCGTTTCTCCGCTTCCGATTTGGATACCTTAGTTTCTGCAGAACGCCAACCAGACTCTGATCCGATCTGAGAAAAACCTACAACCAGCGGAGCTGCCTGTGCCGCGCCACAAAGTGCTGTTGCTACTGCTGCTGCCACAAATAAGCGTTTGTACATGTCTCTTTCCTCGCGTGTAGTCTGAGCTACTTTTTGTTATGACTCGTTGGGTACGGCCAGAACATTCACCGGATATATGTTCTCGCTCATTACGATAATTACGCCGTAAAAAGAACGAAAAAAGTCATGCCCGGTTCTGGTTGTCGTCATAGGACGATGATTAGGTTTAGTACACAGGGAAAAAGGGAGCATGAGCGGGGTCACATACGGGAATAACAATCATTTAGTGCATGTATTTAGCCAAAATATAACCAAAAATAACCAGGAAAATAAAAAGAATTGAACTGAAATGGTGCAAAAAGACGCAGGAAAAGGATCAGTGGTGAGGATTAATTGAGCTAAAGAGGGGAAATTGCAGGATTTAAAACAAAAAAAAGCCCCTCACTTTCGCGAAGGGCTCTTAATATGGCAGGGGCGGAGAGACTCGAACTCGCGACACCCGGTTTTGGAGACCGGTGCTCTACCAACTGAGCTACGCCCCTAAATTACGCTTAACATTATGCCTGCTAAAGTTAGCAGGCATAATTTTTAATAATTGGCGGAACGGACGGGGCTCGAACCCGCGACCCCCTGCGTGACAGGCAGGTATTCTAACCAACTGAACTACCGCTCCACCGGTTCTTTCACTCACATCAGAAAACGTCTGATACAAGTTTGTTCCTGTTATTTTCCTTGTCAGGGGAAAAGGAACTAATTTGATGCCTGGCAGTTCCCTACTCTCGCATGGGGAGACCCCACACTACCATCGGCGCTACGGCGTTTCACTTCTGAGTTCGGCATGGGGTCAGGTGGGACCACCGCGCTAGTGCCGCCAGGCAAA
>Ga0302174_10000001_pt1 | contig 229556 bp, 242 predicted proteins | sample I_Fen_N3_2_FD_198789 | JGI IMG/M metagenome (GOLD analysis project Ga0302174, IMG submission 198789) | Peat permafrost microbial communities from Stordalen Mire near Abisko, Sweden - I_Fen_N3_2 | ecosystem: Environmental > Terrestrial > Soil > Wetlands > Permafrost | place: Sweden: Abisko... | reverse complement strand
AAGCGGTCATTGGAGTGCCAAAGATCTGCTCAAAAAGCTTTACGAAGAAATTACCACTACTGAAGAAGAGCACGTTATTAAACGCAACATTGGTGACCCCAAAACTAATATCATGCGTGACATGGTTGACGCCTATATGTTCAGTCATCCTGATTACAAAAACAATCTACCCGATACCAAAAACAATATTAACGTTCGTACCGAAGTAGCTAACGCCATTCTTACTTCTCTTACTAAAGGCTAACCATGTCAGTTAACAAAGAACTCTTCAAGTCGTTGATGGCTATCACCAGACTCCAGCCTAAATGTAATAGCTATTACGTAAAACAAACAGTTACCGCCATTGAGAATGACCCTTCAAGCGGGTTTACTACTTTCCGGGTTTATTATGGCGGCAAGCACCACTTGTCGGCTACTGTCAAACTGTACACCGATAGTAAAGGAACTACTATTGAGACCATGCTCTACATGATAGAAAATAAACGTGGGTTTGGTGAGTGGCTGCGCCGTAAATACCTTACGTTTATTTTAGGCAAGGTGCTTAACCAAGTCATTGCCGAAGTCTACGATGGGTCATCTACTGTAGGTGATGACAATCTTTACATTGAACGCACACTTTCATTGCAGGGTGACTATTATGGGTAACACGCGACCGTCTACACAAGCTGAACATAACGCCGACATGATGCATCGGGTTTGTAAATTACTGGGTATTCGCAAAGATTTTAAGTTGTGGGAAATCGTGCGGCAATTGGAGCTTAAATCAATTAAGCTTAGTCCGTTCCATATCCAAACCGCTTTGATGAAGGAAGAGATCGGGGTTTTCTGCCCTAGCACTAAGTTTATGCTTATCAAGCAAATTGCTTTGGATTTGTGGGAGCAGGGGATCTATATTCCCTTTCCTGGTGACAAGGTTAGTTTTAACAACTTGAACCAGTTGGTGGTAATCTCAGACTATCATTCGTCTGATCCACTCCCCAACACGATTCATAATAAACTGGAACGAGAACTTCGAGCGGTAAATCGTGACATGACCGCTTTACTGACTCACCGTCGTTTTATCGAATGCTTGGCAAACGTGATCCATGGGCGTTGGAAAGACTTTCAACGATGGGTAGATCATGATTTTACTCAAGCGTCTGACACAGATGACTGCTACGTCAGAGCAGCATTTGAGTTAGCTAAAGAGTTCTACGAAGATTATCGTCGGAAAGGCTCTTATCAGCCGACTATTAATTTGGCTAAAGAACTGTTGCTTGAACGTTACCCTAGTGACGCACAATACGTAAAAACAGTTATTGGCTAATCATTAGTTACTACCACTACCCCTAACCGGGTAGTGGTAGTTTATATATGCTTTTAATTTTTGTAGCATCTCAGACCTATATCACTAGGGTAGATAACAACAGTAAATCATTTGATTACTAAGTTAAGGAACTGTTATGATTTTGGATAATTGCGATAAAGAGCTGTTTGTAGATTACTTTGGCGAAGAAGGTTACGACCTAGTCAAGCCATATGACATTCGTGTCATCCTTGTTAATAATGACATGCCTCAGGCTAAAGCCATGTCTGATCTTAATGCCTGGGTTTGCAATTGGTTGCCAAAAGGCAGCACCCAGTCAGAGATCGCTATGTTTGTTAACATAGAACGCATCTATGAAGAGTTTACACTCATGGAGCGTCTTGTTAAGGCCAGCCAGCAACGTATTTATGTTGGTACTCTTGTGCATGAGCTTACCCATGTAAGACAGATGCAAGAAGGTCGGTTAGTGTCCCGTGATGATCATTACATCTGGGAGGGTGAAGTTTACAAGCTTCACACAACGCTATCTGAATACTTTGCTCAGCCTTGGGAAATAGAAGCCCACGTTGCACAAGGCATGTACATGTATGGCCTAAGCGAGGAAGAAGCACTCGCTGTGGTTCACAAACGCGCAAAAGGTTTTTAATAAAGGAGTATTATCGAATGGCTAACCAAACCGGTTATCGCGCTACAACTAAGTTTCCTCATCTGGAAAGTTCTGATTTCTGTGATCATACCTCGTATGACGACCACAGTAAAGCAGTTGGCTACTTCTACGAAGAAGATAGCTTTGGTCCAGTTGGGCACTACATTGTTTGCGAAGGGTGTCGTGACAAAATAAAACTTGAGGCACGGGAAACAATAGTTTGTTGTCATGATTGCAGACTTACTGTAAAGACTAAGGATTCCATCTCGTGGACTCCTTACGATTACTACCCTGCGCAAGGTGATCTGCCAACAATCGTCTGCACGGCATGCACTACATTGCCAAAGCATCAGGAGCGTGTAGCCCGTGATAAGGCTGACTACGATAATGAGTTTCCTAATGATTCATTTGATGACTGTGACGATGACGGTCGGGATGATGATGATGATGACATGGAAGCTTTCTTTGCAAAAGAATGTGCTCCTGAAGAAGAGCCACCAGTAGTTCTTTTGGATATTGAATTATTTCGTGGTCGTTATTTCGATAATGCCAACCGTTCTCCATGTTCACAAAACTGGTCTAAATGCATTACCGGTATTAAGATCGTCTTTAATTAATTAAATGGAATTACAACATGACTATTAACAATGAGTTTCAGTTTGACACTGTAATCAACGCAATGCTGCGTGAACACCGGTTACTGCAAGCTGAAGTTAATGATCGTTACAAGGAAGCGCGGTTAACTGCAAACAGTAATGTGGGCCGTGCGGAGTACATGTTGATTAAAGTCAGCATGGTTGAAGAAAAAATGAAAGAGCTGGAAGTCAACATTGAGTGGGTAACAGCTCAATGTAAAACTGAAAGCAAATGGTCTTACAAAGTTTTTTCCGTAGTAACCAACATTCTTACTAAGGCAGTTGGCTAACAACATGCAGCTATAACCCTCTAGAGCCTTAGGCTCTAGAGGGTTAGCTTATATCTATTTTTTTGTTTCAGCTGATACTTTCTGCAAGGGTCTTTGGCGTGGTAGGGTTGAGCACAATCCTGTTAGTATTGACACCTAACATAATTGCTTTCTTTTTCCACGCGGTTACCTCCAATACATCCATGGCTTCTTTCAGAATCTCGTCAATCCTTTTACGAGTCACCGGAACCGTTGTAGGTAACCCGTTCACAACTCGTGTGATAGTGTAGGTGCGACACAGCTTGTCATGGAGTGTCGTCGCTTGACTGTACTCATCAATTGGCGGCAGGAGCCACCACAGGAAGCGAGGGATGGTAGCACCATCAGTCAAGAAGCCTGTTTCTACATCCACGTACTCATTGGAGTTTTCAGATCCAATGTAATAACGAAAACCGGGAAGTGTGTCCCAAAGGTTCTTCCCGTAAAAAGCAGTAGCAGTTTTGTTAAACCGCAACTGTTCTTCCGCACTAAACCGCGTGAATGTACTCATGGATCAACTCCGTGTATTAAACCCAAGGCTGGGTTCCAGATACCCACTCAAGTAATGGGCGCCAACCGTTAGAAGTAAATGTCGTGTCCATGTTATTATTAAAAAGCGAAAACAGCTGGTTCTTAGTACCCTGGGTGTAATACTGGTACTGGTTGTAGGTTTCTTGGATGTAGTTGTTAACCCCGTTGGTACCGCTAGTAGCAGACCCTAACCCAATATCATCAAAGGTAAGGTTAGCCCAGCGAATAGGTGGGTTTGCACCATTAGACAACTTACCACCGGCAACTAACCCACTCATGATTCGCATCCACTCGCTGGTAACACCATCCACACCAGTAAATACTCTTACTTTCCAAACCCCGCCTTTAATCGTAACGTTTTTACCATACAACAATTGGGCACTTTGCATGGTTCGATAAGGAACAGAATGTCTAAGAGGCTTCTGCGGGATTGCGTAAACTTTGGTATTTTCTCTGATAACCAACCAAGGAGTATTATCTCCATCGGTCATCAGTGTGCCCATTGATCCGGCTCCGACCAATGTAGATAATGCGGAAGCAGTAATGAAGTCGGCTGGTAAAACTTGTTGAAATATTGGCTTTGGTGCTTTGTTAACAGCTCCGCCACTACCCAATGCTTCTAACATGATAACTCCTAGAGGGGGATGTGTAGTCCCCCTCAATATTAACTACAGTACCAATTCAAGAATAGGACGCCATAGTGACCCGGCATTAGTTCTGGCAATAGATGGGGCAACAACTGCTGTTGGAACCGCACTTACTAGGTTAGCGCAGTTAGCTCCATTAATCTCCATGAAAATAGTGCTAGTCGCGTCAAAGTACGTGCCTGGAACATAATCAGCCAAATCAAAAGCAGGCGAGGCGCTATTCTGATTAAAGCAAGCGCAAATCATGTTGTGCCATTCGCTATCTAGGTCGCGGTTGTTCCCGCCCCAGCTAAAATCAGCAGTGGAAGATACCCGAGGCAACCGTAAGAGGAAATCGTGTTCACCCTTACTGATAACGCGCCCTTGATCTGTAGGAGTTAATCCGTGACCAGTAGCCGGCCCGTTACCGGCAACACCGTACATACAGCCGGCCAAGTAAATCATGTTCCACGAAACTAACGAGGCTACTCGATAGAGAGGATAAAACATGATCTTGCCTTTCCAGATCAGTTTAAGCCAGCCGCCGTTAGTAGCAAAGGCCGTACCGCCACCTAAGAACGCTTGTAGTTCTTGGTTGGTGACCATTTCCGAAGCAGCAACAAACCCAAAGATGCCGCGTTCCCAAGTACCCGTTTGGATAGTTTGAGGACCAGGGCCCGTGTAAGGCATATTGATGGCGACAGACTGCGGAGCATAAACCAATTCACCGGCCGTCTTAAAGGCAAGGGTGTAATAGTAATACTTGTTTTGAACCGAGGTGCTATCGGTGTAACTCTGGCTTTTATCGGTGATAGTCGCGATTGGAGATCCGGTGGGGATTGCTCCTGCTGCCAATGGAGTATCCGATCGGAAAACCTGGACTTCATCCAAGACAGGTGGATTAGTCCACTTAAGGGTAATGCTCATGGATTAAGCTCCGATGGTAATGCCGTTTTCTGGAATAAGTTCAAGCACTGGTAACCAAGAACACCCTGTGTTCCAAGCATTCAGTGTTCCCAGTTTCTCGTATTCAGACCCTGGGGTTACTGGGCTTGCAAGCAATGCTCTTACAAACCCTGTAGTGCCAAATCGGGTTGCTGTTGCCATCTCACGCCCACCGTTAGCAGTAGGAGGTGCTACAGCGCTGGCCAGTTTAGGCGACCGCTGGGAAGGACAGACAACAGTAGACAGACCTGGATAAAAGAAGTCGGCTACTTCACTATAACGACGGACGGTATCTGGTGATCCAGCCGGGATAGTAACAGTGGGGTTATTACGATCGTCTGTGGCAGTTGGCAGACGAACAATAAACTTATCAAACCCTTTTTCAATAACACGTTTTTGGTTAACAACCGCAATACCACCTGGTTGCCAAGGACCGTTGTCATCAGTACCAAAATGCAAACCATTGCCGTACAAACTTGTGTAAGTAACTAGCATGTTGCAAGGGCTTTGCGGGGTATAACAAATCTTACCGCGACGAATCCATTTATTCCATAATGGAAGAAGGTTGGTAGGAGGGTTATACGGTATTGCCGGGGTAAATACAGCCAAGTCACCCGGAGTAAAGAAATCCGTAGACGCCACAGTGCCAAAGTAACCAAATTGGGTATCACCCCAAATGAGATCACGAGGACCAGGACCGTTGTTGTACTCAACATACACTTTAAGTGGGTTAGAGTAAACTTTCTGACCACCAGCATTAACGGTTTCAAAAACGTAGTAGTAGGTTTTGCGGCGCACTACTGTGTTATCTTGCCAAGTGAGCACCGAACCATCTAACGATGCTAGAGGATTGGTAAGCTGGTCATTAGGGATAATCGTCTCATTACGATAAATTTTGGTGGTGACGGGAATCTGGTTCCGGTTCACCCATTTAAGTCTTACGAACATGGTTCACCTCAAGCGTATGTAATGTCAGTAACAACGGGCTGGAATTGGTCAGTAGTGATTACACGAATATCTGTTCTACGAATTTTGTTAAACCCTTCGTAAGTGATATCGTCAACAGTTGGATTCGGCGGTGTAAAGACAACCTCGCTATACATCACGCGATATTTAGTCAACCCTACGTCTTGAACAATCTCGTCTACTGTCATTGGGCTTGGTAGCCCATTTACATTAACGTCAATACCATTCACTGGTAACAGTGGACGCTGATCACCTGGAATTAATTCCAAGACCGGATACCACCAGTTAGCGGCTGTTTTAAGCCCACCAGTTATCTGTGTATTGGAAAGCATTACAGAGTAAGTAGTGTCCGTGCAAGAATCCTTTGCAGCACCTACTCGTCCTAAAGCCAAAAATGAATTGGATGGGTATATTCCCCACTTAGGTCCGGTGTAGTTAGCTGAAACCCCTTGTATAAGTGACTGACACAGCATTGACCATTCCGATTCACTTAAAAAGGGCGAGTTACCTGCTATTTGGGCAGTGCTAGACCTATTCCAAAAACCATCGTTAGTACCCTCGGTAAATGTATTAAACAAACGTACTTTAAATACATCACTCCCGATGTTAACCAACTTGAACTGGTTTACTGGTCCCGACCCAGCCGGATAAGCGCCAGGGCCGTCAACACCATAAACTAAGCCTGCTGCATATAACTGGTTCCAGGTAACGACAGCTGCAAAAGGGAACTGCGGAAAGAACAGTACCTTACCTTGATAAAAGGCCTTTACCCAATTGAGTGCGTCGTTATTGTTATCAGAACCTAACTGAAAGTTTAACTGCTTTCTAAGTTCATTGGCAGTAAAGAATTGTGATGGGGGGACACTGCCAAAATAACCTAATTTATCAGTACCAAATTGCAATCGCTTGCTACCCGGTCCTGAATTGGGGAAGTCTACCTGGGATTTACTCCCAGTGCTTGCCAATGTTTCTAACATAACAGGGGTTCCTTTAAGAAGGTGTGTATACTGAAGTGTCTCCTACTGGCCCGCCACTAGAAACGGCATACCCACCAATGCTGTACAACTTATTATTGGACATAGTTACCTGTAGATAAGCCATTTTCTTGAACATTGGTTGAACTGTAGTCCATTGACCAGTATCGGTGTCATAAACCCTGGTTGTATCAACGTAAGTAGTGCTTGGTTGTTCAATACCACCACACACGTAAATCCTTTTACCAATAACCACAAGACCGCACGCGTAAACCCCAAAGTTAAGGTTAATTACCGGTTCCCAAACATTAGTCGCTGGATCATAGATGTCTATTGTTTTAACAGTTTGACTTCCGGTGGCAAACCCACTCACAACGTACATCTTGCCGTTGATAACACCGGCTTCATGAAACGCACGTGCAGCTGGAACGTTACCGGTTGGCGACAGTGTTATCCATGTGTTAGTTGTAGGGTCGTAACACCGCAACGTGTTAACATAAGTGGTAGTCTCACCACCAAATACATACATCTTCCCGTCAATGGCTACGGCAGCAGAAGCACGAGCCGCTAACCCAACTGCTAATACAGTGACAGCATTGGTAACCGGGTTGAAAGAAACAGTGTTACCGTAACGTGTAGTCCCGCTACCCGCGCCACCATGAACATAAATCAAACCATCGATAACAACAGCAACGGCAGATTCACCTGTCCAAGGAAGGGTTCCAACGTTAGACCAGCTTTTACTAGCTATGTTGTACTTACGTATTAAGTTGCTTTGCGCAGAGGGGATGCGACCACCAAATATAAAGATGTCACCGCCAAAAGCAATTGCTCGACCTAGGTATGAAACAGCGCTATTGGTTAATGACGCCCAACCACCTGGGCCTGGAGGGGCTGGACCAAAATTAGGGCGGGTGGAAAGTGCTTCAAACATGTCATCACCCACAGAGATAGAGCAGGGAACAGACTTTCGTCTGTACCCTGTTTAATTGTTACGCAGGAATGAACGTAGAAGGAATTACAGGAATAGCTGCAACTGTAGTGGCTGCGTCAACTTGATCCTTCAGTGTCCACGTTGTTTTGTAGATTGCCTTAACAGCAGCCATGGCGGCCTTAGCCAAATCTACCGATTGTTGCGGAGTCAACATGATCGACTCATTTTCAAAGCTACGGAATTCTTCCAATTGTTCAATATTGGCTTCAACCATTTCCTTGCCGATGATGTACATGCCCATCAAGTTTACACGATCTTCAACGCGCAACTGCACATTAAAAGTCTTGTCACCAACGGTGTACGTCATACCCAACTGAAAGTCATCATTGCGAACAGCCATGATGTTGTCGTTGGCGGTGATCTTGGCATACTCAAGTTGAGCGGCCAATTCACTTTCGTTGTAATCACGCACAACCCAGGTTTGTTCCCACTGGCCATTAACCAATTTGGGCACACCCTCAGTTACCACATTGCCCTCAGGGCGCTGCATTGGCATGACAACACCATAACCCAAATTCTCGATATCAACACGAGGTGGGGTCATGGAGAACGACATGTTCATCGGTTTGAATTTCTCGATGATCATGTAAAGGCTTACGGGATAGAGACCGGTGGCCACCTCAATAAAGAGGGTATTCACACCAACCTTTTCATTTGGGATAATCACTTCGCTTCCATCACCAGCAGTTTGCGTAATGACTTCATCTTCAGCAACAATGTTACTTTCTTCAGTCATCTCTTTAGTTCCTTAAAGGGTTAACGGCGAGTTGTGTAAACCTCGCCGTTATTCAGGGTTTAAACAGTAGCGCCAGCGCTACCCAACCAACGTCCACCAGCACCAATACCAATACCATCCCAGATGAGAACAACAACAGTACTGGTAGCACCTTGAACAGGTTGAGTGTTCTGGTGCCAGGTAATGGTTGTCGGCCAGGTGATAGTACCAGTACCGTTTACAACAATGACCACAGTCATCGAACGGTCTGCGGCTGGGACAGTACCTGCTTTGAAAGTTACGGTACGCGCCACGCTGGCGTTCAAACTGAATGCTTGGCAGATGCTCAGATCCAGTTCAGCAGTGGTAGCCAGCAATTTCACCGAGTAGCGGTCAAAAACAGGCGCGACAATCTCTTTCCAGATTGGGGTAGTCCCGCCGTTCTCAAACACACGGGCGTATTGTTTACCGTCTTTGGTCAGCAGGTCAGCAATTGTGGTGAACTCTTTCCACAAAGCTGTTGTGCCGTCGGTAGCAAAGGAACGGGCGTACAACTTACCGTCTTTGGTAGTAATGTCGGAGATGCTTGCAGGAATCTCTTCCCAACCACCAGGAGTCGCACCAGTTGGATTTCTCCGACCATACAACTTACCGTCATCTGGAGCTTCAGTAATGAAGTTACCAAGTGCGGTCCAGGTACCTTTCTCTTGACCAACTGCGCGAGTACGCAAATACATCTTGCCATCAGCGGTTGGCTCATCAAAAGGATCTGGGAAGACCAGTTCGACCCACTCACCTTCGTTGTCAGTATTACCGCTGATCAACATACGGACGTAAGGAACACCATCGATCATGTTTGGGGCTTCGTCAACAAGCAACGGAACCCATTCATTACCAAGACGAACCACTTTACCAACAGACAGAACTGGCGAGTTAACGTCACCGGCTACCAGTTGACCCCAGTACACCCAGCCCTGATCAGCGGTTTTGTAGTAGACTTTAAAGGAACTGGAAACAGCCCAGTCACCAACCAAACCAGTAAAGCCAGCTGCCGGAGCATCCTGACCAACAGGCAAGGTAATCCACATGCTACCGCGTGGACCTTTCTCACCAGGTTTACCGATACCGATAGGACCACGTTCGCCCTGTTTACCAGGAGGACCTTGGATCAGGCCAACGTTAATCCACTTGCCACCTTCTTCAGTCGACCAGATAGCAAGGTCACGAGGAGTGTCGCCAGTACCAACCAGATAACCATCACCCAGTGTACCTGTAGGGTGAGCAGCAGCCAGCAACGCCATGGTGTCAAACTGACCCAGGATGTTGATAGACTTACCAGGCATACCTTCTGGACCAATCTCACCGTCCTTACCTTGAAGACCAGTGATGTCGAAAGGACCAGCCCACTCACCGTCAGTCAAGACATACAACATCTTGTCAACAGAAGTAAACCAACCATCCCCTTCTTCAGCCGTAGCTTTAGCAGGCAAACCAGAAACAGTCTGCACAATACCACGAAGCTTCAGACCAGTACCTTGTTGACCACGGTCACCAGCAACACCGACAGGACCACCATCAGTCCAAACACCACCCACAGACAACATGATGCGCTTGTCAAGGCTGATGTAAGCTTTACCAGTGTTAGCGCTAGCCGACGGAATGGTTTGGTCTTCAGGAGTCAGTACTTTGACGATGTCAATGGAAGTACCGTTTTGACCGTCAGTACCGTTTTCGCCACGGAACTCACCCAGCGATACCCAAGCATTGACAACGTAGCAATACAACGTGTTAACGTCGCGTACGGCGTAAACCCATTGATCTTGCGGGTTGGCAGGTAGCTCTTCAAAAGTAACTACCGAGCCACGGATAACAACGCTAGTACCGTTAGTACCGTCTTTACCTTTCAGACTGGCCAGGAACTCAATTTCAGAACCTGCGTGACCATTAGCCAGCCAGATCTGGTAAGAGGACTTACCGTCAGAACCACGGAATGGGCCGAGGTCTACCCAGGTGGTGGTGTCGAGGATGTAAGTGTGCAGGTGACCGTCATTGTTAGTGACATAAGCGTCATTGTCATTCGGGTTAGAAATGGTGTCCAGAACCGCCGCGTTAGCAACAGTACCTTTTACTACCAGGTTCTTACCGGCAGGACCCATAGGGCCTTCTTCGGTAGACTTCAAGGAAGCCAGCCATTCCTGTACGGTACCGGCAAAGCCATTGGCTTGCGCGACGCCATATGCGTCAATCCCGCCCATGGAACCAATGTCTGCATACTGGGCTTCGCTTTCTACCCAGACGTACAGATTCTGACCAACAAACCAGGCTTCGTCTTCTTGGCCCGGAGTTGGTAGCAGACCAATGGTCGCTTTGACACCCATGACTTTGAATGGAGCACGAGCAGGACCCGGATCACCTTTAATACCCGGCTCAGTGGATTTCAGGCTAGCTACAAAAGCAGCCTCATCACCAGTGTTACCTTGGTCAAGCCAGCTTTGATAAGACGACTTGCCTTTCAGGCTAGCGAGCCATTGTTGCAGGGTACCTGGGTAACCGTCATCAACAGCCAACTGATAAGCACTTTCACCTTTCAGTGAGACCAACCATTGTTGGAGAGTGCCCTGGAAACCTTCTTGTTTGGCAAGCTCGTAAGCCGACAAACCACCAATGCCATCCAGGTCAACGTAATCCAGAAGATCAGTAACCCAGACATACAGAGTAGACCCAACGTACCAGGCTTGAGTAGCGGCACCAGGACGTGGAAGATCTTCAACAGTAGACTTGGAACCCATTACGGAGAACGGTACAGCTGGATCGCCCTTGTCACCTTTGGCAGCCATTACCTGCCAACCGTTGTTACCAGTACCTGGTTCACGGTTAGTATTTGGAATGGTCAAAGCGTTAAAGAAAGAACTGCCGTTGTGGCTAACAGCATCGCCAAATAAGTAAGCTGTGTCACTTACCCAAGCAGCACGCCATTGGATACCGGTTTTACCACGGAAGAACTCAAAGAAGTCTTCAATGGTTTTGCCTTCGTTACCTTCTTCCAACAGCCACAGTTGGAAAGCATCTTTGCCTTCCAGGGAAGCAATGAAGTCGGCCTGAGTACCAGTGTTGCCAATGTCACGCCAGGTTTGATAAGCGGACTTACCAACAAGGCTAGCAAGCCATGCAGGCTGAGTGCCGTTAAACCCGTTATTGACGGCTACTTGGTAAGCGCTGATACCTTCTGGACCTTCCAGACCAATGGAGACCCACGAGCGAGGATCATCACCTTGGCCAGGTACCAGCAACCAGATGTCACTCTTCCAGACGTAAGCGTCACCAACGGTGCCGGAGTCAACGTCAGGGAGGGGGTTGCCATTAGGCCAGGTGCCAAGAAGGGTGATACCACGAGGACCAAGCAACGAACCGGAGTTGATCCATTCGAGCATGTTCCAAACGCGGAGAGACCCTTCTACAAAATAAGAGTCGCCTTTCTTCAGGGTGTCTGTATCGATGGCATCCAGTTCAGCTTCGCTATTCAGCGTGCCGATAACGTTAATGCCTTGAAGGAGCAGTTCTTCAACTTGCTTCTTCAAATACCGGGTACGAGCATCCATGACCCGAGCCTGGAAGTTCATTACCCCAGTGCCGTCTACCTTGGCCTGCATCAGAACATCAGACACGATAGCCGGCATGTGCTCGGTCCATGTTGCCTGTTCAACAATGGGGGGAAGATCTGCGGGCGTTACTGTTTCATCATCAATAGCCATTACATTATCTCCTGACTAGAGTGCTCGAACGGAACCGTCTGCACGGTGTTTTCCGTTATAGCGAAGTAGATCGTCAAACATGCTTTCAGTAACGTACAAAGTACCCACGATAGTAGGTGACTTAATTGTCAGAGAGCTAAGGTCTGTGTTAATGGTGATTTGTGCATCGGTAATGTCATAGAGGGCTTTAACCTCAATCAGAGCCTTGACTGTCGCCTCAGTCTTGCCGCCCTTAAGTACCAATGCGCTACCGCCTTCTGGAAGAACGGTATAAATGCCGGGTGTATCTTTTTCAGGGAGATCCTGCAACGTTACGGGCTCATCCTTGGAGATCTCCGCTACGTTGTGTACAAGGTAATCCGCTGGATAGAACTTTTGGTTCTTACCAACAAAAACTCCAGGAACTTTGATATCAAAAAGGTTGGCTGGCTTACCATCTTCAAGAATAGTTTCCCGAAGGTTGGTGAGTTCGACTTTGTCAAGGGTAAGCCCTTGAAACATTGCAACCAGGGACGGGTTATCTTTATAACGCTCAGAGTTATATTCGATGAACCGATCCAGGAACAATTGATTACTTGGAATGGCCATGGTTAATCCCGAGGGTAGGGAGAGAGTGCGTCTAAGTAAGGCATAATATTGTTTAAAATAAGATTGCAACGGTGGCTTAAAAATACCCCTAGTTGATTTTTACTAGCTATCTATTCTTTAGACTAATTTGGGGAGGGGGTCTATAATTTAATAGGGTAGTGCCATACTACCGCTAACTAACACACCCATGGAGATCATCATGTCAACTATTACACCAATACCAACAATCCTTACTAAGGAATTCCGGTTAGAGTGTGGGATGCTTGTTGGGCATCACCTAGGACTTGCATTGAGTTATAACCAAATGGCAATGTTAACCTGGTTGCCTTGGAAACGTCGTCGTTATATGAAACTTGCGGCGACAGCTACCCAGTTGGCACAACAACATCTGGATCGTTATCGTGAAGTATTTCAGGCGATGCATTGACTCCTAGATCATTTCAAACCTATATTACCTGGGTGAGTAAGTAACAGTAAATCATTTGATTACTAATTATTCCAAAGGGGAATTGCAATGACCAACAAAAGTCTGGTAGCTCAAGTACTGATCCGTAAAGGCGAAGATGGCTTTGAGCTTAACTATGGTCGTCAGGTCATGGGCGAGTTGGACGGTATCAAGTTCTGTTCCGAAGATTGGTACATGGACATGTTTAACCTTCCGTACACAGTTGTAGAGGAAGTTCCAGAGTTCTTGCTGGACTTTACGGTTGCTGTTGAGTTGGGTAACGATCGTAAGACAATGCACGTTTTCCATAAGGAAGACCTGCGTGGTCTGGCGCTTGCGTTCTCCCGTCTCAATGGTGGCCGTTGGGTTGGTGTGGGTCATAAGGCCCGGTGGTTGGAAACGTACCGTAACGGTAGCGTTGAAAACGCACATCAGACTATTGATGCGTTCTACTCGGGCATTACTGCCGAGCAAATTGAACGCTCTAAGTTCTGATCACCTTGGGGCCTAAAAAGCCCCAATCTATCTCTTATTTTTAAAAGGAGGAAGTAATGGAATACAATAAGGATGAGGCTCTGCAAAGGGCCAGGATGACGGTAGAGCTTAATAACCTCACCAGTCATACCAATGAGCTAATTGCAGACTTGGTAGTCTGTGACGACAGCGTGGAAGCTGTAGAGCTCAAGCAAGAGATCACCCAGTGTGAGGCAACTGTCAATAGCCTGCGTGATCAGTTTTGGGGCGCGTTTCCAAACGCATTGGTAACCAAGTCTTCACCGTGGAACTACTGACATGGGAACAGTTACTAGCATTTATCGTGCTATGGCGATTCGCCGTATCAACCAAAAGCTGGCTGAATATGGCGAACTGGCTAAGTCTAGTTTGCAAGACCTTGCTTTTATTATTGGTAACCATTCAAAACGTGTTGTAGCTTTTCTTGAAGCTCAGCAGATGGTTATTAAGCCGGATATGACAAATGAGTTTAAAAAAGAACTCATTGTTGAAAAGGCTGTCATGGCTGAATTGCTCGTGCTAGAAAAAGAGTACGAGGTGCTTTACAAAGGTGACATGTCTCCCATTAAAAAGATTTGCTAATTTAACTGTTTAGTACGTAGAGGATTTATCTATGAGTAACGATCTTAACCAACTTGGTCGTCGCCGTGTTCTTGCAGTAATGATGCGCGGCCGATCTAAAGATGTCATCTTGACTCGCCACTATGGTTATTTCGACACTGCGATGCCTCGTATGCTGCAACTGGCAATCAGCTATTGCAACGAAGGTGACTTTGTTGAGTTCACCAGCATCGAACATGGTATCCACCTTGGCAACCTGCACATTCGTAAAGGTGGTCGGTTTGAAGTGGAGATGAGTCCGCTGGTTAAGTCTAGCCCGTCTCTCCTCAAACTGATGACCGAGGACGCTAACTGGAATAACCCTTTGATCAATTCGGCAATGAAGCGCTAACCAGGGGAACACAATGGGTATTAAGAAATCTGTAGAAGACCGTTTTAAAGCTATCCAGAACCACTGCAAAGAAAATGACATCAGCTTGGGTCTAGAGTTTGACCCAATTGACGGCAAATGGGTGGCGTGGGATGACCAAGACCAACTTACTGATGCAGCTGATGGGCTGGACGAGTTGGTAGACGCTCTTGAGTCGGAGTTCCAACTGTAATGGGTACCGTAGTGGACATGGCCAGTTTTCGTAAAACGAGAACTAACCGTCGGTGTGCTATAGCACGAATTGGTGAAATTGAAACTTTGATGAGGCAGAACCGTAACACGCTCTATTCTTCTAACAATGTTCTTGAGCGTGAACGGGCTGCTATTAAAAATGGCGAGTTGCAAATGGAACTCTCCCGTCTTCAAAGGACTGTTAACCAATCTGCCGGTGTTGGTCGTGGGTTAACTAACTCGCAGCTTACTATTATTGATTAAGGAGTTACCGTGGCTAAATCTAAAGAAGTAAAGCAACAAGAAGCGCTGGCACGTAAGCGTTTGCAATTTTCTCAAAAATTGGCTGGGGCCATGTCTTACCGACCCGGCGGTAAGTGCTATGAAGAAAACTTAGCACGTCGTGGTAAGGCATTTGCAGAGCAGCGTAATGAAGAAATTCAAATGCTTTTTGGGCTGTATCTGCGTGAAGCCCAGTTAGATTCGCATGGCAACGAACTTGTCTACGGTCTTAAGTCGGTCTACTCCGAAAATGATAGCGTCCTGCAAGGCTTTATAAACCAGACTACTCTGCGTAGTCTTATTCCTAAACAAAAGCCCAATGATCGTGAAGCCATTCATGATTTCCTAACTGACGTTGGCGATCAAGCGTTCAACTAATAAGGGTCGTTATGAATCTGCGTTCTGAAGGTATCAGCCGCGTTGTCATACTTATCACGTGCATTACAGCACTAGCAATGGGTATTTTTGTAATCAGTGTGGCTATGGACACCTACGAGATTAACCTTACCCAAAAGGTTATTTTGTTTGTTTTCTGGATGATTGGAACAGCAGTTCCATTTATTATCTGGAAAGCACTCTGTTGGGTGCAAGACGGCTTTAAACAAAACACTTAATCATAATTAGTAAGGATACACCGAAATGCGTAAAGTAATCTTTGCAGTTCTCATGATGACATCGTGTGCTGCGTTTGCAGGTTATGACAAAGCTGTTTGTGCTGAAGTTAAAACGTCCACTAAGGCTTTGGCCGAGGCAATCTTAAACATCGGGGAGATTCCTGATATGGAATTGGTTACCCGCGATGTGGCAGAAGACTCTGTTTCACATTTCGGTGTAATCGAGTCAGATGAAGGCGGCGGAAGAACTGTACAGCAAAGTCTGTTCTTCTTGCGGGATAACCATTTGTTGTACAGCATGTACTTGCGTTATTACAATAATGAAATGCCTGATCGCAGTAAAGCAGCGACGGCAGTAGCCGAACAAATGTCTTCCATGTGCTTTAAGCAACTGGCCAGCTAAACACAAGAAACCCTCGCAAGGGGGTTTTCTTTTTTGTGGAGGTTTAACACATGACTGCAAAGATTATTCAGTTTCCTGGTAGCGGTATCGGTAAACAAATTCTTGAATTGAAAAACATCCAGACCAGACTTACCCAGGATTACATGCGTGCTGTTGGTTCTGAACGTGATGCAATTCAAACTCAGCTTCGCACCGTTGCCAATGAATTGTTTCATTTGGCTATGGAACTTACCGATACAAAGAGACCGGTTAAAATTCCGCGGGTGGAATTAACCCAGCATTATTCCAAGGAGACCACCATTATCCTTAATGATAAATTTAAGTATATGGTTAAGCCGGAAACAAAGCCTAAGGAATAATCATGGCAACCAATTGGGTTAAAAGTGTTGTCAATGGGGTTGAGCTTGCGTCTAGTGAGCAAGATCTTAATTATTTTAAATATGGCTATGAGAAAGATAGTGAAAAGCAATGGGGTGTTTATACTCCATGTGATCCAAAAGAACACTACTACGATATAAGTTTTATTTCTTTTGATCAGCAAGACGAGCAAGAGCGCCATGTTTGGGTTTTACGTAAAGAGGATCTTGTCAAAGCTTACGAGGTACTTAACCGTATTACTAGTGTTTACATTTCTGCTGATGATGATAATTTCATAACCGGCATGTTAGACTTCCACGCAACTTTCTCAGGTGAGGATAAACTGTAATGCGCGATATTAAAACGATGTATACCGAGTTGTTGGATTACTGCCAAACTGACAACGTGCTCGATACCGAAAAGTTCGAGGAGTATCTCAAGGCCATGCCGCCAGAAGAACGCAAAGCTCTTTTAACTGACGTGTTCCACGGTATGGGTATTATTGTCGGCAAGGTATTTACCAAAGCGGCCACTGTTGTTGGAGATCTGTTGAGTACTCCTTATGAGACCAACAACAATGTTCACGTTATTAACGTGACTCAGTTGTTTGAATCTTCTCGGGATGATTACTCCAACCCATTTGTTTTTGAAGACGGGTTGAAAAATGCGTTGTCCCAAGCTTTTGTAAAACGTCAGTGGCCAATTAACGCCGCTCCGTTTAGTGAGGTGTTTACTGCGGTCAGTGAAGGTCGCATTAAGTTCGAGAACAGACCTGGCAATGAACTCATTATCTTGGGTGCTTATGCTGATGTCGTTAATGCCGAATGGAAAGTTGAAGGGTTCAGCGATGTTTTAAAAGAAATCATGAAAGAGGCCGGTTATTCGGCAGAATCGCCAGGTCCTGGTTACATTAAAATCTGGACTAATCAGGTTAACCATACTGGTGAGCTTAAACAACCAGAGCAAGTAAAGGAACCAGTCGATGAGTAACACTGGCGCACGACTGATAGATGCTACTGAGTCAATAGTAGAAATGTCAGTCATCTTGCTTTTGTTCTTCATGTGGATGCACGGCATAGCCCTAGCCAAAGGGTTCTGGATGACCTGGGGTGCGTTGTTCCCACCGTATGGTATCTACTTGTCTGTTGAAAAGTTTGCTGGGCTGTTAGGCTGGTTGTAATCATTTAAAGATAGGAGGGTGACTTATGAGACAAAGTATGACTTACGAAGAAGCCCTCCTGTGTTTAGAAGAGGCTACTGCACACCGTGACAAACTGCCACCAGGTACTGATAGAGATTTGATCTATTTAGTAGAGGCTCAGGTAAAGCAATTTGAGTCCCTAGTAAAGGCCTTTAAACTTCGCTCCGACAAGTAAAGGATTTGTTATGAATGAAGTGTTACCTAACCTGACTGGGGAGTTAGAACTCCAGGTCCACTACATGGGCGTGTTAACTAATGACATGCGCGCTAATGAACACCGTCTTAATGCGGCTATCGTTAACGCTAGACCACACGGTCTTAACCACATTGGAGTAAACACCAGGATTACGTTTGACCGTAAGGTGATGACCTATCCTGGTGGTGTTAAATACAACCTCCCAGTAAACCCTCATGCGTGCTGGGCAGTTCAAATCCAAGTTAAAGAGACCATGACCCAACATGAGTTTGAGTCAATCTCTGAACTCATTGATTACATTGAAGAAAAGATTCTTTAATCAGACATGACCCTAACCCTTAGCCTCTTGGGCTAAGGGTTAGGTAGTCCTGTTTCTTTTTTGTTTAAAAGATCGACAGCGCGCTGTTACGCAAAGAGATACCGAGGGTATTATCCTCTTCACTCATCGCCCACATTTCTTCGCCAGTAATGTTGTTAAGGATTGCATGTCCTTCAACACGACTAAGCAAAGCGTCGACCTGATCCTTACTCCAATTCATGATATCCAGACTACGGGTGGTGATGTTCATCTTGTCACCAGTATCCATGTCCAGCATCTTGAAGAAGCAAGGAGCGTCTTGACCAGTACGCCAGATACGACCTTGAACCTGCTTAATCTCATGATCGCGGAAAGGCGAATCCAGGGAGATCAGTTGGTTAGCCATGATGAGTGGATAACCTTCTTTAAGGCTCTTGTAAGTAGCACCCAACGGATTGACATTTTTGTCATTCTCAAAGCGTCTTACGTTTACCTCACGCTCATGGTTGTTTTCACCATAAACCGTTACAGGTGTGAACCCTTTAGAACGCAGGTAGTTCTCAGTCATTATCAGAGAGTCAATGTAGCTGGTAAAGATTACTGTCTTCTTCTCTACCGACGTGATCATCTCTGGTAAGCCAGCGTGCTCGATCATATCCTTAATGGCATTTACTCTGGCCTTACCAAGAACGTTACCCAGCGCTTCCCCTCGCAGTTTCAAACCGAGGTACTTGACAGCCGATTTAACGTTGCGGAACTGAGCCAGTTCTTTACCTTTAAGACGAACCTCAATACGTTCTTCAACTAACTTACAGAACATGCTGTCTGACGAATCAGTAAAGTTGTTGTAACCTTTGGTTCTGAATCGGTTAACGATCTCCTTGTATTTAAGGAGGTCTTGCATATCTCCTTTTTGATTAGCAATGCTAGAAGCATAACTAGATACGGTCTCTTGGTAGAAACGCAACATCTCTGGCATGTTCTTGTCGTAAAAGGCAAGACGGTCATTGATGTATGTCTGCATTTCCAATTTAATTGCTTCAAGGGTGTACTTACCAGAACCAGGAAATGAGATCTTGATGATTTCAAATGGGGGAGGTGGTCCCATCCCGACTAGCTCTGGGATAGTAAACTTGCCTCGACCAATACGGTTCTGCAACAGATCAATGAGGGCTGGTCTGTTACGTCCGTAAGAAGCCATGAAGAACTCTCTGGCTGGTTTATCAAAGTGTCTGTCAATCAGGCACAGGGTAGGAAAGATCTCGCTACCTTGAGCTTTAAGCGCAGTACCAGACATAGGCAACGAATCAGAAAAGAAGTTAGCATCGGCCAGCTCAATTAACCGCTGTGTCTGCTTTGCCTTTATCTCGTTCATGTTGTGAGATTCATCCACAATAAGAACTGGCTGTGCTTTAAGACTCGATAAGAAACGTTTAAGGATAATAAACCCTTCCCGTTGCAGGTAGTCGTAATGCACGATGTACCAATCATAACCGGGGCCTAACGGTCTTAGCCCGGTACTGGTCCAGATCTTAGGAGGTTTCTTATAGTGCTTGTTAAGCTGGTTAACCCAGACCTCTTCAACAATGTTCTTAGGACATAGCACAAACTTCTCATTGTCAGTAACAAGCTCAGCCCAAGCAATCGAAGTAAAGGTGTTATGGGTTACGATGTATTGATCAATGACATACAACCGATCCTCACTATCCACTGTAATGCAAACAGTTTCAGCAGGAGCTTCCTTGGTGATCGCTTTAATCTCTACGCGGTCTCTAGGGCGGTTAAAGTCATTGTCCTCATGTGGGAACTCAGGGTGAGCTACGTCCACATGGTAGTAGTGCATATGCCGTTTAATAGGCGCAGCTCCACCAATGGTCCACATGAGTTCCTGGAAGTTAATCGCAGCTTGCTCGTTAACGTGGTAAAAGGTATAGATCGGTTCCATGTCCACAGGGGACTGGTGGTTAAACATAATCTTGGCAATTGCCAGCCGATCCACATAAATGAGTTCTTCTATTTTCTCATCTACAGTTATGTTACCTTCCAGTAGTTCTTTAGCAAGGTGGTTAAGCTCACTAACGCTCAACATGTCCAGAGAACCCGGTAACTCGTTAACTAGTGGTACCGACTGCGAGAAGAAACCAAAATCATTGACAATCTGTTCTGTGGTAACTGTGGTGCGGATAGGTTCCTTACCATAGAAAATATCCCACAAGTGTTGCGGGTGTGATTTGGCAGCACGACCATCAGCAAACACAAACTTGTAAACAGCTGTAACGCCCTGTGGGAAGACGCCTGTTACTTCGGTAACCTCACCCTTAGGGGTCAACAACTTATCGCCAATAACAACATCACCGATAGCTTTCCAGCCGTTAGGTGTTTTAACTCTAGTATCCAACGGATGTGCTTTACCGCTACCCACAGCACTGTCAAGCAGCAACCCCCTTAGGTGGAAACTGTTTACAATGATTGGATAGGTTTCCAAGAATTCGCGTTGTTGTGGAAACGGTACCGTGTTAAACAATGCAAGCTTCTTAAAGTCAAAAGTCTTCCCAATTGGGTTGACCGTGTCTTTTAACCAGGTATCTGATTCTAAGACCAACTTAAGTTCGTTCAAGTCACGCCGACGACTCTTAAGGTTTTGTAGCTTAAGCAGCTCTTTAAGAATCTTGTGGAGTTCAACTAAGAAAAAGTTATGTACTTTAAGCGTGTTCCACGAATCCCTGCGCAACTGATACTTTGTAATCAGAGACGTATTGTATAGCTTACCTATGTCAGCTTGAAGAAGATTGAACGGTACCCCGGTGATATGCACGTAGTTACCGATCTGTTTTGCTTTGACGGCGAAAAGATCAAACATAAATAGTCCTTTAAAGGTGTAATAAGTTTTCTGTACATAAGGTGTCAATACAGTTAACTGTTATACATAATCCGGTTTGTTAAAACCCTTGTGAAGTAAGGAAAGAAACAATGAGCGAACAAGATCAAAGTCCTTTGGCGCGTATCGTTGAAAACGCAGTGGCGGATGAAAAGAAAGATCCGTTTGTAGAGGCTTTGGAAAGTGTTGGCAAGCCTCAGCCGGAGATTGATCCTGCTTACGGGGTTGTGTCTGACCGCCCACGTTTTGCAATTGACCTTGATAAAGTCGCTGCCGGGGTTCCTGCGTACTACGTGTCGAATCTGGACCTTACGTCCATGACACATTATTACCCATGGCACCCAGTTGTGGCCGGTATTCGCGATATTCAAAGTCTGGAAGAGCTTCTCGATCAACATGAAGTCAATGGCGAATCGAACGAAGATTACGAATACCTGTGTAAGGCTTTGCGTAACTTCTTCTCCACTGTTCGTGCTGACGTAGAAGGCACCGGTTGTGTGATGCTTTACGACGGCATGATCAACTTTACTGAAGTTGTGTATATCCGTTTTAACCTGAAAGGCAAAGAGTCCGTTACCTACGTACTGGAAAGCAAGGCGTTGCCGCTCTTTGCTACAGTTTGGGCGCGAGCAGAGCTGTCTGAAGAAGATAAAGAAACGGCGATCAAATGGACTCGTCTGCCAGTTGCTAACAAAGATATGGTCGACCGTCGTTATCGTCGTAACGTTACCCAAATCGCTTTGGAACTCCCACACCTCTGGCTGCTCCCAGGCTATGACACCACGTTTGATGGCTTGGTCAACGGCGATTTCGCCATTATCGATAGCCAGATCGAAACGTTTAACAAGCGTCTGCGCCAATTGCTGAAAGAAGCAACTATCCAGGCGTCTGGTTTGATCCGTACTGTTTACAACAAAGATCACTCGTTGATCCTGGGGTTTCGTGCGACTAACACGTACGACCAACTCCGTATCTCGCTCGACAAGATCCCAGCCAAGTTGCCTGGTGGCGAAATCAACATTGGTGAAAACGAGATCCTCCTGTCGGATTGGGAAGGTCACAGTGCTCAAACCATCAGTGTTGTGCGCAAGGTCAAGAAATACGAGGTCCGTGCTAACAAACTGATTCGCGACACGCTGGTCCACATCAAAGACCATCCGTACATTCGTAAACAGTTTGCTGAAAACCTGCGTACTCAACTGATCGCGTCCAGCCACTTCATCAAAGAAATCTACGCTATCGGTATTGATGCTGCTCAACCGCTGGTTAACGAACTGGCAGAAGACATCATCAACAAACTGAACGCGCATGGTGGCAACATCGGTCTGGATCTTAACAGCTGGATTGTCTATCAGTACCACGACGACAATTCCAAGCCAACTCCTCTCGTCACTGATGAGTTGAACTTCAAGACCGAGATCTTCGAGAAGTACCTGGATCGCTTCATGGATTACCTGGGGGCTTTCCTTCAGAACGTTAAAAGTCCTTACATCCGTCCTTACACCCACCGTGTGGTAGTGGAAGAAGACGATGGTGTTGCAATCGGCAGTGTCCGCCGCGGTTAAGTAGCCACAGACATATAACCCCCTACCCCATTGCTGGGGTAGGGGGTTATAGCTGCATTTGTGTTAAGCTGCTTCTACCAGATACAGCGCATTGATAGTACCGCTCAAGCGCTCCAGGGCTGCAAGCATCTTGGACTGGAAGCCAGCCGTAGCGTTAACAATGCTCAGTGCAGTTTGAGCCGAAGTCAGACGAGCACGCAACTCACCTTTGTTCTTGTAAGGCTCACCCAGAGCTTGCCCGGAGTTACTGTCCTTACTCTTGCTGGCAATAAGGTCTTTGATAACCTTGATCTCTACTTCAAAGTCATTACGCTCTGATGCAAAGAACTCGCTAACACGTTTATGTTGCTTAACAGCTTCATTCAGAGCATGCTGTGTTGCAACAGCTTGGCTCATAGTTTTCATGCTGTCTACTTTTACGATCTCATTGATAGGTTTACCAAAAGCACCTTGAGTAAGGGCCTCACGGAAAACCTTGTACATGCTTTTGAAACGACCTTCGCCAATTTCAGAAGAACGATCTTTCTCACCATAAGCAACAAACTTACGACGAAGAGCTTCAGCACTACCGACACCTTTGATAATGCCTTGGCGCATATCTTTATCAATGTTAGCCAACTCTTCAACGATCTTGTCAACTTCCTTTTCTTTTTCGCGAATAGGTTTGACATTACCTTCGTTAAGTTTCTTGTTAATGTCCTGTGCTTTATTCTTCTCAGCGGAAGTAGCAGTAGAACTGTTGATGATCTTTTTAACTTTTTCTTTTGCCTTAGCACGTTTCTTTTCAACAACGGCGTCAGCTTTACCTGTTTGAGTAGACTCTTTAAGGGTCTTCTCGTTCTCGGTAATGGTGTCGGAAGCTTTATCAGCTTTGCTGCCAATAGTGCCGTCGCCTTTACCAAAGAAGAAGTTCCAGGCTGCTTTAAACAAACGCATGAGGAAATCCCACGCTGCTTTAAAGCCTTCCCCAATCGCACTGAAGATACCTTCGGCACCATCACGACGCTGGGCAAAGGTAATGGAGTCAGAAGCCTCCAGGCACGAGTACAGATAGCGCTGAGCCTTAGACAGACTCTCTGTACCAACAATTACTTCCATAACACCTTGAGCTACCTCATCAAAGTGTTCCGGTTCAGAAATATCCTGATAGTCATCAGAAACTTCGTCAAAAAGCTCATCCATTTTCTTATTCCAGTTAAGGTCGTTTAGACAGTGCGGTTTCTAGTTCCAAGATGTACGCGTCTTTCTTAACGATGAGCGCTTCCAGTTCCCTGGCCCTTGCCACATCATTAGTGTTGCTAGTGATCTTGCCCTTACGGTTGTTCTCGTAAGCGGCAGCCTGGTCGGCAGATACATAGCCAAGAGTAGGGATCGTACCAAGAGTCACAGTAGTGGTGATGCCAATGGTGGCCTCTACGTGGCTCTTGATATGCTCAATCTCTTTGGCCAGAACGTCTTTCATACCTGGAGGACATGGGCCAAAGTCAACAATGGCACACATGCGCTCGTAACTTACCCCATCAATCAACGGCCAGCTTTTGAGGTAAGTAGTCAACACGTAAGTAGCTACGTCCGAGCGATCCAGAAGACTAAGTACCTTAGCCCCAGATTTACGGGCTGTCTCCAGCACACGACTAAAATCCTCAGCGGCAACCCCTACTGGTTTGAACACCAGTGTGTACAGGTCGAGCTTGAGCGCTTCCATTTCATGAATGTTTCGGATTGCTTCGACCGTGTAATAAACATCTTCTTTAACCACGGTATCAAACGGCGCTTCTGCTTCGAAGCGACCGCGAGCATCAATAGACGGGATAATGTTGTTAGACGGCATGTTAGAGTCCTTGTACTCCATCCTGAGCCATTTGGAATTTGGTCAGGACCAGGTATTTAACTTTACCTACACGACGCGCAGCAAAGATCTTGTTGAAGCGTACAACGCGGGTAATCCCTGGCAGTGGTAGACTAATGTCAGTCATAACCTCTGCTGCTGCCAACAAGTTTTCCATGTTGCGGATGAATTCCATGGTTTGGAAATTCATCAAACCGAAGTTGTCATCGGTAGACGGGATGAGTGAGTAGTCTTCAAAGATCTGGTAGATCTTCTTGGTACCCTCACGGTTATTCAACTTGCCAACAAAAGAACACCCAATGGACTTCCAGAGGAAAGGAACGAACTGGGTAGATTTTATGACATGCTCCGGGGTCATAACTGGCGTAAGGAACTTGTTGACCAAGTCCATAGCAGTTTCCTCGTCAAAGATCGGGGAATAGTTACGAGCACCGTTAGTCTTGTTAAGCAAGCCATATCGGTTAAAGTTCGGGATAACGTAAAATTCGATTGGGTTGAAGAGATCGGGGATCTTCTCTTCCCATTTAGCCAGCGGGTAAGTTGAATTGTCCAGGATTTCCTTACGGATTTGTTCCAGAAGGATATCATCAGAGTCAACACCATTACCCCACCACGCGTAGCGCCACCAGCCTGTAACAGAGCGGGGCGTGTTGATCAAATCCATGATTTCAAACGGCATGGTACCAGTATCAGTCACCGGCCATTCGGCATTATCTGTAACGTCATGAAAACGTTGACTGATAATGTCTGGTGTTTGCGTGGCTAGCAATGTTTCCATTTGCTTGTAGTTCATTGGCATGAGCTGATCCATGGCTTTCAAGTCCAATGGATGCACTACCGCAAAACTTACTAGAGGGTACTGACGCTTGAAATAAGCATCAGCAAACCACAGATAAAAAGTCTGCTTCTCTGTACCAACAATATGCGAGCCCTGTACAAAGCTGGGGAGCCAGTACCGGTTATTTGTAGCCATTTCACCAATGTTGAGAATCTCAACCCCATTGCTAAATTGAGCCTGGAGTAATGCCAATGCACTTGGACGACTGTCGGTAATGTTACCGGCTTTAGTCTGTGCTACCAACCAGTTACTGATTTCCAATTGCTTGTTAGCAATTGCAGCCGGCATGACGATTTCGACATCGCCATCCAAACTGATAAAGTTGTGAAGGACAGTTGCGCTAGGTTGGTCTTTAATGCTGAAAATACCCTGATCCTTAGAGTACGTTTTAGCTTTGTTTGACAACTCACCAATAGGTGAGATAACCTTAACCGCATTGTCAGCGAATTCGGCGATTGCCGCAAACGACAAATAACTTTTAGTGGCCATTACTAACCCTCAATATAAGGAAATATATGCAGTTTACGCTCATAAAAGAGCTAGTTGACAGATTCATAGAATTCGCCCTCCATATGTCTAAGGGTGATACGCCTGAAGACCGACTCACATCGGCTCTAAAGACAACTTCTATTCTCATTACAGTTTTGACCATTGCGGTTGCAGGTCTTGTAATAGATGACCTAAATATCAGACGAGCAATGAAGGACTATGAATCTGCTATTGACAAGCTAGGATTTCTGTTAAAGCCGGAGAACATGGTGGGGAACGCCAAAGCGCTTAGCAATTTGACTGAGTCAATTGACGGCTACGCCAATACCCTGCGTAAAGAGAACACGAAATTAACTGATGCTAACATCACCTTGTTCTATGAGAACTATTGGATTCAGGTGTTGTTATCTAGTCAGAACAAAGAAGTTCAGTTGTTACGACAGAACAATTCAGTGCTGTTGCAAAAGTGCGTTAAGTAGGGTAATTAAACTTTACTGCGCTGGTCTTCTATGGGCAGGCTAGTTAAGAGTAGACAAAATGGCAGATTTAGAACGCACAATGAATTTGGTCCTGTACATGTCGGCCAAAACATTGGAAGTGCGACGCAAGCAACTGCATTACTTAGGAGGCCATGGGTACACATATACCGTGGCTAACGAAGGTAAGAAGAAGCTTGCTAAAGATGTTGCGACCACAAATGGGTATTATGTAAGTAATACCCAGAAGGCGAATACCGTGGTTGTCGTTGATGATATTATCTCGATGACCATTCCCAACGCTGACAGTTTGATTCAGGCTGTGTTGCTTGGTTTTAAAACGGTATTGGCTAAGTTTGTAGAAGAAGGTTCAGTTTATAAGAATCTTTGTTTGATCACCCCGCACAAGGTGTTGCAGGAGGTCTACAAGCTCACTACAGCAACGTTAAAGGAAAAGGTAACCTTCGGTAAGCTGGAACTATCGCCGGCTGACATGGAGGTGCTCAAAGAGACTGTGCTGGTTATTGATGCCTTTAAAGCGGCTGGTGTTTCTAAAGTTATCTTTGACTTCCCGGGCAGCGCTGAAGGTGGGGCGGGTAATCGTCTTGCGTTTAAGCAAGTGGAGATGGCGGAAGTTATCTCTACGTTTAGTGACGACAAGGCAATCGACTTCTTTGTTGTACCTCGCAAAGTTTACGAAAACCCCGAAACTGATTTTAATAAACTTGTTACGGCCACTCGGTGGTATTACGACAGTCTTAACGTAGAAGTGTTTTACGAGCTTATTCATGGGTACCGTAAGTACTCGTTTGGTAAAGTTGAACCAGACAAGAACTATTACGGCAAGACAACACCCGATGTTACCTATTCGGCGTTGTACACCAAAACTCCAATAGCCTTGTTGGATAAGCTGTTTGAGTTCACAACTCGTAAGGTTGACAACCCGAACGGTTATTTGGTGGGTGGTGATCTTAATCACCTGACAAGTAAAGAAGTTGCTCGTTTGATTGACACGCATCCGGCAATTCGTGAAGGCAACAACTTGGTGTCACCAGTAACCAAAGGTAACGGCAAACCAATTCTTATTGAGTTGATTTCTCCGGTGCTCATGAGTTATCGCATTCGTGATGAGTTGGCAGGGTTAGATGTACTGCTGAACATGTTTAAAGCGCGTGATGACAACAACAAGCATGGCACTACCACGTTTATTGATGTTACCGACGACTTCTTGGTCAAGACAGAAAACAAGAAGGGTGATATTAAAGTCACTCTTAATCCAGCATTCAATACGCTGAAGACTGTTTTCAAGTTTAGTGTGCCTCACCCTAAAGCAGTTAAGCCTGTTGTGCTGACTCTTAGCGTTGGGTATGACATGCCCGATCGGAACTCGTTTAACTCGATTACCTGCCCAAATGCAAAAGTCTGGGTAGCGGCTGACACACGTAATGCAAATGGTGTGCGGTATTGCACATTGGTAGAGACGGATGATCACATCTATATCCATACCTCTGCCGAAGCCAATCTCAAGGTATTGTCATTGGCTGAATTAGGTCGAAGCAAAGAGAAAGCTTAAAGCACACCTATACCCAGGAGCCTGCGAGGGCTCCTGGGTATAGGGTTATATCTGCTTAGTACTGAAGTTTCTTAACGGTTTCTACTTGTGCAGCAAACACCGCAGAAAGTTCGTTAGTCAACACCATCATTGCAGCAGCCACGTTATTCAAGCCAGAGAACTTGGTAACAACCTGTTCAATGTCCTGCATGGTCTGCTCGTCAATGATCAGGTCACTTGCTTTAATCTTGCGCACCAACAGTTGCCCGATGTTGTAAACGTCTTGCCAGGTTTTGGCGAGCACTTCCACATCACGACCACCGATAGTTTTGACAGCGTTGTTAAACGTGTTGAGCACGTCCCACATTTCGTCAAAGCTCATGTACACTTGATTAAGGTTGTAAGTAACCGAACGACTGGTCTCAGGCAGGTCTTTAAGGAAAGTCTCAGCCTTGTTAACAGCCATGGAGAAGTCACTTACGGCCCACTTGAAATCACTCTCCATACGGCCTTTAGAGACTACCTGCTTAAGCCAATCATATAGCCTGGCCGCCTCAGTTTTAAGACTACCAATGATGTAAGCGCCGCTGATAACAGCTTTGGTGTACCCCATCATGTTACCCATACCAGGAATGAAAGCTTCTGGTGTCAGGATTTGGACAGTGGTATTCTTAACGTAAAGGATGCCATTCTTTTCCAGTTCTCGCTTAACGCTGAGGAACTCTACTGGGTGGACACTCTTGGACAGAGAAGCCAGACGACGGTCCATGCCACCACCAATCTCTTTGAGGAAGAGATTAATGCTTTCACCGATGCTCAGTGCTTCAAAACCGGAGATGCTCAAAATTTCTGGATGTTGTACTGAACGGATAACTTCACGACGTTGGGCAGCTTCTTGTTCAGAGGTAGTGCCAACGTTGTTAGAAGGGTTTAAGTGTTTCATAACTACCTCATCATAAGTATAAGCTGATAGAGCTTTTTTGCTCTATTTAAAATATTTTTCATAAAATACAGGAAACGGGATAAATGTCATCAGCATTTAGCTTCTTAGAAGAAGTAGAGTCTTCCGATTCTATCATTCCGGCATTAAACATTAACCCCATTTCTGACATCATCAACGGTGAATATGTTCTGGGCCGTGACGGTGTCATGTGGCTGAATGGCGGGGCTGTACATAATAACGCCAAGACTGGCGGTAGCAACACTCAAAAGACCGGTAGCAGCATTGAAGACATCGTTACCGTCCTGTGGCGTATCCCCACGTCGGTTGCCTTTGTGGTAGATATCGAGGCCACCTTGCAAATGACTCGTATTGCTAAAGCGTACGACCGTCACGCAGGCATCCCTGGCGAATTCATGAAGAACGTGTTTAACAAACGCTTCTTCTATTTCAACAAGAACGATGTGAATGCTAACCCATTCAAGAACCCTGCTCTGGAAGGTACTATTTCCGGTGTTGACGGTACTTGGGTCCACCATCTGTTCAAAGACCTGAACACCAAAGTTAAAGCGGATATCAAAGCCAAGAAGAAAGGGGTCTACATGGACCTGCCTTATTTTGGCAATGACGGTAAACCGTTGCAACACATTACCCCGATCATGTCCTTTGTTGACTCGATCTCTGAAATGCCTTTCCACAAGGTCTCTGCTCACTTCCAGGAAGGTGACGTGGATGACGGTGGTGAGAAGCGCACCCGTGACATGCAAATCGGTAACATGCGTCGTATCGTGTTTGAAGATGCCGATAACCTCGGTGGTGAGATTGGCATGTTCCAATGGTGGACTGCTCAGATCACTGACGTTATCAACATGACCGGCCGTCCACAAGAAAAAGAATCGGTCTTTATTGCTCCTGGCAAAAAGCTGAAAGCCCCACGTTCCATGCTGCGTATTCCACAGACGGGTATTCGTATCGTCAGCGGTAGCGCAATGAAGAGTAACCAAGAATGGATGTATCCAAATCCATTTGGCAATGACGTTGTACTGGACCCAAATGCAAAAGAAAACCCTGATCTTCTGTTCTACCCATTTAACGTATTCCGTAATAAGAGTGGCCTTTCTGGTGGCGACTTTTTCTTTATTGGCTCACAAAGCCTCGGAGTACAATTTGGGTTGACCATGTACCACTATTGCAAGACCGCCAAGATGTGGGGTTTTGAAGGTTCGGCTATCAGTCACTGGAACGTTCTGTATCCAGAACTGAAAGTTGGTCGTACTACAATCTGGGACAAGACCATGTCTGACCCGAAACTTTATCGGGCGCTGACCATTTGCTATCAGATGGGTCACATGCAGCAGATCTGGTTGGATCTGGACCGCAAGTATCGTATGACTCCAAAAGAGCTGTATGACAAGATCAAAGACCAGGGCTACGACTGGGACGATATTTTGAGCAACACTGTTGATTACTGGCACACCAACCCTTTGATTACCAAGCACTCCTTGCCTACCCTGGAACTGCTTCGTATCGCTATTGGCGAGCGTAAGCCATATTGGATTAAGTAATTTATCACTTTTATAGAGGGGTTCTTCTTTTACGGGAACCCTACTATATTTATTTTTGTTAGGGGTAACAAGGGATGACACCTGTTATTAGTTCTAGTGTAGTTCTGGTAGTTGCCGATAGCGGCTTTGTTAGTTTGTGTAAAAACCCGATCGATTACCTTACTCGGTTGCGTACAATTTTGGGCAAGCGCTCAACGAATGTTACTGTAATGACAGTGAGCGGTCGTTACGGTGTAAGTACTATTGACGAAGCATTCAAAGCTTTGGCAGTAGATGACAAAAACAAAACTGTATTTGGTCAAACATTGGAAAACGTGGCCGGGATTGTAGATGAACTGTTGGTCGTGACTAACAGCTCTAGTGATCCATTCATGGCCGCGGCTAAAGAAGTTCTTGGCAACGCGCAAAAGACCATCACCACGTTCGGCTACGAAAGGAAGTAAATCATGGCTGGTAATCGTGCAGGTTTTGAGAAGTTCATCCTGGAGTTTATGGACGCGCTTACTCCTGGTGGTGGTAATGGCAAAATTTACCGCAAGCTGTTTGCTGTTCTTAACGATAAACAGTTAGACGACATCGTAGTTGCTATTGAGGCGGGTAAACCACTCAGTGTTTGGATTAGCAACTGGGACCGTAAAGAGATGATTGACTTTGCGGTTATTCAACGTCTTGCCAAGAAGTATGGCGTTGAGTATGAGCAGCAGTTGGTTGTCTATGACGGTGACACCGGGATTAAGTCTGTTACACCGCACACCGCAATTACCGGCCTGGTGCGTATCCGTAAACAACGTCAGATGCTGGTAACCAAGTTTGGTGCTGCGACTAACGACCACAACATTGATGACCTCACCGGCCAAGTAATGGGTGACAGTCGTAGTACTGGCGTGAGTCAGCCTGAGATTACTGTTCTTCGTAACTTGGGCCTGGACATCATGTCCAACGAATTGTACAACGTTAAAGGTGGCGACTTGGATGCACTGCGTCATTACAAGAATGACCTGTTAACCACCGGTAAGACTAACACCAACGCAAGCCTTCGTAAAGGGTCCATTGCCAAAGTACTACAGACGGTTTATTATCTGTTTCGTGCACGGCACTTGGATAGCAACATCAACAAACGGATGGGCTAATCATGGATAAGGTTGAATCACCTTCGGTAGTTATTACCGAGGAAAATCTCACCGGGTTACCTTTCTTGCGTAACCTGGCAATTGGCATGTTTAACGACTGGGACTTTAGCGACATTGATGAGACCCGGGATCTGATAGAAGAAGTTAAGACAATCTTTCTTATTCCATTGGTAGAGTTCGACAAAGCCTACGAGGAATTTAACAAGAAACTAAGTGTTGGTAAGAAAGTTAACATGCTGAATGATCGGTGGCGTGTTTTCTTGCTGACCTTTGTAACCGAGCTGGGTGAAGAATCCAATGCTACTCTTTCAAAGTTTCTGGATCTGGCTAAGCGCATCTTTCGTGACGCTCCCGGCGGCGATGAGCTGTTTGCTCGCAAACTGTTTGACGGTAGCGGCTCGACTGCACCAACACTTGGTAGCGTACCATCAATGCGGATTGACTACGTCATTCTGTTGGTGTTGCGTTTCTACGTGGCCAGCGTGACTAAAGCTCCACCTAGGCCTGTTGAGCCTAAAGCTAAAGGCCCTGGTAAATGAATAAAGACATTCTTATCTACGCGGATCTGGATTCTTTCTACGATGTGCGCCGTGCGTTACTGCAATACCTGTTAACTGAGAAAGATTTCCCCCCAGTAGCTGGTCAGACTGATAAAGAAGAAGTCGACTACGCTAACCTGCGCAAAAGCAAAGGCGATGAGCTGTGGGATAAATACCTTTCCAGGAACTACAGGGAGCGTCGTTACGACACGTTCAGTTATCCTGGGTTGGGTATCGATCAGGCTAAATTTAAAGAGATCTACGATAAGCGTTCAGTTGAGCATTGGGCTACTGGGATGTTTTATCCTACCGCTCTTACTAAGCGATTGTTTTCTTGTGTCATGGATATTGAAAACATTGCAGAACGCCCAATCGAGATCTCTTCGATTAAATTGTTTGTTAACACATTTCCCTACAGCTTTGATGAGGACCTCCTCAACATGCTTAAGGAGTCTTTGCGTGTTAGCTTTAAAGGTATGTTTGAGATCAAGACGATCTTCTCTGACCAAAGCCTGCAAGATGCTGCGTTCTACGGTCAGTACAACCATGTCTTCCGTTACAACTTGCTGCTGGATGAAAGTAGCAAGGCTTTGATGGACACGTTTACGATTAAGCCTATTCCGGATACGTCGTTTGTTGTTCCAGACATTCAGCTGTTTAGCCAGAACACTTTTGAAGGGGACACCAAAGACTGGATGCTTGCATCTTTCATCTCCCTGGGTCCTTCGCTTAAGCTGTTGCCTATCGAGCACAGTCTGTACGACTATCTTGACTAGCGAACATAACCCTATACCCTACCGGCCTTCTGGGCCGGTAGGGTATAGGTCTTATTACGTCAAACCGGATTACCGGCAATATCAACAATCTGATTACCTTGTACAAGCTCGTTTTCACTGATTGGCTTAACGTCCAATCCTTCGATGAGACTTTTACTAGGGTCAGGCATAAAGCTGTTAAAGTCGAACACAGGAATTGCAAGAGCACCAGTCTTGATCATGTTCATTGCATCAAGCATCTGCTTAAACGATACAACGTTATCTTGGTTCTCTTGTTTCTTGGCTCGTTCTTTACGGTCGTCCCGTACAGTCTTTTCCATGTGGCCAATAAGGGAGGTAACACCTTCAAGCAAACTAGCACTACGAGGGTTATCCATGTAAGACTGCATTGCATAACGCAGAAGAAATTGACGGTTCTGTTGCAGAGCAGTAACGAAGCTAACTTGCTCTTTATCTTCTTCTTGAGGGTGAAGAGTATCAGCAAGAAGTTGGAGAAGGTTGTTAACATCATCTTCTTCTATCTTACGTTTCTGATCCACTAAAGGGGTAGCCGAAACAGTAGTGTCGATGGTCTCAGTAATTAGCGTTGTCATAATTTTTTAAACCTATATTACTTAAGTAGAATAATGGAGAGTAATTTATGAACCAGTTGTTTTTGTTGTTTAAAGATCTACCAGTTGTAGGCAAACCGATTAAACGTAAACTGTTTTCAGAAGCTATCTCAAGCATCGATTTGATTATAGCCAGAGCAAAGCACCCGATGGTCAGCTTTGACTCAACAATTCATGATCTATACGATTGTCTTAAGAACGTCCCACTAGAGCTTGAAAACGATTTTGAGTGGCTTATGACACTCGACATCTCGGCCTACACGAAAACGTCTGGAGAAGCCTTAGAGCTACTTCAGCGGGTAGTTACCGACGAGCGTTTCAAGTTCGATCCGTTCTTTCATCAACTGGGTGACATCACAAGGGAACGTGAATTTCTGGATTGGCACAGCAACCATAAAGCAACTCAAACATTTATCTACAAGTTTGCACAGCTACTGCACATCTACTGTCTTGAGTTCCCTAAAGAACACGAGCGGGAAGAAGGCCAACGTTTTGATGCGGTTAACCGTATCGAGTTGTCAGTAGGGCTCATGGAGTTCTTTAACTCTCGGTACTTCAAGTTAATGCTGGATGACTTCCTCACTGTGGTGCGGATTGCAATCCATTCCCAGTTGAGGTTGGTCAATGACAAAGCCCTCTAAAGGGAGGAAAGAACTCAAAGCAAATAAGCTAAGTTCCATTTCTCCTAAGTATGTCGAGGATCACCAGTTAGAGGATTCTCCAGCAAAGCTGTTCCGTGCAATTCTTAGAAAGATGGAGATGAACCCATTTCGGTGGAATAACTTCTTAAGTCGGTATCTCGATTGGGTAGTCACCAATCCAGATCCAGAAAAGGCTAAAGTCGAGCGGCAAACCCGAAGCGGTAATATTCGGGACACTTATTTTCATACACCCAGACTAACATTCAACAAATTCTTAGAAGGCTTAAGCATTACAGAATTTGAAGAATGTCAAATAGACATTACCGTAAAAGACCTTAATGGTAACATCATAAGGGTTTCAGACAGCATCAAGTTGGTGACTAGAGATCGTAAGAAGTTGATCGAAGTTGCAGTTACCAAAGAAGCTGAAAAGAACAAGTAAGTTACTGGGGGAGAAATCCCCCTTTAACTTGTTTTATTTTTTTGTAGGAAAAGGGGTAAGCTATGGACCCGTTTCAGGGAGTCAACCTTGCGCCTAGTCTTAACACGTTTAAGACTAAGACCAATAACTCGATGCTTCGGGTTAAGCAAGACAACTTAGATCCAATGAACGTCACATCGGATCGGATGAAGAATGGTATTGCCACTAAAACCAGTCGTGATACTGGTGTGCAGGGTACCATTACCGAATACCGTGATGACGTAGTAAGTGTGCTGGATGGTGTTATTGGCGCAATCTCCCATGGGTTGCTTAATACCAAGGACATTACCAAAAGTATTAAAGTTGGTCGTGACGGTGTTACGTTTGACACCGACGGTATCTTAGCAGCGGCTAGTCGACAGCTTGGGTTTCCTGTTAGCAGTGAATCTAATGCAATGCGAAAAGTTGCTAACGAGATTAACTCAGAGTTTACCCGCATTACTGGGGTTAACCTTGGGGGGCTGGTTACTACAGACGGTAAGAAGTTTGCCGCTAACAAGAACTGGCGCAGTATCATTGGCGGTAACACGTTAAAGATGCTTACCAAGCTCACCGGTGTTGACCAGTTTGTAGACCGCAGCGTTACAAGTGCTTTGTATAACACACTGTTTAACAACGCGGCGCAGTATGGGATGCGTAACGGTTACCGTGGTATCTGGAACAGCTATCCCGCTGGCTTTGGCGATGTACGAAGAGATGCCGCGTTAGAAGCTCTTAAGTACATGATCACCAATGGTGACATTAAAAGTATTAAAGAAGTTCTTGCCATTCTTGATGAAGACGATCTTGGTATTGAAAAGAATCGCAAAATGATTCGCTCCAAGTATCCAAACTTCATTGAGATCTTGTTTAGCAACTTTCGGTTTAACGATGATGTGTTCCCTGAAGACTATCCAGCACTGTTAGCTGACATGTTGGAAGTGTTCGAGCGTATCATTGGACCTAACTGGTGGATGAAGTACACAGAGTTTGGTGAGGCTGCTAACCTGGCGATCATGACTCGTGTCAGTAAAGACATGATTAAACTTCTTAGTGGCTATGAACCAATCATTCCACTGCTGTGTACTGCTGGTCGTTTTACTGAAAGCTCCGCCCTCATTGAGTTGCGTAGTCAGTTCAAAAGTGCTCCTAAGTTTCCCCGATAGCAAACATAATACCCCTACCTCCCGTTAAGGGAGGTAGGGGTATTAGCCTATATCTTTTTTATCGTGCAAGCGGTCTGGCAAACAGTGTAGAGAAAGAACCAACAATGGAGTCGGATACTTTAGAAGCAATGTTGTCAGCGCGGATACTTTGGCGCATGCTAGTTGCAACACCGGTCAAACCACGGTTAAGGCGACTGTACTTGAGAATGGTATCCAAGTAGGTAGTCCCCGCAATACGACCAAGGTAGTTGTTGTAACCAGTATCATCCGTCAAGATCTTGCTAGCAATCCCGCTAAGGTTAGTAACCTCCAGCAGACTGATAGAACGGTCAATCGGCACAGAGATGATTGGTTCCAAGTCAACAATGTTGAAGTCAATACGCAAGTTAAGCGGACGACGAGTCTTGGTCCAACCACGTTCACCATCACCCCAAGTAAGTGTTGCGTTCTCAACCATGCCTGTACGAATAAGGGAACGACCGGTACAGAAAGCTTTACACATAAACGGTGAGGTGTATGTACCAGCACCAGCCGACATAGGAGCAATCAGCGGGAGGAACAACGAGAAGGGAACCCAAATCTTCATCAACTCTTCATACGGGTGAGCGTATGTGCAGTGGAAGTAGATACTGTAGGACTCTTTGTGCAGGTTAGTCGTGGAACCGTCCCAGTGGTCTGCTACCTTAACGTAAGAGTTGTTAGTAAGAGCCAATGGGATGTTGCCAATAACAGTACCTGATAGAGCACCTTGGATACCTTCTTTAAAGGTATTAATCAAACCGTCAACAATACCAATACCAGTAGCGCCACCAGCAACGTCAAAGCGGAAATCGTTCGCTGCTTTAACTACGCTGTTGAATTTACTAGCCAGTGGAGATTGTGCATGCGAGTGAGCAAAGGAGTCAGTTGTAGGACCCGCGGCTCCATCTACTCTCCAGGTGATGGCGTCCATACCACCGTACTGTGCCGAACGCAGCAAGTCAAAAATGTCACCTGCCCAAGTGCGATCATCCGGGTTATCTTCGTAGAAGATTTGTTGACCACCAGCAACACTGGAGTCTGCCCCGGTATAGATCGACGAAGGTTTAGGACGACCAGCCGACTCGTTAGGGTTGCCTGTACCAAAGCTAGCTTCGCTAGAACCTTTACCAAGCTCACTAATGATTGTGCCCAGGTTACGCCCGTCTGCGCCATCAGCAGAACCGATGTTAGAAATGCCTGCGGTAGAGTTGTAGGCGTTTAAATAAGCATCACGCTGGGTATATGCACTGTCTTGTTCAGCGTAGTTAATCTCGCCCTCACGAGCACGACCAACAGAGTTCATCTCCTGTTCAACAAACGACTGACTAGGTTCGCCTGCCATGGTCACTTCATCAAATTCAACTTCTTCGATAATCTGACGACCACGAGCAAAGCGTTCTTCGACTGTATTAATTTGTTCGTTGTCCATCTTGGCAAGTTCACGAAGCATAACACGGTGCTTACGAACACCCTTCATGATAAGCCGCATAAGGTCAACAGTACCATCGTCGTTGATGACGTCTGGCATTAAGAGCCTTAAGTCAGCAAGACGTGACGAGATGTCGTAGTTAGGCTTAAGGCCAAACAAAGGATCATTCTGTTCCTGAGCCCGTTTAGGTAACAACGGGTCAATCCAGTTAAGTCTGACCATGATGTCGTTAAGCACACCAGTAGACGCCATGGTGTAGGCACCCATTGCAGGCTTAACGCTCCAGTAGGTGTTTACTGGGTTGTCCAAGAAGAAGTTAAGAAACTGAACACTAGCAGACAGTAATTGCATCGGGTAGAAAGCAACCGAAGTAATCGCCTGGCCCATGTAAAACGCAAGACCAGGTGCTCGACCTTTGTTAGCAATAATCGCAGCACTAGGACTAAACATGTTTTGAATAAATTGCAACATACCAGCAAACTGTGGAACACCAGGGACAATAGTCAGCAGTGTAACGTTATCTTCAATTTGCTTCTTGTAATAGGAACCCATCCCACCTTCGTGGCTTTGCAACAAACGACCGTAACGTGGATCAGTATACGGACTAGATTGAGGAACTGGGTTGATGTAACGGTTATCACCAGTAGCGCTACTGAATACGTTAAAGTACTTATCCCAGTTCATGCGCTCCATTACTTCATCGGGCGGAATGCCACGAGTAAGCAAGCGGAAAGAGTTAGAGATGATATCTCGATCTCTAGTTGAAATCTTGGCCATAAGAACCTCGAAATAAAAGGATAGAGGAGGAGGCCGAAGCCCCCACCTCCTCCTAAAATGTTAAATGGTTACCCGTTTCTGGGTTTCTTTGGATTTAAGGTTGTTGTTAGCTTCTATCAACTGCTTAACCACTTCACCTAAACCACCTGTTTGTGCATCCCCTTTGTCGTTGATAGCCTTCAGGAGATCTTCTAACAGGCTTTCAACTCTGCTGTTGTCTACTTGAGCCGGAGCCGGAGCAGATTGAGCATTGTTGTTGGCTTGGTTATTTGGTTGTCGCCGTTGATTGCTGTTTTCTGGTTGACCCATTGCAGCACCAGGTCCGGTGTCATACGGACTGTTAGGTCGCGGATTAACCGGATTACCCTTAGGCGGAGCTTCTCCTGGCAGACGTGGTTTGATTGGGCCACTACCTTCACCAGCAACCTCTGTCTCACCGCTCGATATAGACTCGGTTTCAACACCCATTTGTGGCGGTGGTGCGTTCAGATCCTTCTGTTGTACCGGACCGCCCCCAGTAGTAGTGTCTTGCCCATTAGTCGCATTGCCACCAGCGGCAGCATTGAACTTATCAGCAGCGGCAGCCGAAGCAAACCCTGCATGGACATGACCACCAGTAGCCCCGGCTGACATTCGTTTGTACTCATTGAGTACTAAGAACTCATTAGGCTGCAAACCGGCTTGTTGCAGCAGCCCTTTAACAATGGCAACTGCTTGGTCACTACTACGAACACCATCGGTAAGAGTGAAATCCAATGCCAACCCTTGGGTGTGCTTGGAATTTGGTTTGTTCTTCCGGTGCCAGCCATCGTTCAAAGAAGTAATCTCTTTAAACGTACTAACGTTAGACTGAACCAGTTGAGCCAAACGTTTAACACCAGGATGTGAGTCACCACCAGCAGTGGCTTCTGCACTTTTCAGACGAAGACCAGCGTTGTCAGAACCAGCACCAGACAATACAAACGGTTGACCTGAGCCACCCATGCCTGGATTACTGCCATACTGACCAGCGCCTGGCGCGCTACTTGGAGTGGAGTACATCCCACCGCCAGTAGTACCGGCACTCATTGGTCCACCAGCGCTTGCGGCGCCCAGAGGTGGAAGCGCAGTAGACTGACCAATAGCTGGTCCGTTGCTACTTTGTGCCCCACCGCTACCAGAAGCACCAGGGGTAGCAGCTGTGGCTGCACCAGAAGCGTCTGGAGTGTCTTTATCGTCTCCTGTCAACTCACCCTTACCTAGCTGATCCAAGTAGCTCAGATACAGCTTGTAGCGATCTTGCATGCCAGGTACTGGATTACCGCCGTTGATACCTGTTGCTGCTTTACCGAAGTCACCGTCGACTGTGATGCCTTGCAGCAGTTTCGAGTCCTTGTAGAACTGAACCGCAGCAGCAGCCATAACGTTTGGATCTTCAGACAGCAATTCTGGTTTGTTAACCAAATCGAGACCAAGGGATTGCCCAAGCTTCGCATAGTTATATTTACCAGTGGATTGCACAAACCCACGACCACGATATTTGTAACCGTCGCCAGGATCAGTGTTACCCAAGGAAGCACCTTTACCACCGCCATAAACAGTGTTACCGATAGCAACCTCACCCATAGCAACCAATTGACGGGCCTGATCAAGACTAGTAACTTCTCGGAACAGTTTCATCAAACGGGTTGGGTCTGAGTATTTCAGGTTCTCAACAGTGCGGCTGTAGTTATCACTTTCGTAGTTAGTCAGCGCCAGCATCTCGGCAATAGCACGAGGATCTGTAAAACCTTGTTTAAGCATTTCACGGATCATTAGCTGTTCTGCTAACTTCTTAGGAACCTTAACTCCGGTATCCTTACCACCATCGACTTTCTGAACACCAGTCATGTCAAGGTGGCTAGTGTCACCACTGCCGGTTAACGGCTTATAACCAAATTGGTTTTCTGGAGTACGGAATACACCGTTGGCCCCAGCTCCATAGAGGTTACCAGTACCAGCGCCTCTGGAAGTGCTAGTACCAAACTGACCACCAAGTGCCAAGTCCTTTTTGGTCTTGTATTGATCAGCTGTTTGTACGTTAGCCTGCTTCTCGGTCATCCCACCACCAACCTTGTGAGGGGAGATAGCTTTAGCCCAAGAAGACGTGTTAGTTTTACCAGCTTCCTTTTCTGGATCTTTAACTTTGGCTTGAGTACTTGCTTCACCAAGCATGGTCAGCATGCGATCTACTTTATCCGTTCTATCTGTCGAAACAGCATCTTTAAACGGAGCAGCACGTACTTTCCAAACTGGAGCGGTAAACGAACTCGTGATGTAAACTTGAGTTTGAACAAGACCTTGTGCTATTTCGTAACGAGCCGTAGCAGACAGAGTTTTCCAAACAACTCCTGGATTACCCTTACGGTAGTTAGCCATCAGCTTGACATAGTTAGACATGACTGGAGAGAAACGATCGCGGAACCACTTAGCCCACATCTCACCGTCGCCATCGCCTAAACGGAACGCGTCTTTAAAGAAGCTGTAAATCTTCTCAACGTCTCCGTTAAACACCACAGTATCGCTACTAAGGACAAACAGACTTTCACAGTAGCGCTCTAACTTCAGCACCGCTTCTACTCGCCAGCTAGTATCTTCATCATTACCATAAGTCGCCAATCGGATAGCGGTGAGCAAGCTCATTGCGCGATCGTCTGGCAACAGGTCTTTAATGTAAATACCTGCAATCTGTGGAGCTACTTTAAAGGAGGTGTCAAAACCAGCCAGTTGCTTATCGATATAGTCCAGTTTTTCCTTAACCTGGCTTTTTGTTTCGCTGCTAAGGCTATTACCGCCCTTGTCAAGGACTTCTTCTAGCCTAGCCTTTTCCGACTTAAGTGCAACAGCACCAGCAGGTAGGGCAATGGCTTTCAGATCTTCCTTATCGGTCTTGCGATCAATGTACTGTTTGAGCGCTTCCAGATAGTTGTTGATCCGGATAACGGTCTGCTTTTCCGCCATGATCGGTGTATCTTTGTCAATCTTGGCTACGATAGTGTACGGATAAGGGGCAACACTGCTAAGCGCTGCATGCGCTTGTTTAGCCACGGTGTATGCCGTCTGATCTTTAGACTTGTCGTAAGTCTCAAAGTCCTTAAACTTGGCAGCATCCAAGCAAGCCATGTAGGTCAGATAGACAGGTTTAAAACGACCATTAAACCAGGTAAAGACTTCAGCAATTTGTCTCTTGTCGTTAGGGTCTGCTAAGAAGAGTTTAAACACTTCCTCAAGAGGCGCATCTTTGGATATCGATGCACGACCATTACCAATAACGACAAACTTGGCCAACATCTCCTCAGCCTTGATTACTTTCTCTGCCAGATCACTCTCAACATCAGAGATACCGTACTGAGTCAATCGCAGCTTTTGTTGAGTTGACTGTCCTTCTTTGAACAGGCTGTAGAGTCCATAACCAACAGCACCAACAGCTAAAGCACCAAGAACCCAGGGGCTGCTCAATACTGCAACAGCACCAGTGGCAAGCCAGCCAGCTGCCGTAAGCAACGCGCCGCCAGCACCAGCCGCAACAGCGCCTAATTCAACACCAGCCAGCGCGGCTGCTCCAGACGCTAACTGATAACCGCCGTAAATCGTTGCTGCTGTGCTAACCGCACCGCCAACATGATCAGCCAGACCATCTTCTTCAATGATCCCGCTATCAACCATGTTGTCAGTAACCACACCTGCCAACATACCAAGCCCAATACCCAAACCACCTTTCCTGATCTTGGTACTTGGCTTTTTACGGTTTTCAGCACGGTCAGAACGACGCTTAGCCTTTTCTGCTGGGTGCATATCAGGATCACGGTCCATTACTGTGTCAAGAATGCTAGTCCCGGCTGCGGTGATGCTCTTGGTTTTAAGCAGCGTAAACAACCCTTTGGCAATGGCAGTGATCCCTGTAGCCATCAACGGAATGGTTTTGAGAGCCATTGACGCAAACGTACCCATCAATTTAATCGGACTCCACAAAGCTTTCATAAAGAAAGTAGAGATGGAGGTGATTGCAGTGAAAGTACCGCCAATCATGGACGCCAACATACCAAACAGGCCAGCCCTCTTAGGCTCTACCTTTTTCTCTTTGTAACCAAAGGCTTTGGCAATTTGGATAATCGCACCATCGCGTTCATCACGTTTAGCTTTTTCCTTTTGTACTTCCTGGTCGGCAAGAGAGTTCTTACGTAAAGGTTTACCTTCATGCAACGCGTCGATCTTTTCCTTGATCAGTTGACTGAAGTCTTTACGTTTAACGTCCTTAGGCTGCGCGTCTTCTTCCTCACGCACTTTAACCACTTCTTCTGGTACCTTGGCAGGGGCATCAGGATCAATGCCTTTCTGTGGGTTTACAGAAGGAGCCGATGGAGCGGCTTCAGGAACGTTACCATCCTCGTCAGGTTTCATATCCCACTTCTTCAACAGCAAGTGATAGATACGATCTACCGAACTAACGATAGGGGTGTAGTCGGCTTTAAGCATGGACGATGTTTTGTCGTATGCTTTGCCACCGTACTCAACCGCTTTGTCTTTACCGAACTTAAGGGCGTCCAAACCCCAACCGGCAATCTTGCGACTCAGGTTACCAAGCTTGTTAATGCTCACACCCATGGATGTAACAAGCCCACGATCGTAATCTTCCTGAGTGATCAGGAGGTTGCCATCTCGATCGTAAACAGGCCCGTCAATCTCATTCCAACCGTTAAGCATTACCGCAGTGCCAGTAGGCCCAACTTTGTAGTAGGCCCCGCCAGCAAAGCTCTTGCCGATCAGAGTAGGAGTCTTAGACCCTTCTTTATAAACATCCATTTGGAAGAAGCGAGTTGCGACCTTGTCTTTAAGGGCAGTGATACGCCCCATCGGATCAAACCATTTAAAGGCTGCCATCAAGGCTTCACGAAGTTTGTTCAGACCACTAAGGAATACTTCCTTGTTCTCAGCAGTAAACAGTTTACCTGCAAGACGCTGAGCACCGATGACTACGTTTTCCGCAGTATCTTTAACGCTACCCTTAATGTCTTTCCAACTCTTAATCAAGAAACCTTTAGTTGCATCGTAGTAATCGCCACGTTGCAATTTCCAAGCTTCCAGAATTGGTTTGTCTACACCTTCTTCGTAAAGGTCTTCGTTATCGTCTGGTCCACGAGCTTTAGCCAAGGAATGTAGTTTACCATAGGCCGTTGCGATTACAGCACCACCGGCAACCAATGCAGCAGCTTTAGGGTTATGCAAAGCAACACCAGCAAGACCACCCAACAAACCGCCAAGAATCAATGGCTCATTACGGAGAACTGTATCCACCGCTTTGTTGTAGAAGTCTTTGAAAGAGAACTGCTTGATCTTGTCCATGATCTGAGCAGTACCAGAACGCATGTTCTGTTCATCTTCCTTGTTAACCTTTTTAGGCTTGGGGACACCCTCTTGAATTTTGGTAAGAATGTCGTTACGCGACTGGGCCAAGGCCAACAACTGCGAAACGTCTTTAACCAACAGATCCATCCCAGTATTCAACGGGGTAAGATCCATGGTCTTCATCTTGTCCATACCAGCCGAACTAAGCTGTAAAGTTTGAGAGACGTCCTTAAGTGTATCAAAGCTCTTAAGTAATTCTTCCATACCCATCAACTTAACAGGTACCGGTTCTTCTTCGCCTTTAGGCTTGAATGTAAACTCCGGGATTTTTCTGGAGGCAATTGGGTTCATTGCATCTTGCAACGGATTCAGACTTGGAGCAAAGCCACCCATAGCCCTGGTTTTATCCGGAGCAGCATCAGGTATTGTTCCTACCGTACGCTTTTTGTTTGGGTCTTTCATGTACTCTTCAAGCACATTCCAGAACTTCTCTTCAGAGATGTCGTCTTGTCCGGTGTCTTTATCCGGGGTAATGATACCAGCGTTCTTCATGGCATCGTAATAACCAGCGGACTTGTAAGTATCCAAGGCATTAGTGATGTCAGGCATGAACGTAGACAGTGACCGTGCGGTATCAGCAAACTCAGGCAACAACTTGCGAGCTTTCTCGGATGGCATGTACGTCAGCATTGCAGAACGAGTTGTGTCGTCAGCATTACGGAACTTATCAACATGCTCGTCAGTGATATCAAACGTTGCCATTACAGCTCGTTTAATAGCTTCAGCTGTCTTTTTATCGTAGCCTTCGTTTTCAAGGTCAAGAAGGTTATACGGGTTAAAGCCCAGTTTACGGTCAGCGTCTTTAGCCAGATGCATTGCAAGCTTGCGTTTAGCGTCAGGAGTAAGCAATCCCTCCTTGTCCACTGAGTTAGCAAAGTTCATTGCGTTGCTGGCCTGGGAAGAGAACTGCCCATGGTCAAACACGGCATTAGTTACGGTAGCCGCTTTCTGCTGGCTAGTTACAAATTTGTTCTTAACGTAGTCGTATGAAACAACCCCAGTGTCGTCATTGCCAGTACGAATCTTTTCAAGCGACTGGTGCAACAGACCAAACCAACGAGGGATCTCCTCGTTAAGAGTACGGTCAGAGCGACGACTCCAATAAGCCTGTTCATGGCTATCTCGAAGAGTCCGTTGTGCAAGACTGTACTTGGTGTTACCACCGACCCACAATTCATCCAGAACTTTACCGGATGCATTGTTAAACATGCCACGAGCTGACTTAGCAATAAACCATTGCGCTTTAGGCATTGGCTTCTTGCCCTTGGGTACGGAGTCAACGTATTCTTCATAGGTCATCTCAGAAGCTTCATCAAAACCTTGACCTTGATAATGCTTGGCCATGGTGTTAACAAGTTCTTCAATGTTCCCAGTTGCGTAGTTTGCTACGTTACCGAGATCACCGAGACGAATGTACGCATCTTCAGCCCATTTAGACAATCCAGGAAATTGCTTCTTGAATTTGGCAAGGTACTCTTTACCCTTTGCCGAGCCCATGAGTTTGGGGATGTTGTTAAGGAACAAGCCAGCTGCCGCGTTACCCGCCATGCTACCAATATTGATTGGCATGCCTTCGGTCATCTCAGCAACCATACGCAGGCTGCCTGTGAGCTCACCCAGGTTGCCGGTAATGTCATCACGGGCATCTTTACCGAACTTGTCAGCAAAGTAGTCAGCAGCGCCACCAAAGCGGCTCTTGACGGTATTGAACACAGTTTCCCGAACGTTACGTTTCAATGCTTGGGAGTTAGTGGTCTTTTCGTAATCAGATTGTTGCGAGTACTTAACAATGAGTTTAGTCTCTTCAATCAACCTGTGCTGGCTTGCTTCCATGAACTTGTAATACTTGGAGCTGGTAAGCAACTGACGAGCTGCAACGGAAAGCTGCAAGTTGTCAGTACGTTGTTGAACACGGCGTTGATAATCCAACAGGTGTTCCAGCAACTGATTAGTGCGCAAGTTGGTTTGGGTTATCGCGTGCATGCCAGCAATGCTGCGCCCGCCAACCTGAGCCATCATGTCAACTGTTTGCTTACCAACTGCTTTAAACGTTTCACGAGATAATGTTGAGTTGGCATCTTCACTATCAATAAGCGCTTTGATTTCCTCGCTGGTAGTGTCACCCATTCGAGGAGTATCGTCAGTAGCTGCGGACGTTTGGTCCCAATCACTGAAGTCATGTTGGCTAAAGCCTAACAGTGCTCCGGAGATTTTATTAGGGATCTTATTTCCAGCAGCCTTCGCGGCACGCAAAGCCAGATATTGAAGGTCGTCTACAGTTTGAGAACTATTCTGCTTGAGGTCGGCAAAGATCTCGGAAGCACGGTCATTAAACTCTCTTACGTTGCGAAACGCAGGAGCCCAAGTTTCAGGTAATACCCGCTTTAAAGAGTTTATCTTAGCGTCGGTAGAACCGATAGTGCGCTCTACGATACCGTCAAGGAAACCGCTGACAGCGCTGCGCAGGAAACCTTTCTTGCTGCCGGGGCTATCGAAGTCCATGTCGAAGTCCATGTCGCCTTCGAATGGATCTTCACCCCAGTCGTTGTCAATGTCGTCGTATTCGCTCATTCTTTAACTCCATTAGGTCTCAGACATGAAACCCACTAACATAACGTTATTAGACCCCAGGACAATCGTCCCTGGGATCTTTAAACCTGTGACGTCTACAGATGCTTTTGAGGGTATGACCCAGAACCTTAACGAAGAAGGGCTTTACTCCCTGGAAATCTTCGGAAAGATGGGCACAAAGGAACGGGATAAGACAGAAGCGTATATTGATGTAAAACTTCCAATCTTTAACCCTACATACCTTAAGGCCCTGGGCCAAATCAAATCCCTCTATCTGGGAATTCTCAAAGGTTCAGAATATGCGGTATGGGACGAAAAGTCCAAAGATTTCATAAAATCCAACATCTTGGAAGGTCAAACTGGTTATAGTTTCTTTATCAGTCACTTTCTTGACTTGGTTGTTACGACCACAGATTCACAACGTCGTAAACAAAAGGTTAAAGCAGTTAACATGTTTCGTGAGATTGCCTTGACCACTAAGGTGATCGTTCCACCTGCCGGTATTCGCGATATCCAGTTCATGCCTAACGGCGCACCAAGCGAACCAGAGATTACCGAGTACTACCGCAAGTTGATGTTCCGTACCCGGGTGGTTAGTATCTCCAACAAGGATGACACCGAGAACCCTTTGTACGATGCTGTACGCTGGGGTATCCAAAACTCCTTTAACGAGATCGACCATTACATCTTTGGTCTTCAAGGCGGTAAAGGCGGTATCCTCCAACGTCGTATGTCGACTCGTGGTGTGGTATCTGGCACACGTAACGTTATTACCGCACGTAAGGTCTCCAGAGAGTTTCTCTTTGAAGATGATGGTGTAGATCCTAACAGTGTCGATATGGGTCTCATGCAGGCTCTGCTGAACTTCCAGTATGTTTGTGTTCACGCGATGACCACTACTTATCTGGAAGGGATATTTACTGCTGGTAACCAGGTGGCTAAACTGGTTAACACCAAAACCCTGGAATACGAGTACACCGAGGTACTTCCGGCTACTGTGGACAAATGGACCACGGCTACCGGGCTTGGTAAACTTTTTAACGGTTTCTCTAACGTTAATTTACGCAACAAGCCAATCATTATTAGCGGTCATTATCTGGCGCTTGTCTACGATGATGGCAAAGAAGTAATGGTGCTTAGTGACATCAATGATTTGCCAGCAGGTCGTGATAAGAAGAAAGTAACTCCGATCACATACATGGAGTTGTTCTACTTGTCTTGTCAGGCAGCTATCAGGAATCAAATGAGTCAACAGACTCGTTATCCAATCATTGGTATTGGTTCTATCTTCCCGGCTAAGGTAAACCTGCTGACCACGGTTGGTAGTAAACGTCGAGTTCTCCTGGATACAACGGGAGAGGTAATTGGCGATCTGCCACGTTATCCTGTAAAGGAAGGCAAACCTGATTACTTTGACGCAATGTCGGTAGACCCTACCCGTGAAGCAGGTCTCGACTCTGACCACGATGGCGATGCTTTGAACAGCAACTCTCTTTGTGCAGAAGACTCGAAAGACCAGGCTAAAGAGTTGTTTGGTAAACGTGAGTACTACATCAGTGGTAACGGGAATTTCCTGTATGACCCTGTTAACGAACCATTGATGTTTGTATTGAAGGCTGCTACCAGCGGCATGAGGAATCATAAATGAACCTGACTACGAATCCCGCGCTTAATGCGGTGACTGGTGACGAGGCGTTAGCGCTTTTGTATACCCAGTTCCACCGCATGTACGTGATGCGTAAACGGCAGGAGCTTGTTAGCCCGCGCTTCTTGTCGATTAGTGACATTACTCTCCCAAGGATGTCACTGCTGCACTATTTCCCTAATACTCCTCTGGAGATAGGTCCCAGTCGTAGCGAAGCATTTGTAAGTAACTTTGAAGGTGATGTGTTTCTGGAGTTTGTCCCTAACTACAATCCAGTAATGGGCAGTGGCCGGGTAATTCCTTTTGAACCGCGTAAAGCGATCCAAGCATATCGCGCTTCTCATTTCAACTATAACTGGACTAAAGAGATCCAGACCGTTTATAACAAAGAGCGTAACTTGATTGTTAAGAGTTACGGCATGTTTGACCGGATGTTTGTGCAACGTCCAAGTATCTTTGTTAATTACGAAAAGTATTACAACCATTTCAACGCTTTGATGGACGGTATTAATACTGAGGTAAATCGTCCTGGCATGAATCAGCGCATGCAGTATATGCGCATTGACTTGCCTATCAAGTTTCCTGGGTTTAACGATTTGATGATCGACTATGATCATTACATCAGCAACTTTAACCTAAGCACTAAACGTCCTGTGCCAAGCAACCAAACTGTTCGCATGAACAAGGCAGAGGGTAGTTACTGGCTTCTTGATTTCATGGCTTTTGCTTTTGGTGATTACGAGTACAGTTTGTTTGACAAGTTGGACGATGACGCATTGCGCACGTTGCACGTCATCTTTGTGTTTGATAGCCGCTGCCTGGTTGTCAACATGGGTACTATTAAAGAGTGGCTTGACCAAGAGAACGATAAAAAGTTCCTGGCTAAGTTAGCTGAAGCGGATATCGCTCATGCGCTAGAAAACGAAAAGCTAGTTGCTGCCGGAAAAGCACCTAGCGAAAGGAAAACTGTGAGTCGTCGTTTGGGTCACCCTAAACGGTTAAACGCAGCTAAACGGTTTTATCTTGCGCTGATGAATCTCTCTAAGGGTGGCATCACTGAGGTAGAGAAGGAAAACCCTGACAAGGATGATTCAGATGGAGAAGCACAAGCTACCCCGTTGGCTAAGGGACAGACAGGCCGCCAGGAAAAAGAAAGCAGCCGACAAGAAGAAGGAACGGTTAACGACGACGTCAGTAACGAAGATGAGAGCGGCAATGATAATTCTCATGGCAATCCTCTTCTTGCTGCTCTCGCAAAAAATATCGTACGCGATAAAGCACCAGATGATGAGCAAGGAGACGAGGGAAGTCGAGATATTGTTGAGAGTGATTCGGAATGGAACTCGGCAGTAGACGACAAGCTCCTGGAACAGGAAACTTCTGTTGCAGAAATCTCCGTTAAGGAAGATCCATTTGCATCTCCAGAAGACGGCATCGCGCTAGCTCTGGAAGAACGTGCACGCACCACTGGTAACCTTAGTGTTGCAGAGCAGCAGTTCTTTATGCGAAAAGGTACTCAGTTCAAGCATATTGAAATGGGTAACGGCCAAACGCTTGAAGAGTTCATGAAGGTATCCCCAGAGGAACTGAAAGAGCTTAAAGCTGATGGTTTGATTACCGGTGAGTTTATCACCATCCTTGACGAGAGCATGCTTCAGTCAAAAGCTAAGGTGCTTAAACAGACCTATGCCAAGAAGTTCCTGCATAAAGACATCGCAGCTATGGCGGTTAACATTCAAAACGCCGGTGTTGCACTTAACAACTTTAAGTTGGAAACGGTTACCAGTGTTGAAGGTGAGTATGACGTTCTTAGCGTTCAATTCCACCCTGTCAATGGTGATCAATCCACTCACGTTATTCGGTTCCCTACGGTCCAGGATGACGCTACCTTTACGGTAGACGGTGTTAAGTCACACATGCAGCTGCAACGTCGTGAGCAACCAATTCGCAAGATTGGTCGAGCTAAAGTAGCTTTGAGTAGTTATTACCCAAGCCGCTTTATGGTTACCCGTAGTCGGAAGGTTGCCCAAGACCTGGGGATCTGGCTGAGTAAGCAGGTTCTTAAACAAGGTGAAGCTGGGGTCCTTACTTTTAACCGTGGTAGCCAGTTTGATCAAAGCTATCCAAGCCCTCGTATCTACAGTGCGTTGGCTACTCGTTTCCAATGGATTAAAACCAAAGACTATACCTTCGACTTCCGATTGGCAGAATTACTGGAGAAGCATCCTGAGTTCAGCAAGTTCACGAAGAAAGATGGTTTCCTGATCGGTGTTAAGGGTAAAGAGCCTTTGACTATCGACAGCTTTGGTAATATCTTTAAAGGTGATGAGGACGTAGGTACTATTGAAGAGTTAATGGGTTTCACGTTGGCTAAGGCGCCTCTTGAATATGCATCCATTAACATCAGTGGTTATCTGTTTCCAATCGGTGTTGTTCTTTGTTGGTACTTTGGTATCACAAAACTGCTTGAGGTGACTAAGGCCACCACTCGTAGCGTTCCAGCTGGGACTCGTCCTAAGTTGGCAAGCGATGAATACGCAATTACCTTTAACGATGAGTATTTGATCTTTGATCGTCGTGAAAAGTTTGCCACCATGATCTTTGGTGGGTTGGTTGGTCTTGGCAACATCAGCAACTTTAGCAAAAGTGATTTGAACAACAATGGTGTCTGGGGCCCGCTCATGGCTGACCCTAAAGTTAAGGCTCGTCATTTCAAAGAGATGAAGAACACTTACGACCTGTTTGTTGATCCGATTACCAAAGAAGCTTTGCGTCGTCTTAAGTATGCCGATTCTTGGCACTACCTACTGCTTGATGCTGTAGAGCTGCTGGAGACTGATCAGACTCGTAACGAAGTAGAGCTTGAAGAACAACGTATTGTCGGCTATGAGCGCTTTGCAGGTCACCTGTATGGCGAGTTCTGTGAGGCAGTGCGGAAGTACAACAACAAAGGGACTGATCGCAAGTACAAGCTTGAGATTAACCCTGACGCGGTTACCATGAAGATCATTACCGATACGTCGGTAAACTTGGTTGAAGAAGTAAACCCGGTTCACCAATGTAAAGATCAGGAAGAGGTCACTTTTGGTGGTACGGGTGGTCGTAGCGAGATCACTGTTGTAGAGCGTGCTCGTATTCAACTTCCAAGTTACAAAGGTCGGATCAGTGAGGCTAACAAAGATAGTGGTAAGGTAGGGTTTGTAACCTACACTACCAGTGACCCTCTAATTGCAGACTACCGTGGCAACATGGACATGCTCGGTAAGCCTTCTTACACTGGGCTGATGTCTGTAACTGGTAACCTGTCACCCTCTATTACCAAGGATGACTCTAAACGTCAAGTCTTTGTGTCTACGCAATGGTCGCAAGCAGTTAGTGCTAGCAACTATGAGTGGAGCACCGTGCGTACCGGCTACGATTCTGTATTGGCCCACCGCACCTCCACACTGTACAGCAAGGTTGCCAATGACCATGGCCAGGTAACGGGTGTTGAGAAAGACCAGTTGCTGGTTACTTATTCCGATGGCACTACCGACAAGTATCCTCTTGGATTTGTTATTGGGGAAGCGAGTGGTGAATACCACAGGCATACCCGTGTTACCGATCTTAAAGTTGGTGACAAATTCAAGAAGGGTGACGTTATTGGTTGGGATGAGCAGTGGTTTAAGCGAGATCCTTTTAACCCTGGGCAGGTTGTTTTGCTCACAGGTTACCAGGTTCGTATTGCCATGGTTGAAGACCAAGACACGTATGAAGACTCCATTGCAATGTCGCGTGAGCTTGCATCCATCTTCATCACTCCGTTCCTTAACCCAGTTCCATTTACCATGCAGGCCAATCATTCGATTGCTTTGCGGGTAAAGATTGGGGACGAAGTCGATTATGATGCGATTTTATGCGAAATCGAAGACAGCGCCGCTTTTGGCGGTACGTCTGAGGTACAGGATCTTTCCAACGAAATTAACCGTTTGGGCATTCGCCAAATTCGCTCTAAGAACCACGGCACCATTGTGGACATTGATGTCAAATACAACTCCCCTTTTGAGGAGATGTCCGAGACAATTGCAAAACTGGTTAAGGATGGTGACAAGAAGCGTAAACGTTTCATGGAAACTGAAGGCAAGAAGCCAGTAACTGGGGCTGTCAACAGTAACCTTAACGTAGCTAAACCTGTTATCCCGCCTGGACTGGTTGCAATCACCATCTACATCGAGACGTTGGACGGAAGTACAACGGCTGACAAATACGTTCTTGGCAATCAGATGAAGGCAACCACTGGTTATGTGATGCCTAAAGCTATTTATACCAAGAGCGGTAAGCGGGTGGATGTCAAGAAGAGCTTTAAGGGTGTACTCAACCGGATGGTTAACAGCTTGCGTGACGAGGCTGTTACCGGTGAGCTGGTTTCCGATGTTTCTCTTCAGGCTGCAAGAATTTACAGAGGTAAATAAACAATGGATTACCGATTGCTTAATGCAATCCGGGACTTTCAGGTCGCCTCGCAAGAGTGCGACCTTTACTCCGGATCAATTGACGGCAAATGGGGTAAAGGTAGCGTTGTTGCTGCCACCGCCATTTTTACTGATTACAATCAACGTGTTAACGGTGGTCGTCATCCGATCATTCCGTTTCCCATCCCAGCTACTTGGGATGATGGTAGCGAAGCTATTAAGGTTATCCAACGTAACCTGAAACTGTTGAACCTTTACTCCGGTGACATTGACGGTGTTTGGGGTGAGGGTAGCAACGCTGGCCTGCTCAAAGTGTTTAACAGTTATCGTGCTTACAACAAGATTCGCGGTTATGACCTGGCGTACAGCACTAAGGTGCCTGCTGAGTTCCTGGCCAAAGTTAAGTCTTGGGTTGGCAGGAAAGGTTACTGGGCCCGTGCTGGTTCTGACCTGATGGCTTGCATGAAGTTTGAGTCGGCTGGTACTTTCAGCCCTACCATTCAGAATCAAGGTGGTGCTCAGTACTTTGGTCTGATTCAGTTTGGTAAAGATGCCGCCACTGACCTGGGTCTTACCCTTGATCAAATTAAGGCCATGTCGCAGTTGGAACAATTGGACCTGGTCTTCAAGTATTTCGAAATGTGGGAGAAGCGCGGTAAGGTCTACCGTCGTCTGGAAGATTTCTATCTGACTATCTTCTATCCTGCTGCTGTTGGTAAAGGTCCTAACGAAGTTATCTTCCGTCGTGACTCCACCGATCGCATGAACGCTAAAGGTTATGTTCAGAATAAAGGTTTTGATGCGGCTAACACCGGCGTCATCACCGTTGGTCAAATTTGCGAGCGGATGTATTCGGAGTATTACGAAGGTATGCGCCTTACCAACCGTGTTCGCGTAAACACTCTCTACTGATCCAGGGGAATGGTTCATGTCTAAAGATAAATTGATTGGTGATGTTATCACCATCGCAAACACAACTGAGCTGGTGAAGAACACCATTGCTAAGTTGGGTTTGACCTACATTGCCCCGCTGGAAGAGTCTGTTCAAGACGAACAAATCAGCAAGGCTGTCATCCGCCGTATCAAGAAAGGGGCTAAGCAATGATTCGTCCATCTAGCATTGCCCTGGCAGAGCTGATCGCGGTTACCAATCCCGAAGTACATCCAACGGACATTATCGAGGGGCTCAACGGCGAGTCGTTTGGCATGGTTCCTTATTCGGATAACTACCGGAAAGAAATCGTTGCCGTTACGACCAGCGACAATAATGAGCACACTGCCTACATGGGCGCTTCTAGCACCCGCCTGGCAGAGATCATTACCGAGTCCATGGAGAACATCAGTTCTTTCGGTAAACCGTTTGCATCGCTGCTCAGCCAACGTATCGCGGTTGTTTATAACCGTAGCCAACTGAGTCGCATTGCCGGCCGTTACTTCGGTCCGTCGTTTACTTCGTTGGACGATCAGTTCTTTTCTTCTGACCTGTTTCCTACTTCCTTTGAGAACGACGGTTACAGCTACGACGCAATTGATCTGAGCGTGTTGAGCAAGTTGACTTTCGACTATCCAACTAGCGATCAGGTAACTGAGTTTGTTGGCAGCACGTATCCAGACATTGTTGAAGTTCTGCGCGATCGTGACCACACCGCCAGTTCGGCAGCTGAAGTGATCGGTAACCTGGACTCACTGAAAAGCATGTTGGTTAACAACAACAACGTGTTCAACTTCAATCAGCTGAAATCCACCAACTCCGAGCTGCTGCTCAAGATCTACGTGATCCTGACCCGCATGTACGGCTCTACTGCTCCAGTGCCGTGGCTCAAACAAGGTCAGCTGTCTGATTATCGCGAGTACGTAAACTTCCTGTGGAAGGGTCTGACTCGTTACATCATTAAGCTGCGCAGCGTTATCAAGCAATACCAAGAGCGTGAGCTGGTGTTGACTGAGGTTCGCCCTCCTCGTTTGCTAGAATCCAAGGAAGAGCACGAATCGGGTGTCATGCTGATCGACGTTGAAGCGACGGTCTACTACACCGATGCTTACCTGGAAAAGGTTACCTCTGGTGGCAACTCGATTACTGAAGTAATCTTGGGTTACTACTGGAACCGTCTGCGTGGTGGAAACGCCACTATCAATGACGTGATCAACGATCCAGGTCGCTTCCAGGCAGAGTGTGGTGCGTACTACAACTACGTTCACGAAAAGCTCCAGAGCCTCGGCTACAAGGTTTTTGTGAAGATGGGTATCGACGCTATTGTCGAATACATCTCGAGCAATGAACTGGTCGCAGAGCGTTCTGCCGAGATCCGTGGTAATCGCGGTACTCTGTTGAAGACCTGGGTGACGTCGACCTTTGGCGCAGAGCTGGAGCAGTGCTACAACCAAGTGGTTGCACTGAAAGTTGGTACCAGCGACGCAATCAGCTCCGAAGAAGAAATCGGCGCCACGCTGACTGATGTGATCATGTCTTCTCGTCTGGTACCTCTGTTCTTGCGTGCACTTAACTGCACGTTAGCTGCTCAGTTGCTGGAAGATACCTTTATCACTCAGTCTGGTGAAGACAACATTGTGGACCAGCGTCAGCGCCTCCACGTAGCTGTCATTAACCTCATTGTGGGGATCTCTCTCGAATGAACCCACTTGGCCTGAAACGGGAAGAGAGCGCCTCTTTCAGAAGCAGGGCCATCACGGTACTACCTGACAAGTCTGTTATCGCAAATCGCCGACTGGATGTTTACGTCCCCAAGCGGTTTGTTGATAACGGAATGGCTACGGTTAGTGACAAGGTCCATACCGCTGCCGTGTTGGGGTTGGTTATACCGGGGGAGAGTTACGCTCCCCTGATCGCCCTGATGGACATTACTTTGGTTCCTTTGAACATCCGAGAGGCTAGCATTGAGGGTGTGCCGTATCTGATTCTTGAGTTTGAAAAGGGTGACACCGTATTTGACAGTTTGGAAGTTATCCAAGATCCTAACAAACCGTTTGCGTTCATGTTGGAGTTTTATTACTACGCCAAGATCCCTTGGTATGTAAACCACCTTGACGTACTTGGTATGTTTGACTACGCCAAGGCTGAATGTGGCAGTGAAGTTGGTAGTAGCTTGCAGGTTGTTCGAGTACTCACCTCAATTATGTTTCGCGACCCCGATGACCCCTTCAAGGCATATCGGTATAGTGAGGCTGCAAAAGAAGGTAGACCTCCTCTAATCATGGGTCTTAACAACGGCAGTGTTTTGATCGACGGTACGTTTGCCAAGATTACAAGTGGTTATCTCCAAGATAACACCTTGGCTGCAATTGTTAACCCTGATGACAAGGTAACGGACTACGAAATGATTATGAGGGGTATTCCTACATGAGCAAGATCATTACTTTCGGGAGCACGGTACTCGATGCCGGCACTCGGGGTATCATCAAACCGATGGAGCCAGGTGGGCATTATTACCTGGTTAACTCGGGTGGTTTCAACATCGAGAACCGGAGCGGTATTAAGTATCGCTTCAACCAGTATCTGAAAGAGTGCATGCGCCCTGACAGTGATCTCAACCGTCGTATTAGTGAAGGTCAGCTCCAGTGTGAACTGGGCCACCCTCCACAGTACTACTGGGAGTGGATTAACGGGCGTATTGTTCAAACCCCTATCACTGATGTGTTCCAGTGGATTCATCGTCTTCGGACAATCCTGGAGCCTAACGTGTGCGGTTCTATCCGGAAGATCCATTGGATCATGACGGGTGGTGACAACGATCCTGTACACAACAAGATCGAAGTTCGTCCTTTTGGTGTGCACGCACAGATTCTGAAAGACAGTCTGGAAGATCCAGACATGAATACCGCTTTCAGTATCCGTACTGTGACCAAACCGCAGAAAATGGGTGATCGTGTTCGTGAAGTTGATTTCTTCACTGGCTACGATAAAGTGATCGAACAAGGCATGTTGGAAGCATGCAAGTACCGGACTTCTGGTTTGGAAGACTTCATGTCTCACCAACTGAACGCCGCTCCTGCTGAAATGCACATTAACGTTGATGAAGCTATCTACGTTTGTGAGCGTGAGATGCAACGTGAAGCATTCCAGATGCGCTACGCTGGCACTGAGGATCACAAGCAACTGGTAACCATGATCGAGCAACTGAAAAAGACGTATCGTCATAGTGACCCAGTCAAGCTGAAAACCACTAACGCATTGAACGTGTTCTAATAAGTACCTAAGGTGGGGAAACCCGCCTTAGGCTTATAGTTTATTTTTGCTACTTAGCAATGGTATACCCAAACCGGGTACAAATCACTTTTTGTTTGGAGTTACATCATGACCCCTGAGTTTATCGCCGAACAGCGCAACATTCACATCCTGGACGGTATCGCAATGGTTTCTACCCTTCGTGAAGCTGCCGGCGCTATCGTGGTTTTGCAAGCACTCCTGGAGATTTCCAAGGATGAGTGGAAACGCACCTACGACGCCGCCAAAGGCACTCACCTCATCAAAGACAACACTGTCGGCAGTTTGAAGTCTGATGCCATCTTCACTTACATCTCCAAAGTGGTCAAGACCTATCTGAGCGCCGACGGCATTCGTTCCACGGCCTGGACAAAGAACACCATCAGTAGTGAAAACTTCACTACCAAGACCATTGCTGGCATCTTGGCAGGCTCCCCTATTTCCAGCCACGAAGACCTCTTCCGCCCTGTGGCAACTCGTCTGCTGGGTTTTGATGACCAGTTGGTTGAAGCAGCAATCTCCGGTGACAGTCTGGTCCGCGCTACTGCGCTGGTAACTTACCTGGCCAGTCGTTTTGACCTGAGCGAAAGTAAAGAAGACATCCTGGATATGTACGACCGGGAAATCAACTTCATTGATGCACTGATCATCACGCAGGGTCTGACCCCTCAGTTCTACATCGACAAGGTCAACGCCATCGTTGCTTACCTGAGCAGTGAGCTCGAGCATGGCGACCCGCACGTTGTCAATCCGCTGAACCTTTTGCGCCAAGAATAATTCAAGTCTATATTACTTAGATGACCACGCAGGCAATTGCCTGAGGGGAAGTGTACCATGCTTTTCCTTGTTGTCTAAGTAAACTCAATTTCAATCCCCCGATAAGAGAGAACCGCATGTCTTTGAACAATGAATACGTTAAGTTGATGAGCGCTGGCACCAAGAACCTGGTAGACAATGCCACGTTCCACAAAGCCACTGCAACCGTCACCTTTGACGCATCCAAGCTGGAACTCCCAAAAGGCATCACCGCTGACTCGCTGCAAACCCACGTATCGTTCATCAACGACACCTCTGGCCAACTCCGCAATGCCGTTGCTGAAATCGCCCGTACTGAATTCGGCAACAATGACAAGCTGACCACGCTCGACGGCGCGCTCGAATTCGGCGGTGTCACCTGGAACAGCGCACACCACCTAAAACAAAACCTGGGTAACGACGAGCACATCTACGGCGGTAGCACCACTACCATCTCGTACGCTCACTCCCAGGATCACGCTGACTACCTGGCTGACCAAGACAAAGTCAACATCGACATGGCCACCAAGCTGTTCGGCTAAGCCGTCCTGAATCTATCCCCAGGTAATACTGGGGATAGCCTCTATGCCGCATTTTTATTTTAGGAAACCTAGATATGCTTATTTGGCCTGGCGTTGTATCTGCAATACTTATTGTGTTTTGGTTGTTGGCTATCTTTGTATTTGCTGAAGGTGTTAACATGATCCTTCACGCGTACACCTTTGGTATTACTAACAAGAACCGTATTAAAAAGATTATCATCGGCCGGGGTATTGACGTGTTTGCCATCTTCTCCGGGCTCTTTGTTTTTGGCAGTGCGGTTTATTACGGTTGGATGATCTACAAATTAGTAGGTGTATAAATGCCTGCTGAATTAATTGTTGCCTTGTGTGTTGTTTATTTAACTTTAACAATCTACTTCCACAAAGATCTTTTAAAGATCGCTGGAGCTAGACTGGTTCTTTCCCGATGGGACCCGATTGCCTTTGGTGTTGTACTCAACAATGTAGTTGTTGTGCCGTATCTGCTTATAAACGTAATTTTGCTTATTGGCAATATTCTTAGAATCTGGAGTTTGTGATTATGAAAGATTTTGTTTACGCACTGGATCAACGTAATCTGGGCAGGATTGTTCCGATAACTTCGTGTGAAACTTACGACTGTTTTGATCTGGTTAAGTTTAGTGACATTAACACCCGTGTGGCCAGTATGTCGCTTTGCGGTGTTAACACTAACTACCTTAGCGTTATGGGCTTTGCAGCGCCGCTAGTGCCTTATGGGATCGTCCTAAGAAGTATTCCGGGCCGGTCCTTTGATGGGTGTAACTTTGAACTTGCTTTGTACAAACAGAACAAGAAAGATCGTGCAGTTTTAAGTATTGGTTTAAGTGGTAGTGTGCTTGTTGACGATCTTGAAGGCGTTAGCAAATTCGTAGCACCCCCAGGACCTGGTATTGGCGGTGGTCCGTTGTCCTATCACGACTTCCCAGAAGTAGTCGATAATGCAGGTCATCGTATTATCAATGATGAATTGAAGTACTACCTGGCCAGCGGTCCTTTACATCATGGTGTCTTAGGCTTTATGCGCGATGGTGTTAGAAAGCCAGGGTATGTTGGTGCTCCTCATATCTGTCTTCCGTATTTGGTGGAAGTTCGTTATGACGTCGTACCCAAGTATTTTGATGAAGATAAAGAGTTCATTGGTTGGTTTAAATATAATCAATTGTTAAGTATTGTCAACATGCAGATGGCCGTCAGTCTTGATCCGTTATTAGCTAATAATGAATTACGGTTTGCTGATCTGGATCTGGATGCAAAAATTAAAGGCAACACTCTTGTTACCATGGAACCATGGAGCGCTAAACTAATAAACGATTTTAGCCTAATAAGTCTGATTGACGAAAAACTCAACCCGGAGTTGTACTAAATGTCTTTGAATATCATCGTCCCAGTTTCAGGTGGTCTTGAGTCCACTTACTTGCTTCAACATGCAATGACCATGCGCGCCAAGATTACCGTTGTGTATATCAACGTGTCCGGTGTGGCGGAAGGTAGTGTGGGAGAGCTTTTGTCTATGAACAAAACTCTTGATTACTTCCGTTCTAAAGATTTAGATAAAAAGCAATATCCTGGTGAGATTGTAGAAGTTCTCTATTATCTTGCCAAGCCTTATTTAAATGTGCTTCACAGTAACGGATATCATGGCGAGACGCAAAACCGCCAGGCAAACAATATTAACCAACAGATTTCAGTAGTTATGGCATTAACTAAACTGCGTTCTGCTTTGGTTGCACACTCTAGAGGTGTTGAATCCCCTACGGTGTTAATCGGTTGGCTTAAAGAAGACTCATCTGATGTAAGTTACGATGATTACGATTTCAGTGCAGCCGAGTACCAAGAGTTTCTAAAGCTGCCCGTAACCTTGGGTCGCCTTTCTAACTCCGATCGTTTGGCAATTCCTTTCCGCGCCCCATTGTGGGAAATGACCAAACAACAAGTCTGGAGTAAATTAGACCCGGCTCTTGAACCATTCATTATTCCTAATGGGTGGTGCAAGTATGAAGAAGAAAACTCTTGGGTAATCCACACACCATTCGACAACAAAAAACAAGAGTATGTGGATGCGAAGATACCAATTGAAGAAAAGTACACTTTGCAAATAGAAGAAACTGATCTTGGTTTCTTTGTAAAGCGTTTGCTGAAAATGGTTACTTGGAAAGATTTGAACTTGCCACGAGAGGCGCAATTTCTTATTAACCTTGTTAATGATCAGCCGTTTATTGATGCTCGTGAAAACTTTATTTACGAATCGCGGCTTACAGTCCTTAAAGACAATTTTAAAAATGCAGTAAAAGAGCTGTATAGCGCAGCAAGTCGTTTTGAATGGCCAACGCCCCCAGTTGTAGAAGAGCCCATCCTTGAAGACCACCCATCTTCTGTAAAAGGCGATGTTATTGTTGCCGAAGATGAACAAGTTGGCGAACGGATCTCAGAAGACAGGCCTACAGTTTCTGTTGCTCTGAGACAAAATGTTGCTGAACGTTTTTTAGGGGATAGAGATGTATAAAGGTTATTTTCTTGTAGTAGAGGGTATCGGTGGCAGTGGCAAGACTTCTTTGTGTGACTCAATCGAGCAGTGGCTCAAAGAAAACAATGTTGACTACATTCGTACGCATGAACCTGGTGGCACTCCTGCGGCTAGTGAGCTTCGTGTTCTCTGTCGGAGTGGCATTGTAAATGGTGAGAAGTTAACACCGTTGGCAAATGCAATGTTGTACATGACCGCTCGTGTACAACACGTAGAGACTGTTATCAAGTCAGCCCTTGAAGCTGGCAAAGTTGTTCTCTGTGATCGTTATGTGTTGACTACGTACGCTTACCAGGGCGCCGGTGAACGACTATCCAGGTTTACATTGGAGCAGCTGCATCATCATGCAATTGGGTTGATGCCAGACAAGACTATTGTGATGCACGGTGATGCCGAAGTGTTTAATGCGCGTGTGTCCGACGCTGAAAAGCTGACAGACCAATTCGATGCAAAAAACATTGACTATCAAGATCGTCTTCAGTTCGAGTTTGAACGCACTACTGAAGAAAATCCAAAAGCTCACTGGATGGTTGATGCTGAAGACAGTAAAGAAGGGGTCTTTGAGCAGGTAGTTCCCTTGCTTGTGGAAATCCGAGATAATCTGGAAATCCCAAAACGCTCCATTAATTTGGAGCAATTTGTTGTAGAAGCTGATAAACGTTTGGGTGAGTTCTATCAGGATTCTTCTGCGCTTAGCCGGATTATTCCCGGGTACGTGTCAAACAAAGGCCTTTAAAAATAAATAAGTGGGTGGGCAATGTTCATTTACCATTATTCACCGTTGTTGTTTGACACGTTGCAAACAAAGCGTAGGCGAGGGGCCGCCACAGCTGAAGAAATACGTAAAGCTCAAACTCAAGCAGTACGTATCCTTCAGCCTGGTGCGTTGTACGTAGATCACCTCTCGTTCTTCTTTGAACCGATCCCTTCGGAAATTCTTCATGTTCTTTATGGGCATGACCATCCGGTTTGGTTTGCTGGCAGTGAGTTGTATGAGTACAAAGTAGACGCAAGCAAAATCCCTAGCAAAAGTCTTTATGAGGTTGTTGAGTCTCCTCGCGAGATTGCCGCTTTGGATAAGTTTGTTGCTGACAATAACTGGGTTGATGATGACCCTAAATTGTTAAAAGAGTGGTTTGCGTTCATCCTTGCTGAAAAGATCAAATGGGGTGAATACGGTAACGATCATAGCAAGCTGCTTTTACAGATCAAAAATGCACAAGGCACCCTTGAAGAGAATTTCTTTAAAGCCGTTAAACGAGATGACTTTAAAGATAACTTTAAGAAGTATGCTGCGAGTGTTTCTCATCTGATGCTTTATCCGGTTGGTGGTGAAGTTGTTGTGTCTGGTGTAAACAAAGTAACAATTGGTAGCAAGAAAAGAATGATTATCCGGTAATCTTCTAAATAATTACCTCTAGCCTGTAAGGGCTAGAGGTAATTAATCTATTTTGTTTTTAATTCCTAGCGACGTTCAGGTCTATATTACTTTGATGAGTAAGGTCAATTTAAACTAATATGCCTCAGGCAAAGGAGCGGAAGATGGTACTCGTGGATCATACATTAGAACTGCGTCAACGTTTTGAAAGCGCTTATAAAAACATTTCAAGCGTAGTCGTGTTTGACTCAAGCTGGCAAGATGAGTCTGGTGGTCTGTCGGGTGCTGTTAACGCTAACCTGAAGATTGGTGAGGTATCTCGCTCATCGTGCCCTGACAGCGGTCGTAGGTGTATCCTGGTGGGTACTCCGATGGATACCGTGATTGTATTCGAAGGTTACCCTCCTGAAAAGAACGGTTCCTTCCGGTTGCGTTATAACGCCAACCAATTGTTAGACCGTCTGCTTGGTGGGAGCTACTTGAGCATTGCTCAGTTCTCGCTAGTGGTAACAGATTATAACGTCAAAGAAAACATTGGGATTTTCTTAGACAAGATGTATTTGGCAATGAACAAATAACCCAGACAATTGCGTACTGGGTTTTCATTATTACAGTGGAGCTTTATCATGAAAAAATCTAATCTTGTTATGTTCATCATCGGCGCAGCTCTGGTGGGTAGCGCTCTGGGAGCTGTGAGCTATGTCTCCAAAGTCCAAGCAGCACCAGCTGCCAAAGTCGAATTCGAAAGTCCAAAAACCATCCTCAAGTGTGAAACCGAAACCGGTCGCACGCTCCAGGTTGTACTGGCTGATGGACACGATTTCATTCTGGATTACGGGGTAGAGCTGGACACTCCCACTTATTCGGTTGTAAAGAAAACCAACGACATGGCCTGGAGCCGTGAGTACAACAGTGTTCAGAAAGTGGACAATGTTGAAATCTACTACACCAACGGTGACGAAAGCGGCAAGCTCTCAATCACTGATACTGGTAAAGCAGTAGACGTCGAATTCACCATGGACATGGACAATGCCGTTGGTCTGCACGACACCTGCAAAACCATTGCTCGTCTGAGCGTTGGTGACGAACTGTTCAAAGACATGTCCTACGTAGACAACGAGTGATCTTACTCGTTGTGCTTATTTAACAAATAGCCTGGGTAACTACCTGGGCTTTATTTTTTGGAGAAAAGTTATGCTCGCTGATATGTTTAAGCCATCTCAAGAACCAGTACGTATTTTGACCGGTCTTAAGATGATTATTGCTGATGGTTCATTGCCGGTTGACAAAAGTCAGTCCGCTAGCCTGTTGGAACTGCTTGACAACGTTATCAATTTGATTAACCAAGAGCGTGAAGTAAAAGTTGCGCAGTCTCCAAATACCATTGTACCGGGACTGGATTTCGTTCTTGATTTGCTCAGCACACAAACGCGGTTATCAGCAAGTAACCGTAAAGAAATCGTAAGCGTTTTGAAAGAAGCCCGTCATGAAGTTGAGCTGGTGGTCAGTGAAAACAAGGCACTGAAGACCAATCACGTCAAGATTGACGACGAGGCTGTAATCAAAGCACTCCGTGCCCAAGTAGGCGAACTCACCGCGCTTGTTGAACTGCAATCGTCCTACATCCACAATAATCACATCAAAAAGACGCCCGCCAAACCGGCCACAATTCCTTTCCTGTCCGAAGAGCAGCGCGATGCTGTATTTGGTGTTTACTCGGTTAACCCGGACTGGCTGAAAAACAAATTTGGTGATAAAACGGTTACGACCGGACAAGTTGAAGAACTTGTTCGCGCTGAGGCCAACATCCTTGGTCAAAAGCAACTTGGCCATAACCATTTTCAAATCTACGTCAATGTCACGTCGCCGCTGGCGGTGCGGTTCTCTCTTCGACAAAACGGCGCATTCCAAGGTGTTAATCGCTTGATGGGAAACAATCTTTTTCCTGGGGTGCTGAACGGTGTTACCTTGGCTGAGATCTTTGGCGCCATGCCTAACCAACCAAAGCCTAATCTGTATTAATTCACTCCGTCAATAACCGTTACTAACCCTCCCTTGCGGGAGGGTTAGTAGTTACTTAAACTTTTGTTTTTCAATTTTCTAGGGGGAACAAATTTATTTGTTTAGGAATAAACGTTATGAATCGATTCAGGCCACATGAAGTAAGAGAGCTAGAAGTATTCAAGGATATCCTTATTGCTGTGGAGGGGTATTTACCACTAGACTTCATTGTGGGTGTCTTTCAGCACATGCGGGACAACCCAAAAGGATTTGATACTGAATGGTTACAACGAGCTGTTGCAACTGGTAAACGCGTAGCAGAAGCTCACAATTTATCGGCTTCTGATACCGGTGTTCTTCTTACCGCGGTAATGTTGTTAGAGACTGGTCGCAAATTTATAGGAGTAGACCGAAGAGAAGGATCTGTGGCGTTTGGTATTTCATTCATCAATAAGGTAATCCCAGGGTTCTTTACTGATGATGAGATCAAAACCATTTCCTACTGTCTTCGATATAACAGGGAACGGTTCAGACGCGGCGTGGACGGGTCATTTGTTCTGTTGGTAGGTGAGGTTGCTATGCTAGCTGATGTGGTCTACCGCGACCTTGCTAGTGTCGTTGTAAACTATGTCCGAGAACACCCTACGGCTAATGCTGATCCGAATGAGGGTGGCAGTACGGGCAAGTGGCATGAAAATGTCGTGATTGAACTGGAGCGTTCTTACGGACCAGAAGGGTTTGCTTGGCAGACAATAACTCCTGCTACCAAGAAACACTTCCGGTTTGAAATTAACGCATTTCAAAACATGGTGATGGGCACCCCAGGAATTAGGGAGACCCTTACTCAAAACTATAAACGTATATATTCCAGGTGATCATTATGGTCGATACCGGCTTAACAGTTTTAGCGTGGATACTTTGGGCCTATGTGCTCTTTTTAGTTTTAGTCAGGTTGCTTGAGCGTCGCTCGTTCAAATACAACATGGCTGAGACCGAAGATGGCTTTAGCTTCAAGTACACTCTGGGTGTCTACGCGGGACGGGTTCTTATGATCCGTGATTCGTCGTTGTTTGCACCTCGCTTTACTGTTGGTGTAAATGGTTGGGAGTGCAGGTTTCCCGGTCACTATACCTTGCGAGACATGTGCGACTACCTTCAGGAATACTGCAAGTCAATAAAACCAGGAACATCTCACTGTAAAGACGTTCCTATCTTCAACCAAGTGATCAACCTTAAGAACGATGCGTTGATATCGATCAGCGGGAAGATTTACACGTTTGACGATAGTGACAGTCGGCAGCTTGTAGTTTGATGCAAACATACCCCTAGTACTCTCAGCCGCAAGGCTGAGAGTACTAGGTAGTGTGTCTTTTTTTGCTTAACCCATGTACGAAGGGAAGTCGATGTTGGTCGACTGTTCGATCATGTTTTCGATGGTACCAGCTTGGCTGTTTTCCACAGCGGCAGTGCGCTGAGTGAAGCCAGTAGGAGCGGTAGTCGCCGAAGGGTTGTACAAAGGCATCAGCTTCATGATCTGACGAGCGATCTCGATTACCGCGTAGGTATCGAACTCGATCACGCCGGTCATTTCCATGGCGATGTCACGGATCTGGTTCTCTTCGTCTTTGTTACGACGCAGAGTGATCTGTACGTTCTGAGTTGGCTGACCACCCACCAGGAGAGCTGCGTGAGCAACGTCTTTCCAGTTACGGGTAGGTTCGAAGTAGATGGCCGAGTAGCCAGTCTCGTCGAGCAGCATGTCTCCTGGATCGTCCAAGATCACCAGTTTCGCGTTGAGGATCTCGGCGTCCATTACGAGCCACGAGGTCCACACCTTGAACATCTTGGTGAAGGGTTCACCTTCAACGTCGTAACCGGTATGGGTTACAGCACCGAGAGTACGCTGAGCGCCCACGGCGATGGCCATACGGTGACCGGTCCAACGCATATCGCTGTAGCTGATTTGCGTTTGGTCGGACAGGCCGTCGAAGATACGGGTACGGTTCTCGAACCACGACTTGCAGAGCGAGTGCAGTTGGTCGCCAGCTGGCAGACGCGAGAACGCGGCCGGAGTGCTGAGGACTACGCAAAATGCCTGTTGCGAGACGTGCGGGTGAGTACCCACGTAGTTGAAGATGTTACCTGCCCAGCCGTATTGCCCACCTTCGACTGGGTTGATAACCGGACGGTCGCCAATGTCCATTGCCTGGACAAACGGATCGCTCTGGGGCAAGAGCGTATTGGGCGTACGGTGCGGCAGGTTAGTGTTACTAGCCATGGCTGTCACTCCTCCTTAGGCGTTGTTCAACTCTTCTTCGTTGTGAGCGAAGAGGTCGAGAGTCATTTGGTATTTAGCCTTGTTGAAGTAAGCATCAATGCGAACTTGCATCACGGCCTTGGAACCAACAACACCTTCGAGATAGCTTGGGGTAACAGTGATGTTACGTACCAGGGAACCCAGACGGTCACGCAGCTGACGTTCGCAACCATCTTTGTAGACAGCAACGTAGTTGGCAGCGGTGTAGTTGGTGTCACCACAAACGCGGTTCCACTCATCCTGGGAGATCTTCTCAGCGCATACGCACAGGAAGGCCGTTACCAGGTCTTTGATCACGGAGTCAACGTTAGGGTTGATCGTTACCAGAGCAGGGCGGAACAGTTGATCGGTGGTGTCGTACGGACGCAGCGTAATGCAACCACGAGTGAAGTTCTCAGCAGACTGAACGTCTTCTTCGAATTCGATGCTCGGGCTGTGCATGGTGCGCAGGATACGGTTGTCGCCATGCGAAGGCGAAGCCGACGGGACGATCATACCAGCTGCGTTACCAGCAAACAGTGCAAACGCGTAAGCCAGGTCAACGTTACCGGAGAACGGGCTACCAGTTGCTTCGTCGATCGCAAAAGCTTCGATCAGGTTGATCGAACCGCGAGTGGACGGAGTGCCCCAGAAATCAGATTCCGGGAACATGCGCATTTGGTTGTTCAGCTGCGAAGCACGCGCGTACATTTGCTGAACGTTGTTGAACTTGCCAGGAGTCCAGATGGTGGTGCAAGGAATCACGATGATATCCTTACGAGCACCCAGGAGTCGGATGGCTTGTTCTTTAACGTCCTGCGAGTAACCGATGTCCCAGAACACGGACTGACGGTTACGAACAACGTTCGCTTGTTCGATGCTGGTCACGTAAGTTTCCATGTCAGCAGCGATCAGACCGTTGTTTACATCCCAGGCTTCTTGAACGCTAACCGGAGCCTTGTAGTCAACCAACACACCGAACGGGTCATCCAATTCAGTCGGGGTAACGAAGTCCGGCAGTTTGCCTTCAGCCGTGAAGAACGGGGAGATACCACCGCTTACTTTAACAGCAGCAGTCATGTCCCAGTTGATGGTGTCTTCGGTAGTGATAGCGAAGTACGGTACGTTGTTGTGGTTCACACAGGTGAACGGGTTCATTTGACGATACGGAAGCTTGTTGGTCTCCAGCAAGCCGGTGTTGTGCGGTTTTTCAATCGCATACAGCGCTTGGCAGAGGGAAGCAATCGATTCGGAATAAACGTGAACACCCGAGTATGGAGCCGGGATCGGCACCACTTTACGGTTGGCATTGGTGCCAGTGAATTCGCCAAAGGCGCGTTTCAGACCGTAACGAACACCAGCATTACTGGTAACGTCAAACAGGGTGACTTCAACAACTTCACGGCCGGCTTGAGTCTTCATGTTTACACGACGACCAGTGTCGGTATCGGTGAAGGTACGCAGGCTGAACGGGAAAGCACCGGTGTCTTTTACGAACGCCGCAACTTCGCCAAAGGAGAAGCTGTTTGGCGCAACGCCGAAGTTCATACCGCCACGGTTGTAGAAATCACCTACACCAGCGATGCCGTCCCACAGAGGGAATACTTCGGTATCCGGAACTGCTGGGGTGGCGCCATCAGCTGGGGTGCCAGCAATGGTGCGACGCTTCAGAACACCTGGACCTTTACCAACGCCAGTTGGGTCGATCTTGATAACGATGTTTACACCACTGAAGGTGACACCGTCATTTGGAACGAGTTCGCCGGTTTCGTCACGGAGGAACTGACCAGTCGCATCGCGTTTATAATCCTGAACGGTAACACGTTGCACGAACGCCGACATTGGAGTGGTAGCCACTACTTTGTTAGCAGACAGACGACGAATACCGACAGTAGCCTGACCACCGGCTTGCAAACGCTGCAAGAGAACGGAAGTCGGGTTGTAGTAAGGGGAAAGCGGATCGAAAATTTCGCTACCGAACACTGCACTAACTTGGCTGGTGTTTACCCAGACAATACCGTTCTCATCCGCGAGCTGACCTTTTGGAAAGACCCCATGGATGACCGGTGAGTGAAGTGGACGAGTTGTCCGGGCAGGTGTGTACTCGGGAATCGATACGTCATTGATCCCCCGATTTTCTACCTTCCCCGCAACAATGCTAGTAACTGAAGTCATGTGAACCTCGTTAATGTTTGAAGGGGTGGTCCTAAAACAATCGTATGCAAGCCTATATGGCAATTCAGTGTTCTTTTACCACTGGCACATAACATATTATTTCTGCGAGGTCACCGATGCAAATCGACGCATACAGCACCACGGTTGGTAAGCCATTCCGTGTGGCTAACAAGGTGGAGGCAACCATTCAAGCGCTTCACCTTAGTCAGAGTCTTACTCCATCTAAAAAAGAGGGAGTATTTGTTCTTACCCACGAAAACAAGCTTCCCATCGAAGTATTCGGTTTTCCAATTACCTTGCAAGCTTACAACCGCAAGACAATCACCGTTTACGACGAACGGCCGTATCGGAATCAAAACAACAATCAAGTGACCAACGCTAATGAGATGGTCATCATGCGGCTAGCGGCCTTTTTACAACAGGACGTCGCAACGGGTAAGCTCACTCCATTGAAGCAAGCCCGTAACGTTACTACTAAAGCCTTTGCTGATTCGATCGGTAACCTGTTGGTAAACCGGGCAAGCCTCGGTTCGAACAACATGATTGGTCGCAGTCAAATGGTTAGTGATGAGGCACTTACACTGAAGGTCCTTTTGGCCCACTACTTCATTGGTTTGGAAGAGCCCATTGGCAGTGATGTAGAGCTTGTCACTATCAATGTCCTCCGTAACATCTACGGAACTGATAAAGGTTACATCGTAACGGTTCTGGAGCAAGTAGACGAACCGCTTACTGATTTGATTGCTTTACACAAAGCTATCATTTCTAACCCCACACTTTACAAGTTAAAGCATCTCAGCTTTAAAGATTTCTTGCACGTCATTGGTAGCATTACTTACGCAGCTCTTGGGAAACACATCATTGGGGCTGCCTGTGAATGCCCTACCCTGATGACCGCATTTGTTTACGGAGCTGTTGTATTTAAAGCTTACGCCAAGACGCCACTTGGATTGCAACTCGATCCTAAATTCAACCAGAAACTGCTGGAAGGGTTTACCCTCGGTATTGATCTGGCTTATAACCTCAACGGGTGATCTGTATGGCTCAAAGAAATCTGGCAGACGACACCCCATTGGTGAAGTATGCCCAGCGCAACATTTGGGGTAATCCAGAAGAGAACGGGCAATTCCAAGTAAAGCTGGTACGGTTAACTGCGGATGGGGGAGTTACTGTTAACTTTCCTTACATGGGCCGTTGGCGTGCGTTGCCAAGAGAGAAACGTGCTTTTCACATTTTTAGTGTGGGCGGTCTTTCTCCTGGTTTTTGGAACTTTAATAACGAGATCCTCAATCGCAACCCACTGGATCGCTGGATCAACATTGGGCGGTTGAGTCGCAAGCGTGGTTTGCAGCTGGATCTTTACAACGATAAAGGTTCCATGTACAGCCGTAGTCACGCGTGGGTAATGAAAACCTACGACGGTCTTACACTGATTGCGTTTGAGAAGTTTCAACAGTACCCAATACCTTACACCCAGGACATGTGGTTTCGTTGCTATAACTCAACTGGGGGTGTGGACAAATGGGAAAATAGCTTGGATGCTAATAACCCCTATGTTTACGAAACACTGATTCATTCCACGTCTATCGATATGAACGCCTTTATGGCGATGTATCAACAGTGGAAAGCCAAGCCTGGGTATACTGGGGTATTCCATAACGGTGCTTACTTTGAAGGAGCGCCTAATGCAATACCAGGATTAGCAGCTGGTGATATTGTCGAGTTCTGGCATGATCCAACTGTTATCCGTACCGAGAAATATAAGTACAGTCAGCTTCTCGACTTTTACTCCGATCTGGATAAAAAGCGTAAACTGATATTGCACCCGCCAAAAGTTAAAGGTGATTTCACTGTTCGTTATTTTGACGACAATGACTATTACCTGACCGGTAAGAACAAACGTGGCTTGTTGTATCCACGGAATGACGTTACTGCTGTTCGTCAGCTGACCCATGTTGATGTGGCTCTGGCAGATGAGTTCATTCAGAACGCCACAACTTACCATCCTGACTTGGCCAAGCTAAGTGACGTATACGTTACGGTGCTAGTGCGCAAAACGTCTTGGGTCTATCAATGGCCTAATGAACATCAACGCATTCGTTATCTCTATCGTCTTAACGATACCGGGATCATTCGTGCGATGACTGGCGATAAGTCTACAATCCCTGAGTGGACTGCTCCTGGATTGGAATCAGGTTCCTCAATGGCGTTCACTCGTTTGCAGTGGGATGGCATTACTCGGCCAAAGGCTAACTTAGCAGTTGGTTACAACGCCGCTACACGCGTTTTGAGCGAGACTCCAGTAAGAGTCAAGTATGAGGTAGGTTCGATAGGCGTCGAGGTTCCTGTGACCTACCAGGGCGGTTACACCGCATGGGAATACGACGACAAAGGGCTGCTCATTGATTACCACAACGTTGAAGGTAGTCAGTACTACGCACCTGTTTATCAGAACTGTGCCATGGTTGAGTTTACACTTGGTGCCTACGGTCGGTCGTTTGACATTACAGTCACTAACCGTGACACTGTGGTGGATCGTAATTTTGACCTGCGTGTTTACACCTGCGGCTGGAATATTGATTTAAACCAAACTGTAGGTGAGTGGGTCGACGTCACAGGGAAGACAGACGTTTACACAATCGTTAACGGTGTATTAGCTTGGAAAGGCTTAGACCGTGTCAACCAACGTGGGATCTTGGTAACTAACAAGAAATCCGTTGCTTACACGTTCAGCTTGGATCACCTTGATCACAGCTTGTCTTTTGCTCTCACCGACATTTATGAAGGTGGCGGGCATATCTTCCCGTACAGCCCTGCTGAAGTAGACGTGTGGCTTAACAAGCATCCACTCATCGAAAAGGTTGACTGGATCTGGAAGAAACAACGCATCTACATCGTCAACAAGGAGTTCATTGTTGATGGGGCGCAGGAAATCACTTTACGAGCGCATAGTTTCAGCGATAATCTGGATAGACCAAACGCTGACACCGAACTTGGGTTCATCGACGGCGGCGTTATTGGCCGCGTTAATCGTTACAACCTGCGTGGGGATCGAGTTACTCGTACGGTTATTGGCGGTGCGCTTTACTTAACAGATGAAGTGCCTCGTGCAGAACGATTGGTACCAGATAATCAGTGGACAGACTTGAACGGGTTGCCTTACTGCGTTAAACACAGTTTCTGCCCTATTCGGTTTGTTGAGGACCATCAGAGTTTCCCTATGCGCAAGCGTAGCCGAGACATGGACCAACGTGTTTCTGACTACCTCACCGTTAATCTTCCTAAGCCTGCTACTTTGGCTGAAGAGATCCGTTATGAGAAGGGTGACGATACACAGCCAATTGGCAGCGGTAACCCTGCGGTTCCTACATTGCAGGACAAGTACCGGGTGTTTAGTCCTTTCCTAAGTGTGATCACCAACGGTATCCTTAATCGGTTTATTGAACTTCCTGAGTTTAACGAAGATGAAACTACCTTTAGCGACCAGCAAGTACGGGACCTGGTTAAGAACTATATCTGGTGGCTTGAGTTTGACCCGGTCATTCTCAATTATGATCGTCGTTACTTTGCGATCATGCCGTACGCAAACTTTAACATTCCAACTGTAACCCCTCGGGAATTTATCTTTATCAAGAAAGTCAATGACCTCTTCTTGAATTCGGTTTGTTCCATTGAAGGACATTATGAGGTGAACGCTAATGTTCGATAACGTACCCAAAAGCTCGGCTGTAAATGCTGTAGCCGGGGTTGCGCCGTCTCAACGTAACCGTGGGGAGCGACGCACACTCTTGTACCTGGAGGACGTCTACGACCCTGACGTCCACCCGGTGTCTGAAAAAGATAAATATGTTGTTCCATTTGAGAACGAGCTGATTGCCGATACCAACAATGGCTATCTGTTGCTCTGCACCAAGGTTGACTACGAGGGTACCCTCAAAGCTACTCTCGTACCCTGGTCGTTGAATAACCCTACTGACGAGAACGTTATCGATCAGGACTGGTTGTTTGGTATGAAGGGTGGCCCAATGATTGGCGAGGCGCTGTTGTCTGTTGACTTCAGTGTTCGTCCAAACGTTGCTCGTGTTGATGCGACAATCATGCGACCTGGTGCGGCATACGCTCTGTTGTTCCGTGGACCTGGCCCTAGTAATCTGGGTAACGTTATCTCGGCTGTTTATGACCAAGGTGGCGTTAAGCAGAACAACGAAGTACCGACTCGTTTGGCAGAGATCGTTGACCGCACTAACCTCGAGATCATGACCACTGGTCCTTTCAGTGTTACTGAGAACGAACAGTCGTTGCCTAACGGTAGCCAGTGCTTCTTGGCGTTCTACGATCAGGGTGGTAACTTCATTCCTCCTGGTCAGATTGTGCGCACTCAACATTCGGCCTACATGAAGGATCACCGCATTGGTACCAAGTACATTGACACCATTCGTTTGGTTTCACCTTGGTTCTCCAACAGCAACAACCCAGACAAGGTCGTCGTACCTATCAACGTTAACCTGTTGAGTTTGGAATTGCGTGCGGAGGTTCTTTACAGCGATGGATCTACCTCTGGTCTGTTACCTGTTAACGGTGGCAAGTTCCGTCTGGAAGGTGTCAACGAGCATCGACCAACCTGGCCTGGCCAGACGAGCGAGATTGTGCTTGTCTATCAGTTGGGTGTAAACGAGCAGTTCTACATCAGTCGCCCTGGCAACCCGTTGTTTGAGCGCAAGATCTACACTCTTGAAGCTGGTGATCAAGATGGGGCGTACAGCCCACGTCTGTACACGTATCCTCAATGGGATGCTAGCCTGGCTGGTTATCGCTTGCAGCACTTCATGTACGACTTGGATCGTAAGACCTTTGTCGATGTGTCTGCATTTGTTACATTCAACGATAACAGCCCTGCATGGCGTCCAAGTGGGTACGGCATTACGCAGAGCATGATCTTCAACCTTAACTTGCGTGACGTGGCTCCTACTTACGTGAGCGCTACGTTTATCCAGCACGTTGATATCTCGTTGTATCGAGACATTAACACAGCAGGTAAGAAGTTTGATGTGAGCTTTGTATTCAACAAGCCGACCTACCAGGCCTTGAATCTGAAAGTTGTCAGTAACAACGGGTCCGCATCTGTTGCTACTGTAACTAACGGCTTCCTTGACCAGGCTGCATGGCTTGCTGGGTTGTATCGCGGTGTCTACCCTAGTTTCGCTACTTGGAACGAGGAGAAGGCCCCTGACCCAACGCACTTCTATCTGATGCATGAAGATGGGCGTAAGTGGTTGTTCTCGATTAATGACTGGAATAAGAATCTTCCGATTCCTGTTTCGCTACAGCCAGGCAAAACCTGGTTCATGAATTGGGTCTCCCGCGATGGTCAGGGTAATGAGTTGCAGCTTGCTGCAACTGGTATTGTTGTAACCCTTTAACCTCAAGGAACTGTCATGACTTCTAAAGTAAACGTTAGTGCGCATTGCGCTGATACCAAATACGTGTTGGTAAGTGTTACCGCCAACGGTAAGGTTATCGAAGAGCGCATTCTGCAAAACGGCGAAAGCACCGAAGTTCTTATCTACGATGATCGGGCTGTCACTAGCCGTGAAGTAGAAAAACCTCCTGCTGGTTTTGTAGAAAGTCCTGTGGCCCAGTAACAACTGTGTAAATACTACAGGCGAGCTAACCTACTGGCGTAAGCCAGTAGGTTAGTGTTTTCAACAAACGGAGTTTGGTCATGGTCACGAATGTAGAGTACGCTAGATTACTCGAATCGGCCAAGGGCATGTACGACTATCTGGGGACACACAATCTTCCTAAGGAATTGATTGACGACGATAGACTGCGTGTCGATTGGAAAGCACGTACCGAAGATGAGTTGTTAATGGCTCACTTCAACGAAGATAGTTTGCACAGCATTAAGACTGTACGTTTTCTTAAGGACTTCATGCGTTATCGGGCAGTTCCGGATATGGAAACCCCTAACAAAAGTTTCTTACGTACGGCAGAGATTTTTAAAAGGCAGGGGATTAAGAACTACTTCTTCTGTTTGCAACTTAACAACCCAATGCTGAAAGGTGTGGACCCATATGCGGAAGATCTGACTAACGATCAGCGCATGTGGATCATGGAAGAATGCCGAACTAACTTCTGGTATTTTCTACGAGAGATCTGCAAGGTTCGTTCTGACCGTTTCTTTCAGGCAAACCGGGGTAACATTAGTTTTATCTGGAACTACCTGAACCACATTACTTCTTACATGATCATGCCTCGTCAGCAAGGCAAGTTCCAGCGTAACAGTTCTAAGGTTCGCGTCAAGCGTTACATGCCGGGTAATGGCACGATTCGTCTTGAAGATCGTTGGGTCAAGATAAAAGACCTTCGTATTGGCGATGAGGTTATTGACCGGCTTGGTAAACCTACAACGGTTATCGGTATTCACCCACAAGGTAAAAAACGTCTTTACACAATTGAGTGTTCTGACGGACGTCGCACTGACGCTGGTGCTGAGCATTTGTGGAACATTGGTGACCACTCTAACGAGATCAATGGTGAGCCAGTTTGGGATGAATACACCACAGCACAAATCATCACCCTTATCAAGAAAGGTGTGAAGGTTGAGTTGCCAGTAATTACCCCTGAAGACGGTCCTTGCCAGAATCACATTACCGACCCGTACATCATGGGTACTTTGTTTGCTCAAGAGCAGCAAGGTGGTAAGCTTAAGTTGGCTAACCTGTCGACTACGGCTGTTAACTTCATTGCTACCAATATGCCAAAGCATTTGCGGTTGGTGGTTGAAGGTGACGCGTATTACCTGACAATGGGTAATAACAAAGATTTCAGTATTCGTCGAGAAGCTGGCCTTCCCACGGACTATCTGGAAGGCTCTATTAAAGACCGTACAGCTGCGCTACAGGCGTTTCTTGACCAAGGTCAGGTAACGAAGTCTGGTGTTCTCTGTGAAGGGCTTACACCGGTCCTGATTAACCAGGTTCAATACCTGGCGCGTAGTCTTGGCGGTACAGCTAAAGGTTTTAAAGATTCGGTAGTTGTCACCCTTCCAGACGAAGTTGGTTACTTCCGATTTAAAGATGCACCAAGACCAGATGTAGAAAACCGTTTGTTCATTACCAAGACGTCTTACGCTGGTCATGATGAATGCACCTGTATTGAGGTTGACAACGAGGAACATCTGTACGTAACGGATGACTTCATTGTTACTCACAACACAGTGTCTGTTCAGGTTATTAACTTCTGGCTGACTTACATCAATGGGCGTGGTTACAAGACTCACGTTATTACCCTGAAAAGTGATAACAGGGCTCAGTTCATTGATGCTGTTAAACGGATGCGAAGCTGTATCCCCACGTACCTCGTTAACCCGACGTATAAGGACAAGGATGCTGGTACCTCGCTGACGTACAGGTCTTTTGGTGACGATAAGGTAAACGTATTAACGATTAACGTTCCACAGATCGGTAAAGATGCCGCTGGTGACGTTGGTCGTGGTCTTACGGTAGGTACAACGTTCCTCGATGAGCCTGGATACATTCCTTGGATTGAGGCGATCATCAACGGTTCGATGCCTTCTGCTCTGACGGAAATGGAACTCTGTCGAGAAGCTGGCATCACGTACGGTATTGGTTACATCACCACCCCGAACACTACTCTTCACCCGAGTGGCGAGTTCATGTTCAAGAAACTCATGTCTGCTACCGAGTGGCGTGAGAAGTTCTTTGATTCGTTCAGCGAAAGCCATCTGAAGGATCGGTTGATTAGGGCATCTCCGGAGAGTACTACTTCTCCTGCGGTATCCATGATTTACAACTACCTGCAACTAGGTAAGAACAAGGACTGGGTAAAACGCACCATTGACGATCTCAAATTGACTTTGGCTAAGGCCAAGATCGACTTGTTGTTAATGTGGGTTGAGGATGGTGAGAGTCGTTTGTTCGACGACATTACTCGTGAGGCAATTAACAACGTTAAACGAGAACGTGTCTGGAGCAAAGAGTATCGCAATAGTGGATTGTTTGTGGACTTCTTTGTTACTCAAGAAAAACTTGCTGAAATGAGTAAGAAGGAACACAACGATCACTTCATCATTGGGGTGGATACCTCTTCTGCTATCAACAAGGACGCCTGTACGGTCGTTATACGGTCGATGAAGACAGGTACGGTAGTTGGTGTGGGTCGTTACGCTTTGGCTCTCCTGGACGATGTGACAGCGGTTATCGTGGACCTCTTGGAAGTTATTCAGAACAGTGTGTTGGTGATTGAGCGTAACTATGCTCACCACATGATCGACAGTTTGCTGATTATCTTGCCAAGTAAAGGAATGGACCCGTTCACACGGATCTACAACCAAGTCTATCAAGACCCTGTTAACCATCAGAAAGAATTGGAGATTGTTCAAAACACCAAGTTTGCTTATCGTGATAAGAACTTCTATCTGAAACTTAAACATCTGTTTGGGTTTGTGACAACAGCTAACTCGCGTAAGGTCCTGTATGGTCTTATTCAAGAAGCGGTTGCCATTACTGGGTATGGGATTAACTACGATAAGCTGGCCGATGAATTGATTAACCTAAGGACTAAGGGCGATCGCATTGACCACGATTCGAAACAGCACGATGACTTGGTTATCTCCTGGTTGCTTACCTACTGGTTTATCAAGTTGGGGGCAAACAAACCGTTTTACGGCATCATGTCAGCGCTTGCTCTTACTGAGACCCAAAGTCTCCTCGATGTAGGTAAGGACAAGAAAGCACCTCCTGTAGATCCTTCGATGTTGAAGTTCTTTGAGAACATCCGTCTCAAGATTGCCGCGTTTACAGAAGAGTTGCTTAAAACTCCTGACAACATTTTGGCTATTCGTTTGGAAGCTGAGATCATCAAGCTTAGCAAACTGCTTCCACCAGATGCAGCTAAACTGTTGACAGTAGATACGTTGATTGAAAACGCCAAACTCGAAAGAGCTAAGCGTATGGTGCAGAACAAGAAAAAAGCAGCATAAAGCAATATACTCCCAGAGCCCCTACAAGGGCTCTGGGAGTATACCTTTACGTGGGCTTATTAACGCGACGTCTTGCCGAGGAAGTCTGTCATATCGGACAGGCCACGACCGAGAAGCGACGGGATAACCTTAACATCGTTACTGACATCTTTGTAATTGGCTTCTGCCAGCAAGCGACTGGTGAAGTAACTTTCAGTACCGTCCAACTCAACGGTTTCTTCTGCTGGGACGGTGACAGCGGAGTTTGGAGCAACAAAGAACACGTCGGTACTACCTTTGGCGTGCTTGATTTCAGCACGGCCGATCATGTGGGTAGGATTGAACGTGAGGGGAAGAATTTTAGAGACGCTCATGGTAGTTGTTACTCGTAGTAGTCGCGGGAGAGGATTCGCAAGACAATGTACAAGCTTAGTCCTGCACGAAGAGATTGAATCGTGATAGGGGTTTTAATCCCAGTCAGTTCTTTAACGATCTCATCGCCCAGCATCCGAACATCCTTAACTGTATCGTTCTTACTCTTTGGTGCCCCGTAGGCTCCGCGGAGACGAACCAACACCTCGTAGACGTTAGTCTTACGGATATTGTTAACGTGAAGGTATTCGTACATGTGGGTAATTACAGCGTCAATGAACTTTTTGTATTGCGGTTTTTTCGGGTTCTTGTATACAGCGGGGAACTTCTGCAACAAGTAACCAAGCTTGTCAGTATTTGGGTTTTCCAAAACCGAGGATGCGTACCTTGCCAGCTCTGTCTTGTAAAAGGATGTTTCCTCAGTGAGAATTCGCTCAATATACAAGTTGTACTGACTAACCTCTTTACTTACCGACTTGATGGTAAGTTCGTCCTTGAGGTTAACTTTGGCTCCTTCAATGGAGACAATGTCTGTTTTGTTCTTGACTTCGTGGAACACTTTGTTGATATCGTTAATCACCCGACGGAAACGGTTCTGAATGTCACCTACCATGTAGATGATCTTCTTATCGTCTTTCATCTCAGTAAAGGCTTCAAAGTGAATGCCAGTCTTGGGATCGATAATAAACTCAGCACGCGCCTCAATCAGTGCTCGCCAACTACCGTAACGCTTGATGTCGTATTTCAGACTCAGCCGGTTGTAGGTCTCCAGAACAACCTCACGACGCGCCTGGAAAGGATAGTCGTTATGGATGATACTGGTGAAGCACTTGTAGTGATACATCGACACAACGTCTACCAGAGCCTGGTGCTTGGTTTTAGCATCAAGCTTGGAGTGGTAGATACGATACATCAGGTAAGGGATGGTCATGTTGAACACATCGCCTACTACGTTCCATTCTTTCTTAATGGAACTTACTTCGTGGAGGTTCTCTTTAAGTTCCTCCTCATCCACGTCAAAGATCTCACTAAACCACAGGTTACGGTCGCCAGTGGTAAAGGTGATCTTTTGAAGACCCAGGTAAGGGCTACCGAAAAACTGTTGGTAGTCAACCACCCCTACGGTCCGTGTAATGAAGTTGTAGACGTAACGACGCAAAGACAACGCCCAGGCTGGAGTTATCTCTAAATCAACCCCAAACTTCTCACAGACAGCCAGAATGGCTTTTTGGCTAGTGTAGTTGATGTCGGAGAACAAAGCCTCCATACCGTCAATACAGTCAACGCCGTGGTCGGACTTTGGTTCAAAGAAATTGAACACTTCAGCACCAGTAACCGAACCATCATTACCCGTCCAACTGATGAACGGGTATTCCACTTGAGCATCAAACATAGTTAGTCCTTACATCCGTCGAGGGACCGATGCCTTGATGTTGTTATGAACAGACAGACGGTCACTCCAGGCCATTGCATTGGTCCAGGTGGTCTTAACCATTTCTTTGTATTCGTCCCAAGCGCCTCGGAACTCCGCAATATCATCACGAATGTCATCGAGGTTAACACCAGCACGGCGGATAGCCTCACTAGTAGGTCGACGGCAGGTACGGTAGATGTAAGCCTTAACAGCCAGTTCTACCAGGTCTGCAAACAATTCATGGTGGCGAGTACTGATGCTGCTCAGACCTTCATCATAGGTTAGTGTCATCTTGGCAGACATAGAGAACGTACCGCTGTTCATACCAAAGATAACAAAACAGTTGTTGCCGGTCATGTGAATGTTGGTATAGGTGATGGGCATCATCCGACTAGGGCTAAGACCGTCTACCAATGCCTGGGTCATGTCGCTTACGCTACCTTGACCACAAGTACCCGTATCGTTAATACCCATGCCCAACATACCGCTAGCGGAGGTCATGCTACCCAAGAAGACTTCTGCAACAGAAATGATCTTTCGACCACCAGTCAAAGTCTCAGGTACGTTAACCTCAATGCAACCATTACCAAGGTCACGGATAACACTACCGTTCAGATCGATGTACTCAGTCTTACCACCTCGGGCGTTACACGCTGGCAATACAACCCGGTGGATAACCTTTTCCATGATACCTTGTTCTACCGTAGTAGAGTTAATCGTGTTGTACCAGTTGCCAGCCCAGTTAGTATTTGGGTTCTTTTCAAAAGCTAGCTTAAGTAGGTAATCATCGATGTTGCTACCAAACAGTCTGTTAATCGCATACTGAACTGCGTTCATAATTGTTGCCTCTAAGAAACCGGTCTATAACATTTTTGTTAAGTAAGTATTTTTAAGGTGAAATTACATGCTATGTAATTAACCGCTTTTTCCTTCGAGGTTTTTGAAGGAGGGGGTGGTAAGGATAGGAACGAAGTGAAGTGAGCCGTAGGCGAACGTAACGGAGTGGATAGCCTTACCGGGGAGGATGCTAGAGGAGGAATCTCTTCAGAGATGACGACCTATGCTTCTTATACTTTAGTATAGACAGAATAAGTCCCTTAGGGCGAAGCCCTAATTTATAATAATAATAATACCCGTAGAATGTGCTTTTAAGTTAATAAATAATAGTTTATCTACCTCTCCCTAGCAGGAGTGGTGGGTAAGGGTTATATTTGCATGCAGAGCCATTCCAAAGAGATTATAAACCTATATTACCTATGCGTGTGGAGAACTGAATAAAGTAATTAGTTTATTACTAGACTAATTAGTATATTGCTTAAGCAAGCCAAGTTGATATCAATAAACCGGTAGAAAGGAAATAGTACATGACCACAATTGTTTGGGATGGTAAGAACCTGGCCAGTGACAGCCAAATTACCAGCAATGGCGCTATTGGGTTGACACCCTTCAAGAAGATCTACTTTCCAGACGACAAAACCGAATACTGGGAAGCTAACGGCAAACGTGTTATTGCATTCGCTGTTTCAGGTGACGCTCGGTCGATTGATTACATCAAGCACGAATTGCACAAAGGTATTACCTACCGTACGCAAGTGGACGTTGAAGACGACATGTTCTTCTCGACCATCCTGGTTACTGAAGACCGTCTGGCCTACGACTGGACTGTCGACACCAACAAAGAAAAGCGTAACACCCACTCCGCGCTTATCCCTTACAGCGGTCCGGTTGCCAAAGGTAGCGGCGGTCGTTATGCAATGGCCATCATGGCAATTGGTAAAGACGCTAAATCGGCTGTTAAAGCGGCGATCCGTCTCGATCCTCATAGTGGCGGCGACATCATTGAGTTCGTCACCCCAGAAGCGCCAGCGGTACCTAGCGTGCGCCCTGAACACCTGAAGCCTAAGGTTGAAGAACCAAAGGCCAAAGATGAAGACAAGAAAGACGGCAAAAAAGAAAAGCCTGCTAAAGCGGCGTAAAGCAAATATAACTCTACCTGCCCTAACCAGGCAGGTAGAGTTATTAATGTATTTTAACATTTGGAGTAGACCATGAGTTTAATTTTTAGACTGAATGATAAAGATGGCGTCATCTCTAAAGTGTTACAAATACCAGATACCCAGGACGTTACTTTTAACAAAGGTAGTACTGAAGATGGCAAGTTACCAGTAATAGTACTTACTGGTAAAGGTGATGCCCAGCCAGTAGTTATTCCTTTGCATGGTGACGTTGCCATGTACGCCAGTTGTGGTACCCATTTGGGCACCATACCTTTCAAAAGTCTAAAAGGGTAGGAGATACAACATGATTCTTGTAGTTTATAACTCTCGTGGCATTGCAGAAAAAACTATCCAAGTAAAAGAAGGTTCTTTAGTTATTATTAGGAATACTTCACAAGGGGTTCCATATGTTCAAATAGGAGAACGTGGCCGCTTGGAGCTGCTGGCTAAATTGGTCATTATGACTGATAGCGGGGAGGTTATCGAAAGATATACTACTAACCAATTAGTTGAAGATCAATACCTTCGCTTTGATCGAAATATATTATTTAGTACTACTTTGTTTGGTAAAACTCCTAAATCGGCGATTATGCACACCGATTATTCTTTTTGTGGGCTGGCCCTAGAAGGAGAATTAATCAGTCAAGTGTTTCCTTCTGGACTCTTCGGCTTTGAAAACAAAATCATCTTAGCTGACCAGCCCACAATAACCGATGAATTTAAAGTTGTTCACGGACCCAAAGAACTGATTGGGGTGCCAATACGGCACATACCCAATAACAAATACAAAGATAATACCATTTGGGCTTTGGGTAATTTTAATAAGTTAACCAAAGAGGTCACAGGCGGATTAGCAATAAATTTCATTGACGAGTTGGTACTTCTAGAAAAGGCAGAATCTGATTGGCGAACAATGTTTTGGAAAGACCCTAAACGTGTAGTTACTGCAATTGCTAATGACATTTCCAAATCTACCAGATCTGCTTTTAACGAAGAAGCGGCCCGCATTAAACTTAGAGAATAAAGCCCGCCATGTATCCTAACATTTCTCATGTTGCAGACGTCTATGGGAAACCGTACCCTTCTGCAAGTAAATCTGTTAAAAGTATTGTGGATAAGCACAACCAGACACTAACAGAAATTCTTGATATTGCTGCCAAGATGCGTCTCAATGAGTATATCAACAACAACTACCTAAAGAACGATGCTGACGGATTCACCGGGTGGCGTTGGGAAAAGTACAAAGTTAAGTTGGTCATTGTTAGCGCAGCTAACCGTTATGGCGGGATTATCCTGTGTGCCCCAAGGCACAGCGGCCCGGCCATGTTTCAAAACATCATGGCCTTTGGTGGTATGGTCTTTCTTCACAACTGGGCTGGAGATGAGAACTGTGAGCAAGGATTCGTAGATCAGTACGGCACTTTCCATGATCGTGAAGAAGCTTACGTAATAGCAAAACGTAATAAACAGATAATTACCAATAAAGGTCGGGGCACAACTCCCGGGACTCTTTTTTCAGAAGACCTGTATTAACAAAAGGGTTACATCATGAGTATGAAATTAGTTTTAGAGAGTTCAAACGGCAATGTAAAAATTGTCGTACTCGATGAAAAAGAATTAGAGTTCGATATCCACACCCCAAGCTCATTAGTACCTGATCCAAAAGTTTACATTACGCAGTTTGGGGTTCAAAAAGAATCTTACACTATTTACGGTGGTATCAAAGTTCTTGATGACCGTGGCAACGTGATCTATGAAGCAACAAAAGAAGAGTTGCACGCCTTAAGGATAAAATAACTGTAGTTGCAATACTAAGACCTGGGGCGGCTCGGGTCTTAGCAGTAATCGTAGAACGTAATACAACTCCCTAGCAGTACTCACTCGATAAAACAGGAAACATTATCATGACTGTACATGTAAAGATGCTCTTGAAAGACGGTGTAAGCTTCCGGCTCCTCACTGCGGTAGATCCCGTCAACATCCAAGTGATTGCCTCTGATCCAGACTTGGGTGGCGTTCCCGTACTTACGGTTAGCAACCCACCCTCTAAACACATCATCGCCAATGATGCGTGGATCATGAACGAGAAGGGTGATACCATCTCGAAGATCGATTATAAGGCCCTGACCAAGGTTGGGACACCCGAGCCAATCAAACCGATTACCTATGCCGAGAAAACGGTAGACGTAATCGCAGGTACTCCCATTTTCAAACCAGAAAAAATGGAAGAGCAGCATCGTGGTGCTGAGTTTGGTGCTTTTATCGGACTGGACTTCTACCCGTTCTACTGCATCGCTCCATCGCTAGTGCGTGAGTATGGTGTTTATGCCAGTGACGAGATTATTGAACAATTGCGTAAGACCAAGCTGGTTTCTTATGTCTTTCTTACACTGCTTAAAGAGAACGCAGAAAAGTACAATCCTGAGTCAAAGACCATTACGGTAACTGAAGTAGGCAAACCTTGGTTTCTTAATTCCAAGGAAGCCCTCGGCGCAATAGAAGAAGTATTATCGCCCGAGTCTTTAGAAGCTTGTGAAAAACAGTTAACAGATGACCCAGATGTTACATTTGTTATTGTCCATACCCCAGAGATTGTTAGTAATTTGTTGTCCAGTGTTTTGGTAGTGGCGGCTGATAATGACAAATATAGCTGCACGGCATATTACCCTGGCAAAACAATGACACCAAAAGACTTTTTGCCTGCCGATCTTAAAGCCTATATTGGTATGGGTGATTACAGTGTTTTCGGAGTTTACCGCGATAAGGGCGCTGTGATCCTCACTAAACTTTCTCTGGATAATACGGCACAGAGTGACTATTACCAAACAGCCTTAGCTCGTAAACGTTTTTACGAGGCACATCCTCAATTTATGGAAACCCTTAGTGCGGCGCAAACGTCTGTTTCAGGCATTGTTGATGCTTTGAAAGGACCCTCGTTGTCAGTAAGCACCGGAGTTCAATTGGCTGGTGTTGAGGAAATTGAAAAACCTCATTACAAAATTGATATCCCTAGTGAAATAACCGCCACGCTGAGTAAGAGTTCTCTTGTAATACTTACAAATGCTATTGGCGACACGATCTATAAACCATTTGAGGGAAACATACTTGTTAAAGTAACCCCGGATGTTAACGGGTATCTCGTTCAGGTTACTCTCGACACAGCACACCGCGTTGTTGAATTGCCACCTACACACGTGGCCATCCTTGGCGGAGAACTTATGCCAGCAGCAAGCAAGACCTATTTTAAGGTCTATGCTCTCGACGGTGGTAAAATTGTTTTTGATGAAGTTGATGCAGATTCGAAAGCAGTATTAACAGCAACCCCCAATACCGATCAAATGAAACAAGTTTTGCTTGACAAGCTTGATAACATCCCTGTAGGTATTGCAAACAACCTTACTGAAGAAGGGCTTGATAAGTTCAAAGCATTTGTAATAGATCACGTTAAAGGGCTTCTCAGAGCCGATGTGCGAGTTACGACTACTTGTGGTGCTGGTTCTTATACTGACACGGTCAAGATATCTACCGCGCAGCACATGATGGAGTTTCCCGCAATGGTTACTCCACTCGGCAAGACTGACGTCTACCCACCTAAAACGCAAACTGTCTGGAATGTGCATCAATCAGAAGGTGAATTTGTGTTTGCGCTGGTAGAAGAAAACTGAGAGTTGTTATGTTATACAAAGAGACCAGTAAATGATCTCGCGGAATTTCCCTTTGGGGAAACTGTTCGGAGCCTTAAGGGTGGTGCCGGATGAATTATGATGGTCGGGGTTAGCTGTGACAGGCGCTCTTATCAAAACCCTATGGGAGTCCCGTCAAGACTCTTAGTCACACTAAGTCTACTACAGACCAGTTTCGCGGGAGCCGCTTCTGCGGCAAAGCACGCGGGCTGGCTACTGACAAAGTGAGGCGGCTTGTTACGTGATATCGGCGGCGCCGCCCTTATCATAGTCTCAAGGTCAGGAGAGGACCGTGGTTCACGTCTGCGACCTCTCCTTAACTTATTACTCGACACTGTTATATGACGGTGTTGAAAAAGAATCCATGGGTTCCATGGTATCTGGATAAACCTGGGCAATGTGGGTTCCCTCTAGCCTAACGGTCGTCAGGGTTTACTGCGCTTAAGGATGAAAAGCCGATGATGAAGGGCGATCCAGACTGCTAGTGACTTCGATCACTTGTAGAGAGTATGAGAGTAGAACTCATATCGACTTCGTCCCGATTTACTATGTTATACAAAGCACCCATAGTTCAGTTGGTTAGAATACCCGCCTGTCACGCGGGTGGTCAGGGGTTCGAGTCCCCTTGGTTGCGCCATATTTGATTTACCTTAGTCTCCTCGGGCAGGTAAGTCAGATCATCAATGCGTAGGTTGGGTTCTGTCGCCATAGCGGCATGTAGGGTTCGAGTCCCTCACGACACATTGGGTGGTTAGTATACAGTCTTGGGTGCAATCTGCGGAGGGCCCTTCGAAGAGACTAAGGATAATGTCCCTACTCTAATACAAATTTGGTTACAGGTCCCCATTCACGGCACCTGTAACTGGATAAACGGGGATGACCCGTTCATTAGCCGGCCTGGTCGCTGGCTCGATAGTCGACGCACTCCTAGAGTAGCCTTGACGACCCACCTCGCATGAGGTCTTTCCCGTGCTGATCCAGTACCCATTCATGTTGTTCCAGGGTATTCGGTCCGCTGTTATCCGTGGCTACGGGAAAGTAAGAACATATTGCTGGTAGACGGTTATCCGCCTTCTTGCAGTCATGGCGAACGGATCTTGTTTCTGGAGAGTTGTCCGAGTGGTTGAAGGAGGCTGGTGGATTAGTTGCGGTACGGTCTTCCGCGCGGTGGCTTTGAAACCGGCTGTGAGCTTGCTCCCGTGGGTTCGAATCCCACACTCTCTACCTTATTCTAGCCGCTGCCCTGCGCCCTGAAGAAAACCGTTACAGATCTGGAGGCCGGTCTGTTACTCATGACGTACAGTAAAAGTCTGTAGACCTACCTGAATTCAAATGTTAACACTGACCCATGACGCTGGTGGTTCGTGTTAAGTAACAGATGGGAGTCGGGGGATTAACTCTGTTACACCAGCCAGGGGTGTCCTGGCAGTTACCTACGTTGTTTTCCGTGACTAGGTGACTCAGTTATTATCAGGCTTGGTAACCGGGCAGTCTCCTACCCTGATAATAGCTAACGGATTCAATTTCAAGATTTAGTCGTTGCTTCGGCTGAAGAACGTGGGTGTGACCTGGTCGTCGGTCACCGCTGAAGGCCCGTGGTAAGAACCCAATGACGCCCAAGATTTAGATTAGGCCTAGTAGCTCAACTGGCAGAGCATCGGTCTCCAAAACCGAAGGTTCCAGGTTCGACTCCTGGCTACGCCGCCACATTGTTTTATCAGACCCCGTGATCAAGGTAATCTGGTAAAGAAAGAAAACACGCAGGGCGCCTAGGCAGTCGGCCCTTGATAAAAACGTGGGGTAAAAGTCCTAAGACATGTCTAATGATTTCTGCTACATTCCGCGATAGCTCAGTTGGTAGAGCAGCAGACTGTTAATCTGTTGGTCCCTGGTTCGAGTCCAGGTCGCGGAGCCATTTTCTTTACCTAGCAATGGGTGATGAAACTTTCTGATAAACGACATGTTGGGGCCTGTGGTGGGTTACTGGTGTGTTCGCCAAATGGGTGGTGCCTCGTGCCCTCAGAAAGTATGCGTGTGACAACCAATCACATGTAAACGAGTCAAGATTTATGGGAACTGTAGCTCAGTTGGTTAGAGCACCGTGCGAATGGTCATGCCTTTGTTCGGAGGTCGTAGGTTCAAGTCCTGCCCTTTCCCCCAAATGTGAAGACTGTAGTTCAGTTGGTTAGAACGGGGAGTCCTCGGGTATCATTTACCCTCCTCGCTGGTCGGTGGTTCGAATCCATCCAGTCTTCCACCCAACATGGTCTAGCGGCCGTGTAAGTAAACAGTGCCATCCTTCACTGTTTGCGGAGATGTCAGTTGGACGTCTCTTTTCGCCTGGTGTTTGTCGCTTGCTGTAGAGGTTAGGAAGTCCTTTGTAGCCAACCAACGGGTACCTCCCAAGGCTTGTTGGTTGCTGGTCGATGTAAAAAGACCAATGAAAACTTCCCGCCAGACCTTTTGTGAACCACCGGTATTGCGAACCGCGAATATACTGGCACATAACGAAAGGCCTGGTGTTTATATTCCTGCCTCTTGTTTAAGTACAAGAGTTTGTAACCGTTTGATACTCCACCCTCGTCTCAGACCTTTAATCGGGTTCTGAGAACGAGGCTTTTTTTTGCATTTTAACTGTATCAACTAATTATAGGAGTCAAAAACTTTTTGGCTCTATATTACTACTTTGTAATAACAGTAGAGAATAGTTCTCTAAAGATTTTTTTAACCCAGTAGAAGAGAGTGGCACATGTCTAATCAAGTTGTTAATTCCGAATTGAGCTTCATCGCATGTGGCGGCGCCGGTATCAACATGGCAATGCTGTTGAAGACCAGCGGTCTGAGCGCCAGTGTCACCAATGCCAGTTACATCGCTATCGACGCCAGCGGCAACAATCGCCTGAAGCCAGAACTGAACATTCCTCTGTTCCGCGTACCTGCTCCTAAGGGCGGCACCCCAAATGAAAAAGAAGCACAAGGCTCCGGCAAAGTAATGGGCGCCAACTACGAGGAAGCAATTCCTTTCGTTGACCAGACCCTGACTCAAAACCGTCCTAAAGGCGTAGTTGTGGTTCTGTGCTCCGGTGCCGGTGGTTCTGGTTCCATGCTGGCTCTGTTGACCGTGCGTTGGTTGAAGCAACAAGGCTACAAAGGCGTGGTCGTAGCAATCATCACTGACCACACCACCCAGGTAGAAATGGAAAACTCCCTGAAGACCGTTCACTCCCTGCTGCTGCAAACCGGGCCTAACCTACTGAACGCCGCAATTCCTTATATGGAATTCCGTAACGAAGCAGGCAAGACCCGCGGCCAGATTGACCGCGCACTGATCAACAAGATCTCGCTCCTCTCGCTGTACGCCACTCGTGAAAACGAAGAACAAGACATCAGCGACCTGCTGGAAATTCTGGACTACTCCAAGAACTACAAGGTTGCACCAACCCTGTCGCACATCTCGTTCTATGACGAGCCGGCCAAGTTCAAAGGCAAGACTCCTGTTGCCCACCTGAGCCTGTACGACAAGCGTGAAAACATCACTGTTGCTTTTGAAGGCGCTGTGGTTCGTTCGATTGGTGTCTTCTCTCCGAATACTGTCCTGCCAGAAGGCGTAAACCAAATGCACATGTTGCTGGACCACGGCGAGTCCGTAGCCACGCTGACCGAACAACTGGCGGAACTGGAAAAACGCAAAGCGCAGACCAGCAGTACCTTCGTCAGCCGCACCGTTGAAGCAAGCAATGCCAACGCCAATGGTTTGATCCTGTAACACCAGGCCTAAATAAGAGCAGTGGCACTAGCCACTGCTCTTAGTTTATGTCTGTTTTTTGTTAACTTTAAACTAGGGTCTGATACTATGTTTAACGGAGGGGCCAACAAGGTGTCTAGAAGCTTCCATGTGGATATTAAGCAGTTTTCCCTGACACGAGTCTTAGGAGCCGAGAAACGCGTCTCCAGTCGCAGATTAGACGTCACTGATTTAATGTCAGTGTTGATCGAAGAAGGGTTTAACGACTTTGAAGAACCTAGAACTTATGTCCGCATGAGCGGTTATGACTTCGAAGGTTTGCGTGAACAGGTGGTAAGTAATCTCTTGGGTGTACCACGCGACGCTTTTGTTAGCATTAAAGCGGTAGGCAAACACAAGAATCATCTTACTGTTTCTTTTGATTATTAAAAGGACATAAACGTGCCCAGTATTAACCTATTGGCTTTGGCAGAAAGTTTTGTCTTAGAGAAATCTGAGCACATTGGCGTGCGTTTGGAAATCGCTAAAAGCTTTCTAACTAATGCCGTGGATTACGTCAATACAGCCGATCAAGAAAAACGTGACGAGATTACTCAGCATGTTATCGACATTGGCGAGACGATGTATCCAATGGTAATGCCAGATATGGTTTTTGATAAGTGTATTAATGATGTGCAGTCACTTATCCATCAAGCCGGTTGGGATAAACGATTGGTCGTAAAGACTTCGTTTAAATCAGTGGGCGGTAATCTGTTTAGCGTGCGCATCGAAATGGATCTCGAAGCAACTGGTGTCAAGCTGGGGTGGAAAGCTCCAGAACAAGAAGAAGACGTCAATGAAGACGCCCCACGGAAGGACATGGCCACTACGGCCATTAAAGATAATCCGACTCTGGATGACATCAATGCATTCCATCGACAGGCTCGTAGCAGGACTCGGCCAAGACAGCCTCAGCTATCTGATCGAGGCGGAAAGTTTATACGCGACATTAAGAAAAGAAGTTAGTGGTCTAATAACAGGTGATTTGCCAATAACCCGTTATGATGAGTTGGCGATGGGGCTTTGGGAGAACACGATCGAAACTGCCTTTGACTATTTGCAGAAAGGTCACCGGCTTGATGAGCCAACGTATAACCAGCGTTTGTTCAGAAGACACATCTTGCATGATGACGTTTGGGATCTCATCCAAGATAACATGCAGTACGTTATAAGCCAAGTTACACGCATACCCCCTAAAGGGTATTTGGAATACAAGCCAGCCTACAAATTGGTCTACCCTAGAAACATTATGGTTGAGATTGATGCGCGGGATATGTTAATCCCCAATCCATTAAAACCTGAACCGCTTGTGTGGAGTCCAGATGACAGCGATTAAGCAAGTATCCGTCCCTTTAGGTAAGACTGTCGACGTGTTTGTTAAGCACGACGTACAAGAAAGTAATGCAATAGTACTGATTAACTTCCTGGTTAAGATCTGGTTAACTAACCCGATTCAAGATCATGAACGCCTAATTAAGTCCAGTCTGGAAATGATGGATTTGGACGAGTTAGTAGAACAACTGTTAATTGTCGAAGTTCTGCCGTTTCTTGCAGAGATTGGAAAACAAGTGTATACCGCCTCCCTCGACGGTGCCATCACAACTTTCTCTGTAAATAAGCACACAATTCTTTTGGAGTATTCACAATGAGTGGCGTTAAAGTAATTACCCACAATATCCAGGTCCCACCAAACACTGACATGCAAGAACTGGGTGGCGCTTACAAAGCCCTGTTTGAAACCCTGGGCGTGAAGAACACTGACATTATCCCCTTTCCATCTACCGTCGGCGGTGTCACCCATCCTATCGAGGAATGCCTCAAGAAGATGACCAGTGAATACATGGCGACCATGAGCCTTATCCAAGGCTTGGTGATGGAACACGGTACTCTCAATTTCGAAAACATGACCTTTAACGGTATGACCGCGGTCTTTGCCTTCAACTACACGGAATAGCCATATGCTGAAGCGTGTTCTGTATGTTGACCCAGATGCGCTTTCCGCCCACCTAATCGATAAGCTGTACGACGTGGATGGGCAAGGAGAACTGACTTTTGCAGTTATCCAAAAGTATCTGGTTGACCAAACAAAGCGTTTGATGTCCATTAACGATAACAACGAAGCAGAAGACCTGGAAAGCGCTATCCATCATTTGCTTACTGATGATATTCACTCCTCTGAAGAAGTGCTTAATTATCATGTAGGCAGCGGTTACGGAATGGCAATACGTCATGGCGAACATCTTTTGAAGCTTCCACTAATCTTTATTGATTATAACTTCCATTAGAGGTTCACATGGCCATCACCCCGAAAAAAGGCGACATCGTTAGTTTCCAGTTTATCCGTAATGGTCTTATTGGTGACCCTAAAGTCCAGGTTCTTGTCGAAGGCGATATCAATTACAGTATCGCCAAGGCTATCGACCCCGAGATCAATCGGAAACATGAAACGCTGTTTCCTTACTTCTCTTCGTCGGTGGGTGGTAACAATGACCCATCGGCGTATTCGTACATTGGCATTATCAACAACAACGGTCAACTCGAGATCGTTGGTGTACCGTGGATTCTGGAAAGCTCGTTCCAGTACGTTCAAAGCCGCCGTGCGGTAATTAACGTGTCGAACTGGCGAGAAGAGTTCACCGCCCCAACAACATCGTTCTTTGCTGATCTCGGGGTCAACTGGACGATTAACAAAGTTGATAACGAATAGCCTTAAAGTAATTCTCTACCAAGCCTCCTATTAAGTAGGAGCTTGGTAGTTATATTTTTATTTTTTGTATTTTGTATTTTTCTTTAAGGGCTTTTAGATGACAGCTCAAGTCTTGAATTTTGATAAAGCGAGAGAAGTTAAACTTTCTCCGTTTATTGCACAGGATTATGTACCCAATCGGGATATCCTTAAATCGTACCACGTACAAGCGGCAATCTACTTAGCAAACTTTTACGGTCATGATTACAAGCACGTATTGGAATTGTGCGAAAAAGTCTTCATACCAAATGAGAATGGCTTTAAAGAAGTAAAGTTTGGTGTATTCAAAAAGAACAAGCACGGTGACCGTGTACCTGTTGTAATGGGCGCCAACGAGTTCTTTAATACAGTTAGGCAAAACAATTGGGTATTGTCTCCTTCGTTAGTAGCGTACAAACACGCAGACGACGAACAATCGGTTAATTCGATTGGTACCGAAACCTTTATGAAGTTTCGCGCACTTTATAAAGGTAAGATGAAAGAAGCAATTGCAGTTGGCGATGACGAAGCCAAGAAAGCATTTGACGAATTTCAGAAAGCGCTGAAGATCTTTAACAACGCACAATCTGGCGGCATGTCCTCATCAGGCACCCCACTGTTTAACAAGTCTGGTCACACGTCGTTGACTAGTACTTGCCGTATCGTCACCTCTACGGCCAACCTGCTTAACGAACGACTGATTACCGGTAACAGGTTACTGCTCAGCTACGATAAGACCATGGAGCTCTTCCTGAGCACTTTGGCGTTCTCTCGTCGTGATGAGATTCAAGATGTAATCAACGAATACAAAATGAACTATGCAACAGTTGACCAAGTCATGGACATGGTTAAACGTTGCGCTGGTTATTACTGGAACAACCCTAGTCAGCTTAAAGCGATCAGGATGTTCTTGCGCGGGCTTAACAAGCTTGAACTAACAATTATCCTCTGCACAATGGACTTGCGCGGGCTGTACACCACTAACAAAGAGCTGATGAAACGGTTCTTTAATGAATGGTGCCACATCCCTGTAATGCCAGAAGGCTTTAAAGCAGAGGACGGTATCAAACCAGCTAACGACGATTATGAGACTATGATCGTAACTAAGTTGGGTCGTAAGCCAAACAAAGATGAAATGGCTTATGTAAACGGATACCATGTGGAGATGGAACGTAAGTGGGCTACTTTTATTAGTGCTTTCTTGCGGGCAGACATCCCACCTACAAGTATCTTCAGTATCAAAGAGTTGGTTCGTGAAAACGTTCTGACTTCCGACACTGACTCCATGATCTATTCCGTTGACATGATCATTGATGATTACGTTGACGACGAAGAAAGTGGCATTTGCTTCAACGCGGCGATGACGTACTTTATTCGTTGCGCTTCTGTAGACCAACACGCTCGTCTAAGTGTTAACATGAACGTGGCTAACCGGTTCCGTAACCGTTTGACCATGAAGAACGAATACCTGTTCAGTTCGTATGTTACCACCCTTATGTCTAAACACTATTACGCCATGCAGTTGATGCTTGAGGGTGTTTTGCACAAGGTGCCTAAGTTAGAACTTAAAGGTGTTCACCTTAGAGGGATTAAAATCGCTAAGATGGTACGCGACTTTACTAACAAGCTTATGCGAAATGTACTGGATGCCATCTACAAGAAGAAGAAACTTGATGCAGCTGAAATCCTTGGTGAGATTGGCGATCTGGAACGTGCATTGTTCACCGACATTAAAACTGGCGGTGTAACTTGGTTGCGTAAAGAAAACATTAAAGAGGAATCAGCCTACACTAATCCTGAGTCCTCCATTCATTATTATCACGAGCTGTGGGAATCTGTGTTTAGCGCTAGTTACGGCAAAGCACCAGAGTTGCCTTATCGTGCGGTTAAAGTCAACCTGGCATTACACAACAAGAGCAAAATGAAAGTCTATTTTGATTCCTTGGGTGAAAGTGCTTATACCAAAACCTTTAGTGCGTATATCGAAAGTCGGCCTAAGTTGACTGCGGTGTATATCCCTGAAGACATGGTAGCTAACCTGGGAGGTATTCCTAAAGAGTTGTTGCCTATTGTAGACACACGTCTCATTATCCAACAGAACTTTAAGAGCATCTATGCCATCCTGGAATCGTTAGGGTTGTACTTCATGAACAGCAAAGTGACGCGTTTGGTTTCAGACGAACATTAATGCAATAAGCAAAATACTCCCCTAGCCCTTTGCGGGGCTAGGGGAGTATTATCGTAACACTTATTTCTAGTTTTTAGAAACTAACTGAGACAGCTCCTGGGCTATTCCCTTGAAGTTATCTCTACATAAGTTGGAAGGGGCCTTAGAGAAGCTCGCGACCACGAAGGGTAGTACGCGTTGGGTAACAGACTTAACGTCGCCCACAGGCTTTCCTAGAGCGTTAAAAATAGCAAAGTAAATGCTGTACCATTTAATAACGTTTTGATCCCACAACCAACGAGTCTGAACAAACATCTTGTTGTCCCCACCATCCTCGTAGTTAAAGAAAGGTGTTGGGTAGATGCTGTCAACGTTAGCTAACAAATGCCCAATATCCGATAATGGAGTACTGGTCAAGATATCCAGCTTAAACGTAAACCATTCCTTAATAAGCTTTGCCTCATTAAGAGTGGTAAACTTAACGGTCTCCATCTCAAACAAGTCTTTTGTGCTAACTCCGTTAACAAAGAACTCGTATAAAGAGTTAACCATTACACTTTGGTTATGGATGAGCTGGGCTGTGTACAGAGGCCACATGCAAAGATAAGCAGCAGGTCCTGTGTCACGGGTACGGTCTTCCCGCATCCATAGCCACCAGCCAATTGCCAGCTCCACAACGTTAATAGCCACAATAGCTATCTTATCCTTGTTAACCACACTGTCCGGATTGCGTTCTGCAATTAATTTGTACCCACGAGTGAGTATATTAGTGTAAACCGGAATAATGGGTCTTAAATGATCTTGGGCTAGCTTAGCTTCATCATAAACACGGTCATGTTCGATAAGGCTCCACAGTTCATTGCAGCCCTCACCGTACATTCCCACTTTAATAACAGAACCCACTCCATTCATGGAAGTGATATTAAACAGAGTTGATAATGAGTATGAACGAAACTTTGCGTTGGCAATAACTTCTGCCAGATCCCATTCTGGGTCAATTGCAAGGTGTCGTAAAAGCTGTACTAAGAAATGTTCATCATTGAGGTTGATGACCGATCGGTCCAGATACTCTCGAAAAGCTTTCTGATTATGTGCTGTGACTCGGTGCAGGTTACCAAGCCCTGGGAAACGTTTCAGTGGATACTGAGATAGCCTGTGCTTTGGAAATGGCAAAGTGATCATTAAGTAAGTTCTCAGTAGAAGTCTATTATATAGGAAATGACGTTCGCGTCCTCCACAACTGGGACGAGCACGCACTTTCAAAATTCAGTAGTACAGTTTAAAGGTTCTTGACTATAGAATTTGGATAGTCAAGAATATTTCAAACCTGTATTACTAATACGAATCACAGTAATGATAATCTCATTCTTGTGGTATTCCGCTAGTTACAAACACTATCTTCGAAGATAAGGAAAAAGCATCATGGGTCTGGAAACTGAAAACAACGAATTCAACAACTGGCAGGAAAACAACGGCAACAATGCTCAACAACAAGGTAGCACCGGTGGTGGTATCCTGGATCGTCTGTTCCGTGTCAACTCCCTGGTAGCCGACAACCGCGGCATGAAGATCGTAGACGACGTCTACAAGGTGCTGACCGAAGGCATCTACAAGAACATCCAAACATCGACCACCGACGCACACCAGCGTCAGATCATCCCGACCGTTGAACACCTGACCTCTGCCATCTCCTCGGCGTTGCCTGGCCTGGGCTTCTACGTCGTACTCGACGGCACCATGTACATCATGGGCATGCTGTTCTCTAACCGCGAAAACAGCTTCGCTACCGAGCACATCGACGTCAACCAGGGTACCGCACAGCAACAACGCGTATCGATCCCAGTGACTCCGGCCGCTCAGGTCAACGCTCAGTTCATCGCCAAGCTGAAAGAGCACTACGGCCGTGTTGCACAAACCAACGGCGCCACCGGCATCGAAGTGATCAACCTGTTCGTCCAGGACATGGAAATGCTGGGTCACCCGGAAGCGGGCGATCAGAAAGACTGGGCTCACAACATCGCCATGTACGCCGCTCGTCAGTGGGAAGAATCCCTGCTGGTTACCGGTGCCAACATGATCGTCGCCGCTGGCCGCGAAATCCCAGCTCCATGGCTGGAACCAGCAACACCGTACGGCAAAGACAACACCGCTGAAGCTCGCGTTCAAGCAGTATCCGGCCGCGTGACCCACGCCAAAACCCTCAGCCCGGCCAACATGGAAGTTGTGGTAGCCACCGTCAACAACCGTAATGGCAACGGCAACTACAACCCGAACAACGACAGCTCCCGCGAAATCGCCCGCATCACTGCGTCGGTATCGCTGACTGGTGTAACCTGGGAAGAGTACCAGGCTCAGCAGTTCGCACTGTCGCAGTCTGCTGACTACATGACCAACCTGCGTAGCTGGTTCGGTAACTCGATGAACAACTCGATTTACCAAGGCTCGTACCGTCCGCTGCGTCCAGAGATCACTCTCGAAAACGTAACCGCTGGCGAAATGATGCACAACAACGGCGGCCTGTACCCGATCTTCTTCGGTCTCTACACGCTGATGACCACCAACCAACAGTACGTCTGGGCTGATGCTCTGCGTAAACTGCACGTCGGTGGCCGTGGCTCCATGGCTGGTCTGGAAACTCGTATCCAGATGGTTATCGCTGGCATGCCAAATGCTCAGGCGATCCTCAACCCAACCCTGCGCGCTCCGCTGAACGAAAAGAACATCAACGATACCGACTTCGTTACCAGCTGGGTACACCAGAACGTTTCTCCACACGCAACGTTCAAGTACAACCTGGTCGACAGCGGTGTCGATTCGCCGATCGTTCGTTTCATGCGTCGCCTGCTCGATCCGGTCAACAACCAAGACGCAGTCAAGGTTGTGGTTGCACTCATCGACTCCATGTCGAAGAAGCGCTTCTCGAAGATCATCCAGGAAAACATCACCACCGGCCGCGGCTGGAACCCAAGCAAGCCGATCCTGATCCGTACCAACACCATCGTGGTGAACGGTCTGGCAGTCAGCCAGGTGAGCAAGGACGACAAAGAGCGTCACATCAACACCCTCGAAGTCGACGAGATGTACATCTGCAACGCCAAACCAGGCGCGACGGCTGCATCGAAAGCTGGTATCGAAAACTTCATGGGCATCGTCTACGGCTCGCAAGCAAACCAGAACGTGAAACAGCGTTCTCAGCTGCTGCGTGTTGAGCACGGTTCTTCCCTGTTCGACGGTCGCAACCACATCAACGCATTCGGTACCGCGGCTGTGTGGGCACCTGACTTCATGGCAGTACTGGGCGCCGCGATGGATGGCATCGGTCAACTGAACTCCGCGAACAACCTCGGTTCGTTCCGCGTCAACAAGCTGGCCTTCGCTCCTGGTGGTGGCCTGGCTACTACGCACACTGCTGGCAGCAACAACGCCATGGGTGGCGGTGCTCAGATGATGAACTTCTTCAACCCGCAATACTAAGGTCTCGGCCTGTAACTGAGTAGAGACTAGGGAGGGTAATACCTCCCTGGTCTTTATTTTATTTTTGTTTTAATGGGAGTCTGTTAATGGAATTACCAGAAATTACCCCATCCAATCAACGAGCTATTGACGTATTAACAGCGCTTAGTCTTGAAAGGCTGGACCCTATTAATCACTTCGAAAAATTCGCCAGACCCTTTGGTGGTATAGTTCGAGATGATCCTCGTTATTCTGCACCGTTATATCCAGACTTTGAAGATTACGATTACCTGCATGCAACTACAAAGCTGAAGCCAATTTACCTTAACGAGCTGGACCTCAAACTGGAAGAAGACCGAGAACTACTCGGCCGGTTAACCAGGATGGAGTTTACGGGTAACACCTTTGAAACGGTGGCTAAGTGTTCCTGTGGTAAACTGCGCGGTAACTTCCGAGTCAGAGAAGATCGCCCACAAGTGTGTGACCGCTGTGGCGACTCTCCAGAAAAGTTCCTTAATAAAGGTAACGACACCAAGCTCTGGCTTAAGGCACCAGAAGGTGTAGAACGTTTTGTGCATATTGGTTTTATGACAACGTTCTTTAAGAATATTACCCTGGGTAGCCCTAAGGTCTGCGTACCGTGGTACTTCCTGGATAAAGATTACCGGCGACTGGTTAACAAAACCAAGAACATGACCGGTATTGTTTTGAAGAAGATGTTTGAAACTCTGGAAATCACGGAGTTCAACATCAACACGTTTTATCATAACGCTGACAGAATTATGGATTACATTCTTCTGGGCGAAGGGCGGCGGCATTTCAAAGATTCGAAAGAAGCGGCTGCCTACATGGAAGTCTGGAACAAATATAAGCATATCGCTTTTCCAGAGTACATGAAGGTACCGAACCGTTACAGCACCATCCTGGAAAAGAGCGGCAAGGATACTTTCTCCTTCTCGTATCAACCAGTAACTGCTGCAATGTATGTAACCATGGTAGACACCCTCAAGTCTAACGTGTGTAACAAGCTGAGTGACGGCGACAAGCTGAAGAACGCTGAAACGATTGGTAAAACACTGATCGAATTGGCTGAGCAATACTGTTCTACTAACAACCCTAAAGCACTGTTTGAGAAACACGGTATTAACCGTAAACACTGTGCCTCAGGTTCGTTACCATTTACTGGGCGCTCGATCATTACGTCTCAAACAGGGATCATCGATCCTGACGTGCTGATCATCCCTTGGAAGATGGCGCTATCTAAACTTGAAATCAACATCAAAGGCTTCCTGTACCGCAATGGTCACACCCCCAACATGGCGGCGAAGCGTATTAAGGAAGCAGCTTACAAAATCGATCCACTGATCGATAGCTTCTTTGCACGCATGGAAGCAGAACGCAGTATGCTCATTCAGGCTGGTCGTAACCCGTCTATTGAGTATCTGAGCTTGCGTACGTTCCATCCAGAGATCAACCGTGATCTGTTGGACGAAAGTATCAAGCTTCCTATCCTGGGCGTTAAAATCCAGAACGCGGACTTTGATGGCGACAACGAGTTTACCATTTGGTGCATGGACAATGAGTCCAAAGCAAAAGCGTACGGCGGCTGGGGCCACCACCAGGCAATGGATCGTAACACTCCATTCAAAGTGGGTGACTACGCTGGTCAAACAGCAACCAACCTGATCAACCTAAATACGCTGATGCACCAACACGTTATTGCGGCATAGTTAGGAGTAATAGATGAACAGTGCCCACGCGTTTGCTTTTGCCACATCTGGTAGCTTTACGGATAGCCAGATGCAGCAGAACGCAGCCTATGTTAACAAGAACATCGCAGAAGCCCAATCTGCCGGTGGATGGTTGGCTAACCAAGCAACTAAAATCATGGATGGGTTTACTAACTTCCTGAATAGTCGTGCCTGGGAGTTCAGTAAGCGCTTTGGGGCCGACGATGATGGTGAACACGTAGGTCGGTTTGAGATTGGCTACTTGGGTACCGCAGACGCGATCATGAACGCTCAAGGGCTGATGCCAAACTACATCATGGCTAACCCGCTTCACATGCAGGCGTTTCTCGATGGCAAGATCCTGGGGTACGATAGTCTGCATTCACTTTGCTCTGGTGTGGGCGCGTCTAACGCGTATTACCGTAAAGCTATGGACGGTGTTCTCAACATCCAACAAGTTGAAGGTAAGAACAAAGCTGACCATACCCACTACATCGACTCCGGATCTAACCGTCTGGGCTTCCGAGACCTTGTGAACATTCATAAGACTTGGAGTGCTACTGATTACCATCGTGCTAAAGGCATGTTTGATATCAAAAGTGACAAAGAACCAGTTGTTGAGTAAATAGCTAAGGGGAGAGGAAACTCTCCCCCTAGTTACTTCTTTTATTTTTTTTTCGATTTTACGAAATCACCCTTGTGAAATAGGTATTTGTTATGGCAGATTTTTGTGTAGGCACCATGACAACTGAAATGGGCTGGGAGGTACAATCTCCAGTTGAAGCGATAGCCAGACACTTTAGCTATTGGCTTATCAGTCGTCGTAACCAAGGTAAGGTGCTCGATAAGGTACCAAGTTTCTTTTATCTGTTTATGAAGTTTAGCCGCACTCCTGATACCCTGGTAGAAAAGGCTAAGCAAGAGCTGGAGGAGTACTTTGGCGAGTTGTCCTCCCAGCGTAACGTGGCAGTTACGTACAAGTACATCAACAATACCAAGACGTTGTACACCGTGCAGATTGACATTCAAGTAATTATTGACGGCACGGCGTATGATCTAGGACGTTCCATCGAAATTACCGGTGAGTTCTACCGAGAAATTGACAAAATGAGGCTGGGGAAATGAGTGAAGAAAAGGCTATCAAGGCAGCGATTATCGAAGAAGCTTTCGGTTGGCTGAAAGATTACACCGTCACCGAAATCGACGGTAAGCGCATGATGACAGCTAAAGGTGAAGAAGTTCCCTTTAACGTCAAGGCTGTCATTTTGGAAAGTCGCTTTATCAGTGACTGGTTGATACCGTTTGCTTTGGGCATTAGCAACGGTCGTAACTATTTTCCGGTAGCCCAGTGGATGGAAATCTCAGAAGACGGCAGCCAGTCAGTAATGGTTGTCTCTGATGAAAAACCACATAAGCCTATCCTGATCATCCCACCCCTGTCTTCTAACAACATGGGCCCTGAGCAATTCAAAGCTTTCCGTCAGATCGAACATGCCATCAAGATGATCGCTAACGACGGTCAGCGCCAAGGCGACCCAATGGCTAGTGCTGCCCTGGCAGGTAAGTCCAAGAACGCTCTGAAGGACGTTAAACAACGTACCATCACCGAACTGGTATCGCCTTGGTATTACGAAGCAAAAGGTATTGTTCCCCTGGTTGAACAACAGCTTTACTTCATTTATGAAAATATCAACAACAAGGCTATCTCTCTTGATGAGCTGAGCGCTGCTCGCCCTGTTTTGTATAAAGCTCATCGCAATGAGTTTGTGTCCAACGAAGAAAAAGAACTGATTAACAAGCTTGTAAAAGGTCAGTATGACGTTGACTTTGGTACTGGAGCAGAAACCAGTCCAGAAAAAGCGGCTGCCGGTAATAATGAACCGGACTACGATCCTAATGCGTGCTAATTGATTAATGGGGAGTTTACATGCGTTTGTTATGGAGTTCTGATCAACATGTCTTTCACCAGACAACTCCAACACCACATATCCTGAATAACCTTACCCGATTCTTGCGTAAGGAGCACGACCTGGCCAATGTGGATATGGTGTCTTTTGGTGGTGACTTCTTTGAACGTATGGTCGAACTTCCCCACCCTGATACACACCTGGTGTTTGAATGGGCCAAAGCCTTTCTTCACGAGGCCTACAAGCTCAACCCAGCCATTCAAGTAACGTGGTTAGCCGGTACTTCGTCTCACGACTGGGAACAGCCTAAACACTTCCTGAACCTGGCTCCTGAAGGTATGCGAGTAGAGTACATTGATACCTTGTGTATCAAAACCTATGAACATCTCGACGGGCTTACTGTTATGTACGTCCCGGACAACATGGGGACTGCAACACCCGACGAAATCTGGGAACGGGCACTTGCCGTATTAAGTGAAACCGGTTTAGATAAAGTCGACATGATCCACTTCCATGGAGCTTTCGAGTTCCAGTTACCTACTAAGGTAAGACATAAGGCACACAACTTAGAACGTTGGTCGTCTATTGTCAGGTTGTGTATTTTGGCTGGTCATATCCATACCCCAGTCCAGTCCGGCTATTTATATACGTCCGGATCTTTTGATCGTACACGCCATGGGGAAGAACACCCTAAAGGCGGATACGTTGTTGACTTTGACTTAAAGAACAATAAATTCAGTGCCAATTTCTGGGAGAACAAGAATGCGCTCCCATATGTCACCCTCAAGGTCAATGGTGAAATAACCGCAGAAGAGTTAATCGTTAAGTTTCATGATTTTGTTAAAAGGAAGAAACTACCTAGACACTCTCAAATCAGGGTAATGGGCGGTTCTGCTTTAGTAGTAAACCCAGTACTTGGGATGCTTAGCAAAGAGTATCCCGATTACGGTATTAAAGCAGAGAACGAAAAGAATGCGGATGAATTAGTCGATGAGGTTCTGTTTAGCACTGACGTGTATAACGGTATCTCTTTAACCAAGTCTAGTTTGCCAGATAACATACTTGCGGTAGAAAGTGTGGCAACTGGGCTAAATAAATATGGAGTCTCCGAAGCAGAGGCTCTTAAGGTACTATCGGAGTTCCTATGACACGTTCAGTAGGTGCGCTCGGTATTTCTGTGGGTACGTCGTTGTGTCTTGAGGCAGGAACCCTACAGAGCTTCCGTAACGTTGATGAGGTTCTGTTTAATTTGAGAACCCTGGTGCGTAATGCCAGGGAGTCTTATACTCGGGAAGAAGCTGAATTTAATGATGTGGAGCAACTTACCAAAGACGTAGCTGGTGATATTACGTTTTTGGCTAAATATGTTGAAACCCACCGTAACGGTCGTCCAGTAAAGATGATTGTTTACTTCCCAACGTATAAAGGGATCGCTAGCAAGTACCCTAAGGCTGATATTAAAGATCCTCTAAAGGGTACTGAAAAACAGATTGAAGAAGAGAAGATTATCTTCAAAGTCTGCGAAGCGGTCCAAAAGAAATATGAAAAGCTTATTGTTAAGACCGATGTCGGTATGCCGTCTTTTGGCGGCAACGGGATTGTATTGACGCACCACCCTGTGGATTTGTGCGAAACGAGTGGGGTAACCAGGCTTAAGTTGTTAGAGTCTTATACAGGAGTGCTTAAAGCATATCCGGATTGGTATACGAAATTGACTAACGGCAAGAAGCTGATGGGTATCCCACTTAACCGTTTAACTATCCAGGTGTTTGGAGATAACTCAACTAACTTCAAAGCATCTTCATCTGGTATCCGGGAGGTAGTCAAACGATTAGCCGACGAACATAACTGGTCATCTGCCACATCAATGTCAAGGGTGCGTTCTACTATAGCTGGATTACCGCCAGGTATTGAACGCGGTGGTTTGATGCTAATGCTCTAAGGAATTTGTCATGTCGACATTTGATAAATACAAAATGCTTAATAACCCTGACGAAGACGCTACCTTTGGTGAAAAGGTAAACGTCCTGGTTGGAAACATTGAGTACTGTGCCGGTGTAGCCGGTAGCGGTGATGATACATGCCCTACAGGTGACTTCCAGGTTGCTGTGGACATTATCAAGCGTATCCCTGAATTGTTTGACAAGATTGCTCACGGTGGACCAGGGCACCGTCAATGGCTTAAAGAAGCTATTGAAGCCCATTTCTCTGGCGAACCAATGCCAGAATACGTGGATAAGTAAAAAAGTTTATTAGTACTGCGAACCATATTTATAACACTCAAACACATTTTTTGAAATAAGGAAACGTCATGAGCAATTACAACAACGGTGGCGGTGGTGATCGTCCAGTCTTTACCCCTCGTAAAAAGATGTACCTGAACGACTGGCGGATGCCGCACCCTGCGTCGGATGCTCCGATGGAAGGCGGGAAGTACCCTGCGCAGTTCATGTGGGAACTGACCAACGCCGGTAAAGTGGTGTTGAAGATTTCCGATGGCGTGTTCAAAGAAGGTGCGAAGTCTCCGCACAAAGAAGTCGAACTCGACATGTACCACCGCAACATCCTGTTCGAAGCGCTGCTCGAAGCCACGAACAACCCGGAATTCGGCACCAAGCAATTGGTCGTCAAGAAACACCAGTTCGTCCGTACCGGTGGCGCCAGCCGCATGTCCGATGCTCCGATCACGCAGATCACGCTGACGATCATCCGCGACGCCGACGGCATCATCACCCTGGGCTACAGCAAGGGCGACTACAAAGTCAAGACCCGTTTCAAAGGTCCAAACCAATCGGTAATCCTGGTGCGCAACACCGCTGGCGAAACCGTGGAAGACCTGGGCGTCATGTCGCGCATGTATGTGCGTAGCTGGATCAAGTTCCACCAGCCTGTTCTGGATCGCATGGAGCTGGAAGGCTACGAGCCACCAAAACCTCGTGAAGGCACCGGCGGCGGCGCAGCTGTACAGCGTCCAACCAACCCTAACCAGTCCAACTCGAACTTCGATAACGAATTCGACGACGTTGATTTCTAAATACGTGAATTAACCTAGGCGGGATATCCCGCCTAGGTTAACCTTTATGCTTTGCAAGAGAATTTCAGACCTAAATTATTAGGGTAGTAACAGACAAAAGGTAATCTCGCTATGTTCTCAATCGACACTCGTCGTAGCGGTAAAAAGGGCATTAAAGCTATTGTTGTAAATCTTAATGACCAAATGGTCCTGTTTAACGGTAAGTCCAAAGTACAACTGGAAAAGATTTCTGACGAGGTAGAGAACAACCTTTTCTTATGTCTTAACCAGTATGTGGAAGCGGTACTTACCACAGAAGAAAAGATCAAACTGTTTAAGCTTTACAGCAAAGCTCATCACATTGTCGAGTTCGGTAAGTTTTACGATTATAACAATGAGATCAGTCAGCTCAAACCAATCGTTGATAATATCTTGGATATGATCAACATCAGTAAGTACTGCGGGTATATCCAAAACTCCGAACACTTGGTAATCCCGCGTAACTTAAGCGAGGCATCCAGTAAAGGGGACTACCCACTTGAAACAACTATTACTGATCAGGACTATGTAAACCTGGTTAAGCTGGCGTTTGTGGCACGAGCAACTTATCCAATCATCTTTGGTCTGCTTAATCGCTTCGATCAAATCATGGGTGCTGGTTACAGCGAGATCGTGTGTGGTGAACTGCTGAGTAGCAACATACTGATTACCAGCATGCCAGGTTGGAAGAAACTGGAAACCTACTTTAAGCATTCTTTTGATAAACGAGGTTTTCCAACTCAAATTGATGGTGGCGGGGGCAGCGAGACATTTATTAAGAAAGTTTTGTATAGCGCGATCTTTGACAGGTTGTGCTGTGCAGTAATTCCTGAAACAGAAAAAGACAAGAATATTGCCAACGGTATTAACGGTGCAGTTCGTCAGCATGAGAACAGCGTTGTATTCAAGGCAAAAGAAAGCCGACCAGGCGGTGATGACGAAGATAAACGATCGTCATTGGATAAGTATGGTATTACGGCCGAGACTAAAGAAGCCGACCAAGAAGCTGATGCTGAGTTCTTTAGCTTTGGTTTGTTTGACGAGACCGATAAGCCTCGCTTTGTAGACCGGTTTAAATACCAGTGCTTAGCTTTGAATATCAAGAATGAAAAGCTTGTAGAAAAAGTGTATGACAACCTCCCGGTTAACTGGGACTTTGATTTGCACGAACACGTACACCAGTTGCTAATGCTCGTTTACTCGGGTGATGTCTCTTCCTTTATATGGGAAGCTTGCAGCTATACTCAGATTACGGCAGCCATTGCATTGGCCCAAGTGAAGCTGAGCGAAATGGGGTTCACTTATCTACCAAGTGTATTGGGCGCACAAGTAGACCCGACTGGTATCCGTTCCCTTGCAGACGGGTTGCGTTTAACTGATGAAGACAAGAACTATCTGTCCTCTATCTGTGACGTGCAATCTCGTAACAGTGAGAACCGTGGTTACAACGAAGCTATCCTTAACGCAGACGCGTTCATGACTTCCCTCGGTCAAGGTATCTGGCGTTCTAACTTGGAATACGGTGTACTGGAAAATGAAACAATTTACGACCGGGTCTCCGCTGGGGATTTGTTCTCGATTGATCTAGAAAACGCAATCAAGACCGAATTCATGACCCTCATTAGAAAAGTTAACGCTTAATAAGGAATGTAAGAAATGGCAGACATCGTACTACGCGACGTAACAATGGGCATCGGCAACCCAAACCACGTACATTTTCATCGTCACAATCAGCTCAACCTGGAATCGCAAAACGTAGACCTCATGATCCAAGAGGTTAACCGTGGCGGTCTGGTAGAAAGCATGATCAATGATATCGCCGGTCAATCTGGCGGTCTTACTGTTCAGCCACGCGGCGCTGTAGAGATTGAAGATACTTTCAACATGCGCCGTGGTCTCTGCCGACTTCGTTTTTCTGTAATGGTAAGTGCACTTAAAGAAGTAGAGCTGATCGTACTTGGCTACCTCGCAGGCGGTGAAGCCCGCGAAGATGGTATCGATCCGGCTACTCGCTTTGTTCCAGTACGCACCTGGAGTATTGACATCACCAGCATCAGTGATATGACTGGGATGCCTGATGTTCGTCAAACAGTAAACAACTCGGCACAGTTCCTGCTCGGTGATCCAAACACTGGTAAGAAACTGCGCTCAATGCGTCCTATCGACATCGGTAACGAGGTGCTGGGATACATCTCTACTGAACAAGAAGGTCGCCAAGCCGGTTATGTCGGTAACGCTACCGCTGACCTGTCCAACGCGTTGTTGATCTCCAAAACGCAAAACATGGACAGCACACATTACGCTAAACAGTTGTTGAAAATTGCTGGTAACGTGATGCATGATGACGTTACTGGCGGCATGGGTATTGAAGACAGTATATCCGGCAGCATCTACGCCAACTCCATGGCTGAGCAGCTGGTATCGGATAACGAGTTCTTCCGTGCTATGGCTGTTGCTACTGGCACCTGGCACTATAAAGGCTTTGAAGGGTTTACTCTGGGCGAGATTGCCAGCGTCTTCGAAAACTTTACAGATGTACTCGACGACCGTATGTTGAACGCTAACCTGTTCGACGAAGTAGACAACGTGGCGATGTCTTACGCTTACGGCGCTACTACTATCATCGAGTCCACAGCAAAAGAAATCGCATTTCTCTGTGCTGACTTGGCAATCCGTGCCGGTCTGACCCACGTCGTATTTGCTGCTACTAACAACGTGGCAGAGTTCGGCGGTTTCATGGATGAAGATGGCGTTAAGCTGGTAACCGGTGAGTTCATGTCGATCTCCGACCAGGACCCATATGCCATTAACCGGCTGGAACGTTTTACGCAATTGTTTAAAGATAAGTTCTACACCAAGTTCAACACTGGTTATGAACATCAGCGTACCATCGTAAACATTTCTGTTACCTGCTCTTTGTTTGGTGAGACCAGTGTGGAACTGTTCTTCAATGGCGACGAACAGACCATGCAAAATTACACCAATGCGACATACTACATCTGTCGGACTAGTCCGAACATCGCTGGTACTGAAACCGGTGTTAATGATGCGGTAAACTTCCTGAACAATCTTCGCGAATATATCAATTAATAAGGGCAGTTGAATGAACGATCTCAACAAGTTGTACAAAGCAATCCTCATGGCGATTGGCGGTATCGTCAAACCCAACAGTCAGATTGTACTGTCGGTAGGCAATAAGGAAATCGACATTCGTGTGGACGGCATGTTCCTGTTCCTGCCCGTAACCGAAGTTCTGGAATCCAATGACACTTCGGACAAGGTCTTCTTCCACCCAGGCTGTGAACATATCACCAGTAAAGAGACCGAGATCTTCAAGATCATCCGTCGCATGGTCGGTATCAAACTGCTGGAGCTGTTTAAGAAGTATCCTCCGATCCTTGCAAGCATCGCTGCCGGCAAAGAAAAGCGTAACTGGAACCAGAACATCCTCAACATCCTGGAACCCCTCAAAGCGGCCAAGAAGAAGACCATCGATGAGCTGGAAAGCATCATGGCCCGGTTCACCGTCGAGATCGATGACAACGGTATCGACACCCGTTTCATTCACCTGAAAGTTTCCAAAGGCGCCGGTCGTAGTCAGACTAGCGGCGGTAGCAAGGTTTACCACAAAACCAAGCCCGTCTTCCCAATGTACAGCGAGATCATCAAACGTCTCTCTCAAAGCGAAGGCCAGGCCGACAACCAGACTGTCGAACTGAACGGTGTGTCTGTTTCTCGTGGCGCCCTGAAGTTGCTGGCTCACCTGTTCCAAGTAATCATCCCGGCTGTAACCGATCCAGAAAGTGCAAGCTACGAGTCAACCAACTCGTCGGCATCCCGCATGATCTCTTACTTCGGTTGCTTCGAGCAGATTGCCGAGCAAATGAACCGAATCCAGAACATGTTCCGTGGTGACTTCGATAAGTTGGGTATCTATCCAATCGATCTGAGCTGGACCGAGCAGATGGAAGAACTCCCGACGTTGTATCGTCAGGTTCCTTCTCTGGACTACAACACCCACAACACCCAGGACGAAGCGGCCGAAAGTACCAATGCCATGAACGGCATGGCCAACATGTTCTCGGTTACGTCGAATCACCATCAACAACCAGCGGTACAGCAAAATCAACTGCAACAACACCAAGTTACCAATGCCCAGCAAATGGGTATGCCGATGACTGGCGTTGTTGACGGTTTTGTTGTAACACCACCACCGATGATCACCGGTGACCGTTACCTGCGTTACGAGATCGATCCATACGCCAATCAGATCCGTCACTACGCACTGAACACCCTGACTAACTCGCAGGTTGTTTATACCTGTACTCGTGCAGGCACCATGTTGCAGCGTAATGACGTATCGGCGGTTCCACAAAACTCCGGTATCCCAGGATTATCCGTACCTGGTGTTGGGGCAATGAACCCAATGATGGCAATGATGGGTCTGACCCCTCAACAGTTGATGATGATGCAAATGGCTGGCGGTATGATGCAACCACAAGCTCCGGCAGCATCCAGCGGTGGTAGTATCGTTACTGGTAACCAGTTCGATAACCCAGTTTATTAATGCGTGAATAATCCAGTACTCCAGCCGCAAGGCTGGAGTACTGGTTACTATTAATTGTTTTTTAACCTTCCCGTGTATTACTTCGTGATATAGCGCGGAGTACTGATTCTTCGCTAATGTTCAAAACTTCAATAATGCTACTGTTATCCTTGGTCGGATCAGTAACACCGTTAAGAAATGCAACCGTCCAGTACATATGACTAGGAATCTTTAAACTGCGGAGAAGTCTGTAAAAGTCGTAACGGTAAGCGTATCGCTCGTTAGCATTAACAACAGGAATTGATTGAGCTTCTTTTACCAGAATTTCTTTAAGAGACCGAACAAGAGTTTTGTATTCTGGAGTAAAAAAGACGGCATTAGCTGCACTATTACGAATAGAACCAATTGGCATGACTTAATCTCTATAATGGAGTGGTTATACTTTTTTGAACCTATATCATCAGTGTGTGCTAGTATAAAGTTTTATTAGGAGTGGGACCATGCTTGATTTTGACAATTTACCGGAACAATTCGAATATTTAAAACGTCCCAACCAAATGGACCCAGAGCTGCAAGGCGTCGGTATTAACCTTGTATGCTTCCCATGGATTTCATCACCAACCCGTATGTACATGGTTGGTAACATGATCCCTAAATCCGTAGACACCAATGGTCGTTCTAAACGCAAGATCATCACTGGTGCAGAATACCAATATGCAAAAGGTGCGCGTCGCATTGAAGCACCTAGTAACATGGTGGTTGAAGAAGTCTTCTTTGTAAACTCCCCAAGCCCTTCTGGGGACATCATTGACAAATGGGGTGCCATGTGGCTGGTATTTAAGAACGACGAGCTCAATGCTTATGACGTTTTGGAACTACCTAAATACAATACACAGAATACTTATATCGGTTTTGAATATGTGTACGACCAGAAAGTAATGGGTCGTATTGAGAAAGGTGCCCGATTCCCTAAAGGCACTATCTTTGGTCAAAGTCCTCGTATCAGTGATACCAAAGAATGGCTATTTGGTACTGACCTGGTAACCTGCGCCGGTTCATTCCACTACACCGAAGAGGACGGTATCGCCATTACCGACGTAGCGGCATCTCAAAAGCTGATGTGCATGTTTAAACACTTGCGCAGCCACAGCTGGAACGAAGATGAAGTAGTTCCTTTGATGCTGTATGGTACTGACGATGATCCAAAGGCGTTGCCAGAATCTGGCGAACGTATTCGTGCAGACGGCATTGTAATGGGTTTCCGTAAGCGTAACAGCAAAACGGCTCTCACCACACTGACCAAGAAAGCACTGCGTACTCCTGACATCAACCATGACATTCTGTTCCGCACCCCAGTGGATGCAGAGGTAATGTCGGTGGAAGTAATCAGCGAGCGTATGAAGGACCGCTCTAATAACCGCTCTACGGACCACATTGAGCAAACCCATACCAAACAACTGGATCGTTACGAACGTCGTCAGAACGACATGTGGAACAGCGTAATCCGCTGGTATAACCAAAAGCTGGCTGCTAACAATGACCTGGACATTCCAGTGTCTAACCAGCTGGATACTTTCCTGCGTATGGCGTCCGCCAGTTATACCCGTAGCCCACTGGGTAAAATCAACACACTGTTCCGTGGCATCAAGCGTTCCAAGTTGAAAGACTGGACCGTAAACATAATCCTGCGTGAAAACGTGGTCGCTCGTGCTAAGTTCAAGATGACTGGTATGAACGGCGACAAAGGTGTAATCGTAAGAATCATCCCGCAATGGATGGCACCTCGTGCACCAGACGGCACCTATGCAGATATCGTTATTAACAACATCCCGGCATTCCGTCGGCAGATCTTCTCGATGTTGTTGGAACAAAGTATTAACTTTATTAACGTTCGCGTTCATAAAGAAGTAGTTGCCCTGCGTAAGCAAGGTAAGTACGCCGAAGCTTTCGCCACACTGATGAAGTTCTTCGAGACCGGTTTCCCAGAGTTTGCTGAGCTGGTTAAACGGACAGTGGTAGGTGATGCTGTAATTGCAGAGTACATTGATTACACCGCTAAGACACAAATCAGTGTCCAAGTTGTTAGTAACACCAAGCTGTATGGTGTTGCCATCATTCGTGCACTGCGCCAGGTCTACTCCTATAAACCAGAAAAGATTACCTTCTACGATAGTCTTGGGGAAAACGTAGAAAGCGACAACCCTGTACTCATGACTAACCAGCACTTCATGTTGTTGGATAAGTTCGGTACAGATATGAGTGCGCAAGCAATGCCACTCTCCAACATGTTTGGTATGCCCGCTAAACCAAACGACATGTACAAATATGCAGACTTCCTGCAAAACAAGCCTAACCGTAACAAAGGTGAAACTGAGGCTCGTCTGACTGCTAGCCAGGCCGGTGCTCAGGAAATCAATAAGAACTTGGCATTGGCTAACTCCCCGGAGTTGCGTACCAGGGTAACTCGTCGCATCATTCGTGCAAACGATTCGTTTAACATTGACCTGTTGGTTAAGCCTGACGAGTACATCTATAACCGAGCCGTGCAAATGTCCATGGACATGTTGTCTGACTCTGGTTGGACAATTCGTGCAGAGCTTCCTGAAGATCGATCAGCCGATAACTTTGTGCCTGAACATGTGATGGCAGAAATGCTTCAAGACGAAACCCTTAACGCTATCCTGAAAGAAGATAGTCAATCCCCACAATAAGGGCCGTGACATGACAATGGAAGTAAATCTTCGGTACTTCGCCAATTTAACGGAAAAGGATATTCTCCGTTGGCGAAACATCCGAAAGGCGGTTGACGTTGTTGATGACGCTGGCCGCAAAGCCAAGTCTGATTCATATGCGTTGATGCTAACCTGGCAAGGCCTGTTGATTCACCGTAAGTATAACGACGTCCCGTACAGCATTGACGAATTGGTCCCGTCTCCTCGTGAAGAGAAACACCGGAACATTGTTTACAATGACAGAACTCTCAAGATTCCGTTGGATTACATCCTCGGTATTAAGGGAGACTTACCTAACCCAGTTGAGAACGATCACAACAAGCGACTGATCCACGCTTGGCAAGCCAAGCTTAACAACATGATCACGGTAATGACCGAACGTTCCATTATCTCTGCTCGCGCTGAATGCGTGGATGAGTTAATGCTGAACCCAGGCATTATCGAAATACAAAGAAAGGTACGCAATCGTGAGATCTCCATCGATGATGGCGAAAACATGTTTAGCGACCATATTCGTAATGACGAAAGTCTGATCAATAATACCGTTGCACTGATGACGCGCACAGGCGGCGTGAGTGTTAACCAGGCATATCAGTTGGCAGTTTTACGTGCTAACGTATTTGACCTGAGTAACGCGATCCTACCAAACGCAATCATGAGTAACTACGCCGAAGGCATCGTGGACCAAGTAGACGTGTTGGGTGATGGTAAATCATCCGGTATGAGCTTGATCTCTAACGGCCGTGGGCTGAAAGACTCCGAATGGTTTCACCGTAAAACTCACTTAGCAACTGCTGTGGTCAAAGGCATTCTTCATGATGTCGACTGTGGTAGCAACCAGCTGGTTGAGATGTACATTCCTAGCGCTGAGCTGGCACTAGCCTGCGTAGGCAAATACCGTCTGATGGATGACGGTAGCGAAAGAATGATTGACCATACAAACGTACTTGAGATTAAAACTGGGGAGACCATTCGTTTCCGCAGTATTGCTTTCTGTACGGCTGGTGTGGATGGCATGCCGTGTGGTAAGTGTGTGGGAGCCATGAAAGGTTCTATCCCGTACAACGTCATCATGGCTCGAGACGCAAACCTCGGGATGTTTGCTGCGACAACCATTTGTAACCCGCTTGGTCAGAAGATGCTTTCTACTAAGCACTTTATCCGAAATGCTGTAAGTCGCCGGTTCGTGGTAGCTAACAAGGACCGTGAGATCCTGACCTCTGATGGAGACAAAATCTTCCTCAAGCCAGAGATGTGCGTAAAAGATACTAAGTTAATTCTCAAGTCAAGTATGGTCCGCGACCTAGCTGACTTGCGTTCGCTAGACGTACTCGACGAAGTAGGGATTGATAAACTTCCTTACTTTGCTGACGTTACGTTCCAGTATGAGATCGAAGACGTAATGGTGGGTGGTAAAACTATCCAACAACATTCGGCTCAAACTTCTGTATCCTCACGTACCTCACGGTTCTCGTTGGAGTTCCTGCGGTTCCTTATGGACAAAGGCTGGGAAGTTCTCGATAAGAAACACATTGCAGTCAATCTGGATGGCTGGTCGGCTAAAGCTCCAATCTTTGTACTCCCACTTACACGGGAAGGCTTGGATGCTCACCGCAGTCGTGTAGAAAACTTCTTGACGTTCAACAAGCGTAACAGCGCCTGGAAATCGCAACCAGTAACTCCCAAGATCTTTGGTGAAGTGCTGGCCGAGTTCTGGACACTCATCGCCCAGGAAACTAAGGGCATTAACATCATACACCCGGAAATCATGCTGGCTGCATTGCTGTGTAAAGATCCAGCCAATCTGTCGTATAAGCTAACTTGGGGTACTGGTCCAAAGTACTTTGAGAACTTTATGACGTGTGTGAAGAACCGAGGTGCTGGTACCATGCTCATTGCTGAGGGTCAACAGACTGTTCTCAGCAACGTTAAAACCTTCCTGGTAAAAGATCGTCAGTCCAGTCCATTGGAAACCTTCTTCCAGCACGGGGTAACGTAATAGGTGCCTCCCCGCAAGGGGGGTACCCACCCCCCTATGTAAAGAGGATATTGAATGCGTTCTGTCGCAACTATAAGTGTTGCAAACAACTACATCATCGTAAAGGATTTCTACGGTGAGTTTGAAGCACAAGTATTAAGACCCTATTGTCGAACTGAATTAACCAAGTTCGGTCAAGAGGCAATCCCTAACAGTCGTAAAAAGCGCTGGGTACCGACGCACGTCTTTGCCCGCACTAATAACGATCGCACTGAATACCGCATGCCGCTTTCGATCCTCAAGGATCTGATCAACCTGGCCAAGTATCGTGGTTATAACGAAGCCAGGATCGTTTTAAAGAAAGAACCAGAGATTGTTGGGGTAGACGTAGAGTTTGCCATCAAAGAGCAGTTTAAGACTCCTCGAGAGCACCAACATGAATGGATTGACTATCAGTTAAAGCCAGGTGCGTTGAAAGTTAACGCGGCTCCTACTGGTGGTGGTAAATCTCAGCCGTTGTATGCCAAAGTAAAAATCCCTGGTGGCTGGACTACCATGGGCGAATTGGTTAAAGGCGATAAAGTAATCGCCTGGGATGGATCGGTCACTTACGTTACCGGTGTGTACCCACAAGACACGGAACAGTTGTATCGTGTAAAGTTTGAAGATGGCCGGTCTGTTGATGTGGGACTCGACCATATGTGGGATGTGTTTGATCATCATGGCAAAGAAGCCCCTGGGGCTGAGCCTGGTGATTTCCGTAAGGTCTTTAGTACCAGGATGTTGCTGGAGCTACAAGACACTAAAGGGCGCCTGTCTGGTGTAACAATACCACTGTGCAAATCAGAACGTGTGCCGAATATTGAAGAAGGTTTCGATCATCGGTACGGAAGTAACAAGCAGCGTTTAAACAAATTGCGTTCATTGATGACTAATGGCTTCATGGTTATTGACGATCGCTACCTAGGGTTCCGTAGTGACGATAAGGAAGAATTAGAAGAAGTACAATACCTTGTTCGCAGTTTAGGCGGTAAAGCGCTGTATCACGGTCATGAAGACGGTGACACGGGTCATTGGATGACCGTCTGGTACTCACGACCAGAAGATCTGTTTAGTGATCCAATTTACAAGAAGCGTGCTGGTGAGTTAGTCAGACTAGAAGTTCCCGAGTTGGCAATCATGTCAATCGAGGATCTTAAAATATCTGAGCCAGTTCGTTGCATTTCTATTGCTCACCCAAGTCGGCTTTACATTACCGACGATTTCATTGTGACACACAACACGTATATGTCGTTGTTTGCCATGATGAAACTTGGCAAGCGAACATTGATTACTATTCAGCCACGTTACATCCCTATCTGGCAGAAAGACCTAGCAGAAATGTTTGAGGTTGCTGCAAAAGACGTATTGATTTGGGAGTTTACTGATTTACCAAGATTGGGAGACATTATTAATGATGGGCGGATCGAGCCTAAGTTAATTATCCTTCCTATTACTCGTATAAGCACGTACATGCGGGCGCAGCGAAAGGATGGTAACTTACCATGCCTTGACACTGTCATCGCTAAGATAGCCCCTGGGCTGCGTGTGATCGACGAGAGTCATGAGTCGTTCCATGAAGTATGCTTGTCTATGCTTTATGGTAACGTAGCTAAAACGTTCATGCTGTCGGCTACCTTAAAAGGTGACGATCCATTCATGAACAAGATGTACCTCAGGATGGCACCAATCGCAATCCGGCTTAAAGAACCAGAACCTGAGAACTACATTGACTTTGTCGCTTATCTTTATCAGATGGATGTTCGTAAGTACAAGATTCAATCTCAACAGTTCGGTAGTTACAATGATATCGCACTGGAGAAGTCTATACTTAAGAGCGAGGCGTTGACTAACTTCTACTTTGAGTTAGCCGACGAAATGTATCGTATGTTTTATTTGGATCAAAAGGAGCCTGGTACTAAATGTATCTTCTTCTTTACTCTGATTGAAATGGCGCTGCTTATGAAAGAGAAGTTCCGGGAGCGTTACCCGGGTGAAGACTTCGACACGTTCCTGGGAACATTGGATAAAAAGACTCCTAAGAAGTACATGGAGCACGAAAATCTGATAACCACCCCAGGTAGCTGCGGTACCGGTAAAGACATCCCAGGATTGATCACAGCCATTTCCTTCCACACTGTTTTCTCCACACAACGGAACAAACAGATGGCTGGTCGTGTTCGTAACCTGTTAGGTAAATTTGGCGGTCGTTGTGATGCGCGCTTTATCTTCCCAGTCTGTGTGGACATTCCCAAACATGGCGAGTGTATGGACAAACGACGGGTAGCGTTTGCAGCTAAACAGAAATCGTTTAGAGTACTTCAATCTGACCTCGCGATGCAGTAGTGTCGCGAGTGTTACCTTACGAGGTTTGGTATGGCGGATAACCGAGCCGTTCCTGGTACAGCAACACTGATACTTCGATCAGAGGGTATTGGTAGTTGTAGCAACATAGTTGTTAAAGCAATTCAAAGCTCCTTAGATCTCTTTCTGACAGACTTTATTAACACCGAGGAGGGGTTAAGTGATAGTTGGTATCATAGCGCTCTAACCGAGCTTCTGTACGACCAAGACGGTGAAGTGGAAACAGCTAATTTCCTTAGTGAGGAAGAAGCCCGCTCCTTTTCTAAAGACCCTATTGGCCATCGGCTTGATTACCACACCTCAGTGCGTAAACGTTTCGAAGATCTGATTACCGATAACCAGCCAGATATTGACGCGGCTTATCTGCTTTTAAATATAACCAGCGTGTTGTCCAAAATAAACAAAGACAACATTGTAGTACTCATTGGAGGTACCCTGATATGAGCCATACTCCCTTTGCTCCTTCTGTTGCCCAAGAAGTAGTTACTCTTACTGTTCCTACCCCCGGGATCGAAGAGTGTCGTTACTATCACCTGGTTCAGAAGCTGTTGGAACTGCGCATTCGTTCCATTATGACCGGTGTTACTTTCGAGGACCCATCGAAGTCGTTCATTCAACTGTACATCACTCCGCCGCCGCATTACACGACAGCGAAGAAGATTAGCGAGTTTATTGAAAGCGAGGCCAAAGAACTGTCGGCAGCTTTCAAAATGTTTGAACAAAACAAGTACGTGCAAGACGCTTTTAATACCCTGGTTCCTTATAAGGGTATGATGTTCCAGATTACCAATACCACCCTGACTGGAATCCAGCTGATTATCGATTTGCGTAAGGATTAATCCTAATGCATAACTTCGTTGTTAAGATCGACCCCAGCACTCAAGAAGAGTTGTATAGCGACGTAAGTAATGACTTTGTTGGATTTCTGGTAATCGAAGCCATTATGAACATCTTGGTGGCGGCTGCTCCTGATGCTGTATCGGTACTCGAAAGCGCTGAGTTTGTTAACGAGTATCCTGAGAACCAATTGGACACTTCAGCAGAATACATGCTTGAGGTGACCAAGAGTCTTGATCAGGCAAATGGTATCACGATTGATGAAGCCAACTATGGCTACAATTCTGATAACCACGAAATGGCGGTCTCTCGTCTGAACCTCGCTATTCATTCGATTGAAGCGGCAAATGACATATCAACAATTCTGGGCCTTGGCAGTGTCTTTACTGACCCTGCTATTGTTTCAGGTTTCCATTTCAACGCTATCCATGGCAAGGGTTGCATTGTCTACTGTCTGTATGGACATGCTGAAAGCGCATTGGAACAGAACAACGTTTTGGCCTCTATGTTGGAGCCTACCCCAATAAGCCTTAATAGTTTTGACCCTAACACCTTTTCCATGAAAACCAGTTAGCCTGTTTTGGCATAACCCTCCTAGCCCTTTACGGGGCTAGGAGGGTTAGTCATGTTTATTTTTTTGCTTTTATTTGATTGCAATAGCAAGATCCATTACAACGGTACTTGCACCAGCAATGTGAGCTGCTTTCATTCGAGTAAGCATGGCTGTTGTAGGAATACGAACAACCTCGGCACTCAGACGGTTAGCAAGTTTGCCCAAGCCTTCACCACAACACTTAACACAGAAGTTACCTTCACTCTCAGCACAGAACGCTGGGGAGCGGATCAACAGAGTCTTGCCAATAAGTTCTGGCAGATTATCCTTAGTGATGAGAACCCCTTCGGTACCTTTGCAATAGAAACTACCAATCCAACGACGACCAAAGGTTTCGTGGATATAGCGAGCCTCGCCAAGTTTAGTACCACAGTCAGGGCTACCTACTTTACGACGACCAACAAGTTTAAGGATGCCTTTTACTTGAGCACCACCTTCACCAGTAGACATCGAGCGAGAGTAACTACCAGCCACTGCCGTGTTAATGTAGGCAACGATCTCGTTAGGGTCCATGCCTTCGTCCAGGGACATCGACAGACCAACCCACCCATCGCCCTTCGGCTCAATACCAAACGCAATGAACATACGTTTGCGGGCGTTAGAGATGAACTTATCATTGATGAAGAAGTTGGCACTTGGGCCATTAAGCATTTCTTCACGGTCAAGATCTACCAGCTCTTTAATAACCTTAGTAAACGCAACTGGATCATTGAGCTTACCGTCTTTCTTAAGTTGTGCAAAGAGTTCTGCTTTACGCTTAAGAACTTTAGGACTAGCGGTCAACGCGTCAATACCACCAGGCTTAACAAAGTAAGTACCAAGACCTTCCAGGTAATTACAGTGACGAGTAAACTTGAGGCAGTCATCTACAGAAGCTTTGTCTTCCGGAACGGTTTCCCCTTCTTTAGGGTTATCCACCATGAGCCGCTCAATGGTCTTCTTGATAAAGCTGGACGTAAACTCTTCGTTTACATAGTCAACCTTTTTACCGAACACTTCCCAGAAAAGAATAATGTTGAAGATCAACAGACCAAAGGTAGTGACGTAGTTCTTGCCCTGCAATACTGGGTGGAAATCAGCAGGTACTTTAATGAAGTCATCGTTGTGATAAAAGGGAAGGTTTACATCGCCTTCAATAGTTACCTGTTTGCCATCAACAAACGCGTGGAACTTACCGCCTTCAATAAAGACGGCATGCTCAATCTTCTTAAAGGCACCTGAACTGTCTTCATCTTCTAATTGGATAGAAATAAAGGATTGGAGTGCCGCCTTGGCAGCGTACCCCTTTACCTCTAGCCAATGTTTAAGATACTCTAACTTAGTCATCGGTTAGTACCAACCCATTGATGAGGGATTCTAATTTGGTAAGGGTAAGGAAATCCGATACCAGTTCGTGTGCAGTTCTGAGAAGAGCCTCTTTAATGTTGGGAGTGTTAACCTCACTAATGAGATAGATCCCAATAAGCTCTTTAATGTACTTAGTGATGTTTTCACCTTCAAGGTTATCTTGAATGGCTTTAAGCTCACCCTGAAAGAAACCCAGGAAGCTTTCCACGCTACCGCCTAACTGACCGTTAGAAAGAACGTGGGTGTGGGCCAGTGTACCTTTAATAGTTTCAACGTTAGCCCGTACACGTTTAATAATGCCAGCAGGAAGTCCGCTATCGCCAGCGTCGCCGCCTTCAAGGCTATCTTTGATGGCCATAAGGGTTACTTCAGTAACGTCTTCAATGAGGCTCTCATAAGCGCTCATGTCGGTATCCTCACCGAGGTAACGTTGCAACACCAGAATAAACCGACTTACTGGATCAACGTCCTTACTTTCCAACGTTGCCGCAATACCTATGAGGTCTTGATAACCCTGCATGTCGTAAAAGAAGTGACCTATCTTACAGAGATGCGGCAGACTTTGTGTCGTAACTTGATCCTCGTCAATAGTAAACCCCATTTTCTTCAAGAGGTACAACACGTTTTCGATAACCATATCGTAGACGTGAAGTTTCTTGGAGGAGATGTCGATCATTTCATCTACGAGTAAGTTGTTAATTTGAATTGGTAAGAATGACGTTGGTCGACCCATGAGGTCATCCATATCAAGATTATCTAAACTGTTAGGGTCGTCCAGATTAACTTCGCTGCGGTCTGCCAACAGGATAAAATTTAACGCATTTACCAAGATATTGGACTGAGGTTCCGGTATCGATCGTTTGAAAAGATCCCATGCCCCTCCGATAACCGATGAGGCAATATCTTCGTCTTGTTCAAGCAGTACAGCCTCTTGTGCTGTGATGAGCATAACACTCTCCATCTGGATTAATTAGGACTATAGCATTCATGGGCACTAAAAACCAAGCAATGGCCGCAAAACGTATCCAACGTAAAGCGGGCAAGAAATCTGCCGGTAAGAAAAAGACACCGCAGCAACTGGCTGCCAAGTTCGATAAGAAGCTCGAAACCGAGCTGTTTAACAACGGCGCTCTTGCAACTTTGCATAAGTATCACAAGCAAGTTAAAAACACCGGTTCTACCGCCGAAGCACCGACCAACAAACAAGTCATCGAAACCCTGGTTAAGGGTCTCGACCTGGTAATCCCTGTTCACGCGGTCATCGAAGTTGCCGACCGTTTGAATAAAGAAGGTACTATTGTCTTTACCGAAAGCGATACTCTCGCGATTACTGCCTTTGACAAGGCCGTGGTAAAGATTGCCGAAGACGTTAATGCAATCCAAATCCTGATAGAAGAAGGTCTGGGCTTCGAGCAATTTGCTGACGTGTACATCAGTTTCATGGAAACCATGATTGAAGTTACCCGCGATTCGGCCTCTACCGTTTTCAATGGCACCATCAAGCCGCACCAGGACCTCATCGAAAACTACTACAAAGAACATGGTGAACCTGGTCTGAATCAAATGCAACTCAGCATGGTGTTCCACGATCAGCGTATGCAGACCGTAGCGCCTCTGTACGCCACGTTGTCTCCTGATCTTACCGAAGGTCTGGATCTGGAATCGGAACCCGACCTGGTCGAGCCAGCCACTGTGGATGGTGAATTGATTACCGCCGGTGAAGACGACCTCGACGAACTGCTGAACGCCGATAAAGCCAAAGACGTTAACTAAGGAACTTGCCAGTCATGACTGACGAAACCAATCAGGGCGTACCGGTCGAAAAGACCTTCGCCAAACATAACGAGTTGCACACTCCTGGTAACACGCCCATGGTTAACCATGTGCCGCCGGAAACTGTTGTGATTCGTCCACTCACCGATAAAGAGAAAGAAGATGGTTTCATGACTATCTTCTTGGGTAACAGCAAAGAGTCTCGTAAGCATTCGAACGCTTTGATGGAACCCTACATCGAGATGATCACTCTCCGTCAAATGGTTGAACGCAATAATGATTACCTCCCAGCCTTGCGCAAGAAAGAAGAAGAATGGCAAAGCTTTGCTGCTGAGCACTATCCTTCAATTGCCCCTGATGCCCTTGAAGAACGTGCCGGCAAAATGGTCGCCTTCTATTCGGAGTTCCTTGATGATCTTCGTATGCGATCCGGTGCCATTCGAGAAGATCACATTTCCAACCTCTGCGATCGCGGTGGCGTAATCACACCTGACGTATCTGGTCGTAAGCCAGGGCGTGACGTAAAGAACATGAAGGACTCGGATATCATGCGCCGTCGCGTGATCAACTCCGAAGACGGGCGCTTGGTGTTCGACATCGAGCTGCGTAACTCCTTCGTTAAGCTGTCTATCCTGCGTCCTAGCAAAATGGACATGGGTAACCTGATCAACGATATCCGTAACGCTATTAAAGGTTACGTGCGTCGTGTCAACAACAACTCGGCCACTTTGGCTCGTATTGCTGCTGGTCGTGTTATCTGGGACTTTATCGCCAAACGTATCACCTACTCCAGCGTAAGCAACATTGGTGATTTCCGCCAGCTGAGTTCGGTCATCCGTTGGACTGATATCGACGTCCTGACCATTGGTCTGCTGCGTGCTTACACCAACAAAGGTGTTCACATGCATCTGGTGTGTGCTTCGCCTAAGTGCGACTGGGAAGGTTTTGAGCTAGTAGACGCTGAACGTCTGGCTCATCACCGTGACATGCATGACACCCCGGAAGAATCGGCGGCATACGGCAACCTGTTTAACCACAAGGTTACCTACACTATCGAAGAAACCATGGCGTTGATTAAAGGTGCTAAGTTTGGCCTGGAATCTACCCGTGTGTCTAACGACGACGATTCGATTTACTTCGAGCTGGGTTCCCCGTCGTTGGCCAACGCATTCCAGACGTTTGATTATTTCAGCGCTCGTGTATCTGGCGAGTTGCAAGATCTGCGTACCAAAGTTCTCGATCCAGAAGAATTCGACACCCAACGCAATATGATCTATACCTCCCTGGGTGCCACCGAATACATTCACTGGATTGACAAGTTTGTTGCCGTTGGCAATACCGCCACTGACGAACCGGACACCGTTCTGTCGCGTGATAATGCCAAAGACCAAGACGACTTCAACCTGGGCCTGGTGGAAGCTATCAAAGATTCCTCTCAGTTCAACAGTCGTCTTACGTCGGCCATCTTCAACAAGACTCCGTACTTGTCGAAGTCGTTCTGCGGTATCAACAACTTTGTCTGCCCTAAATGTAAGAAGGCTCGTGAAGATCTGGAAGATCCAGAAAACATCAAGGATCGTAAGTTTGGGTACACCCCTATCGACCCAATCATGAGTTTTTTTACCCACGTCCAGTTGCTGCTGATGGCGGAAGCGACCGACGGACTCGACGCAAGGGTAAAAGCCCTCTCGGAATAAACCGCCTAAACAGTAAAGGACGTGTGGCCTTTGGAAGAGTGCATGAAGGTATTACCAAAGCATTGCTTGGTCATTCTTTAGAGTCAGTTCTTCCAGAGACTCTAATTCTCAGGGAAAAGGAATTAGTTGATATTAACTTTGAACTTTACACCCCTGATAAAAAGACACCATACTCCTCAGCGGCCTGGTACCCGGAAGAGCATGATTTCTTCCATCCATGGTCCATGAATCAAGTTAGTGAACACTACGGTTATCATAAGCTGGGGACAATAATCCCCCCTGAAAGTTACCTGACGTTACCTAACTGCATTATCGAAGAGTTTTTGGCTGGTGTTTCTTCTGGGCTTAGCAAGCGTGAAAAGACGGATGCGGACCTCAGAGCCAAAGCCGAAAGAAGCAGCAAGAATAAGCTCTCGCCTGAACAAGAGGCAGAACTTAGGAAAGCTGGTATTGATCCAAACAAAGTAAAAATGTAAATAAGGTCCTCCCTGTCTCCTTTATGGAGGCAGGGGGTATTTTATGCTAATCAGCAAGCGATTAAACATATTTCGAAAAGCGGAGATTTTCCCATGAGCAATAACAGCAATCGCAACAACAATGGTCGTCAACAAGGCCAACAACCACAACAGGGTCAACAAACCCCAAAGGTTACCCCTGAAGAACAAGTCAATCAGGCTGATACCACTACAGAGCCAGCTAAAGGGCTGATCCTCGAAAGCGCTGACCTTGACGCGCCTAACAGCCTCGGTACGCTGACAGCCGCCCCAAATCCAGCCAACGTTGTCGACGATGGCGAAGCCAAGCCTGTTGTAGAAGGCGATGCTCCTACCCACCCTGCCGTTGATGGCAACCAGGGCGAATACGTTCCCCCTGTGCAAGAGAGCACTGTTCAAGAGCCGGAAGTTACTCAGCCTATCAATCAGGGCCTTCCAGCACCAACCCCTACTGAAGTACCTCCTTCTCTTCAAGTCGCTCGCGAAGAAGATTCGGGTGAAGCCAGCCTGGTTGAAGACCCAGCCAAAGTTCTGGCCGGTGAAATGATTACTGAAGACGGCACCGCCGTTACCACGATCATGCTGCGTCGCCTGGAAAAGCACATGAAGTTTGTGCGCGGCACGCTGGCGTTCCGTGACAAGCAAGAACTGTTTGAAGAACAGGTTACCTGGATTGATACCGTCGGGGCTTCTCTGACTCTGGACTACCCACAGTACGTGCTGGTAACCAAAGCTATCCTGGCTGAGATCCTGCAAGACGTGAACTTGTTCCGTGATGGCGGCGCGTATCGCTTCCTGCAAAGCATTAAAGGCAAATACCCAGCTAACGCCATTGAAGGTTACGAAGCTTATTTCACCTTCCTGACCCGCGTTGCTACAAACTGGGCTACTCGTCATCGTCTGCGCACTAGCGTTGACATCGCTTTCCCTGTTAGTCGTCTCCCGACTGCCAAAGGCAAAGAAAACCTCACCAAGTTCTTCAACACCCTGGTTAAGTAATTAACTGGCTAACCGAGTAATTGCAATGATCCCAGTTGCCGAATATGAAGCGGATGGCGCTACGTTTGTAGTGCCAGATCTTCCGATTGTAAATGTAATGATCGACTCCCTGGATGACTCAGTCGATCAGATGGATGCGATTGCAGGTGGCGAGTCCATCAAGATCACTCCTAACCAACGTGTTGCCGAAGGTGTGCTGTTTGCCAACAACATGATCCCTTTCTCAGCCCTCCAGGGTAACGAAGGTGTGTTCAGTGCTATTGGCGATGGCTTCAAGGCTGCGTGGGATTGGATTGTCGGTACCATCAAAAGCATCTGGAACTTCTTCTTCAGCCGTGACAACGCCGAAGTGGCAGAAACCACCAAGAAAGAAATCGATGAAGGTAACGACAAGGCCAAGAAAGCCGCTGACGGTACCCAAACCGATGCGGAGGCTAGTAGCCAAGCCGGGAAGATGGCTAAGCTCGCAGAAGAAGGTGGTGACAAGGCTACTGCTGATGCGTTGAAGTCAGCGAAGACTCCTCAAGAGAAGCGTGCTGCTATTAAAGCCGCTCTTAAGAAGCTTCCTACGCTGAACAAAACAGCGCAGAATAAAATTGTTAAGGCAGTCAATCTGGTAGAAGGGTCTCACAAGGCTTTCATCAGCATTGTTAACAAAGATTCGCCTAAGGCTCAAGCAGCCAACGACAAGATGACCGGTAGCGATCACCCTGCTGCGGATATCCTGATCGAAATGGAAGCGTTGATTAACAAGGTCATTGTTAAGAACGCTGCTTTTGAGCCAATCGTTAAGAAAGTGGCAACTGCCAAAGAAGTAAGTGCAGTAATCGCTTTCGGTACAGCCATCAACGCCAACGTCGCAGCAATGAAGACTTTGGGTGATGACTTCAATGGCAAGAAAGGTGCTCTCCAAGCTGTCCTCACTAAAACTGAAGACCGTATGAAGAAAGCCAAAGATGCCAAAGATAAGGCTGCCCTGAAAAGCGAAATTGATGCTCTGCGTGTATTGGTCAACCAAGCGGTTAAGGTTGCCAAGCTGATCGAGATTACCAACGTTCGCCTGCGCGGTGCTCACAAAGCACTGTTGGAAATGTTTGGTCTGTAAGCTTTACCACGGCGCAAACATATAACCCCCTACCCCATCACTGGGGTAGGGGGTTATAGCTGCTTAGGCAGCCTCTTTAACTTCTTCTACAGCGTCTTTTTCTTTATCGTTAGCCGATTGTTGCAGTTCGTACAGATCTTCTTCGAGGCCCAGTTCAGCAAGAGCTTTCTCAAAGATGTTAACCATCTGACCAACCGATGGGAAACGATACAGATGTTGCGACAGACCAATAGCGTTAGCCGAAGGACTGCTCGCATAGTTAACTGCAATCTCACGAAGCTGATCGGCGTCTGCACCTTGAATACGATATACTTCCATCATCGTAGTCGCGTTACTAACGTTACCAGTAACAGTTGCAGTTGGGTACGCACCAGTAACGTCAAGGTCAGAAGTAGCGCCTCGACCATTACTACGAACGTCATCAAGACCTTCAAACAGGAATGCACCAAGATCGGCAGTCTTCTCGGTATCGAGCAGTGCAATCCAGTTACTGAGTGTTGGTAGACGATCGCTGAAGTAAGTATCACGTTTGTTAGGAGTGCTACCCCAAACGTAACCGTGTTCCTTAGCAACAAAGCTAAGCGTGTCAGAGATGAGCTTAGGTTGGGATACAAAGTTGAAGTATTCCGAGTAACGTAACAACATTGGAATAGACAGCGACAAGTCGTTTGTCTTTTCGTTAATCTCTTCAATAGGCCAGTTGTCACCGACGTTATAAGAAGAATAAAGATACTTATACTCGCGCTGCATGTTGCGATGCCACTGACCGGAACCTTCGCCCCACTTACGGCCTTCTTCGGTGTAGATCTTGCCAGGCACACCTTCACGAACAGAGATGTCTGCCAGTTTGTAGCTTTCCAACTTACCGTCAGAGAAACGCTTGATTGCGTAACCGGACATTGCATCCAACCACTTCCAAGTAGCTTGGCACTGAATGGATGGAAAACGTTCTTGAGGTTCTAGCGGAGTACGATCACCGTTCTCTTTAACCTTGTGAGTACGACCAGGGTTATAGAGGTATGAACGAAACTCTGGTGGCACACGAGGATCACAATACACGTCAGCTAGGTTATAACCTTCGGCGACTAACGCTTCTTCACAAGCTTCCATATCAAACGCAGCGTTCCAGCTGGCAACCCAATCTGGTTCCCACTCATGAAACTTAGCAATACACGCTGCGGCAACCTGGCCAGGAGTGTCAAACAATTCATAAACAATTTTGCATTTACGACGAGCTACGTGTTCAGCAAGATATTTATCTTCTGATTCTTTAAGCTTGGTTAAGATAGTTTCATCACTATCCTCGTCATACCAACCACGTAATCCAGCCCAGTAACCTTTCTCTTTCATGGTGACGCTACCCATGATGATAGATTTACCAGGTTTACGCATATCGGTCTCAACGTCAAACGCCGCTACCGTGTAAGCTTCTTTCTGTTGATACTCGCCATACTTCTCAAAGAACCGACGCTTAAAGTGAACTGGTGTTGTTTGGTCTAAACCAAACACATACTGCTCGTTCTTTGCATCGCGCATGGTGGCTTTATAGTCAGCTGCACCGTATAGCTGTTTCTTAACCTCAAAAGGAATTTTACACCGTGGTAAGTTATACTCACGAACCATGGTATCTTTGATGTAATCTTTGTGTTGCTTAAACTGACGATTGAAGTCTTTAACAATCGAAAAAGGTTGTTTGTAGTTCTCGATTGCGATAAACGAATTAGTCCGCCCACCGTCTTCATGGATGTTCGTAATCTTCGCACACAGGAGATCACGACCGCGATCTTTGTTATGCACACTATAACCAGCACTCTTGCATACTTTGGCAATAATGGGGGTGTTATTGGTTGTCATGAGTGATCCTGCATTTTATGCCGAATTTGCGCTATATTCATAGCGACCCAGTTAAAAAATTAAAAGGTGGCTACCTATGCTTTCCATGGATTTTCTTACCCGACGAGTTGAAGGGTTGGAACTCATTAATTTTCAGAACGATGACTTCCATGTAAAGTTGTCAAACATGCTGAAAGAAAACATTAACGAGCAGGGCACCTTGTCAGTTAACTGTGCTAATGAGATCAAAGATATCATTAAAGAGTTTACTAACTTCAGCAACATCAAAATCGAATTTCATGAAGGTAGTAACCTTGCGGTTGACGTTGGCTTCTTTTCGCCTAACCACGTTTTTAACAGTGCCAACGTAGACGCGTTGTTAAAGAACACCGAAACCACTTTGTACAAATGGTTTGTGGCTAGCAAGGACAAAGTGTTCAAAGGTCATGTCGATTATCGCACTGGCAAAGTGCACGGTGGTTACGCCACCCTTCCGATTACCTTCAAGATCGGGACTGATATCAAGACAACCTTTTCCAGCGATAAGATTCAAAAGTTTGGGTCGCCTCTTGAGGAACTCCTGGCTGCGGGGATTACCCATGAGCTGGGACACTGTTACGGCGGCTGTGCACTTATGGCTACCACGGCTATGGACAACTTCACGGCAAAGGCCGGTCTGGCTTTCTTCCGCTCTCGCAAACTTGATGATGAGCGTGTCGCAGTTCTCCAGGACATGAACGCACTTCTGCATGAAACCCCTGAAAGCATCAATGAGCTGAAAGAGATTGCCAGCAAGAACACCGACGAAAGTTTGATCATGTACTTTAACAAGTTGGTTGCTCGCCGTAATAGTAGTCGCGCTCTGAGCATTGGTGTGACCACCATGAGCAGTGAAGTGGTGGCAGACCTGTATGCAATTCGTATGGGTTGTGGTAAAGCTCTGGTGGCCGCTGTTGGTACCGCTGTAGACCAAGGTGTTATCACTATTGCGCTAACAAGTCTGATGGCCGGGATTCTTTGCACGGTCTTTACGACTATTGCTTTTGCTCCGACCATTGCTGCGCTGTTGGTGCTAGGCTTTGGTGTGCCGGGTATTTTGATCTGTATGTTGATTACGTTCTTGCTCAGCACTGTGATGGGGTACTTCTACATCGGTTATGCTGATGTATACAACGCACCACACCGCCGCTTTGAAGACGCTGTCCGCCAGATGATCGCCAAGCTGAAAGAAGTTAAAGATATGCCGGTTAAAGAGAGATCTCAACTCATTACCGACATTGAAAAGTTTCTGTCTATTAATGCTGAACTTAAACCATGGTACGAGAATAACGTTATTCGTCGTTTCTTTGGTTCTTTGTTTAGTGGTAACGATTTCAAGAAAACCGAAACCGAGCACTTTACACAGGCTCTTCTTAACAGTGAGCTGAACGTATTGTCTGCTCGTCTACAAACTTTAGTATAAGGAGTTACACCCATGTCTCATCTCGCCCACGCACTGGACGTAAAAGCAGAACTGACCGAAGCCGGTGTTCTGTGCCCATTCGAGCAAAGCTCGCTGCTTAGCGAAGCCTACATCCGTGCAGGTTGCTCGATGATCTTTGCTGCTGGCGGTAGCCTCAGTGAAGAGAACGATAAAAAGTTCTGGAAACAGCTGGACAAGTGGAACACTGTTTCGCCGATCAATGCTCCTCTGATCCACCAGACCGTGCTGACGCGTGTTAATCTGGTATTGGGTACCATGGCAAGCTCCGGTGCACTGCCTTGCTCTAAACGCTTTACCAGCGTCAGCGAAAGCGGTATTGACGTAAGCAACATGGCGTCATTCCCTGTTCTGGTCGGCTACCTGGTCAAAGAGTTGGACTCCGGTCATGAGTAAGCCTTCCGAGGCACTCGATGGATATAAACAACTTGGTAACTCTGCTCCAACTGACTCCTATATCCCTGGTGACGGTAAGCAGCGTATAGACCTTGAAGAGTACTACAAGGAAACTAACCAGGACGAAGGCACTTACATGATGCAGGGGTTTGAACAACTCTCCCTTAAGCGTCTGTCTAAAGCCCTGGCACGTAACCTTGGTCTTAGCGGTACTGAGTCCTATGACCCATTTCCGTCCGAGCGTAACGCACTTCAAGGCTCTGAAGGTTTGTTCTCGTATATTGCCGACAAATTCAAAGGAATGGTTGAAGGCATTATCAAATACATTCGTATGGTTATTGACTGGGTTGTTGACACGGTCAAGACTTTCTTTGGCTTCAAGAAAAGTGCTCGCATCACCGCGGCTATTAATGAATCGCTTGATGATCTTCATGATCAGTTTGCCGACACCATGGCTGGTCTTGGTTTTCCTAAGGCTGAGTACAACCTCGAGAAGTACTTAGGTGAACTGGCTCCTGGTGAAAACGTTAAGTTCCAAATCATCCTGCTTAAAAGCAAGATGGAAAAAGACCAAGACGCTATCACTGGACTGACCAACGCATTGCCGCTACTTCAACAAGCTAGCGGCAAAATGGCCGCAGTCAGCGCTGATGTTGACAAGACCGTTGCTCGCCTCAAGAAAGTTATCAAGGAAGAATATGAGGCCACTCGTGTTCGTAAACAACGTGGTGAAACTCTGCATGGGTTTAACTCCCCTGAGATGGTTCGTGTTCTGGCCGCTATTAACGAAACCCGTCTGTCCTTGGACACCACTGGTGTGACCGAACTTGTACAAAAGCTTTACAGCACTTTGTACAAGATTGAGTTTACCAACGAAGAACTGGTTGACGGCTTCGACAAGGTACGCGGTAAGCTGAAGGCTACCCTTCAGACTGAAAAGGTTAAGGTAATCAAGCAGGACGCCCCAGGGCTCTTGTTGGGTATCCAAATCCTTAAGAGCCGTTATCAAGAACTTGCCGATAAGAAGATTGATCTGGAAAATATCGATTGGAAGTCTTTGGGTAAAGCCATTGACAAAAACGATGCCGACCAGATTAAAGCAATGAGCGACTTCTTCCAGGCACCTAACGTTCCTGACGATCGTAAATTGCTGGCTGATTACCAGCGGTTGACTATTGAAGTTCGTACCTTCTCGCAGTTCTGCTACAGCATTGCTCAGGCCATGCTCACAGTTCAGCGTCAGGCAATGAACCTTATCGATTGGCACAACCGCACTTACGCTTACTACTACAGTGGCGTGATTGGTGACATCGACACGATGATGGCTATCATCAAAGACGCTAAGGCGGCCGGGCACTCTCCTCTGCACGATTCCAAGGGGCGTCCACCACCCATGTTGTTTATTAAAGAAGCTGATGCAGAAACGTTTATGGAGAAGCTGTCGTCTAACCTCAATGTTGTTATTGAAGGCGACGTTGCTAAAGTTAAGACCTCCTTTAACAACTTTGCCAAGCAAGTAGGTTGGAGTAAGAAAGTATGACAATTGACGAGTTGCTCTCTAAAGCAATGAGCGCTGTTGCTTCTATCGACAACGCTCACGAAACGATCATCAGTATCCAGGACGAACTCAACAAGGGTTTGAGCTTGGCTGCTGGTCGGGCTATCATCAAGTCGATTTTTGGTGACAGTCATGAAGGTAAGCGCCTGTTGTCCGGTCTTGTTACCTATGATGAGGCTGCTAACGCAAGCATGATCAAATGGGCTAACCTACCCCAATCCGTGGTAGACAAGTTCTTTGGTCGTACTGATGCGGCACAAACCTTCCTGTTCGATGGTGACGAGTTTATCTCCAGAGCCATGGGCAAGGTACTGCACGACATTTCTGAAGCCAGTGCCAATGACGTAGCCAAAGCGGACTTCTACAACGAGTTCCGTAAACGCACGTTGTTCTTTATCTGGGGGATGAATAACTGTACGGGTATCTCTTATGAAGAGCTTTGTGAAGCCAAGTGCTGGTCTGACATTCCAGTAGTACAGCATATCGAGGACGATGGTGATTATCTGTTTATGACGGATTTCCTCCCTAGTCTGAAGGAAGGCTTTACTACTCTTTTGAAAGAGCATGTGTCTACAGAGATCAGCGAGAGTAATACCTCACGCACTGGCATTGCTGACATGTCTTATGCATTGGAACGTTACAAGTCCGATGTGCTGATTGTCAAGTTGTACGCTGTTTACATTAACAGCCTTCTTGAAGTGCCCATGGGCGAATAAGTAATCCTACTCTAACCCCTAGCCCCGTAAAGGGCTAGGGGTTAGGTAAGGTTATATTTCTTTATACGGGGCTAATGGCAACCATTGCTCTGTCGTGCGGCATGAAGGAAACTTCCATGGCCTCTTGAACAGACAACAGCTGGTCACTAGTTAACTTCAACAGCTTACGAATACAGAACCCAGTCAATGCATCTTGACTACTGATAATGTCAACCGTGGTATCACCGGCCAACGCGTTCAGTTTAAGACCCACTACATCGGCAGGAGCAGCCTTACGCAATGTATCAACCAACCCAGCAACAGACACTGTGGTGGCTCCTTCAAGATCACCGTTGATAAGCTGTGGTGCAGCTTGGATCAAAGCGTCTTTGAGGTTTTGGTTCTTGTAACCAGATTGAGTCAGGTAGTACACAATGGAGAACGTGAGATCCTGACGCAAGTATTTCTGGTAGTTACTGTTGACGATAACCTTCTGCCCACCGATCTTGCTACGTGGCTGGAAGAACAATGCAGTCCGGTCCAGAGCCAACGTATCAAAGTAATCCATGTCAGAACCAACTTCGCTAACCAACGACGCTTTAGTAGCACTAGCAAACTGTGCATCATAAACGTCACGACTAAAGAAGAACGCCCCATCAAAACCAATGAAGTCAAAGTGGTAAATCAACTCCCGCGGTCCTACCAGGATTTTGTTACCGTTGGCATCCAGTACGTAGTCACCTTTACGGTATGCCCAACGTGGGGTGCCGTTAGAGTTATACGCAGGGTCGCCTGCGCGATGTTTAATGATGGTGTTACCCTGTTCATCAAAAACCAAGTTACCCGTCTCTGGATCGGTCTCCATGACGTTAGCAGCGTAACGCTCAGGAATGTCCTGATTGTAATGCTGATACTGACCTTCACCAACCAGCGGACGAATCCGGCTGTACAGGTTAGCCAGACGTTTACCAATGCTAACAGCATACGAAGTCTCAATGATCGCAATTTGCGAGCTAGGGAACAACGACTGCTCAATCTTCTTATCCGAAGTGGTGTCTGTTTGACGAGGGTCACCAGCCATGGTAAAGATAAAGGTAAACAACGTATCGAGTGAAGTACCGACACTGACCTGAGGCTGACCAAACATTGTCATGCCGTTAATGTAAAGAATATCGCTAACGTCCAAGTCAAACTTAGTGTCCAACTTAAACTGGAAGATACGCTCGCCATTTTGGTCAATACCAAAGAACACACCAGGCACGCTAGCCAATGCAACAGAGTCAACAATGTTCATCGACATTTGCGCACCAACTTCTGAGTTATCAAAGTCCTTGTAGCTTTTGCTAGACTTGGTAACCACAGTAATAAGGTAGCCGTCATCTTGGTGAACCATATCAATCTGTCCAATAGACAGGTCGATGCCAAGAGCAGGGTTTTCCTGAACAAACTTTTGATACTGGAATGTTGGAGCATCCAGATGGTAAGTGCGCAACACGGCCTGGTTGTTGGTGGTGTCCATCACGTAATAAAACGGAGTGTACACCAAGGTCTTGTTGGCTACTAAATCCACCAATTCCTCATTACCTAGACCAAGGTACTTTTCTTTTAATGTGGACGATACCAGTTGCGTGGTGTAATCGGACACATCAAACAGTACGTTGTGCGGAATAGTAACCCGCTTACCGTTATCAAGAACAACACCACTACCCACCAGGTTATTAATCGAGGTGAGATGGCTACCAACAAAGCATGCCATTGGTGAGAAGAAGTTCTTGTTGGTCTGCTTAGCAAGCTCTTTAGTGAGAGCGTACTGGCGACCTGTAATGAAGTCAATTGACTTAACCGAGTCGTATCCGTAATTGTTTACCACACCGCTAAGGTTGTTCTCAGTGATGGGGAGATTACGAACACGCTGGCCATTAATAAAGCTTTCCTTAATAGCAGAGAACGGGCGTGGGTTAGAACCGCCTCGTGTGCGATCAAAGACGCTCCAGGCAATTGCCCCAGAGTTACGCAGCCCTTCTGAGTAAGGACCCAGCCGCCCGCTACCAAAGCGATAGTCCGCGTAGTTAACTGCCACCTCGTTAAGAGGGACTTGTCGGAAGTCTTTATCGACCACACCTTTAGTAACGTAGGTATAGATGCTCAATGTACCAACACCGCTGCCATTCTGAATATACACGTCAGGGATGGCGTAGTTAAACGTCCGACTAGTCGTGTCTACATCAAGCGCCAATGTTACTCGGTTTTGGTTAAACACATACTGGTCAAACGACACAGGGATTTCTTGAATAACGTTGGAGTTAGACTGGCGCAAGAATGCCCGCACGTTATACAGGTTATCACCATAGCTAACAGTACCGGAGCAACCAGACGACGCGTTAGAAGTGATGCCTTCGTTAACCAAGCATTTCAACTGACGAGAAGGTACCATAATAGTCAAGAAACGTTTACCGTTACCTGTATCACGGAAGTCTTTCTGCAAAACGTTGTCGTTGATAGGGGCCTGTGGGTTTGGCGTGCTTTCGTCATAAAGAACTTGATAGCCAGAGCTATCACTGTAACGAATCTGCACACCATTCTCAATGGCAAAGGTAAAGCCGCTAAAAGTAACCTCTGTGTCCTTAGGAAACAAAAGAACTTTATACGTGGTAGTTACCTTACCAACAGTAACCGTCATATCCTTAGCGAGACTGTTAAAGGCCTCCAGCTGGATACCCAGTACCAACGTACAGGAACTCGGATTACCAAACAAGCCAATCTTTTCTTCATCACCCATGTGCTTGGCAATGTCGGTAATGTTCCTGGCGTGTGACGCAAAAACCTTGCTGATGGAATCATCCACACGGTTAAGAAACCCGTAGGAAGTACCCAAGATAAGGTCAGCAGCAAAAATGGCCGGGTGGGTCTTACTGTTTAACTTGACCTTACGGTCAAACCAGTTGTTTTCAATTTCGTTGATGAGCTGATCGATACCACTCTCTGGGTTATCCGCCAGAGCAATTAAACGATCTTGTTCAATGGTCATTACTTAGCACTCCAGTATTCCATTTCCATCTTTAATGGATTGATCCATGGATACGCGTGGTAGTTACCAGCAAAGTACTCAGCAAAGCTAAGCAACCGATAATTCTGTTCACGTACTGATGGATGAAAATTAGGATTGAATTGAATAGTGATCCGATTAAATCGGTCCACCACTTCCAGGTTGTTATATTGGAAACCAACCGAGGGGAAGTTAATAGACAGTTCATCCTGACCCTGACCGCGTAAGCTGTCAGTTGTTCGGTCGATAACACTAAAAGCACCAGACGGAAAAGTATTACCCCAGCCGTAGCCGTTGTTATAAATGCCCGCAATGCTGCGCATGTTCTTTTGCAAAATGATCGTAAAAACAGTTGAATCGAAATCACGATAATTCTGGATCAAAGCCTCCGCATAAGGCTCCATGTTTTCATCACCGCTGGACACGCCGTCCATGTAGTGGTTCCAGACGTCAAAGATATAGGGCAATAAGTTGTGCTTAACCGGATGAAAGGTAAAGCTCATATCGTAGTCATAGAAGACTTTAAGGATGCCAGAAACATACTGGTACACCTCTTTACGAATCCCAGGAGTAGAGCGACTAACCGCCAAGCTAACGTCAGGAAATCCAGATGCAACCTTAATCAAATTGGACACCGGAGCAATCCAAGGATAGAAGGGATCAAGGAATTCTACCTGCCCGCCATTAGACCTTCCCCATACCGGATCAAGCAATCCTTTGACATATGCGTTAAGACTATTTTTAGGAGGATCTATTAATGAGAGCAGTTGCGGATGCTCTGCAATGTTTACATCAGACAAATTAAGACAAGGACGACTCATGAAAAGTAATCCTATGGTGTCGTCGGGCATATGGACCAATTGGTTCCCTGGACCCAGCACACGAGCTCCACGCATCAAGTTAATGAGCGAACTGGTATAACCCGGGCCGCCGTTTTCCTTGAAGGCGTAATCGAAATAGTCTTCGACGATTCCGCCGTTGCCTAGTTCGCTAGATGGAGCTACGTTACCAGGGGTCCCGTTGAACCACCCGTTAAGCGGATTATCAGCCATTATTCGGTTCCTAACAATTTGAGGTGTTTTTCATGATCTCTAGCGTACTTAGTCTGGGATCTCTGCTCATGGGGTTGAGTGCTCAACTTTACCCAGACAGCAAGGATATCAAGGACGCTGCCCAAGTGGCAGACAACCTGACGCGTTCATACAATGTGCTTACCACCACGTCTGTACAGGCCAGCGCGGCCCGCACAATCATTGCTCCAATGGTGGTAATTGAGGCTTCTTCGATCCACCAGGAATACATGTCCGATTTGATGCAAATCATCAACCTTCGCGATATTGTTGCAACGCTGACTCACCTGGCAATGCAGAGTTCTGTGGGCATGGGTGTCAAGGTTGAGAACCTCATTGGTTCCATCAACCCTAAGCGCGCAGGTTTAATGTCTTTGGCTGGTATCGAGAAAATCGACACCAACATTAAGAGTAAAGAACAGCGTCAGAAAACTGAAGCTGAACTCACTCCTTACGTTCAAGTCGGTGGCAAGACCATGCCTGACCTGAATGAGTACACCCCTCTCGCTGTGGGTCGTACTGTTATTGCCACCATTCCTACCGAAGCTGGTAAAGATCTTGAGTTCCCTCTCACCTTCCGTCAGATTCCGGTGCCGATGGATGACAAGAGCCTGGAACGTGTGTTCTCTGCTGCCAAGATCGAAGACGGGTTGTTTGCACGTCTGGACATGGTAGCTGCCAAAGAGATTACTGTTCCTCAGTTGCTCAGCGGTTCTGACATTGTCAAGGAACGCTTCAAGATCAAGAATGAAGACCTGACCGGTTATTACAAAGAAGTAATGAAGGCTGAAACCAACAACCGCGTCGCTGCCTTGCGTACCGGTATCGTTTCGGTTAACAACCTGGCTAACACCTTCATCTTCTCCAGTGATAAAGCGCAACAACTGGAACTGGCAATTGGCCGCCGCTTCTCCAATGAAAGTTCTCGCAACGAGATCTTCAAAGCTGTTAAAGCCAACACCATCGTTGTTGTTGATGAAGACCGTGGTATTTTCACGTTCTACACCCACGGCTACGCTCGTCCAGAAATCTACACTCGTAAAGACATCGCTACCAAGAGCAAGAAAGACTCCGGTAGCAACAATTTGTCTGACCTCGTGAAACTGCTCAACGGAGGCATGTAATGGATATTTTGTCTTACACTGGCAAGGTACGTAGTTTCACTGATCAAGAGCTCTACGCGTTCATGGCAGCGTTGCAGGTTAGTGTCAACGACCTGACCGCCAACCTGGAAAACATCAAGGCTAATAACCTGGGTGCTACCTTCGACCAGACTGCTGAAAGCTGGACGCTTACCAAAAGCATCCTGAAATATGCAGCTGATAAAGGTTTCCGTAACAGCGAAACCCTGGGTACCATTCAGTATGGCCTGTCGGCCATTGCCTTCATCCTTCCTGGTGTCGATAAGCTGATCAAAAGCTATCGCACCAAGATCTGGGATGGCCAGGTAGTTACCCTGCGTCAAGCCAACATCATGAACCTCATCGAATACATCAGCTTCTGGGTTGATTACTCGAACAAGCTGGTTGACGTGGTGTTGACCATTCAGGTATCCCAAGCCGATCCTAACAAATACCTTTCTGTCCACGATCAAAAATGGATGTTGGGTACCCAGGACTTCTACAAGCAGTTTACTGTAGAGCTGCTGAAAGGTGGTCGTCTGATGGTTCAAACTCTGGAGAAGATTCCCGACGTGGAAGTCTCCGAGGTTTCGTTGAGTGTGCTGGAAAGCACTGCCGGTAAGAAAAGCATCGATCTTCTCGATCGCGGCTTTGGTATTCACAACCTGAACCCAGTCTTTTGGATTGGTCTGGGTCGTAAGAATATCAACCTGGCTCGCATTGAAAACATGCGCAAAAAGAACCAAACTCACGCCATGAAGATCTCCCAGGCGGTCAACAAACGTGACGGCACGAACGATCCTCAAATCGACCACCAGATCGAGATCTACCAAGAGAAGATCATTCGTAACGAAGCGACCATCGAAGCTATCATTCGGGACTACGATTAATGACTGACTTCCGGTATACCGGCAATGGGTACATTGGTGCCCAAGTGTCCGAGACCGAAGCTAGCACGCTGTTCCGTAACCTATCGGCATTGCGTCGTGATAGCTTCAATGATTTCTCAGTTCTTATGGAAGGCTACCTTCCTATCGAAGTCATCCGTACAGCGCAGGTTTTGACTGGCGGTGACTTTGTGGATTGGATGCGTGTTAACGCTGACAGCCCACTCCAAGGTCTGGTACGTGACATCCTGAATTACCTCAACGGTAAAGTAGGACACTTCACTATCAAGACTTCCATCAACATTCATGAAGAACGTCTGCGTCCAGGCATTCACTATCATGAAGCAACGTATACCCCAGGCGCTCGCTCCGAGAGCACACTGGACGGCACCCTTCGTGATGGGGCACGGTTGTTTAACTTCGACCTGTTTCGTTTAATGGCGGGTGTTGGTCCTGTGGACGTCTGCCGTATATTCTTGCTACTGGGTGGAGCTACTTACTATGCAGAGCAATGATGAGCTGCAACTTGCTGCTGAGATGGCGCTGATTAGCACCGTTAAGTCTACTCAACTTGTTGAGATGGCTCGCGACGGTGCGCAACTTCAGAACTTTCAAGACAAGTTGGAAGACAGTAAAGACCGTGTCGATATTGTCAAGAAGGTGCTTACCTCCACGCCTCCGTCGATGATTGACATCCCGACCGCTACCCAAATGGATAACTTCCTACAGCGTTCGAATGTCGAGCTTCCGGTAGACGAAGCAGGAAGCGTTGTGGGCGTTGAAAAGCTTGGATTTACACTCATGCCTGCCGAGTACATTAAAACGCGCCTGGCTGGCTGTGAGAACTTCCTGGCTGACTTTTTCCGTAAAGGTAAAGAGTATGCCAGTTCCATTGGTCGAATCTTCCGAGAATCGTATCTGGTATTCACTGAAAGCATCGATAGCCTGAATGAGCAGGTTGAGTTTCTTGAAAAGCGTCTTGCTCGGGCTGGTACCTTTAAAGCAGGTACTTCCGAGATCATGCTTGGGACTCGTCTGTTTAACCTGTTTAAGGTTAACGAGAAGGTGGATGAGAACTGGGTGACTAACGTTACCAAGTTGAACAACACCATCTCAGCACTCAGTTCTAATTACCTGCTTAGCAATAAGAACTTCCTGAACAACACCATGAGCTACTTTGGCGGCTTTGACGGTGTTGGGCAAGAAGAAGGTAAAGAGCGCTTTCTGTTGTTGCCTAAGACACTGGTCTCGGCTCGTTTTAAAGATTGCACTTATCCAAATAAAGATTACACCACAGGCAAAGCAGTTGCTAAGCAGTCGGTGGAATTGATGGGTGGTGCCTTCTTCCTCGATATCCGTCGTGAGAAGGTAAACAACTCACCAACTGATATCGATGGTGTTCAGGAATACGTTACCGGTATGATCAGTCATGATCGTGTTGGTTTCGAGAATAACGCTCCAGTTAGCTATCCGCGCATTGGGGCTGCTGTTAAGACTTTGTCCAGTACCGATATCGCTTCCATCATTAAGCTGCTTAAAGACACGCTCAAGTCGTGGCAAAAGGCTGCTGACGGTCTGGAGACCTATCGTGTTGATGATGTTGAGTTTAGCAACATCGTTAAAGCAATTTACGAGTCACAAATGGATGATGAGCTTAAGTCTATTGTTCAGTCGACTTTCATGTCGATCGTTCGTCACAACCAGACTGAAATGCTTACCACTCGTGCCTCTGTTAACAATTACTTGGTGCTGGTCTTTAACGGCTTGATTGAACTGTGTGAGACGTCTATCAGCGCTAATGCTCCACAATAACGGAGTTAGGTATGAGCGAACTGAGAATGTTGTACGCACAGGGTCTGGAGAACCACGCTGAACTTGTTGAGCACTCTCAAGAAGTTTCAGCATTGTCTATCCAGGTTCATAAAGCAGTGACTGGTAACGAAGACTTTCAGGAAGTGTTGGGTACGTTAGGCGAAGGTATGAAATCCCTAGGCGGTGGTGTTCTTACTACTGTCGGATGGGTCGGTGGTAAAACAGTAGCTGCCTTTGCTCATGTACTTGGCGGTGCTGGCAACTTGCTCACCCGTGCCTTTAGCGACAACGATGTCCTCATTAAAAAGATCATTACGCAGTTTTCCAAGAACGACGATAACGAGATCAAGTTCTCTAAGGACAAGGTCAAACTCATCACTAGTACTGGCGACCACTCCACTATCAGCAAGGATATGGACACCTTGTTGGAAACGTTGGAGCACGTTGATAAACATGCTAAGGATCTTCTAACATTCCTTGATAAACGCATGGCGGTGTTGCGTGAACTCAAGGGTGTTAAAACAACCGAAGACATTTACAAAGTAATCGATAAGTACGAAGACCTCAAATATCCAGGGATGAATTTTCCACATCATGATGGGGCTAACTACTCCAGTGACGTGCTTCCTGGCGGTAAGGTAATGGTTTTTGATTCGTCGGATATTAAGTATCTTATGAACGGAGACTCACCTGAGGGGTCGGCGGGTTCTGCCACAGTATCCAAATCTGACATCAACGATTTGTTGACTAAGCTGGATAAAGTGAATGCTATGCACAAACGCTTCAAGCAGTCTTATGAAAGTTACCTGAGCTTTATCAAGTCTTGGGGCGAGATGGTTAAAACCGTTGAGACTAACATGAGTCAACTTGAACGTGTTAGTAAGAGCGCACAGAACGATGCAGAGAAGTTGTTAGGTGGTGAACCAGCAGCTCTCGCATTTTATAGCGGATTCACTCCAAGAGTGGTCTGTTATACCGACCGGTACATTCATGGTGTACTGGGCGTCTTCGTGTGAAACGTTTCCAAACACACAAATTTCTCTCGTTAACGAAAAAGGATCTACAAGATGAACCCACTTGACATGCTGCTGGGCGCCGAAGAACTGGGCCTGGACGAATCCGCATCGAACATCGCCTCCGAAGTGGGCGACGTAGTCGAAGCCACCATCAAGGCCGAAGTCTCCGAAGCCACCGCCGCTATCGAAGAGCAAACCGGCGAAATCGCTCAACTCGTCGACAAAGTCGAAGAGCTGGAAGAAGCTGTCGAAGAAGTGCAGGAATGCGTTGACGGTCTGGAATCGCTGCTGAGCTCCGGCAACTTCAACTCCGTGTCGGCCGCTTCGACCTACAACCGCATGGTCAAACTCGGCGAGAAACTGGGTTGCGAATTCGCAGCTGGCCGCGTTGGTGCTGAGTCGATGTCCGACGCCGCTACCGCCAACATGCACATTCGCTCCGGCATCGAAGCCATCGGTGAAACCCTGAAGAACTGGGCCTCGGGCGCGGTCAACTTCATCAAGCACATCTTCAACGTCATCATCGGTTTCTTCACCAGCCTGTTCAACAAGCTGGACGGCCTGGCCAAGCAAGAAGCCAACCTGCGTACCCGTATCAACGGTGGCGCGAAGCTGAAGGACAAGATCAAACTGGGTAGCTGGAACGCCCATATCGACTACGCCACTTCCGGCCTGACCGGTCAAGGCGTGAAAACCAAAGGCGCCGGCGGTGCTGGTATCGGTAAAGGCATCGGTGCTCTGGTTGCTGAAGCTGCCAAAGTCGACGGCATCTCCGTTGCAGGCGTGAAATCCGCCTACAGCGAACTGGTCTCCGGCATCAAGGAAGACGCCCGCGCGTTCGGCAAGTACAACGAGAAGAAGCAAGGTTCGAAAGACGTTGCTCTGTCTCAGTCGGCCGGTATCCGCATGGTTGCCAGCTTCTCCGATCCTTCGATCACCACCCTGGCTGAAGCTGCTTCGGCAATCCGCTCGGTATCCGTGTCGGTTGGTAAAGCTCCAGAAGCCAAGAAACTGACTTCCGGCGCTGAAGTCAAAGCCAAAGCCGACAAGTCCGGCCTGATCTCCGCCCTGGACAACGCCAAGGCTGGTATCGCCGCTGCTCGCGACAGCAAGTTGAGCAAACAGCTCACCAACACTACTCGCGATCAGATCATCGGCAAGCTGAACAACCTGTCCGCCGGCGACGCTGACAAGAAATCCGACGTGGCAAGCAAAGTTGCTGTTGTTAAAGCAACCTACGGCCTGGCCGCCAAGATGACTTCCAACGTAGAACGTACCGTGCTGAACGGTATCGGCGCTATCCTGGACAGCGTCAGCGCTCACATCGGCTTCGGCAACGCTGCTTAAGCTGGTCTGCTCTAAATAAATACCACCACTGGGGAAACCTGGTGGTGGTATTTACTATTTCTTTTTTTTGCATTTTTATTTAAATGCTATAGGTCGCCTCTATTCATTGCCAGGTATTTCTATCATGTCCGATACTGTGCTTAATTTGCGTTATGTAAACACCCCAACCGTAAAAGAGGTATGGGAAGCAAGCAACCCTGATTCCGGGCTGGTTGAAAGCGATGCCGATGTACAAGAACTTGCCGACGAGTACAACGGTAATGGTGAGGTTGCCGGTAAGGAAGCCTACTATCAGTTCTTGCAGCGTAACCTCCAACATGTAACTCCTGACGTTGCAGGTAACGAAGGCATTTGGTCTACCATTAAGAGTGGTCTAACCTACATGGTTGAGAACATTAAGAAGTTCTTTAAATGGCTCTTCAGTTTCTTTACCAGCAAGAAACGTGCTACCGATCAAGCCACTGAAAAGCTCATCAAGGTTGTTAAAGAAGTTGGTGTTAAGGAAGGTGATGTTCTTTACCCTAAAGACTACACCGCTATTTGGAATGCCCCAGGTAAGCCAGGTAGTGACATCAACTGGGTTCCAACTAAGGTTGCTGAAGTTGGTAAAGCAATCAATGAAGTTGGTGTTGGTTACATTAAGTGTCTTAAAGAATATGTTCAGAAGATCAATGGTCTGACTATTAACGAAGGCCAGCTCAGTCATGCTGCTGAAGGCTTTAAGAATGCAGAGACCGAGTTTGTTACTAATCTTGGTAAGGTAGTCAAGCCAGGTGCTTTTGTTGGCGGTGTTACGCTGACCGTTAACCCTAAAGGCCGTCTGGTTGCCAAGCCTACTGCCGGTATTACTAAAGCCGTCAACGGTTTGAAATATAAAGCTACCACTAGCTCGGTTAACGGCGCCATTAATGCAATCAGCAAGACTAATGATGACTTTGGTGATTACACTAAAGAAATTACTGAGCTGGAAAATGTGTTAATCGCCACGCTCAATAAAGCAATTGCTGTAGGGCAACAGTTGGAGATTGATAATCCAGCCACTGCCAAAAAGGTTGCTGACGATACTAAACAAATTGTCAACATGGCGATGGCAAACATCAAGACTTTGGAGACTGTTTTCTTCAAAGCTATTAACTCCGCTTTGTCAGTAGCCACTGTAGCTGTTGACAAACCTTCCAAGAAAGAGGGCGAAGACAAATGACCGTTATTAGCAAAGCTCTTATCGTCGATCAGTTCATCAAAGATACCCCAGGGCGTGTTGTTAACGTTAACGGTTCTTTGTTTAAGATCGTTACACAAAGTGAAGTAATTGTAGTCAAGAAAGTAAATCTGGAAAACCTGTTTGGTACCCAGGTTATCCCTGCGGGGAAGATCTACGAGGAAGTAGATGTTACCGATTACACCGCTGTATTTAAAGCATGGGTTGCTTACTTTGGTATCGACGACCTGGCAGTCAGTGAAGTGGTTCTCAGCGGTGATGCGAACATTGTCAATGTAGAGATTACTAAGTCGCCGATCTACACCGGTGTCTTGGTTTTGAAAACTAAATAAGGTGACTCATGAAAGCTAAATTTGAATTGGAGCTATTGGGTCTCCTCCTCTCGTCTAAGGAACATCCAACGCGAGAGGGTAACCCAGTCCTGTGGCGGATGTTTAGTAACGCAGGGATGGATTTAGATTCTGAGGTAACTGACCAGGATCGTTTGGAACGGGCTTATCAAGTACTAAGTGCAATGTCTAACGATATTGCTTACTTTGATGCCAATGAGATGAAAGTTAACAAGGCGCTTAACAGCTACCTGGTAACGTTGCATCTCAACATGACAAATGGCATCCGTGAAGATTTCCGCACTATTGCTATCATGGCATGTGCGGCGGGTAACCGCAGTAAAGATAAAGATCAGGATTCTGGTGTTGAGCTTTGGATCGATGAAGCCAACTCGCTCATCATGGACCTTAAAGGGCGTTTCGATGGTCTTGATCAACTCGATAATCTACATTACCTGATTGGTCGGTTTGCTTACTGCGAACGTGTGTTGGAAATTGTCGATACGTTTATTGTTTCGCACAATGGCATGCTCGCTGGGGTTGAAGAATTTGCACCAGGTGATTACAGTAGTTTGGCCCTTGATGAAGAGCCTGATTTTGTTGCTGGGGTTGAGTGTAGCGAAACTGCTGGCTGTGAGTGCGGTTGCTCTTTGGAACACCCCACAATGGTGTTGGAAGGGCTTGAAGACCTGTTGAACAATAAGCGCACCCCAGCGGCGCATTACGCAGCCGGTGTGTTCTTTGCTAACAGTCTTGAGCTGCGCTTGCTGCAAGGTAACGAAGAAGGAGTAATGGATTCCATCAAAGAGATGGGAACCAAAGCATATGAGTGGTGTCGTGATGCCCTCAAGTCTTTCATTGATTTGTTCAGTTCAGAAGCCGCCGAAGAGGAGGTCAAGGACAACGCCGAAGTTGGCGAGAACAATAAGAAAGCCATCCAATCCATGACGGATAAAGGGGTACGGATTAATGACGCCGCCAAAGCAGGAATCCTACAGCTCGCGAAGACTACCGATAGTACCGGAGCCATGGCTCGTATTGTTTCTTCTCTCAATACTGCTGGTGATGGTAGTCGTGTCATCGATGGCCTTACGGGATTTCTTAGTAAACAATTGGGTAAAAGCGGTAAACTGGGTGAAAAGATTGCTAAAGCCCAAAAAGCTCTAGACGATCTCAAAGCATCTAACAGCAAAGCATCAAGTACTAGCGGTGACAATAAAGACGTTGCCGCTAATACCAAAACTGATGTAAGCGACAAGATTGCCAAGGCCAAAGAAGCGCTTAAAGAAGTTAAGGCACAGGCCGGTGCCCAAAAGAAAATCGTTAACGGTGTTAAGAAAGCCATCAGAGGCATTACCCCCAAGATCTTTACCAAGGGTGGTAACGACGCTGGCGCTGGTGAAGAGAAAGCCCCTAAAGCTAAAACTCCACCTAAAAAAGGTACTGAGTGATGAACAAAGATACCATTCACCCGCAACAACTTAAAATCCTGCTGGGTAGTTTGCCGGTGGGCTGTGAATTTATCAACGCTGAAGTGGTAAGTCCAACTACTAGCAAAGTTGTCTTTTCTCGATCTGAGGGTCAAGAGGTAACCATTCCTTTTGAAAAGACTTCAGTTGTAAGTCGGTTGGGTGCTTATCCTTTGACTGTGGAAGTTGTTAACGGTGAGCCTATGGATGATGTTATCCAACGGTTCTCTAAACTGTATGGGTTCCCTATCCTTAAAGACGTTGATTACACACCAGTTGGTTCTGCTGAGATTGGCAAACTGGCTAGTGTGGTGCTACTGGATAGCTCCCTGCTTTTTATTGGCACACTTTCATTTGACATGGTTCCTTCGAAACCCAAGGCAGCAAAAGTTTGGGAAGTAGATCTGGAACCATTTAAAAAGGCGTTGCCTAAGTAACTGGTTTAGTAACTATAACGAGAGGGTTGCCCCTCTCGTTATAGACTATTTATGAAAGAGGTGTGTTATGCTTCTAAGAGCAACCGTACAGTCAGAGGAAGATTACAAGACGGTTACTCGTCCTGCGGTCTATGACTCCTTGCGCCGTATGCTGAAGTTCTACGGTTTGGAAAGTACAGCCGAGATCTTTTATAACGGCAACAATGAAATTGCTAAACTGGTTGGTAGTAATACCTCTGACCAGATTCGTACCAACATTTACACAGACGGCGTTTTTCGTAATAAGTTGTTTGTTAAAGCAGAGTTCGAAGAAACTAATTTCAACTCAGGCTTTTCTAACCAGCGTCGGGAAATGACTGAACGCCCTGTGTGGATGACTAATCACAAAGAGCCGTCGATGATTTACCCATCTTTGAGTGGGTTGGTTGTTAACGTTTCTGTTATTGCAAACTTCAACTCAAAGAAGCAGGCCGATCAATTTCAGCGTCGTATTAACCGGGCGCAAGATGAGCAGGCTGTGGCGTTTAACTTTAGTGCGGTAGTTCATTTACCAGTTAACAACACTATCGTCGCTATGCTTTCTAATTTGCACGAGCTTTATCTCAAGAATGAACCGGACACCACTCCGGTTAGTTTTAGTGATTGGTTTAAGCAATACCACAAAGTTCCGTTTGTTTATGTAAGTGATGAGTCTGGTAAGAACTCGCGTCTTGCCGTACCAATGAGCATGGACGAAATAGGTATTTACTTTAAATCTTCTAAAGTGAGCAAATCCCGTAATGCCGATGTCTTTGGCAAATACGAAGTTGAACTTAGTTACTACTTCTATTTTAACGAGTTTGTTGGTTGGGAGTTGCAATACCCGCTTAGCGTTTATCAAGATGACATCCGGGCTGTTTGGATTCCACGTCCAGACGATGGGTTTAAGAAGAAGTTCAATATTCGGGTAAACCCTGAGTACAGCTTTGGTCGTCATATATCCGGCACCCGCACTGGGGAAGGTACCGACTACCTAAGACTTCCAGATTACGATCCTTGGAAGTTTACTGGTGGTGATTGGTTGCAACCAATTATCCAAGTACGGTTAAAGATTGCCAACGTCGAAACACAAAAACTAGGGAACATTTTTATGATCCCTGGATACCGCTGGAATGAGCAAGTCAAGAACTACATCATTCGCAGACGTGACGTTGTGTTTAAGCAATCTAAAAGTCCTTTCTACATTACTGTTTGGTCGGAAGATATCCAAGTAGACCCTAACCGTTTAGAAATGGACGAGGAAGGGGTTGTAAGCTTGCTGACGGCTCCAAACATGGCAAATCGATACAGACTTGTGGTTGTGTGCGATTTCGCTGTCAGGGATTATCAGGATTCGTTTTGGACGGACCTGCTTCATAACCCTGATGACGAAGCCATGCTTCCAGGACTGTTTCCTGGCTTTGATTGGGTTAACCTTCCTAAGCCCTGGGCTGAACATTCCAGAGAGATCTGTAAAGGTATCAATAAAGGTCGTGGATTGAAAGATTACGACTTTAACCGTTACATGGCCTCTATTGGGCTTAACGCGTATTTGTTTATTGAGGACGTGCGCAATGTTTGACATTGATCCGCTGGGGAGTGTGATACCTCCTCAACCAGAAGCTCCAAAGATCTACTCTGAACAATATCAACATTCCATTGTTCAAGGTGCCTATCAACCAGAGACCTCACTCATTACTTTGGTGCAAGGTACCCCGGTTGTTGTGGAGTATTACCGTCAGCGTTTGCGCGGCAGTGAAGAACCTGCTCCTTTTGATCCAAACAACACAGCTACATATCAACCTTACACACGTATCCGTGAGTTGATCATTAAACTGGAAGGTAATGGGGCCTTTAACTTTAATCCTGAAAAGGGTGAAAGTTCTACCATGTACTCCGGCTGGATTACTTGCGATGTAGCACCAATTCGTGGTGATGTGTTTATTGCCGAGATTACGGATGGTCGTGCTGGTTTGTTTCAACTTGTTGAGCAGCCAGAGATTGTAGAGTTCACCGCAAACAAGGTCTACCGCATTACCATTCACATGGTAGGTATCTTGCAGAAAGACTGGGCTGAAGAACTGGAACGCCGTGTTCAGCAAGAATTGGTTTATTCCATTGACTCCGCTTTAAGTGGCGGCGTTGGTCTGGTTAACCCAGATGACTTCAACACAATGGGTGAACTTTTCTCCTGGACACAAACCATCTCTAGTTGGATTATGCGTAACTGGTGGTGGCGTCCGGAAGAGACCATTGCCTATCCAGTGGCCATGGATCAAACAGGTACCCGTGGCACTTACTGCTACGACCAGTACTTGGTGGATTTCCTGTCTGCGGTCATCACCCCTGATATGAGAGGTGGTTACCCAGTTATTGGTCGTTACTCAACCCAGTATGGCGGGCGTGCTCTTGGTACGTACGGTGTTGTCAACATTTGGGATGTTATCCTGCGTGGGGACATTAACCTGCTACCAATGTGCAAAAACGCTGAAGCTGCTATGATCGGGGTTGACCGTTTAAACGGAACTCGACTCTACGGTAACTTGCGCTCTAGTAAGTTTGGGTATTTCATTACGACTGACCCAGAAGAGTACAAGGTTTCCAAAGCTTATTACAACATGGATGGTTACCCTATTCTGCGTCCTGCACCAGAAAAGAAAGTCACCTACATGTTTTCGGAAGAATTTTACAATGGGAGTCCTCAAGAAACATTTGAGAAGATTCTCTATCAAAGTCTTAAGAATAAAGTAATCGACCGTAAGGCGCTCCTCAAGTATTGCAAAGATGAATACTTTGCGCTGCCTAAGCTTAAACAGCTTTACTACGGCGGTATCATTATCTTTTTGATTAACGTTAGCCGCAAAATCGGAGTACCCTCGTAATGCTTATGCCCCTCGAACGTTATGGCGAAGTCCGTGCACGATTGATTGAGTTGTATGACATCTGTTTCCTCAAACTCTTCGACGTCTGGATTGCCCCTGAGAAACTAATGTCTTTGGATCAAATTCGTAGCCGCCCTAGCTATCACAAAGAGGGGTATTCCAACGACACAGATTTTTATACAACTCGACAAAAGCGCCGCTACAAAATCCCACAGATCTTTGACCTGCTCACCAACATTGAGTCAGTTCATGACTTTAATTTTGAAAAGCCGACTAAGACTATTGTTGAGGTCTATGATGCAATTCAAGAGTTCATTGGACTCTGGTGTGAAATTGCCCGAAACGCACCGGAATGTAAACGTCCTGAATTTAGCGAATTGCGTAAATTAGAAAACCTGGCGTTCATCCTGTTTACCGAATACAAACGGATCAAACCGTTTAAGAATCGTGAATCGAACAAGAAGATGCTGGAGCAAGAAACAGAACTTAACGGTAAAGGCCTTGCAGGCTTTGCTGCGCTCTTTTTGGGCGACAGCGTAATCAATACTCACCGTATTGGCGATTTAAGCTTCTTCAGCCACCTGGATGCCTTTGAGCCACCAAGCGGCACTATGGGCGCACCAATGTACACTCCACGTGCGTTCAATTACGAAGAGCAGCAACAAATGTTTTATCCGCAAGCAGTGCAGTCTTCAGATTCGTTGTTTCAACAAGAAGACGCACACGCTACTAATCCCAACTGGATCTTTACAGCAGGTTAATAAATGGAAGCTCCCCGTTCCTTACAAAATCTGATAGATTTCGTTCGTTATGTTGAAAACACCCAGCGTAATGAACGACTCTTTCAGATGGAGGCTACTGCGGTAACTCCTAACGACCAAATCCCTTTGCTCATGCCTTCGGGGTTTAGTCGTAACTGTCTGTTTACTAGTGGTCGGTCTGACGACGCTACGATCCGCGTACAGACGCAACCAGGTGTTTACACTAACAAGATACTTCCTTTTCGAGATAACCTTATCATCGAGATTGTGGAGCGTGAGAAGGCTAGCCAGATCAAGTACCGGTTCAGGGCGATCCCCTTAACAGGAAACGATCCTCAAATGCAAGGCGGTCACAGTGCGTTGGCCGACTTGGCTAGTAAAGATAACATGAACATGATCACGGTAGACTTCCAGCTCTTAGAGTTAGGGTTTGCCAAGATCCGTAACGAGCCTGTCAGTGACATTTACCTCATGTCCAGCATGGATAACGTTCTCCATGACAAGTTAACTGAGAGCGGATCTAAGCTGGGGTTAACCGGGCCTGACGCCTGGAAAGGAGTTGACATCGAATACCCAATTGATAACGATCGGGTATTTAAGCAAGTGGTCATCCCTTTTGGTAACCGTCTTATCGACTTGGGGGAATTCCTTCAAATGAACGAGGAGTATGGCATCTACAATACCGGACTAGGTATGTACTACCGGAAGGGATTGTGGCGTGTCTATCCATTGTTCCGCATGGGTCGTTATGAGAAGGCTCGGCGAGTACTAAACGTATACCGGTTACCAGAGAACGTTTTTCCCACCCTGCACAATAGCTGGATCATGGATGACAAGTCCATTACTGTCTTTTCAACCGGTGGTGCCCACAACAGTGAGACTACTGATATTGACCGACAGGAACATGGCGTTGGTAAAAGGATTATCTCTGTCGATGCGGCAATGGGCGAAACAGGTCGTTACTACAACAAGGGTGTCGCTGCAACAACGCGAGGAGACTCCTTGTCTGAGTACAAGACGGTCAGCCGTGCTTCTGGGGAAGAGTGGGTCCCTACGGTATTGACTCCGACTGGTAACCTCTGCAAGCATCTTTCAGAGAACGCTCAGAACGATGTAAGTATCACTGGGTTGTCCTGGCACAACTCTAACGCAGCACTCATTGATCCGTGCATGCCAGTTCGTTATTACTACATGAGTGGTAGTGAGGCATTGATGTATCGTGAAGGTAGCGTGGGTGGTCTGCGGACTGTCTACCAACCTGATACTGAAAGTGTTAACACCATCTTCAGAGAGCACAGCGTGTTGTCTTTGACTATTGGTATTGAAGAGTTCTCGGTTAAGTAATTATCAACTGAGGGAGGTAGCTTATAAGACTTGATAAAACTATCTGCGGAAGCGGGTGGGGACGGTTAGGTCTATTTCTGTATAGCGGAGCGTAAGCGACCTCCCTATTGATAATGAACCCAGGTGAACAACATGACTACTGATGTAGAACTTTCAAGTGTAGAAAGAAGTTTTGAAGAACATGTAGCTAGCATGGCTCATTTGATTGTTACATCTGTTACTAAACAGACCATCACTTTGTCACAAGACGTCTTGGGGCTTACTAATCTTACCCTTGCGCAAATGCTTGTGAAATTTGAGGATCGTGCTGGTACAGCGGCCAGAGACTTCACATCGATAAACGATGGGGTAACAATCGACGTCACGACTTCCGCCAGAACCACTGAAGAAGGGAAATTGACAGGGGTTAGACTTCACTTTACCATCGGTATTGGCGAAGCCAAATGTGCACGCGAGTCAGTAATTGAGTTTAGCTAATAAAAGAAAATGCAAAATAAACCTTATATACTCTCCTACCCTTATCGGGTAGGAGAGTATAGGTTATGTTCGCTTTGGTTCAGTTAGATAGAGTCAAAGTCTTTTACCACGTTACCATTATCGTCCAGACTAGTCTGCAGACTTCTCCTGAAACGAGGTTTACCATTGATATCATGACGGAGCCCCATTACTGGATCAATGTCGTAGATAGCAAAGCGATCTTCTGGTGCACAACCTTCACCACGCTGTTTACCAATACAGAAGGTCCAGTAACTCTTAAAGGACGTCTTGGCAACGTGGAAGGTAATCTCTACGTCTACTTCGTTGGTGATTTTAGTGGAAGTCTCGGTGTAAGACTTACCAGCAACTTCACGAGCAAAGTAAACTTCTGATTCTTCATCAGACTCTTGTAGACGCTTCTTAGCATCTGGACTCAGCTGGTGTGGGGTGATAAAGCAGATGCCGCGGTTGATGATGAAGGAACGAACCTTACGGAACAACAACTGTAGCTTGTCTGATTTAGTCTCACCAGGGAGCTTGTCAAAGTTTTGCAGAGCCAGGTAGTCATAGGCGTAGAAGATGATCTCGTGGCCTTTGAGTTCCATACGACGAATGCGGTCAAACATCTGATTGCAATCATCTTTGTTGGAGTCGATCACCTTAATAATCAATACCCAACCATTTGCTTTAAAGCAACTGCAAATAGCTTCGACGATGTCATCTTGAGCAGCAATGTTGAAATCTGGAACGTTGTCACTGTTAACAGTAATAGCTAGCTTATACATACGCTGGATAATAAGGTCCATGGTGTCTTCTGCCGATTCCAAGAGGATAGTCGGTATCTTAGACGGGTTACGCAACTGAGGCTTGTTATAGAGCCCTACAGAGGCTACCATGTGCGCTACAGTAAGCGACTTACCACGGTTAGTCAGTGCGTTAAGCAAGTAGAACTTACTACGACGAAAGCCACCATCCGGACTCAGTGCTTTATTGAGCGCCTGAATACCAGTTTTGATAATACCTTCTTTACTGTTTTCTTTCTTTGCCAGTGCAATAACTTCATGGAAACTAGTTGGCGACTCGGTGCTGATTTCGCAAAGTACTTCTGACTGTTTATCTTCGTACAACGTACCCATGCGTTCGTTGATGAGATCGGATAACTTTACCCAGTCGTCTTTTGTAATTTCATGGATGTCTTTGTAGAAGTAAGCTTTAGTTGCCCGCTTCCATTTATCCGAGAAACCTTTGTCTTCAAAGCTCAGACGGATATCGGTAATCTGTTTGTAGATTACTTTACGCGTCATCAAGTCGTCGTCAAAGTCTTCCAGACCGTCTTCAATTGCAAGTTTGATATCGTCTTGACCAACACAAAACAGACGAACCCGTTGCATAAGTGCTAATTTTATGATCGGCTCATCGTCAGGCTCTTTGAGGAGCCAAAGTACGGATGCTTTAATGCTGTCACGGAGTTCTTTATTCTGGACAAACACTTCCTGTGGCGGCGGTGGGAGTTCCTCGTAAAGCTCCTCCAGTTCTTTTAGCAGAACCTTATCTTTAAGTTTCTTGGCTTGGTACATTGCTGAAAGCAATTTGACTAATACCAGTAAGTCATTCATTTAAAACAAACTCCCCAGGAGTAACGCTATGATTCTCAGGACACCTAACGGTTCCCCGATCGAAGTATTCTTCTTGACCAACTCTATGGTTAAGTTGTTGGCTAAGGTCGGCATTCCGTTGAGCAACTTATCGACGATTGAGACATATCATCAAAAGGCAACTTACGGTGAAATTGCTCAAATCATTTCTATGCAATACCGCGCTGCAAAAGAACTCGGTGTTGCTTTGCTCGACCCAGATTTAATCTTCAGTAAAGATTATGAAGGTGAGATGTTAAAAGCGGCATTTAATAGTGTCGACAGTAAAAGCTTATCCGCCGCGTTTACCGACGCAACATCTTTTGGATACAGCTCTTTCAAAAGTAATCAACTCGTGGTTGTTATTAACGACGAGAACCAAACAACACCGCCCAGCTGGAGTAAGGCTTCTGCGCTAACATTCTCTGGTGCATTGTTGGAGGCCATCTTGCATGTTCACGGTTTCATGGAATCTCATTTCGGTGCGATTGTGGACAGTAAAGTAGGTGAGTTCACCATGGCTGAAGTTTACAAACTGCTGGGCAATCAAAACCCTTAAACCTCGTTTCAATATGTATGTTATGTGTAGTAGATACACAAATATATATATTTGTTAAACGTCCAACGCTTAAAAAGGAATTCCTTCCATGGCTTACAAACAGATTAAGATGGGTCTCAAGAACGAGGGTAACCTTGTTCAGCTGATCGCTGATGCACTGAAGAACGAATCGTTGACCGCGGTGCAAGGCCAGGAAAACTTTTCTGGCTTCTCGAGCAAGTTCGACCTGGCTCGTGTTCAAGGCGCTGAGAGCCAATCGCTGAATGGCATGCTGGCCACTCGTCTGAACGACAAGAACTTCGCCGCGTTCCAATCCTCGTTCGGCCGTACCACCAACATTGCTCCGAGCGAGCTGAAAGACATCGTTGAACGTACCGAAAGCTTCTACGGTACCGTCGATGGCCTGGAAGGCTTCTCGATGCAGAACTGGGAAGGCTCGGAAACCACCGTCAAAGCTCTGAACATGGCCCTCAACGCCCAGAGCCACTTGCAGACTCCTGGCGCCGAAGCACTGTTCGCCACCCTGACCGTTCGTTACGAAGACGAAGGCGTCCTGATGAAGGTTCGTGCCGCTGGTCTGGGTACTTACGCTTACGGCAACAGCGCCTGGCAGTCCGCCTCCGAACTGCAACCGATCTTCGGTCTGCTGCGTTCCGGCAAAATGTTCGCCGAATCCGCCCTGGCTGTACACCCTGTGTACCCTGAGTCGGACACCGACGACACCCGCGAGCTGTTCGTTCCAGCCGCCGACCGTACCCCATGGACCGCTACCTACATGGAAGCTGATGCCCTGGGCCGCGAAAACCACCTGACCAGCTTCCTGAAAGTTCCGAGCGTCATTCCGAACTTCCTGGGCCTGTGCGAAACCCCTGGCCAGCGTCCGTACACCGCTACCGACGAGATCGAGTCCAACTCGCTCACCGGTCAGACTCTGCAATTGACCGCTACTATCAAGGGCACTGTCAAGACGTTCTTCATCAACACCAAGGCGATGTCGAACAACACCTTCATCCCGACTTCGAACGGCCAATCGTCCGATGACCGCAAAATGGCCATCCTGCTGAACCGTCACAACGGTTTTGCTGTACAGGACAAAGACGGCCTGGAAGTTGGTGAGACCCTGTTCGCCGATCTGAAAGCAGCTGGCTACCGCCCTCTGCTGGACGTGTCGATGGACGGCAACTACCAGCGTCAAAAGAACGTCATGCGCCTGAACGGCGGCCAGGTTTCGATCACTGCTCTCCAGCACATCCCAACCGGTAACGTGATCACTCGTGATCGCGCTGATGACGCTCAGAAATCACTGTTCCGCACCCTGACCAACGGTTCCGTATCCGGTATCGAAATCACCGGTAACGTGACCAACAACTCGCGCGGTAACTTCGGCTACCGTATCGAAGTGTTCGATGCCGACAAGCACCTGTCCGTCAAACGTGGCGACCCGGTGTCTGTGAAATACCCAATCGACAAGCAAGACGTGAACCAGGGCTCCCTGGACTACGCGATCGAGCAAATGTCGGTGGCGATCAACAACCAGTGCTCGCGTAAAGCGTTCGACATGGCTGCTGAGCACCTGGCGTACATCACCTCCATCGACGGCCATGCTGTGGTCTCGAACAACCAGGGTTCCAACGTCCTGCCAGGCATGCACTACGTGCAAGCTGCCGCAGTAAACCGCAAGATCACCCTGGCCGACGTCGTATCGACCCAAGACAGCACCGGTGTGCTGGAAGCAGTCTGCGCCGTGTTCACCAACGAAATCAGCGACATCGTTTCGGCCCTGACTACCAAGTCCGGTATCGCCGCGATCGCCGAATACGGCGGTGCTACTTCTCCGAAGTGGAACATCATCGCTCACCAGAACCTGTGCCGCTTCCTGCTCCGTCTGGGCGACGCTCGTACCCTGGGTCCTCTGACCACCATGAAAGCCGTCGAAACCAACTTCGACAGCCAGATCGGTGAGATCCTGATCGTTACCCAAAACGATTCGACTTCCGATTACATCAACCCACTGGGCGGTGTCGGCGTCGTTGTCTCGAAAGAGAACATCGTTGTACAAGGTAACGTGACTCGTGATCAGCAGGACTTCGGTGTGGTCATGACCATCCCTACCTACAAACACTGGGCGCTCAACCCGATCATCGGTTCGCTGAAGATCACTGACGCCGCAGAGTTCCTGGGTGATAACGGTCTGCTGACCAAGCTGGCAAAACAGCGCATCGCCATCGAAGGTCTGGCTCCAGCTCTGGCTGGCATCCAAGGCGCCATCGAAGCGGGAAACCCGTAGGCCTCATCCTTCCATCGACCTACTACGGTCTGTTAGAGGGGCCTGCCTAGTACCCCTCTTGACACTGTCGATGAGGCGCGTTTAGGTTAGTTGCATCTGGTCTCTTCTACCTCACTCCTTTAAAAGGGAGTGGGGTAGTTGATTCCTTTTTTTTGCATTTTGCTAATCACAAAGAATATTTCAAACCTAAATTATCAAGGTAGGACATACTAATAAAGGTAGTTTGGAATATGAATAGTTTCAAGCTGGAGCGCGAAGTTATTAATGGATCTTCTTCGAGTGACATTGTCGTAAAGATAAAAGGTGGATTGAGTTACATTATCAAGCGTCGTAAAGAAGCTGATTACTCTCCAACTGGCGATGTCGTCGTTCTCAGGATGAATGGGGTTATTCCAACCTGCATTGAATTTGATCCAGACCAGGCAACAACAAAGTTTGACAAATATGTGATGGAAGCATTCAAAGGAAAGCTGGAAGAAGAGAAGGGGCGGGGAGCCTCCTATTTTCCTACCATGCCAATGAACATGGTAATCTACGTTAAGTTAACAGGAGACTTAGCAGAAGACGGTGGATACATTCACAGTGAAATGCTAGGTATGACTTTATATCGTGGAAGCGGCTATCTTTCCAGAAGTCCTATGAATGTTCCAAAAGCAACAATTGGGGATGTCCTTACTGCGTTAAAAGATTCAACCGGCAAACGTCGCATGGCATATTACTGTGTTTATGTAAATGATCCGGGTAGAACGCAACATCCGTATTACGTAAACCTGGGCGGTAAGGCTACTGAAGTGCCAGTAGAACATGACGCGGGTACTAACGCCGGACTCTACGTTGGAGTTGACAGCGGTAATACTTCACCAGATATTCTATTTTACAGTTTCGATGGCTTGGACAAAGAGTCCCTCGAAAAGCTTGGCGTGTTCATGAACAAGGCTGAGGCTACTAAAGGTGGTAACACCGAACGGTATGTTGAAGCTGAAGGCAAGTTGAAGGACATCTCTAAAGCGCTAGAGCGCAAGTCTGAAGAGTTGCGTGAAGCACAAGCTAAACTGTCCAAGCTGGAGAGACAACTAGACGAAGCTAATACCCAAATGACGTTCATGAAACAAGATCACAAGAACGCATTAGAGAAACTAAGAATGGACGCAGCTGCTGCGGCTCATAAGTCTTCTCGCTCGGAAATTAGCAGCAAAGAAGAAGCAGATCGCAATAAATTTGAAATGCGTAATAAAGAGTTCTATGCCAAAGTTACCCTTGATCATACCAGGAAGCATAATAACCTGAGTGGCTGGGGTGAGCTACTTAAAGGCGTAGGTAGCCTGGTCGGTATATTCTTGACAGGATTTAAACTCCTCTTCTCCTGATTGAGGTGTCACATGTTTCACTTGATAGCCGATGCAATTAAAGCGGAGTATCCACCCTTTAACCAAACTCTGATGGATGGGTTTCACTTAAAGGAATTTGAAGGAGTGCAGCGGTATTACGAAAACTCTCTAAAGGCTATCTTTAAGAGTATCGAAAGCCGAGGCGTATTCTTCCTTAATGTGGTACGGGTGTCCCCTCGCGAATATATTCGCTACCTGACCGCAAGCAGCACCCGTGTGTACGACATTCACAAAGAAACACTGTTCCCTGTCCGGCTCAACTTTGAGTATCGTGATAAAGGCGGGCAGATGATCCCGATGCATGCTTACACCATGCTTCCGTACTGTGACAGGTATGGCGACATTTGGTTGCGTGGGGTGCACTACAGTTTACAAGTGGTTCTGGCAGAGAAAGGTTTGCCAGTTGCTAAAGATGGTTCTCTGTTTGTTAAGGTCTTGGGCTTTAAATTCAAGATTGGTGTTGAACATTATAACTATGATTATGTGTTTGACCTCAGTGGGCAGACCAAGTATCGGACGGCAGGTATTAACCTTGCTAGCAACCGGTTCTACAGTCCTACCAACTCACGGAAGATAACCAGTAAAAATGTTCCAACTCCACTACTTGCCTGGTACGTGTTCGCAGACATGGGCTTTAGCAAAGCAATGGATATGTTTGGGGAGTGTGAGTACGAGCTTGGCCCGGTAGAAGCTCTAGTTAGTGACTGCAAGGCTAAAGACCGCTGGGAAATCATTACCAAGTCTAGCACGAACAATCCCAAGTTCTTGGGCGAGTTCATCAGTTTGGATTACGGAGTAGCAATCCGTAACAAGTCTAGTAAACGTACTACGTTGAACACGCTTGGGTTGCAGTATGCAGCGTCTTTACAGTTTGTGGCGGATTGCATGTCAAGTTACTTTGACGAATCCCGGATTGACGATCCAAGCTACTGGAAACTCCTGATTGGCCGTACGTCGGTTAAAGCAGGCGATCCAAATGAATACATCATGCGCCTGATGAATGATCACTTCATCTCGATCAACGAGTATCTGGATGACGACTCTATCAAACGATTTGCGGCCCAGAACATCATGGCCAGCAATATCTTTGATCTGTTCAATTACATCATTACTAACCGTAGTGAGATTGTTCAGACAACAGATCGCGCGACAATGTTTCACAAAGAGCTGGCAAGTGTCGAATTCACGATGGACAAACTCATCACGGCAGCCAACAGCTTTAAGCACGACATTAAGAACAATTCAGAGTTAAGCCACAAGAAAGTTTCACGTTTCATGAATAGTCGGTTCCATGCAAAAGAAATCGACAACGCACGTTATACCAACCTTATCCAGGAAGCTACCCCGACTGACGTTCCGTTTGTGGACTACATGCTGGGTTGCATGTCTCAGGACAAGGTGTTTACTAGTTCGTCTCGTAACAGGAAGAAAGGTGACTTCGATGCTAATGACAGCTCGACATTCATCCATACCTCGCAGCTGTTTGTAAACAGCCATTTGAAGGTATCTTCTCCCTGTCCAGATGGGCGGGGTTATCTCCTACCTAGCATCTATCTGATAAACGAAAAAGTAACCGCCTTGAACCCTAAGTTTAAGGAGGCTTATGAACAGTTTGATAGACGCCTTAAATTTAGAGAAACTATTGCATGAGTGATTCACTGCGTTCTACTAGACAGTTTGGGGTAAATCTGGACAACGCAAACCCGCCAGCCCAGCATCGTGGTATTGGTGGTATGGGAGGGCAACAACCGTTAGGTGTACAATCAGGTGCTATGGCCCCTGGCAGCACTATCCGCGCAATCATGGGTGGTGCTGCTGAGCGCAATGGACAACCAGTAGGCGGGTTTAACTGGCGTACTGGTGCTGGTGGTATTGAAACTAACGAAGTGCTAGCAGGGATGTTGGAGGCCGGTGGGGGGATTGATGCCGGTAGCCAAGAGTATTACATCTCCAAGGCAGAGTACCCGATGGTGCAGTTCTTTAACTTCATGATGCGTCGTGAACAAAAGCTGTTCTATCACAACTACATCACCGTTCGTGACTCGTTTATTCTCGACAACATCACCGGTGCGGTAGATCCAATAAAGAAAGACTTTGTAGATGAGATAAGTCGTCGTCCTGAGTTTATCAAGACAGTGGCAAACCAGGGTATGATTATCTTTGGTTATATCCTGATCGAAGAGTTGCGTCGCAGTAATAAAGAAGAGTGGACTCAGCAGGATTATTTTAATGGTGTGCAGTTAGCTGTTAGCCATTTGCTACTCCTGGAGTTCCTTAGCTGGATTTGCTACACCAAGAAAGGTCAAGGTTGGATTAATCGGTTGCCAAAGCGACTGGAAGATATTCTTAGCAACCTGGACAGATTCAAAGAGCAGTTCAGTATCATGTGGGATTTCTTTGATGCACCTTTCCCATATCAACAGCTTGACTTTGTAAAACGTATCAGTACACCGCTTGAATATGCACGACTTAACGATCCAGATACATATGCAGAATTCCTTGGGTTCACACCAGGCCGCAAGGTAGATGCAAGCAGCCAAAACATTGAGCTGCAAAAGACTTTTGAAATGATTCGCCGTAATGCACAAGAGTTCAACACCGGTGGTTATCAAGAACACCAATATCAGGCCGCTAGCCAACCACAACATGAAGAGGTCAATATGACTTGGGGTAACTTCCGTAACGATCTGGAAAATCTCGACATACAAAACAAACACACGTTCGATCTGAACCACTACTTCAAGTTCACCGGCCGGACTAACCACTATTACGTGGCAGAAGGTGACTGGAAGTACATTCAGCGCGTGTTCCGCCGGCATCCAGACCAGCGTCAAGAACATGCAATTGCGCACAACATTTATCGCGTAGTTGTCATCGACCTGGAAAAGAATGATGGCTGGTTTAGCTACCCAGTACGTTTGGAGAACGTTGACGTGCCAATCCTCATCCAGAACCCAGCACTCCTGTTACCACCGCTCGACAAAATGCGCGCAGACGGCGATTCGTATCCGCCGATTGTTCCAGTATCTTTGGAAGAAGCCGCAGACAAAGACCTGGTAGTGAAAATCCCTCTGATCAAGAAACACGGCAAAGGCACTCCAGCCATTGTTGTATCTGATCCAGTGGTGTCCACTGATTCGCGTGCAATCCTCGCCGACATCAATCTGATCACCAACAAAGTAACTTCCAGCCTGAAAGGCCAAGCTGCTTGCGTGTTCACTGACGTCAGCTCTTGGGACGTGTACGAAGTAGAACGCCCGGAAATCAAAACCCGATTGTTCCAGGACCTACCATTCCTCTTCGCCGACAGCGAAATGGATGTGCGTCCAAACTTGGTGGAAGCCGGTGCGCTGTTGCGTCATTACTTTGAACAAGGTATCATCCCAGAAAAGCTGGCCGATTTCATCAACGGTCGTTTGACTGATGTCACTAACCAATGGCTGGTAAACAGCTGCGGTTACAACGCTCTTGAAGGTAAGGGCGGTGGCGGCAAGCTTCAGATCAAGAACTTCGTTAACGACATTCAGGATCTCAATGATCACCTGCGTGGCAAAGACGCCCTGGTTTGGAACATCCTGATTGATAGTGAAGCTGACAACTACATTACCAGTCACCTCAAAATGTTCCACAAAGTTAACCGCTTCATCCAAAGTCCGGAAAACATGTCAGCTATTGACAAGTTGAAAGACGACAACAATGTTTACTTCATTCGCGATTTCTATATCGCTAACGTTGTAAACGACGGCGGTCCGATTCATGCCGAAACAAACGTTGCACAGTACATCAAACGTAGTGTTCTTCCAGAACTCTTCCAATTGGTAGAAGTGCAGGTAGAAGTAGAGGGTGAAGATTGCCTCACTGGTTATCGTGATCACCTGATCCGTTTCAGCAGCACCGAACACTTGTGGCTGTTCAGCTACAGCGTCGAAGATCGTAACGTGGCAACACTGCGTCACATCAATGCCGAAAAACCTTTGGTACTGTTGAAAACTGATTGACTGTAAATAACTCTACTGGCCCACAAAGGCCAGTAGAGTTATACACTATTGTTTTAACTTTTGAAATGGTTCAAGTCTATATTACTTGGGTAGATAACAACAGTAAATCATTTGATTACTAATCAGGAGTTCTATCATGCAAGTAGTTAACAATTTCGCAGCAGTACTGGCCGCAGTAAACACCTCCGCCGGTTCTTGCAAAGATGACCATGCGTGCGGCGGTATGCGCAATATCTTCGGTCTCGCTAAACTGGTTACCGGCAATAAAGAATTCACCGTTAGCCTGCACGATGCGCGTTACTTCTCGCTTAACGCGATGTACGTCGACTCGTTCAACCTGCCACATATCAGCCGTGATAGCTGCGGCGGTGTAGTTGAGAAGTTTGACAAAACCATGGAGCAATCCATTCTCGACTACAACGAAAACCAATCCACCAACATCATCACAGCAAGCTTCATCTCCGACGTCCATTTCCTGGTCGACGGTAAGCTGCAAGCAGTTGATCTGGTATCTCCAGAAAAGCTGGCAGAGCTGCAAGCAAAAGTAAAAGAAGGTTATGACGCTTGGAAAGCTCGTGACGTCAAATAGTCCCATCCGGGAAAGCCCTAACTGGGGCTTTTCTTTTTAGTAAAAAACCAACGATTTTAAATCAGGAGAAACACCGTGGAAAATGCACAACCAAAGTTTGCCTCCCAAGAAGATTTCCAGAAAGTATTCACTTTCAGCCGCCCGGTCCTGGACGCGTTCCTGGACACTGGCGAGATCCCACGTTTTAACAGTTTTCCAATTACCATTCCTGGCCGCCTGCTTTTCAAAGAACGTGGTGACACCGGACATCCCTACGTGGACGTCTCTGTTATCGCACAAGCCTTTGCAGATATCCGCCGGGTCGGTAACTGGCCTAAAGACTTCCTGCGGCTGGAAAACCTGTTGGAGCGTATCACCGCGACACTGCTGAACATCCTGGACATGAACGAAGCAGAAGCTTTCTCCGAAAACTGCATCTTCTTCATGGCACCACCAAACACCAACAACGTCATCGACTCCATCGCCAGCATGAATGCCGCGCAAGGCGCCAAGACGCAGTACTGGGCTTACCTGTACGTCAACAAAACTTTCGAACCAACGCCGGTGGAAGTTGACGAAGCAATGGCCCTGTTTCACAAGATCGACTTCGATCGTTTGAACAAGATCGCCACCGAAGTCCAACTCGACCAGGGTGACGAAATCCCTACCACCTTTCCAATGGTAGTGAAACTCACCGATATCCTGGAATACACCGACGAAACGGCAACTATCAAACCAGAAACTGTGGTTGGTCATTTGCACAACGTGTTTCAGGCCGGTAACTGGCCAGAAGCTTTCGGCGACGCACAAGAGTTTGCCAAGAACTTCATGGCGTTCATCACCAACCTGGCAACAATGCACGAGCCGGAAGAGTTCGGCTACAACGAAAGCGCTTTGATCTTGTTTGCAACCGAAGAACAAGTTCCTGGCATGATCGCCGTAACTGAGCTGCACGATCTCAAAGACATGCCAAATGTCCACTGGGTTCTGGCAAACGTAAACAAATAAAAGATATACTACTCCTACCGCGCAAGCGGTAGGAGTAGTAGTCTCTAGTCTTTTATTTTTTGCCTTTCCAAGGGTTGTAGTCTGGAGAAGTTGGATCACTGCTACCAGAGTTACCGTCGTCAGCGGGTTCATCAGTACCAGTTTCTTCGCCTTCTTCAGTACCTGGTTTGGTATCACCAGTCTCCTCAGTTTCCTCTTCTTCAGCAGGAGGTTCTGCATCAACGTCGAGGTTATCGCCACCAGTACCTGGTTCAACATCACCAGTCAGACTAGTCTCGCCGTCTAAACCACCATCTTGAGTTTCTTCTTCTTCGCCGCTGGCTTCATCAATGTCGCTGCGCAGCTTATCCAGCAAAGCCTTGTGAGACTTCAGGAATGATTTATCATTCTTGAGTTTCTCGGTCATGTATTGAACAAAGAACTCTTGCGAGTTAGCCTGCTGATGAATAATACCATGTACCAGAGAAGCAATACCACCACTCTTACCATCATTGACAACATCGTCAAATGGCATTGGAATGTTGTAACGTTTAAATGCTTCGGTGTAAAAGTAAGCTTTAACATGTTTGAGGATTGTTTCACCGCTTGCCTTGCCATCGGTAAATCCAAGGCCGGTAGCGATGTCAGTGAGGATAGCCCCACCACTTGCAATCTCCATCCACTTAGTAACCAGTGCATCAACAGCTTCCAACTGGTTCTTCAGTTTGTCAGTAGACTCAATGCTGGACGGAATAGGGAAACTAACCTTAACCGCAGTAAAGAAGTCAGCCAACAACATGTTTACAACTTGACCCTCATCACCAGCGATAGTTTCTTTACTACCTTCTGGCTTCCAAAGCTTCTTGTTTTTTACAATTACTTCGACCAATGCGTTCAACAGAGGCTCGTTTACACGAGTATGTTTACGCATGAAGTCCACAACGAAGTCAGCCAAGGTATCCTGCCAGTTAGCAGCTTGGTTAACAACCATGTCGTGTTCAGTAATTGCTTCAATCTTGAAGTTATTAGAATCGTCACTAACGTCCAACCAACTGCGAGGAGTGTGGAAGTAGTTAGCAATGTCATTCATAACTTTTTGACGCGAAGTGTCATCCACCGGTTTAAAGTGGTTCTTCTCCATATGCTGCATGTCGATTTCAGGAACGGCTACCAATGGGTTATCACCGGCGTTAACTTTAATAGTCAACGACGAGTTACGCATCGATTCCACAATGCTTGGTACTGAAAGCTGTGCAGAGGAAATCAGACTATGAAGACCAGGGTTGTTATCGTAGAACGAAGCCCGTGCAATAGCAGCCGTGTTCTCAGGGTCCCCATCCTCTTTACCATGCGTGATGTTCATCAACGTATGGGGTTGCGCAGCCTCGAGGTTAGCCAGGGTGTCAGCGACGTCAAAAGCAGCCAGACGGGCAATATGCATCTTAGCCAGTTGTGTAAGCGATTGACCGGTACCAAGTTCGCTATACTTCAGCGCCATGTAGGTAATAGCCTCACCAGGGATATACAAGCAACGAACACCCTGTTTAGCAAACATACGAGACAAGAAGATCTTGTTGACTTCCTCGTCCAGAGTAATGCTTACCGAATCAGCCTTGTCGCTAATAACAGCCGACGTGAACTGACGAATGAGGTTAGACCGGTTAATGTCTGCAAACTCACGCATGTCGAAATCACATGGTTTACCAGACTGAACAGTACGAAGACTAGAGATGATAGCGTTCTCGCTACCAGTCTTGTTCTTGTTACTGAGCCCGCCTCTAACAGCTGAAGTGGACTGATAGTACTCAGGGTCGGTAGTGTTCTTAAGGAACTCACCAGTATCACGATCCATCAGAACAATGATATCCGGATTCGCCCGGCGTACACCATTACGATGAATAGGGATACATGCCTCACTAGGGATATGGAAAACCAACCCACGACCGTAAGGTGCTACTGACAGAGTATCAATGCTTTTAACAAACTGCATCGATTGAGAACGAATGTTTCGGCTTGGGTAAAGTTCCCGCGCAATCTCAGCAACCTGATGCGAATCCAGGTTTTGGGTAGTCGCGTCAGATGGAGCAGCCTTCTTTCTTTTTTTGTCTGTGTCGTTAGGACCGATTGGATCGCGATCTTTGTCTTTCTTAAGAGCGCGTTCCACCATCATGTTGATGTTTTCTTGACCAACTACACTACCCAGTTGCTCTTCTCGACGCTTCTGGTGAAAGCGAGGTAGGAACAAGCAAGCAGGGTTATCCGTAATTGTGATATCAATATCGTTGGAAGGGTCAAACTCATTATCAAACAGACGATACTCGTCTTCCTGAACAGACCCGGCATCCTTAAGCAAGCGCTCCAAACCGTTAATAACAGACGGGGCGGCTTTCTTGTTAGGGTCTTTAATGAATTTACCGAGGTTACGAACCTTTACCTTGTTATTGGTAGGGTCGTTTGCAAACGAGTTGTTAAACTCGTTCATAGCTGCTTCACGGAACTTACGCTCGTAAAGCTGGAAAGCCTCGGCACCTTCTCTAGCTTTGGCGTCAAGAGGCTCATTTTCAGAATTGTGTTTAGGGTCAACTTCACTACCATTAATCAGGTAATCAAGACCAGGACGACTAAGATTAAAAAGGACGTAACTCCCCGTATTCCAGAGGATATCCTTAATCATTTTGCTAAGATCTTCCTCGATCTTATAGTCGTTGGTGAAGTATTCTTCCCACACCTTAAGCAGTTCTGTATGCAATGCGACGTTCTTCAGCTTGGAAGGCAGCGTGCTGTACGTAAGAATCTTGTCCTGCTTACCGTTAGGGTAAAGCAAGATAGTGTCCCAAATCAGCTCTGCTTTGTCCACATACGGCGTAATGGCACGTAGGTCAGTCACCGCATTGATGTTGTTGCTTAAAACGTCACTGAGACGCTGTAACTTATATTGGTTAACGGTTTCTACACCGCCAACATCACCTTTTTCTGGTGACACGCCATTAAGAGGAACAGCGTTGCGAAGAGTGGACCGAATATACGTAGGCATGTTACTAAAGTTTTGCCGTACCTGAGTGATATCTACGGGGGTATTGCCCACCGTAGTGGACCTAGATCTATACGACATGTGAATTCCCTTAGCGAGTTAACTTATGAATAATGCTGATAAAGACAGGTACTTCAGGGACATCTTTTCCCTTGCAAGAACCATGGTTATCAAAAATGAGGCGTTAGCAAAACGATATAACCAGGCCCTAGAGCGTGTGGGTTATATTGTAAAAGAAGATAAAGCTACTTGGCGGTACTACATGAACCTTAACGGGGACTATCATGAGACCGACGTACCAATGACCGTTAACTCTCTGGATAACGACGAAGAAATCGTCTTTAACAAAGAGAACCTGCGTGTTCACCTGATTACTTTCCGTGAATACGCTAAGGGCGGTTATTGGTTTAAACGGCTTACCGAACGTTATCCAGCTCAACCAACACTGATACGCGGCATACTCTCCCCGATCCCTTATGCGGAAACGATTCCCGCCGATGACTATAAGATTCTTCGGTACAATGAAAAGTTAGTATTGTGGAACGAGGACCAGTTAATTCCAAAGCTTCAAAACTTTATTAAGTCTGAAGTCAGTCAGCTTTTTAACAACGAATATATCGGTACGGATAACTTGTTTCTCCCTACCATGAGCCGTTTGCTTATGGCTGACGTCATCAAAGCAATTCACACAATTCGCATTGAAGACATGTACACTCGGCACAGTCATGACTTTTATATCTGGAGCCACATTGATTCCTACGGGGATTTCTCCAAATATAAAAATAGTCTTAACCGCGAACAAACCATGTGGTTGTTTCGTAACATTGCCTGGATTAAGAATAACCCCGGGCAGACGTTGACGTTTAATAAGCTGATGGAGAATTTGCTGACTATTGCAAATATTCCGCTGGCTAAGTTTGACATGGTGGAAGGTACCGCAACGCAGCTGGAAGATCTTAGTCCAACTCCGTTGTATCGCCGTCTTAACCTTAATCTCATTGAGGACTACGGCCGGGAACCCACCTACAACACCACTGAACAGATTATTCTTAAACAGCAGTTGTTAGCCAGGGACAACTACGATCAAACGGCCATCTATCAACAGGACGCCTTAGAACGTGGTAAGTACAGTCTTCACTCGGAACTACCTACTAAAGTCTTAGAATCTAGCATGCGTGACTACACCAACCGCCATGCTGATACTTTGATGTCTGTTGTGTATAACGAATGGATCTATCTGGTTGGCAATAACAAGTTCACTGGTCGTGTTGTCGTGTCTGATCCAAAGACTGGCAAACAAATCAAGATGACAGTTGCCGATGCGTATCACATTTGGCGGTATCTGGTCGATTATAGCAATGGGTTCCACCCTGTTGACATTGGTCCAGTTTATTACCAGAACGTGATGCGAATTAAGCCACCTAGTCTTGCAGACGTCTATGAGGCTGGCGGTAAGAACTTTATTTACCCCGAATACCTTGCCTACGATATCCGCAACATTTGGTTTCCAGTTGCTAACTTTGTAGCCCCTGACTATCTTGTCCAGTACGCCTTTGAGGTTTATGAGGCGATGTGGAAACACAAGAAGATGTACAGTCAGTTTTACGATCTGAATAAACGTGCTCGAGTTAAAAACGCCACTAAGACAGTTTACGATTCAGGTTTCGTTAAGCTTGGCGAATATACCAAGTACGATCTGTTGTTGCGTGATTACAACCTGGACTTCTCTGACTACTCAGCGGCTGAGTGCAAAACGTTTGCCTGGGATATCTTTAAACGTGTGACTGGCTGGGATACCAATATCCAACCAAACATGCGGGTCAAGCAAAGCGACCTTATCGATATCATGTCTCGGCTCTCTTCGTACACCATCCATTTCATTAAAGAGATGGCTGATGAGATCGGTGTTACCGAACTTCCAAACGAAGTGTCAGTTGGTGACAGTAAACTGACAGGCCCTGGCAATAGTCTTGATGCTGACTTTGGAAACGTGATGCTTAACGTCCAATCCAACATGGACGGTATCCGAGAACTTGAATCTGTATTGGCCTTTTTGTTTCCAGATAGGCCTACTATTGAAGCGGACATGGCTTCGACCATCAAGCTGAAAGATAACAACTTCATTAAGAGTGTTGACAAGTTCAAGCACTCTTTTGAATACACTGTTAAGGTTCAAGATAACTCGTACATCCGTTCTATTGGTAATGACGACCCAATTAACTACTTCATAATACCTGACACGTATTACGGCATTTTGGGCACACCTGACGATACGTTCTACATCCCAAGGACTTACTACGGGTTGTTGACGCCGCCTGATGACACGTTTAACCTCCCTAAAACTTATTACGGAGTGTTGGCTAAACAGACTCCTCCTAAGAAGGATGGTAACTAGTCATGAGTAACAAAGCCACGCAGCTCATCAAAAAGAAATACTTTGAAGACTTGCGCATTACTGATAAAGACATCATTGCGGCAACGCAATTCGACTTGGTAACTGTTAACCGTAGAGGCAACAATGTCTTTCAGGTTAGCAGACCAGGTTCAGAAACAGTCTATCACGAAGTACGCAAGGTAGACCTATCAGGGCTTAACAAACTTAAGTCCCTGGTAATTCCACCACGTAAGACTTCCGATGTCGACATCACAACTAATAAAGCTCTCATGGCCGATTGGATTTATCGCCGAACCGGTCATGAGTTGCAAGAAGAAGACATTAGTCGGTTGGTAGTCGATCGTGACAATGTTTTAGTGGTGATCTCCTCAGATTCTATGCGCTTTAAATCAAGCTTCCAACTTATTCGTTCATAAGGAATTCACCCATGGCTTTGTCCGCCTCTGAAATTCAAGACCAGAACCGGTCGGAAGTACCTACACAAACAACCACCAACACGCCTTACGGCAACATTATCATGAAGTGCCTGGCCACGCGCCAAGGGTTCACCCTGCCAAAGTACTCCACCCTCAATGAACGTTACGACATCATGGCCGAAGAATCTATCGGGCCAAAGATGCCGACTAACTTCGAGCTGAAGTATTTTGGTGTTGGTATCCGTGGTGCTAATGCCATTGGTCAGAACCCGCTGGGTGTGACCATCATGAAGGTTAACCAGCACCAACCAATCGACATGAACTTGTTTGTTCATATCCCGGTTGCCTGCCGTCCGGTTGATAACGATTTTGACAACATTAACCGTGGCAAGTATCGACTGCGGGTTATCGAGAACGGTTTCGATGGCCAAGCTTACGTGTTCTACTACCTGCGTCTGATTGACTTCTCTCGCTACAACCCGGAAGTCAACAAGATTACTCGTGACGAGAATGGTAACGAACTGCCAGTACCGTTCGTGCCAAGTCGTGACAGCCTGTTTAACCCACAGCCTGTCTCCACTACTAGCGAAGGTAGCGTTCCTGTTTCCAACACCTACATCAACTCGTCGGCTGTTCTTGGTTGCAGCTTTAACCAAGGCGACCTGCAAGAGTTGGCTAACGCTTGCCAGAAGAAGTACGGTGATGCCAGTTATGCGGCTATCAACGAGACCATGGTCTGCTGGGGTGTTGATACTCAAATCGACGGCCAAACTGGTGGCGGTGGTACCATTCGTTTTGCAGAAGTACAGAGTGCTGTTGCTGCACACTACATCACCGAACGTGACGCACGTAGTGCACTGAACAACGAACGTCTGAACATGGACTACGACCACGGTGCCAGCGAACCAATGCTGATCTTCACTAACTCTACCGCCGGTGCGGCTTCGCAAGGAAACTGATCATGGACGCATTAGCCGCCTTGGCTGATCAGCTAGGTTCCGTTAATGCGCATCTCCCACTTACTGAGGGGATGTACAGCTACGATGCCATTGAGCTGATTAGCACCATTTACATGCCGGCTTTCCGTTTGGATCAAACCAAATATGCGGTAAGCCAAGCGTATCGCAATACTGAAGGCAAGTTGGTTATTGACATTATTGAAGCTGAGACTGGTAACTCGTTGATGACGTTTATCAACATGGTCTCTGGTCCAGTCAAAGGTGGTCCAGATGGTCTGACACCACCTAAAGAAGTCATCTCCTTTTTGTTTGAGCCTCTTAAAGTGGACATGGCGGAAGAACTGGAGTTCTTGAAAAAACTTCCTATGGGCGTTCCGCTACCACAGTTTGAAACGGTTAACACCGAGTCTTACGAATTGGCAACCCTCTTAAACAACTATAACTACAACGGTCGCTGGATGTCTGGGACCTTTGGTGAGTTTTCAGCTTGTGGGTTTGAATTGGTTTATTTGGGGGATAGCAAGAAAGCCCCAAAAGACTTTGTAGTTGGATTATCGCCTTTGGTGGCTATCATCAAGCTGCACTGTGGTAACGTTAAGGGCCACATATGTCTAAGGACTTAAAAACTCCTGAGATAGTAAGGGTCATAGGAATTGACCCTTCTACCACAAACATGGGTGTGTGCATTATTGATGTGGATCTGACAGTTAAGACTCCTTACAAGCTGGTGTATTTAAACACCATCAAGGGAGATAAAGTCCTCTACGACATACCCGTGCAATACGACGATACCAATGGAACATCTGTGGCTGCTCGCAGCTGGTGCTTGGCCAGGGCTCTAGGAGAGCTTTTAGACTACTATACCACAGAGTTTGTGTTACATGACGATGGAGAGATGGAACTTCGTGAACGTCATCTAACGGGTATCATCGAGGACAACTTCTTAGGGGCTGGTGTTTTAACCTTTAAGCAGTTGATCCAGTTTGTGTCTTTGGCTCAAAATGCTTACATTAGTCGCGGCATTCATGTGAGTAGTGTTCTCCCTAATCCAGCAAAGGACATTGTTGGGGCTAACTTTAAAGGTAGCCAGAAAGAGGATGTTCACAAGGGTGTTATGGCTTACGAGCATCTAGACTCTACGGGGTTTGATCTCACTGTAATTGACGAGCACAGTGCTGATAGCGTTGCTGTTACACTGTATCGTTGTGAAATGCTTGCCAAACACTATGGGGTTTTTCATGAGTGATCAAGTGCATGACAACTGCCTTTCTGGGAAGTGCCTTGTCGAAACCCAAAATGACGTAGAGAAAGAAGTATTCGGGGGAGAGACTGTTCGTCTTCGTAACCTGGGTGGTCTTACTGCGTCTATCACGGTTTGTATTACTGCTCTGATCAACTCTGCTGTAATTTACCTTTCCGTTCGGGATCACAATGTATGGCCTAGCGAGACGAGCATGTTTATCATGGTTGTCGGGCCAGTCCTTATTGCCTGGAGTTGGATGTCTGTTAACCAGACCCTGAAGACTTTGTTTAATGGTGCCAGCAGCATGACTCGTTTCCGTAGCCGTGTAGCTAACATCATTGCTCCAAGCCCACCAGCCCAACCTGATGACAGACAACAGTAGAAGTTGACTAGTTATGTGCCGATGCAGCTATAACCCCTCTAGGAGCCCTTGCAGGCTCCTAGAGGGTATATGGTTTATGTTTGCATCTTTACTAATTAGGGTGGTTTAAGTGTTGTGGTCGGCTGACGTGGGGCAAGGTCAATGATACGGTTCATGTTCTTGACCAATTGCTGAATTGTCTGCTTAGCGCCCCAGAGGGTTATATCCTTCTCATCCAATACTTGTGTGGTCTGGATGAGAATTACCCTAGTGATCTGGTAGCACTGGTCCTTTTCCGGAAGACTGAGATCCTGGCGGAGACAGTTGTTGCGTTCCAGAAATGAGGAGAGTTCCGATACGCGCCCCGAAGGTGGGTCTGGAGTCACCTCCCGAAACTCCGGCGATACCTGGGTCAGTTGCTTTTGCAGTAAGGTCAGTTGGTTGCTGTACGTGTCGTACTGGGCCTGGGTCGCTTGTACCTGGAGGTAGGTATTTGCTTCCGAGACCGTCGGGTTGTGGTTGCATGCCGTAATTAATGCCACCATTGGTAGCAAGAGTACCGTCATCCAAATCCGGGACACCATACATTCTAGCCAGCGTGGCATAGTTGTCTCCTCTCAATTTGCTTTGCGCGGTAATGCGCTGTTGGAGGGTTGTCTTAAACGCTTGATCCTCCTGAGCAAAGTTGTCAGCGGTCTTTACCATCTGACGAATCTGCTCAGTTGCATCACGCAGCGAAGCGAGTGCTTCTTGGTCCAACTTAACCGGCCGAGGAAAGAAGTATTGAACTCCAAGTATTACAGCCAGAATAAGAACAACGAAGAAGGTCGCTATTGATCGAAACTTGTCGAAAAATAACAATGCCTTGATCTCCTGTCCCATGGGTTTAATCCCCCTGGACAATAGCCCTTATGTACAGCAGGTATCCGCTGTGCAGTTTGCTAGGGTCATGTCGATTAGTGAAACCATGATAGAGGTTGCCCTCATTATGGATGCCGGTTGTTTTGTTTGCGTAAACACGTTGAACACCAATATCAATGTCCAAGAGTCTACGGTTAATAATCCGTCGGACGTAGTACTTAGGAAGCAAGCCGTTGCCCGTGAGTAACGGGATCTGTTTTGTTTCTTCCGTGTGGTAAGTAAACGGGTACAAATAACTCACCAGTGGTACTAGCGAGGCATATAACCGAGGATTATCAAAAATTACCATAAACGAAGAAAGATCTGTAAGCAGCTTAGTGAAGAACTCCTCAGTACTGAAGAAATCCTTACCTACCACATCACGGTCCTTGTCTATAACAGAACTTAAATCGATCAGTTGCTTAGAGTCAAAGATAGCAGAGAACCAGTCTACCTTATTGAGCTTGATAGCAAAACTGTCGTTACCTCTTGGTTGGACTACATCGTTCTGGTAGAGTCTCCCTCCGATACTCATCCAGACGGTTTTGTCCTTTAAAGACACCTTGCTTGAAACATGAAGATATTTGACATCCCCAATAATCTCAAACTTAATATCTTCAGCAGCAATAGGACGAGTAGTAAGCTTACTCACCGTATTGAAGTTCAAGTAATTAACATGGATGTTATCATCCACATTAAAGTGTTTGCCTGCATTGAGAAGGTACACACAACGATTACCTTTTACAGCACGAACAAGGTGACCATTGATTGTCCACAACCCGCGGGTTACCAATGCATCAAAATCTACTTCGGAGTTATCGGTCTTAACTACACGAATGTCCGGAGCGTCTGCTGTGTTGTACATGTCTTGTCGATCGTCACCAGCCAGGGCATTACCAGGCAAAAGGCTAAACCCTTTGTACTGGATGTCATGAGTTGTGACGAAGCGATAACGGTCACCAGGGACAGTATCTTCAATCTTGAGGGGTGTGGTTGCCTTTGTGTCTAACCACGCCTGTATGTTACCAGGGAAGACCCCAAGGTCTACCAAATAGTACTGAAGGTCTATTGCTACGTCCTTATTACTGTACACATCGGTCACAACAATAATCAAACGACTGTATTCAGTAAAAAGTGTATTACAGGGAATACCTGCAATATCCAGTAACTCATCTCCTTTGGGAGAACGACGACTAACACCAACAGCCCTTTTATAGCTGTACATAGGGACTGACTCCAGTGGATTCTATGAAATTGTTAAGGGGGTTTATCTATAGTCCTTAACGTACTTTAAGGGGTAGGCTATAAAATGCGAACTACTCCAGTAATTATTAACAGGAGCAACACCCATGCCTGCACCAATTTACAACTGGAACCCCTTTCAAGAACGCATCGATTGCCGCGTTGAAAACGAAGTAGTCAAGGTAGCCAACGATACTACCCGTCGCGTGTTTGTAGTTCGGGCTGGTCCGTTCTTTAGTGCGGCTCGTAATAACGGGGCAGCCAAGAAGTTTGTTCTGAAACGCCAGTCTAGCAATGTTGAATTGGAACTGGGTGTTGACTACGCTTTCTGCAATACCTTTGACCGTTTCATGGACAAGTACAAACGAAATGTTTACGGTGCTTTTGTCTTGCTGAAGCCATTTCCTGGTGAAGTGCTTGTAGCGAGCTATGACACCATTGGCGGACCATTCATCCTTGATGACGTAGCATTTGCTACCTTGGTCGCTAACGTTGCTAACAGCCCTCGTCAGGCAAGCTGGGATTCCCTCATTGGCGTTCCCACCGCATTCCCAGCAGATCCACACGAACAGCCTTTGGAACAGACTTACGACTGGCTGGAAGCTTACGCTGCTCTTAAGTCACTTATCATTGTCATGACTGATAAAGCGGCCCAAGGTGACGCACTGGCCCTTTTGGAAGACCACCTGAAAAAACGTCTTCCAGAAGCACATGCCGCATCCACTGGTGATATTGGTATCCCAGACGTAGCTAACCTTCGCCCGTCTACTGAAGCAGACCTGGCCGGTGCCGATGGCAACGTAGCCGTGACCATGAATGTAATGAAAGCATTTGGTCGGCAACTGCGTGACGGTACTGCAAAACTCGATTAAGGGATAACCGATGAATTTTCCTATTGTTCACGAATACCGTAACGACATTCTTAACCAGAACCCCGAGAACCGTGTATTGGGTGAGCCCTTTAAGGTAATCAAAGGTCCTGGTAGTCGTATTGTTATTCCAGTTCACGCTCCTTTCTTTGTTAAGTCTTTGCGCCTGTACAACGCCAACATGGAACCGCTTACCAAAGCAGACGATGAAGGTGTTGGTGATTGGCGCATGTACAAGATCATGGGTGGTTTGACCGAGCTTACTGCTAAACCAGTCGGCTGCATGATCGAGATCTTGAACCCAGACGTAACTGATGGGTTCTTTGATTACGACATTGTTGGGCACTTCAGTTTGTTTGATAACACACTGTTGCGCTTGATTCTTGAGACCGCCGAAGACAACCGTCCGGTCTACTGGGAAAACCTGCGGGACAAACCTGTTGTATTCCCACCAGAACTGCACGGCATGAGTTTGATCTACGACATGATCGCTTTTGGCGATATGGTAGAACTTATTACCCTGCTTCTTGATTACCTCAACGCTAACTCGCGTACCCCAACCCAGATCAAGATTGAGCATTACCTTGATTTGCTTAACAACTACATTACGGTATACCGGACTGAGTTGCTTAAGAGTTTGGCACGACATGAAGGTAGCTATGACGCGCATGGTTTGACCAAAGGCCAGATTGGGCTGCCTTTAGTGGACAACTTTGCCACAGCTCGTGGTGATGATCTGCTCAAACCTAACAACGACATGCACCTGACACCGGGTGGTCTTAAAACCATCATCAACACCCTGAGCTTTAACGCCCCAGAGTTGCTGGCCAGTAACAAGGTGCCGTTGAGCAGCTTTGGTAACACTAACTTCATCCCGGCTAACATTGACGGTTCTTTTGAAGGTTTCGGTGGTGTTACTGAAGCGGGCGGCATGTGCTTAGAGAGTGACGGGACTATTACTTTCCTGTGGAACCGTATGGATGGTCGTACTGCTGGTTTGTATTACAGTGTAATGCAAGACACGGAAGATTACGCCAAAACTAAGCTTGTGTACTCCGGCTTTAAATACGAGCACCCTAAGTTTGATGCGGATAACGCGAGTGTCGACCGTATTGCACAGGGTAGTGGGGACGAAGTAATCCTGGTGGGGGATAGTCGTAAGAACTTGTTTTACGTTGGTGTGACGAACGGGTCTCTTGATCCAGCAAAACACGTTTACTCCAAAGTTAACTTGCAGCCAATCGTCGACGCAACATTTGGCGGTGGGACAAACATAATGCCATCAAGTTTGTTCCCAATGCTGAGCGTTGCTTTAATGGGTGAATGGATTTACTTGATTCAGTCCTCAAGTAAAGGTAGCGGTCTAGCTCCAGGTGTTGGTTACCCGCTAGTTGGTAAACAGTTCTTCAGGGTTAAGCTGGCTGACGTTCAAGCGACCATTAACGTTACTCCAACTCTACAATTGGTTTCCTTTGTTGACGCGGATGGGGTACAGTGGAATAACTCCACTTACTTCCGTTGGTATTCTTTTGTGAACGCTAACGGGTTAACTTCTAAAGCATTGTTTACTTATTCGCCAACCCCGGCTAACGGAGTTATCGGTAACTATCGTTCACTCCCGGTCATGGTTGCTGAGGACCCTTCCCGTAAGGGCATCTACGCGATGAAGTTCCTATCTGCGTATTACGGTTCTCACTCCACACCAACGGGCCAAGGGCAGTTCAACTTTGTCCCAGAGATTAACTATGATTTTGATCCAGTAACTGGAGTAATGACACTCACGTCTAAAACAGCAATACCACCCACACTGAACATTTTGGGGTCGCCTATACTCCCTAGTGAATACGTTCAAAACAACGTTTTTTATTCGCTGGTGTTTAGCTACGCCGGGCAAGGTATTAACGTATTGCCAGACGGACGGATCGCTAGTTCCGCAGCAATGGGGTTCAGCGGGTTCCCTAGAGTCGGCACTCTCTTTGAGATTGTTAACGCCAAAACAAAATACGCAACCATTTCTAAATTCTGGGGACGTGGTTGGGATGAGATGTCTAACTTCGGGTCTTGGCAAGAAACTATTGCCAGCCCGTTAATGTCGTCTATTAACGTCCGTGGGTTACTGTATCGTCCAGGTGGTGAGCATTACATTGCGGCTGACCGTACAGACCTTGGTAAGCTGGAACTTTTCTGGAAAGATATCAACGGGAAGTTTGCGGCACGTCCAGAAGTGACAAATCTTTTTCTGAATAACGTTGTTTCGCGTCCATTGACAACTAGTATCCGCAAAGTTAACGCTTTGCCTGGTATTGGTGGGGCTACAGTCAGTGTGCCTTCAAGCCAGCTTGATACTTATGGTATTGATGTTGGTGAATCAATGTTCTGCACAAACAGTCAGAAAAAGTACAACCAGCTTGACAAAGTCGGTACTGGATGGGGGGCGCCTGTCGGAGACAATGACATTCTGTTGATCTCTGATTACAACCGACGTATCGAACCAGACGGAACCATAACAATTGTTCCAACGGCTGAGATTCTTTATCCGTCGGCAATTGTGGAACAGCTGAAAAACCAGGTTGAGTTCTTAGATATTAAGAACCGTAGCCGTGATTGCATTGTTACCGTGACCGACCCAACGTTTTCTTCACTCGAACGTTTTGGGTGGCTGCCAATTATTGCGGCGGTTACCTATGTCGACGCGGAAAACAGTGCGATTCGTGCAAGAATGCACGCGACGTATATGGTTATCCAACCTACATACATCACTAATGCCCAAGGCCGAAAAGAGGTTACTGGGTTTACGGTTACGGATAAATTTAACTGGTGGGCAGACTCCGCGGCTATTGACCAGATTCGCGTCTTTGGTGGTTACGCCAACGGCCCTGAATCTCCGCAGTCAACCCTTGGTCCAATGAGGGCGTTCTATTATCTAAACGGCAATAGTCTGTCTTGCCACCTTAACAGTGGGGTAATGGGCAACACCACAGGGGACGCGTACACCTCAAACTTTAACTTTGCTTATAACAACCGAAACACTCGTCGTTGGACTAGTGCTTCTCAGCAAGGTAACAGTAGTGCAGGCGGTGGGGTGTTTATAACTCCTGATAACGGTATTGCAACGATGTACGACTGGGCTAACACAACCGGTGGTGCGGCCACTATTGTCAATGGGGTTGTAAACAGACCTGTAGTTGGGTCCGTGTATCCAGAAGTAGGCTGGGTGATCTTCTTTAAGACTGACATCAAAGTAGTCTTCAATGGAAAACCTTTTGTTCTTCCTTCTGGTACTATTGACCTGCGTGATATATCCCCTTCCCCACAAAACAAAACGTTTTATGTTTACGCAGCGCTCAGGAATGGTGTTCCTATTTACGAAGTTGTTGAGGAGAAGCGACTGGAAACTCCTTTCCAACTGTGGGCCAGTAAAGTAGTGACTGGGGATTCTCAAATCCTCACCATTGAGCGCTTCAACGTGTTTGCCATGAACGGTAACCGTGTGTCTGAGACCAAGCGTGGTAACTGTATCCCCGCTAGTTCAGGTCTTGCTAACGAAGAAGGCCAACTGCCATGGTTGCGTAATGACGAGCTGCTAACTTAACTGTTAAGAATGGGTGCCGGGATAACCCGCACCCATTTTAACTTAAAAAGGCTAAGTAATGGATACTCTACGCGTTGTTGAATTTGACGTCCGTGGCGTCAAACCAATTAACAAGATTGACTTGGAAGAAATTCCACTCAAAGATAAATGCCCGTGGGTTATCCCAAACGGCTCCCCTTTCTTTGGTGACTATCCAGCCCCTGGTCAGTTACCTCTTACAACCGTCTATGATGAGTCTGGTGCCGAAATGGTACGAGACCGCGACTACTGGCTAGAAGAGGAGTTCATCCCTCTCACAGAAGTCACCGGACGCCCCATTGTTTGTTTTGTTCGTCTTAGTGACGAGATTTTGGAAGCTAACACCAAAATCAAAATCAGTTACCGCAGTGTTGGTGCTTACTTTGTTCCTCGCAACAGCCTGGAAGAATGGGTAACAAAGATTCGTGATGGTGTTACTCCTATCCCTTGGAGTAAGGTATTTAACGTACCGCCCACCCTTCCAAGCGAATGGCACAGCCACAACGTTAAAACAGAAATTGGGGACTGGTTTGAATTTACCTGGTTCTTTAAATATCTGGAAGCAACCATTTCTACCAAGGACCCTACAATTGAAGCTGGGGTTGATGCGGCCATTCGTGCAGCTTTTGATAAGTTGTATCAAACCCGTGATTCCCAGTTCCAAGCATTGCGTGCACACGGCAGTAACTATAACCGCCCGCATGGTACCAGCAAAGGTGATGTACTCTTGGGCAACCATGAGAACCTTGCCACTGGTACGATTGATCAACATCGCCAGGGTACTCGTGCGGATTTGTTTGCTACCGTTCAAGGTGTTCAAACAGTCTTGGAAGAGTCGTCTCCTGATACGTCGGAGATTATGAAAGCAGGCTTACTGCCTCTCAGTCGTTTTGGCACCACCGGGTACATCCCGCCAAGCATTACTGGTTCTTTTGAAGGACTGGGTAGCCGCAGCGAATGCATGGGTATTTGCCTGGAAGCCGATGGTCGTGTTGTTTTGATCCAGAACCACTACGACGGTCGTACGGAAGGCCTGTACTTCTCTGTGCTTTCTGATGCAAAGAAACCACTGGATGTAAAGAACCCGTTTAGTTTTGAATTTACTGCTTACAAGTATGAACCGCCGGTATTGACCAACATTGGGATAACCCCGAATGCCATCGTCATGGGTAGCGGAAATGACATTATCATGACTGGTAATGCAAAGAACGCCAACCCAGCCACAAATGACCATTGGTTTGTTGCGTTAACTAGCAACACTTTTGACCCAAGCTCGCACCGCTATATTGAAACGAATATGGCTAACGTCTTTGCGGAATGCGGGACTCCTAATGCGGCAGGCATGTGGGGTAGTGGGAAACCCTATCACTGGCAGTTCAAGATTGACTTGATGGGCGACTGGGCGGTGCTAACGGTTGATGCAGCGCCTACCAACCCAAATCTGTACGGCCAGCAAGGTCGTATTGTTCGTTTCCGTATTCCAAAGAAATCTTTGATTGACGGAACTCCAGCTACCTGGCAGCTTCTTAAGGTCACCTATCAGGATTACGACGGAGTTCAATATACAAACGTTAACAGCTGGAACTACGCGTCTAAGGTTGTGAACAATAGCCTGGTTAGCAAATGGGGGCGATACACCTTCAACCAACTTCAACCACCAGCCAATGTCGGCTCGTTTAACTATCGAGGAGTAAACCTTTACGCCAAGAAATCTAACGCGCCTAGTGTTTACTACTACAGTTGGTTGGGTTATACCCTTTTGTCATGGGTTGTGCCTGGCACAGGGTTTAACAGTTCTCGAACCGCAACCCACATGGTTTATGAGTTTAACGTTGACACGGGGGTAATGACACTTGTTTACAAGCAGCCTCCACTAAACGTTGACTTTGTAAACGATTTGGGCGGTAACGTTGCAACTGTTGACCTCAACAAATTTGCCCCTTGGTACGGGTCTATGGTTAGATATCATTCGGTAGCCACAATCGTTACACCGAATGGGGAAAAGTTAATGAGTTCGACGGCACCCAACCAAGAGGTGTCTCCACTTAACTCAATGATTGAGTACCACACATTCGATCTCATTAATGGAACACACCTTACCACAGCAGAACAGCTGTTGTCTGGCGATCTCAGTTACGACCGGCTTAAAGTAAATGCCTGGAACGTAAGGTCAAGAAGTATTCAGACTCCTATCCCAATTGGTGTTGCTAACCGTTGGGTTGCTTATGAGGGGGATGGAGAGAACTTCATGACCCAGACGACTATTGTTGCTGATAAAGCGGCAGGGTTGCCTTATCCGGAAATTGTTTGCCGGGAAGTAAGCGGCGGGTATGCAATTCGTCCGGCTGTCTTTAACAAGGAGCTGGCGCCGTTGTACTCGAGACCGCTTACTAACAAGGTTTACAAGACAAACATGTCTAACCTTGAAGGAGTTATCTCCGGGACTGGTACTGCTGCTGAGTTGGCTAGTCGTGGTGTGGACTGTGGGACCATGAGCTTGAGTGCGTGCGGGTTCTCATCCGCTGCTTACCCAAGCTACGCACCACTAACTACGTTCCCGAGTGCTGCATTTCGGGCGCTTAATGAGCAAGGTGCGTTCCTGTCTTTTCCTAAGACCTTCACCAAAAAGCTGGATGTCATTAATCAGCGCATGATGTATACGCCAAACGATTACTACGGGCTGGCTCCAAGCATAAAGGATAAAGCGAGAGCGCTTATTCCAGCGGCTAAGCAAAGTGCCTACTGGTCATTTTCGTTGTTTGTTTTAAACGATGAGGCCGGCGGTGTTTTCCAGGGAATGAATAAAGCGTTGCTGTATGTTAAGTACCCGACCACCGCAGCCGCGAATACCGGTACTTATGACGCTCAAATATTCTTGGTTAACTTAGTAGTAGAAGCTCCTACTTCAGCTCACCCAGGTTGTCATTTGATCACTGACTTCCAGATTGTTGGGAATACCCAGGTTTATCTGCAACATTACAGTTTATCTGTGGGGCTGATGGGTGGGCAGGTACATTTCTCGAACAGACCTTTCTTTACGTTTTATCGGAACGGAAATGTTTTGAAATGCTTCCTAACTTCTGGGATGACTGCGTTTGGGGGTACTTTTGATTGCACTGTTTTTGATCTGAACATTGCAACAGGCGCCTTTAGCCAACTGGGTGCCGATCATGCTGGTGCTAGCGTCGGTGATATCGTTTGTGCAATCCCTAGAGCCGGGTTGACCAAATACCGTATCGATACTCCTGATACGTATAACGCGTCTGTAAGAGACTGGACTAACACGGGTGTGTCTACTGACCCATCGGGTGGCTCATCTCGAACGATGCCATTGGTTCGCCCTGACGGAGGAACCGACTACTATTCAGTGATCACCAGTTATCCGGAAGTTGGTTGGGCTATCTTCATTTTGGAAAACGTTGAGGTGATGTTTAACGGTACTCTTTATCGGATGCCGCTTGGAACTATTGACTTACGTGATATTGATCCAGCACCGCAGAATAAAACCTTTTGGTTATACGCTACGGTAGAAGATCAGACAACACGTTATGTAGTCAGTAGCGTCAAACTTCGTCACTCCAACACAATGATCCTTGGTGCGATTATTAAAACTGGTGCAAACCAAATCTTGACTATTGAACGCCGCCAGTCGTTTATGATCGGTGATCTTGAGTTGAGTTACAGTCGTCAAGGTGGCAGCATTCCAATTAGTTCTGGGTTCCCACAAGAAGACGGTAGTTTTATCTTCTTGAAAGAGTCCGAGTTGCTTCCGTAACTTTATGTACCTGGGGTGGGGGATTTCCCTTGCCCCGGGCTTTAACAGGAGTGGGTTATGATTATTCACGGTGGAGAACCACCTTTTGTAGAAGAACCTAATCCAAGGTTTGGCGGAGTCATCAGAAAACTCAACGACCTGGCTTACGTTGTTCAAGAGCAAACGGCTAGCTACAACGATTCAACTAAAACAAAGCTGTTAGATTTCCAAAGCAACATTAACAAATTCGTCAATGATGTGGTAATCCCCATTGCTAACCACATTGCTAAGCAGGGGGCGGTCCACGGAGAAACAAAGACAACCGTAGGCCTTGGTAAGAAAGATAACTACCGCACAGCTACACTCGCGGAACAGCGCGCACTGACTGATGTAAACGCCTTTGTTACTGTACAAGGTGCGTTTCAGTCTATTGCACTAAACCAGCCTGTTTTTAATAGTGACGGTTACCAACAAAACAACGTCCTTCAAATGGCGTCGTATTTTTATCCAGACGGCTATCCGACTTCCCCACCTCCAACGGTAGAAGCAATACGTTATCTTGGTGTTGCAGGAATGGACAACCGGGCTACCATCTTGCTTAACGCTGACCGCATGGTGTTCTCAGTTCCTCAAGACGACACCGTATATGCCAGGGATAGTTTGTTCTTGAGTGGTCCTGCGTTAGTTACCCGCAAGACTCAACTGGAAGAAATCCCAAACGTAGTTGGTAGCCTGGAAGGACTTTGCTGGAATGGGATCGCTGCTAAATCCTCAACTGGCAAAGTAAACTTCTTTAAGTCTATCTCGGATAAGCACATTTACGAATTTAAAGATCAGCTTGGTATGTCTGCCAGTCTGGCTCGGTCGTATTTGCTCTTTAGCTCGTTTGGCGATGCGGTTTATAAAGGTCTGGCTGCCGCGGCATCATTGCCGGATGCTAATACACTGCTAGTGGAGCATAAGGGGTTTCAGGTAAATGCCTTTGATGCGGACCCAACACTGGTCCCGATCATTGGTAATGATTACCAGGCTAATTATGCGACCATTGGGGTAACCACCACCGCATCATTCCAATTACCGCATTCTTATTACGTAGGCAACTTCCTTAGCCTGCCTGCCGGCGCTACGGCTGTCTTTGATCCATCCACACCTCCTGTCATTGGGATGTTCTGGAACGCTTTGGATTATGAGGCACGTGTGTTTATCGCGGCAAAGGTAATGGTTACTCTTGCTAATGGTAAACAGATTGCTCTTACACTCCGTTTCATGGATTCCATCATTCCAGGGACACTGCGGGCAGGTGGGGTGGCTTCTGTTAAGACGGTGGGTACCTATGTCCAGGATTCCATTGACGCTAATGGCGTTCTTTCGACTGGTGCCCAATGGTTTGAGCTGTTCGATGCTTACAACATCAACTCGCCTATTCATAACCCTGGTGTTGTGCTTGGTACTGGTGAGCTGGTGCGTGGTGTTGCAACAAAGAACGCGCTGCGGGTTAAGCGGTTTGATACCACCTTTAAGTCTTTTAAAGACTGGGCTACTGGACCAAGACCGTTTGTGCATGCGTCAAGGGCTTTTACGGAACACGTAACTCCGGCCAGACATCTGAGCTTTACTGCTTTGCCAGATCGAATTATCCCTTTGCGTAAGAACAACATTGGGACAAACTATTTGGCTTATGGCCTGGACCCTAACACTAGCAAATATAACTGGTTAGAACTCATCTGGGACGTTGGCAATGTTAACGACCCGCTGATTAATAACCGTTACAGTGTTAAGGAACCTTTGACTATTATTGGTCGAAAAGACATGTGGGCGTTTCCTAGCGGGACCTCCTCGTACATTGCCCAAGGCAACACGGCAATAAACTCTAACGCATTGGTGTTCAACCGTTATAACTCTTACAAGGGTTATCAAACGTTTTCGTACGTGGACGGCACACTGACATTGCAAAACCCTGTAGCACTGAATCCATCTAGTCTCTTGTCTATTCAAAGTCGAGCGGCAGATTTCATTGGCAGGGCTGCTGTGGTCAACCCAGACCCTCGTCTGGTGGCATTGCGTGAGCTACAGATTCAAGTGTATGCACTGGCTTACAACAAAGCCGTGTACGCTGTCTCAGACGGTTTGGGTTATGTGGAAATTGGTATTGCCCCGTACAGCATTGCTAATGGGTTGTTTACATTGGACTTTGTTAACGGTGCTCTGGCACAAACTCCTGTAACCGCTCCTGTAACCGCTCCGTACGGTAACTCGCGTACTTCGGCATCAGGTGACAGTGTTGCTATGGTTTTCAGTGACCTTATTGCGTATCGCTCTGGCTCGGATACCTTTGATGTCGCTATCAACCGTGTCTATGGTAACGTGTACGGAGATGTGGGTTTCCGCATTACCGGATTGTCAACAGCAAATCCAGCCGTTGTGGGACGAGTTAATAACCCCGCTCGGTTGTACAGCAACATGAAGTCTGTGGACATCGTTGAAGAGTTGTACCCACCATTTGTGCTGCACGAAATTGGGTTGTTTATCTATGACCCTAGTCGTGATAGTCGCTTCTCTACGTTAATGGTGCAGTTGTCGGCTCCTTCTGTAACTCTTGATCCCTATTCCAAAAATGACAGTGGTTGGGTCTATTTGCCATCTGGGATTAAAGTGGTTATTGCAGGTACTGGTTACACCATTTACCAAGGACAAAGCATCAAAGTAAATCCTAGCGGTGTTACTTACTGCTACCTGGCCAAAACTGGGTATGGGTTGTCTGCATTTGGGTCTGACAAGATTCGTGAAGTTAGCAACTCTGAGGTAATGTTTGGTGTGGCTACTAACGGTGTCTTGGAAATGAACCGTAATTACTTGGTTGTTGCTAACCATTTGGTGAGCAGTTCAAGACGTGGTACCGCAGTGCCTTACTTTGAAGATGACGGCGCATTGGGACCTAACAAGTTCTTTACGCAACGAGACCGCATTTAAATATAAACCCCTACCCCTACAGGCCAAAAGCCTGTAGGGGTAGTATGGGTGCGTTTCAACTTGGTAGAGGAGGAGTAGTGTAACCATTACCGTTGTCAACACCACCATGGAAGTGGAAGTTAAGACTTACAGTCATGGTACGAACGTCTGTCATGCCAATAACAGTACCAGTGCTAACACTGTTACCAGTACGATCCACGTCACCCATATGTTTGTACATACCAGTTTGAGTGTAATCGCCAACCTGAGTATAGTTGCCAATTTGTTCAGTATCACCAGTTCGTTCAACCTTACCTTTCCATTTGGTAAGACCGATATCCACTTCAGCCGTTTCCGCTTGAACAAAAAGGGCTTTAGTTTTAATCGCAATCATTTCATCAGCAAAGAGCTGTAAGTTCTCTGGCAGATAAAGACTAGCAGATTTCCTGGCAATGTTAAACGTCGCACCTTCCGAGTTCTGATAGGTGTATGACTGATCTGGATCGTTAATTGTAGTTAACGAGTCATTAGTCCCAACAGTAAGTGTTCCGGCAGCCGTATTAATCTGAATATCAAAAGCCGCTGCTTCACCGTTAGCCTGGGTTGTTCGTAATTGCACCAACCCACTTCGAGTATCCATTACCCAGATGTAAAAGTTGTTTACATCAAACGGGGTATTCTCATCAAGATTAGGGTTAGCACTCCAACCATGCATGACGGTCTCTAAGCGGAACGTCTCAGGGTTTACCCCATCAAGAGTCCAATAGTACTGGTTTTGTCCGGAAGCCTTGTAAACGGCAACCTGGCTACCTTCTCGAACGTCTGGCGAGGATATCCGGTTGCTGTTGTCCATCTTCTTCCAAACTGCTGGAATGGAGTTGGACTTCATGCTGATGCTACTTACGTCTTCGCCATAAGCATTTTTACTAGAGCGCTCTACTCGTTCTACGTTGGCAACTGTTCGACCCTCAGCCTGCGGGAACAGTCCTGGAACGTAAACCATAATCTCATTTGTGTCTGTATCTTTAGTCGCTGTAACTGTCCCCATACCCAAGGGCGATAATAAACTCATACTGCGCTCCGAATACTTTAGAGAGAATTAAACTCAATAGGTGTTTCTACCATGTTGACAAAAGTAATTTTAGAAAATTATGTTCCGCTACTTTCTAGTGGAATTACCAAGGTAGAACTTGACACCAAACATATGATTAACTTGCTGATCGCTCCTAACGGTGTCGGCAAGAGTTCTGTTCTACGAGAACTTAATCCATGGGCTGCTGAGAACGGTAACTATAAAGCGGGCCGTAAATACACCGAATGGAAGATGAACGGTAAGACTTATAAACTTACCAGCAGAACAGGTGTGGGTAATGGCCATAGCTTTAAAATAGATAACGGGCCTGAATTAAACACTGGTGGTACCAGTACTGCTTTTAACGAATTGGTGCGTAATCACTTTGGTACAATTGACGCTGGTCTCATTCGAGTGCTTAACGGCATTAAGATGATTGACCGTTTCTCTACCATGAGTGCTAACCGTCGTAAAGAAGTTATTCTTCAGATCTATCCAAACGACACCAGCTATGCGATGGGGGTTTACAATAAACTCCGTCAAGAGCGCAACGATATCAAAGGCGCTATTAAGAACCAGATTGCTCGTCACACAGCGGAAAGCAATAAGCTTAGTGTTATTAACGGTTGTGGCGTAGAAGAGCTTGAGCGACGTGTCAAGGAGGTTGATAGCGAACTTACTAAGGCGTTGCTTCTTCGTGGTCGTCTGGAGAGTGCTAAACTAGATCCGGAGCTGAATTCCAAACTTGCTCGTTTTAAATTGTTGGTTACCAAACTAACAGTTAACAAGTTAAGCGGTGTTCAGATGAGCAAAGACGAATATGTTAGTGCTCTTGAAACGGCAGAGAATTTACTCTACTCTCACCAAGATAAAGCTAACGTGCTCAAAGGCGCTATCGCAGAGCACTCTGGCTTTCTGGATGGGTTAGACGACTTGCTGCAAGACCCAACTGCTTTTACTGAGCAAGCCAAGGTTATCAGTGAAGATCTGGTGCGCACTGAGGCTAGCATTGCCAGGCATACCGGACTGCTAGAAAACCAAGCCGTCTTTAATGACCCAGACGCGCCTATGGAAGGTCTGGAGAACGTTGCCAACGCATTCAGAGATCTGCTAAGCAAAGTTATCTTGGTTAGTGATGAAAACCTGACCAGTTTGGCATACAAGCAGTATGGTAATGAAAGTGACCAGCTGGCAAATGAATTACGGCATGTAAAGTCTAACCTTAGTCAGGCGGAACACAAGTTAAAGCATTATCAAAATGCCGAGACAGTAGAGTGCCCTGATTGCACCTCTAAATTTAAAATTGGGTTTACTGCTAAGGATATTAGCACCACCCAAGAGTTGATTATTAACATTCGCGAAAACATTAAGCGTATTGAAGATCGTATCAAAGAACTAGCCAATCTCATTGAAAACGATGCGGAGTGGTTTAGCTCGATGAATCAGTTGCTTGGGTTTATTCGTGAGAACAGCAACGTTCGTGTGCTGCACGCATTGATCCGTGAGTATGACATTGGCAAGGTTCCTTCTAGCAGGCTCTGTAACCTCCTGGATGTTTACCTGGAACGCCATAAACTCATTAGCTATAAAGACACCCTGCTGGTAGAGAAAGCCCTAGCTGACAACCGTGTAGAGCTTGTTAACAAAGACAATCTCTTGGAAGTAGCTAACCACGTTAAGGATCTTGAAAAACAACTTACTCGTGAAAATGGCTTTATTAACTTTTATCGTCGTAAAGTAACCTTGTTTACTTCTGAGTTGGCTAGCATTAACGATTATCAGAAAGAGGTTATTGAGTTAGGTCTGTTGCGTAACGAGTTGTTCATTGCGATGGATAACAAAGTAAACGCAGAGCTTCGTGATTTGGTAGACGACCGGGTAACCGAATTGTCAGTGACCAAGAATGAACACATGACCTCGATTATTAATGCCAAGAGTCTTACGGCTGTTGTGGAATCCATCACCGCTGATATTGAGCGGATGAAACGTCGTCTCGCAACTATCACTGTTTTGATGGACGGTCTATGCCCTAACAAGGGTTTGATTGGCAAGATGATGTTGGATTTCATTAATACCCTGTGTGGTAACATCAACAACGTAATCAGACAAGTGTGGAATACCACTTTGTACGTTAAACCGTGCAGCAATGACAATGGTGATCTTAACTACAAGTTTCCAGTGGTGACTGGCGAAGCAGATCCTACGCCTGATATATCTGATTGCAGCGCTGGTGAGTCTGATATGATTGACTGGGCATTTCGTTTTGTAATGGCTTCCTACATTGGTTGGCCTGCTCCATTGGTAATGGATGAAGTTGGTGTTTCGTTTGACGAAATCAAACGCGGGCGCTTCTTTAACTTCATTCAAGAATATACCCAGAGCAAAGGCGCTCGTCAGCTGTTCATGGTGTCCCACTATTTTGGGCAGTATGGTATTCTGAAAGACCCTAACGTAATTGCCTTCAAGTACGAAGGGCTCACTTTACCAGGCACACCCAACAAGAGCAGTTTAGTGATATAATTTTGAACCTATATTACTAGAGTGTAAGGAGTAGAGTAGTAATATTCTACCCCTCCGTTGGCGTGTTCCTTTAATCATGAACATTTTTTAGGAACACAGCTATATGAATTCTTTTAATAGTCATTCTGGAGGGGTAACTCCTATGCGGGTATCTGTGCGAGTAACCCAAGACGCGTTAGGGGTACTTCACCCTTCGCCTATTGGTGGCGGTGAGGCATTTATTACAATCAAGCATAATGGTGATCCTAAAATCGCCGTTATCTCTTTTGCCGGGATGGATCAAGCAATGGTATCGTTTGATTCGATGGGGACCAAGGCTATTGCCTATACCTCGTTGAATCCAGTGGCCTGCGCTGTCAATGCCATGAGCATTGAAAACATCATTCATCACATGAACGAAAATATGGTGGGGTAGTTTTATGAGTCTGGATCGTAAAGCAGTAGTAACTGCGTACAAGCAACTTTCTGTAGTACTAAACCTGGATCATCGACACATTGTTTTAAGTGCCGGTGCTGCCTTAGTAATGCTCGGTCTTCGCAAGTACACCAACGATCTTGACGTAGATGTGCCCGCTGAATATTACGATCGGGCTCTGATGCGTAAACCGCAACAAGAGGGGCTTACTGGTTCTTTTGTTGCGTTTGATGGCATTACCGATCTACATCGATTGCCGGATGATTTTACCCGTGCTGACGTTGTTGACGTTCAAGGTGTTCAGATTTATTCAGTTGAACGTTTGATTGCGCAGAAAGAAATGATGCGTGACCATCCTAAGCGAAACAAAGAAAAGATTCCACAAGATACTAAAGATATCAAGGCGCTAAAAGAGCTTCTTGATAATGTCAATAACACCAGATCCGAACTTGATGCGGCGGGTCTCACTTTACATAAGCGAAAGATAAATCATGCTTGAATCAGTCGAAGCCGTAGTTAAAGCTCTGGATGAGTTTTCTGAAAAGACTGGTGTTCGTAAGGACGTCATCGTAGTTGGTGGTGGTGCCTGCCTGCTGTTGCGCGGTATGCGCGATCGTACGGCAGACCTGAATATCTGGGTAGCGGAAGAAGAGTTCCGTAAGCTGGCTAACGAACATCGTGTCTTTTTGCATCCAATGGTTGACGTTGCACTGAACCTGCCAGAATTCCCTGGTATCTGGATTCGTAAGTACAACCCGTACTTCAAGACGGATAAAGTTCGAGGGCTGTACGTTTACAACCTGATCGCAATGATCGTGTTTAAGCGTGGCGGGTACTCTCGTCCCGAACGTCCTAAAGCTAAACGAGATCAAGACATTCTGGATCTCGCAGCATTGAATGAAGTTTACAAAGAAGAACATTGCGTCAAAGAAGTTGCTTAATACCTAACTGGTGAACCGTGAGGTTCACCAGTTAACCTTATTGCTGCATAGAGGTTTTTACGATGACAACCGAATCCCCGTTTGCAGAGTTGGAAAGACTCAACAAAGAGATTCTTCACCATGCTCATTTGTACTTTAACAAAGATAAACCAAGTATTCCGAATCATGTTTACGATGATTTAGTAATTCGTTTTAACGAACTCCGTGAGCAACACCCGGAGTTTGACGATATGTTTGAAATCCAAAACAAGCCGGTGCCAATTCATGAACCTACTGGGGTTGGATTAGAGGTAGTTAAATTTGCTAATCCGATGCTTAGCCTGCGTAAAGCAATTAACAAAGAACAGTTTACAGCTTTTAGCGAAAAGTTTGTTGACGATGAGTTCTTTGATGAGTACAAGTTGGATGGTCTGGCATTAGAACTAGTGTACAGCAAGCTTAACGATAAAGAATTGGAACTAGTGTCCATGACTACTCGTGGTGACGGTGAAGAGGGTGAAGACGTAACCCACTCCCTGCCATTATTTCGGAATATTCCAAAGAAGCTTCGTGCTATCAGTAATTGCCCAGACACAATAGTCGTCCGCGGTGAAGCGTACATGACCATCTTTGATTTCGAAATCTACAATGATATCGCTATCAAAAAGAAAACAACTCCGCGTAATGCAGCGGCAGGGTTTGTCCGTGCTTTGGAAAAGAACATGGACGTAAACGCGCTTAACTTACTGGACTTCAACGTTTACTGGTCAGACACCAATTTTGGTGCAGAAAAATATTCCGGTTTACGACATAAGTGGACCTTACTGGGGTTTTACGTTGCGCCAGAAGCACACCCCAATGATATTGAAAATAACAAGCAGTTGCGCAACATCCCAGTGGACGGGATTGTCCGCAAAATTAACAAATTGGCGCGATGGGATGAATTGGGTGTTACTAACAAATATCCTAACTACGCCATTGCTTACAAGTTCCCTAACGAAGAAGTCGAAACTTCTCCTTTAAGTATTGATTGGCAGGTTGGCAAAACCGGTCGTGTGACACCATGTGTAAACTACCTTCCTGTTAAGTTAGGTGGGGTGGTTTGTGATCGGGCAAGCCTGGATAACATTTATCAGTTCTTGTCATTAGGTCTTCGGCAAGATTCGGTGATTATTGTTAGTCGCAATGGCGATGTAATCCCACGTTTACACAAAATCGTGACACATGGTAAAGGCAAACTGTTTGAAGCTCCTACAGAGTGCCCTAGCTGCTCTTCGGTACTGGAGACGCGTAAGAGCAAGAACAGTGCAGAACTGGTCTGTAATAACGTCGCTGGTTGCCCTGCGCAGTTGTTAATGCGTTGTGCTGCATTAGTAGACAAACGTTGCTTAGACATTGAAGATTTGGGTCCGGTTAAATTAGGTCAACTGATTGACGCCGGTGTAATTGAACAAACCTCAGATGTTCTTTGGCACATTAAAGAAAAGCATGTGGGTGAGAAGATCTACAAGCGCATTCAAGCTGCTTTGTATCAACCTTGGCATATCGTTATTAAAGCACTTGGGTTGCCCGGCATTGATCTCACAAGGGCCAAGAAACTGGCAAATGCATTGCCTAGCAGTATTATCAATGGCGATGTAACCACAATTGCTCCAGGTATCCATCAAGTAGCAGCTCAGACAGAAGTGCTCAGCTTTTTGAGCAAACCGGAAAATGTAATGGCCATCCCTGGGTTTTCTACTGGGCTGGCATTACCAATTGCTGTAATGCTCCGTAATGAAGATGCTTATGAAAACGCAAGAGATATTTTGCGAATTCTGCATGCCACGTCCGAAGAGTCCCCTGACCTGCTTATTAAGGGTGTCGTTACTGGGTCTCTGGGGCAATCTCGCGAGGAGTTAATTGAGTTCTTTGCCGGACATGGTATCGAGCTGGTTGACAACTTGACCAGGGATTGCCAATTCCTTTTAAAAGGAGAACGTCCAAGTAAAAGCAAAATATTAAAAGCAACTGAACTGGGTATACCTATGGTAAATGGTGTAGACGGTTCCAGCATCGAAAAGATCATCCAAACCATCAAAGGTGAAGTACAATGAAGCCCGAAAAGAAAGCAGTAGTTTTGACCGATGTATCCGCAACCAAACCAGCTCCGGCAAAAGTAACCGTTGTTGAAAAGGTTACTACCACTGTGGAAACTCCGGCAGTAGAAGAAAAGAAAGAAACCAAAACTACCAAACTCCAAAACTCGGCACCAATAGGACCAGGTAACATGTTTGGCGGCCGCTTTGGCGGACCAAGTAAACGGTTTACCGCTCCGGCATCGGGCGAACCAGCTCGCTTTACTAGCGATCATAACAACTGGCGTGCACGTCCTTCGCCTGCCAATGAAATGGCAAAAGTTCTGTCCAAAACTGGCGCGCCAGTAACTGATAAAGAATTCAAGTTGCTGGCCGGCGCTGTTGCAGTTAACGGCGTTCTTTTGGAACCAATTGTTAAAGATATTCCCTATCTTGAACTGCAAACACTGTCTACCAACAAGCACGGTATCCATCTGCCGGAAGGGGTGTATCCGCACAGTGTTTATTCGCACGCCTCAGCCCCAGGTCCATTTGACGTGTACCAGTTTGAGCTGAACGGCGAAAACGTGGTGGTGGTGCTTGATCACGATTCTTCGTTCTGGTTCGCTGGCGACACTTACTACCACCAAAACGGGAATCATCACAATTTTTCTACCGCACGGCATTCAGAAGAAGTTACTGTTAAAGGTGGTGCCATTGCATTGTTGGAAAACAGCCATCTGAAAAACTGTGGCTTGATTGGCACGGTCTGCATTCTGAACGGCGATTTCTCCAACTACGATCTTAACAACTCGCGTTACCAGCACGCTAAAGACAGCCACCCGCGTCATGGCTTCGCCAGCACTCTGCAAGAAACCCCGGCGCCGGTTACCAAACATCCTGTTTACCGCGGCGGTAGTCTCATCAACACCCGTGTTACCGACTCAAAGCTTGGTAACGGTTATTACCAAAACTGTCACATTAGTGGTAGTACACTGGAATTTGGTGAAAGCCATCATTCCTCCATCGTTCGTGCATCGATCTACGATTCTACAATCCGGGCCAAGGGTCAGATAATGCTGGTTGATGGATCGCTCCAGAATTCTAACTTTAGCGGTTCTTCGCTGGCGTTGTCAGGATTTACATTGGACAATGCAAATCTGTATCTGGAAAATGTATTTGCTCCTACCAAAGTTTGCATCAACAAGTTTGATGCGGTAGACAGCAACTACACTGGTTACAACATGGTCCGCCAGAGTCCAACTTCCATCAACTTGTATCGTCATAGCTCAACTAGTGGTAACCTGGTTATCAAAATTGCCGATGATGACGAAAGTCTGCGCACGGCAATTAAAGAGTGGGTGCAAACTGGTGGTGATCACCGCCCTTGGCACAGCGACGACCAAGTTGTCAAAAATGGTGTAATTGCCAAAAGTGTTGCACGTTATACTGTGGACACCATCATGGCTCGTCTGGCGAGTATTCGTCTGTTGGATGAGGTTCAAGCCCTGACTCGCAATACCGCCGGTCAATCTGGTTATACGTTGTACGACCTGGTTAGCTACTAACCGCAACTGTACTAACTGGGGATTTACATCCCCAGTTAGTAGTAGGAGTCTATTTTGCACAAACCTTTTTTCCGCAAAAAAGCTAAACAGCAACGCTCACCACCTCCGCCTAAAGACTCCTACATTATCTATACAGACGGTAGTGCTTTGGAGAACCCAGGTCCAGGCGGTTATGGTGTAGTTGCCATTTATGACAATATCGTTGTAGACATGTCGAAGGGTTACACGCTTACGACAAATAATCGCATGGAGATCATGGCGGTTATCGTTGCCCTGGAAGAGTTTGGTCCGGGTAAACATTTCACGATCTGTACTGACTCACAGTACGTCATTAATGGCTGCACCGAGTGGCTTCGTGGCTGGATACGTAATGAGTGGATTTCAGCAATGTCTGGAACCCCTGTTAAGAACGCTGATCTGTGGAAGGTCTTGGACGAGCTGCTTAAGCTTAACAAGGTAAACTTCTTTAAGGTCGCTGCCCACATTGGTGATCCCCTTAACGAAAGGGCTGACCAATTGGCCAAAGGCGCCGCTACGCTGGCTAAAGCCCAAGCAATGGCTTTATCCAAAGACGCCTCTTTGTTGGCTCAGGCTAAAACAGATGGTGACGGCATTATTGTCACTGAAGATTTTGGTTATTTGGAAAGTCAGTCCCAGGGGAATTAAATGAAACACACCAGTAACGGTATTCACGATTTGTTTCTCAGCATCTTCAATGTCCGTGAGCGGCCAAAGTTCATGATTACCGCTGATGGTCGTTACGCAGTTGTATTAAAGGTGGACGAAGACCTCACCGTACATCCTGATCGTCGCAGTCCTCGTGGGCTGCTGTGTGTCTACGATGCAGAAGACGTGAGCAATACCCCTCTGTTCAAAGTGCGTGATAGTGGGGTATTGGGCTACCACGGTAATGAGAAACATATTGCTGAACAAGTTGTGGTACTGAAAGAGATCCTTGTAGAAGCACACTCATTCTTTGTTTTAGGTATTTAAGGAATTATCATGGAAAGCAAATATCGTTTGGAAGTTAGTGCGTGGGGTAGCAGTTACGGTCTTTATGAAGGTCGTGAAGAAATGATCGAAGCTGCTGTACATCGTATCCGTCGGCGCATTATCACGGGCAACACCATTGTCGCTGTCCGGGTAAAAAATCCTCGCTATAAAGGTGAGTGATTATGGAACCTATTGTTTCTAACGAAGAGTTGATGGCAAAGTTCGAAGAGCTTTTGACCATTCGTTATGCTGATGGGTACCATGTTCCTGAAAACAATAAGTTCTGTTTCCAGTGTATTGGGTGGAAAACACCAACTCCTCGGATTATTGCTACCTTGGAGAACGATGGCGAAAACATCATTCTGTTTATTTTTGATAAGAATGGTCCACGATTCCCAGCGTTGGTTCCTGACAATATTGTGATCAATGACGTTCTTATCTTCTTGATAATGAGTGCTGGTGAAAAGATGAGTAAGGGTCAAGAGTTACCACGGTTCCCAACTAATGGGTTTCTTGGCACTCCTGTAACACACTTCCTCAAAACACGTACTGACTTCTAAAGGAAAGACACATGCAGATTCAATTGGAACATGACACAGTTGTACTCTACCACAAGAACTGCCTGGATGGTTTGGGTGCGGCTTGGGTAGCCTGGAAAGCCTTTGATAAGAAGGTCGATCTGGTTGCTGTTCAGTACGGCAACAAGTTTGAAGAAATGTTTGGTGAAAGCTTTTCCAATCTGATTGGCAAGACCGTGTACTGCCTGGATTTCAGTTTCGATCGTGAAACTGTTAAGTACCTGGCTGGTGTTTGCACCTTGATCCTTTTGGATCACCACAACACCGCTGTGGAAGCTTTGAAGGGAATTGCGTCTACTGATATCCGAGGTTTCCCAGAAGCCTGGGAAACGCGCCTGGAGCCCGAGGAATCGATCATCATTGTTGATGAACGTTACTCTGGTGCAATGCTTGCCTGGATGTGGTTCTTTGAAGAAGTTCCACCATTTGGTATTCGTTGTGTACAGGACCGTGATCTGTGGGCTTGGAAGATTAAAGAAAGCCGTGAGTGGACCTCTGTTGCGTTCAGTCATGAAAAGACCGTTGAAAACTTTGACATGTTGATTAACACCGATCCGTTTACTGTTATCGCCGAAGGTAAAGGGTTGATGCGTGTTCAGAAGAACAACGTGGCTACTGTGGCTAAAGGTGCACGACGTTTTGTGCTGGATGGTGTTGACGTACCCATTGTCAACTGTAACTCATTCCTGGTTAGTGACGTTGGTGATTTGCTTGGTCAAGACGAACATTTCGTAGCCACGTACATCGACACCCCGCACGGTCGTCAGTTCTCGTTGCGTTCTCGTCATAAAGACCAGGCCATTAACAAACTGGCCGAACGCTTTGGCGGTGGTGGTCATCCGCAGGCAGCTGGTTTCCAAATTGACTTTGACGACGACCGTTTTGGTATGTCGCACGTTTATCTGGAATCTGAATATTACCAACGCTTTACTAGCGAATTGTGTAAGGTGTAACTATGAAAAATGCAAATCCGGATCTGGCGGTATTGCGTGATGGGTTTAATGTTATCAGATCTCTTGTTGGTCTCCCAACATTTTCAACAGATCCTGAAAACGGCGATGTATTGTTTGTTCTTTGTGATTGGAAAACTGACCATCAAGAAATTGCAGTTTATGTAAAAAACCTGGGTAACCGTCGGATCAGGATTAGTCAGACAGCGACTCATTTTGACTCGGCTGTTGAATTGGCATGCTTCAGGCCAATTTTTAAAGATTGGGTAAATCGCATGATCCAGATCTCCGATGAGTACAAACTCAAGTTATCAGAAGGTCTGGGTGGAGACGCACCGCCTGGTTGGGCTGTACCTAACACTGAACAACCACCTCGTGGTCGCAGCTTTGGTAGCATTGCTGATGACCGTCGTAACTGGGAACAGGCCCAAGCCAGGAAGTTTGTAAACTTTGAAGTTGAGGCGGTAAGAAAAAAATGACCTGTAATCAATGTGAACATTGCGTGCGGGTTGTTCCTATTTATGAGAAGACTATGGCTAAAGCAGAAGCAGTAAATGCTTTTGTAAAAGACCATGAAGATCACCCTCAGTTTGAACGCATCAAGTTTCCTAACCGTATTGCAATTGGTGACTACTATCTTGGTCTTGCTTTTGAGAACCAGATGGTAGTTGGCTACAACGTAAACATCTACAAAGAAATGGATCCAAATACGAATCCAGAAATCTTTGTTGGTGCTAAGTACATGGGTCTGCATAACCCTGACAATCCCCCAGCTATTTTGGACAGTCAGCTTATCCATGACCTTGTGGACCAATTTAACGAGCTTCTCCGTACCGAGTTTTTTCAAGGTTAATAACCATAAGTAAACTACCTACCGCAAGGTAGGTAGTTTATCTAATTAGGAGTTTTTATGTTGCACATACCAAATAGAACAATGGGTAGTATGGGTCGTCTTAAATTGCAACCTAGTAACTTTGCTGAAGAAGCCATGCGTACTCCAGAGCTTAAAGCCCTGGCTAAGACAGCTTTTGATAGACTTATCATGGTTGGTTTCTTTAAAGATACTGCTAAACAATTACAGTACTTTAATGTAACAGTAGCTAGTAAACACGATCCTTGGGAAAGTCCACATCTTCCAAACAAAATTGACTATCGTGTCACAGTTACCCAAACCCCTATTCCTTTAGTGGTGATTACTCGTCGGTTCCTTATTAAAGGTAAAAAGTTTGATCATACCCGTTGCCGCGAACCGTTTATGGCTTTTGATGGAACCCAGATTATTAGTGGTAAAGCTGGTCGTGCTGTTTACCCGGATCAGTTTCGCAGTATTCTTATTGAACTGGTGGATAATTATAGTAAGTATAACCCACAGCTGAGATAAGAATATGGAACCGAATTTAGAAGAATCACTTAAACTGCTGGCTGAGAAAATACTCAGTCTGCATGTTCGTTCAACCAACTTGTTTGAGTTGAAACCTAGCTTTGTCGATCTAGATGTGCTTTTGATCGGCATGGGTTATCATCTGGTTTTTCTAAGTCCGGTTAAGTCTACTCAGGTGGCATTGTACAATTTCAACTTTGCTCAAACTCCCTTGGTGGTTTTTGATAAAGATGAGTGCACGTTCGCGGAAGGGCAAAAAGAACAAATAGAAATACTTCACGCCATAGCTTCTAAAGCAGTTAGTAAACTGGAATATAACTTCCGCATGTTGTCTGCTGGCAAACGTTGAGTAATTAGCATGATATACGTTTATAGTTTTATCCTGGCTTTTCTGGCAGCTGGTATAAAGGGGTTTCAGCACAAGAACGTTATTGGTGGACACAGGTGGACGTTGTTTGTAACGTCCTTCTTTATGTTTGTCTTTAACGTAGCTACCTTTACACTAGTTCTTACTACCAGCTGGACTACGGCTATTAGCGGAGGACTGGGCGCTGCTTTTGGAATAGTGTTTGCGCTAGATTTGCATGACTGGATATTTAAGAAGAAACTACCCGTCAGTTAAATCGTATAGGTCACTACCTTCGGGTAGTGACTTACCAATCTTTATTTTTTTGTTTAAGGAAAGATCATGGAACGTGATTACAGTTATATCAATGTCGCTTTGCAAGACAACATGGTCGAAGACATTTATGCTTGCTTAATGGAGGCTGGTACCGCTCCTAGCGATAAGCATCATCTTCATACCACCGTCATGTTTGATGAACGTGGTCATGACAAGCCCTTGATTGAACTGGACCTAACCAAAACGTTTAGAGCACACGTTATTGGCATGGGTAAGCTTGGAGACGCATATGTGTTCCACCTTACCTCCAGCGAACTCCTAGAAGAGTTCAGACTGCTTAAAGAAGCAGGTTACGTGCACGCTTACGGAACTCCGCTCTGGCATATGAGTTTGTGCTATGACGAGACTCCACACACCCACCTTGCACTGGAACAGGTATTTGCAACCTGGATGGGCCGACAGCTCATTTTTGATAACCTGGACTTTGGGTATAAGAAACCCCCTAAGGTCTAAGCATAAAACTTTTTAACTTCTAGCATGGTTCATGTCTATATTACCTAGGTGAGTAACAATAGAGTTTTTAATACTCTGCGTTAAATTATTAGGAGTAAAGACATGCATCAGCTTGACACAGTTAAGAAGGCAATCGCAGAATTGCGAGCAGCTAACCGTATGGATGCCGTTCCTGCCGTTCTTAAGCACTATCTCATGGATAGTGCTTATGTCAACAATACTGAGCGCGGCCCTCTGCTGTTGGAACTGAACAGGGAGTTGGGTGCTAAACACTCTGTTTCCTTTATCAAGAAAGCGAACCCAGCCCTGCTGGAAACGCTGGAGTTCACGCTTCCTGAAAAGGAACAACTGATTGCTGTAGACGGTTTGAAAGGTGAAGTCAACCTCAACCTGAAACCAGCCAGTAACGACACCGCCGAACAAATCCCCCACTCCCTGAACAACGAGACTGCCACCATGAACACCACTACCGTAACCATCGAAGAAGGCAACAACACCGCGGCAAACGCCCAGGCAACTTCTGGCGTTAAGAAAGTCAAAGTGAAAACCCAAGACAGCCACGATGCCGGTTTCGAGAGCGTACTCGCCAAAGCCATCAAGAAAGGCAGCGGCAAGAAGAGCGACCACGTCAAGTTTGACATGCTGAGCAAAGGCCTGAACAAAGTCATCCTGGCCGAGTTCTACGTCTTCATCAAAGACAGCATGAAGAAGATGATCGCCGGTCTCAAAGAACAAGACACACTGAAAACCGCCGCCCAGCGGGAAGAAGTGTTCAATGCCTGGATCGCCTCCGACAAGTCGCTAAAGAAAGAATACAAAGCTTTCATGAAAGCGGCTGATGGCCAGTTCGAAAAGTCGGACCAGATTATCGGCATGTTCCTCGTGACCTCCAGCTCCAACGTCAAGAACCTCGCCGACTTCGTCACTTTCGCAATGGATTACAAACCTTCCAAGTCGGACGGTTACAGCTTCCTGCGCGAAAACGACAACAGCATCCGCAGCGGCTGGTGTGCCGTGGGTTCGGCTGTAATCCTGGGTAGCCTGGATCAAGTACAGCGTGGGTTCACTGTCGGCTCCATTGCCGGTACGTTTGTGGGTGCTGGTCTGAGCTTCTTTGCAGCAGAGCAGTTGGACGAGCACATCTCCAATACCTTCCTGCGTACCGCAGCGGCAGCAGCACTGGGTGGTGCGATGGGCGTCGGCGGTTCTCGCCTGGGTAGCTACCTGGTTGACGTTCCAGTTTACCCTGGCCGCAATCCAGTAGTTCTGGACGATGATGACGCAACCGTCGTTGCAACCGTACCAGCTTCTACCGATAGCGACAGCAATGAAGGCGGTTCGATCTTGAGCCGTATCCCAGGTCTGGGTGGGCTGTTTGGTGCATAACTGAATATAACCTGAGAGCCAGATGGCTCTCAGGTTATTACTGTCTTTTACTTTTTAGAGGTGTTGTCATGAGCGCAAGTGCTTTTGTTGTTGCGGTGTTGTCTGTACAAGGTGCAGCCCCAGTAACCACTACTTTCTACGCTCCAGAATGTAAACCAGCTATGGAGCAGGTAGTAAAAAGTTACGGGCTGGAGTCTTTTATTAAGAGCTGGTCTAACTCTTCCATGAAGGCGTCTAACAAGGGTGTCTATCTAACAATTACCTGTGGCGTAATCAAACAAGGATAATACCATGACTACAATCGACTCTTTACCAAAGTTTAGCCAAGAAGAAACTATCAACCGCTGTTTAGCCATGGCTAAATTGCTGATTATTAATCTCCCCCTTAAAGTAAATTTTGGTGAGTATACCCTTGATTACTTTACCGAGGAAGTTAACGATCGTGGCGAAATTAATAACCTCCAGTTGATAAAGAAAGTTTCAGGCATGTTTACTCCTGGGATAATTTCTGGTGGTACAAAGGTCATGATGAATTTTGGTATTTGGGCCCACGATTCAGGAACTGTTGTTCACCATGGCTACGGACCCTGGAATGAGATTCACGCCGTACTAGAAGAATTTGTTTGGAGGCATTTTGTTCTCGAGCCAATGCTTTTAGAGATCGTTAACAAATTGAAAAGATCTGGTAGCGGTAAACTTAGCATTAAAACTGCTGAGCACACATGGAGCTTTTCCTTCTTAGGCACAACAAATTACGCTGAAATTGTGACGGATAACGTTGTTCGTAAAAGAATGTCAATTCGGTGGAATATGGACGGTTCGGTTAATCATTTGTTTTGTGTCATTCCGTACCGAGAAACCAACACAATAATTCATTCAATGTTGCACCAACAAGGGTTGGTCTAGCAACAAGGAGCATCAAGTGAACATTGAGCAAGTCCTGGTCGAACTACCAGACCCGTTGTTGCGTTTAGTAAGCCTTATCAAACCCGATGCCGCTTCTGACCAACGATGGTTAAAGTATGTCGAGGTAAAGGATGTAAAGCTCAGTGTAGAACACCATGGGCTGGAAAGTTATTCTGTTATTGTAACTTGCGAGCCCATCCTTGCTGTAAAAGCAAAAATTGCTTGCAAGACTGTAATAACCGATGAAGTCATTACCTACGGCGATCCAAATGAAATCTTTCAAATGGTAACCGAAGCTGTGAGCGCTCTGGAGAAAACCAATGAGTAAAAAACCGAATACGTTTATCCCGGTGTGTTATAACCGCACTCCAGCACAAGCTAACCCTGTTTGGGTGGCAGTGTATGCGGCACAACACGAACTCTCCGTAGAAGTAGCCATGGAACATTTGGCGGTACATCTGGCTAAGCTTAGTAAAGAGCTGGCAGAAGCCGCCGAAGCACTGGCCAGTGGTGAACCTGACATTACTACCCAGATTACGGCCCTGTGCAAAATCTACAAAATCGAACCTAATCACTGGGGTAGTATCCCACTGGTGAATGTGCTGGCTAAACCAAGCGCCAAAAAGAAGAAACCGTAAAGATACTCAGATCTATATTACTACCATGTAACACCAACAACTTTATTAACAGCAAGGAACTTTCCCATGTCGCTTTCCGCTACTTGGCTCTCCGACATTATCCAAAAAGTAAAAGATACCTGCTTGCTTCATGAGCAGACTGGTATTTTCATGGTTGCGGATATAGTTGATTACCCAGGGCTTGCCGATCGCATGTTTTGTGTAATCCCTGTGACCGGCCAGAATAATGAACTGGGTTTGTTGTTCTGCGAAGACATCAAGAAAACCTTCACCTACGAAGGATTGCATCAATGCGGTGTGATGTCGCCTTTTGCTGAGAACAGCGATGAAACACTCGGCGTTCATGGCGAAGTGTTTACGGACACCACCTTGACTGGTGATGAGATCCGCGCTTTGTGTAATCTGTTACACCTTCGATACACGGAAGCTGAAGACAGCCCGTTCAGGATTGAAGAAAGTGTAATGCCGGTACCAGAACCCGGAACCCCACTGGACCAATTGAAAGGGCTTCCTGTTCCAGATGGAAGTCAGATTACGCGAGTCTCCGGTAAACCAACCCTTCACTAAGGAATCACAGTAATGTCCTCTAAGAAATCCAAGCCTAAGCAAGACTCCTTCGGCACCATTCACGGTAAGCTGTCCCGTTATACCGCCGCTCACAACATGGTCCCTCTGCTGACCTTCGGCGACGGCGAAGTACCGACTGAACTCAAGAACCGCATCTTCCAGTTCATGTCCAGCGCCGGTAACAAGCCAGACGGCACCCCCATGATCGCAATCATGATTGCCGAACAGATCCTGGGTACTAACACTCCGTTCGCCACGGTGTGTAAGGCAAAGAAAGATAAAACCAACCAAATCATCACGTTGTTTGCCGGCGAATCCAAACTCACCGATCCGTTGATGGATGCCTTGTTGCGTTCTCTGGCGCACATGCTCGACAACGACAAAGAGTTTCCGGTACCAACTACTAATTAAGGAATGACCATGGCTAAGGGATTTAACATTGCTGCTAGCTCTTCTTTCGATGAGTCGCTGGCGCTTCATCCGGTATATCGTTTTAACCGTACTAACCATTACACTCCGGCTGAAGGTGAACCATCTCCGTTCTACGAGTTGCCAAATTCCAAACACCCTTGGGTACTCTGGAAAAAGAAACTCAGTCCGGAAATGTCTCTTCGTGAGATTTCTTTTGCAATGCACTCGCTGATTCGTTGGCTGGTAGTTGAACCACCACGTTATCCAGAAATCCTGGGTAACATGGTTCCGCCTATCCTGACTGACGACGGCCATATCAGTTTAGGCTGGTTAATCTTTGCTCGCTACACAACTAAGTCTAGCCGGCTTCAGGCGGTCCATAACGAAGCATTTGCAACGTTGACCCGAGTTCTTACGCCAGCTGCAAACGTACCTGAAACAGTTTAACCAATAACGTCTGTGGGGCCCACAAGCCCCACAGGCACATTTTAAACAAGGAACTTTACAATGTCCCAAGACCTGCACGCTGAGCTTGCCAGAGCTATCCGTGGTTACGATAAACCAGTAAACCACTCACGCCCACCAGCTCCCTTTACTTTCAATCCTGACACCACCCCAATGGAACAGGAAAACCAGATCCTCGACTACTTCCACGAAAACTGGGTGGACAACCCCAAGAAGTTGGTCAAGATGGTAAAGCGTATTTATGCCCAGGTTCCTCGGTTTATCCAGAAGTCATTACTGGATAATGTTCTCAATCGGGAAGTAGACCCGGTAGTTCATTTCATCGCATGTTTCCGCGAGAAAACCAACTGGATGCTTATTATTAAGCAGATGTTGGATGAAGGTAACCACGGTATTTTGTTTTTTGATGATCAGGTCTATGGTATCAACCTGAAGACCAACAAAAACTGGCTGCGCGCTAAAGACCGTTGGACGATGGAAGATGAAATGGACATCATGGAAGAAGCATTCGAAACCTGGGCAGAAGAAAATGGGGTAACTCATTTCCTGGGCAAAGTAATGTTGTTCCCAGAATGTGGTTTCTCTGGCATGCCTTACAAATTTGATCGTGAGCTCAAGGTAAAGGGGTAACATATGAAAAAGCGCACTAAGAATATTCCAAAAGCACCCCGGTCTTACAGCTATAATCAAAAAGGGGCGATGATTGTTTCCCGTGATTGGTTAGGTTGGTATGTGTTGTATAAAGAAAACTTGCCTATCGATGAATTGCTTGATGTGGCTGCAAAGCAAATTATTGAAGATGGTGAGCTTGGCGATCAATTCAAAGCTGTAATTTCCCGTGATGGCGAGGCCACTGTAACGCTTATCACCTCAGACTTACCGCAGGGTTAAATCATGGCCGTTGCAAAAGAATACGTATTCCCCACTGACCTTACACCGTTTGAACAAGAGCTTCATGTGTTGGCCTGGTTTCGTGAGAACTTCACAACCAATCCTAAAAAGCTTAAGAAGATGAATATCTATATTTGTCCTCTGCTCCCTTTGTTCTTGCAAGAAAACCTTTGCCTGAAACTGGGTGCTACTCGTGACCCAGTTGGCTTCCTTAAGCAAGCCTTCCAAGACCTGGATGCATACCCGGTAATTATGCAAGGTCTGATTGACGACGGTAACCACGGCATGATCATGGAAGGGGCCAAGATCTATGGTGTGGTAGTTGATACCAGAGAGAAATGGCTCGACCCTGTTAAAGATGGCCGGTGGACTGAAGAAGACGAAGATGAGATCATGGACAAGGTCTTACTTACCTGGATGGCCAAAGAACGTCGTCAACGTTTCCAGGGCAGGCTGGTGTTGTTTACTCAGTTTGGGTTTAGTGGTACCCCTCAGGCGGTAGACCACAAGTTTAGCGAGCAGACGTGGGCTGAGTTGCAGGAAGTCTACAAGAAAGAAGATGCCGAAAGAACTCGTCTTGAGTTAGAGTATCTACTTAACCCGGAACGTCGCGAACAACAGGAGTAAGTATGAATCCTTTCTTTCTTAAGGATGCGGAGGGCAATCCACTTACCCTTTACCGGGGTGAGTGCAACCACCCGCATCAGATCGAACCGTTTTATCGCATGCGGCGTATTTACTTCGGTAGTCTTAAGACCGCCGAGATTTATGCAGATACTGTCGAGAATGACGGTAACTACTATACGTCGCGCATTTTCCCAGTGCACCTCTTGATGGCAAACCCGTTCATTAACCAACCTCAGGGCGCGTTCCTGGAGTTTGAACACATTACCGCCACTCTGGGTTCAATTGATGCCCAACGTATCGCCTTGCGCTTCTCAAAGTACATTGAGGAGACTGATAATTGGCGAGACCGGATTAACGCTAATAATAAATATGCGGATGTCAAAGCTTATTTGTTAGCCGGTGAAGATATCAATAATCTTTATTTCCAAGCTTATCGTTTCTTCGACAGCGTCTTTGAAATACGTCGATTGGTCCAAGCTGGCTACGATGGTGCTATTCACGCCGGCAGTGGGCACGGCTCTGCGGGGGAGGTTGAGTACTGCGTATTTAATCGTGCTCAAGTCTACTTTAAGCCTGGTAAGGCTTTCTGGAGCTAATCATGAGCAAAGAGTTTTACTTACCTGATCCTGACGCAGTGTCAGTCTTTAGCGATAAACCAGATGTTGTTAATCAGCAATGGATTGAAGAAAATCGTGCAGTTATGTTGGGAATTGCTATCCAGGAGGGCATTGAAAAGTTCGATGCCTTGGAAGGTTTTCTAAACAGCCCTGCGTTTAACAGTCAGCCAAAACCAAAGAAACGAATAGGTGACTTGTCTATCCAGTTGTTTGGGCGCCTGTTGGCTGGTAAGGTTCGTTTACAGATTGCTGAAGGTTTCCCCGAAGATCTATTCCCGCCGCCTAAACTGATTACCTCCAAAGGTGGTATCTCCATGCGTTGGATTATGTACGTGTCCAATACAGAAAAGATGACCCCAGAAGAGGCGTTTATTTACGGTACGTCACTTGCAACTAAAAAGGATTAATCATGGCCGATAAGGTTGAAGTGCCAGAAGTTACTGCATCAGAAAAAGATCTTTCTGCTATTTACGAAGCTTTTTGTAGAAAGCTGGGAAGTCATTTAAGTAATTGCTGGCTTGCGACCATCCGTCGTAACCTCGAAGAAGCAATGTTTGATTACACCCGGTCTGATGGTCTCTCTCGCGCTCTTCGTTTTTGCATATCACTACCGACATGCGAAAGCCCGGGAACTATTAGAGTAACTTTCCGTTGGACTGCTAACTCGTTTATTACTAAACCCATGACTATAGACGAACTTTTAAAACAGTTAAATCCAATGTTAAACTTTCTGGTCGATGGGACTATCCCTCAAATGGTTAAAGACCATGAAAGACTTTTAAAGGAGAGTGGCATTGATGATTAAACCTTTGCGTCGCTTTACTAAAGATATGGACGGCACTCCAATCGAACTGGTAAGAACCGTTAAAGTTATTGGCGGTACCGAATACGGGGTATACAACATCACTTCTATTCCATCGGAGTTGTTGCCGGAAGTAGAAGGCTTTTTGCTGGACGCTTCTATCCGTCCTGAATGGCAGGCCATCCCTAACCCACTTTTAAATAAGCCGGTTTCGGCTGTGTCGTTTATGCGAGGCGACGGCTCTGTTGCGTTTAGCAAAATGACTATTAACAATGAGTTCTGCATCAACAAGGGTGGCGACGAAAAACGTTACCATCTGGACTACGACGTAGCAACAAAGAAAGCAACGTTTACCGATCCACTTGACAACCACGTTTACTCGCTAAAAGAAGTAATGCAACGCAACTAAATCCCCCACGCTATAAGGAGTCTATCATGACTATTACCTTTAAGAATCTTCCAGGCGTTGACAAACTCGTAAAACTGGATGAAGAGTTCCGCAAACGAGCGGTACTGGTTAAGAACGAAAAGAAAGAGGCGGATATCTCCACGATGATTCGTGAAGATGAGTACCACTACTACGCTCCGACAAAGACGTTTACCCGTGGTGTGGTCTTTGTGTCCGACTCTCCGGAAACAATTCGATTCAGGCTGACCTGGGAAGGTGGCGCTGCTGTTTGCAAGCCAATGACTTATGAAGAGGCTAAGTCAGAACTGGACGCCCTTCTGACCTTTCTTGCCGACGGTGAGCTGCCAAAGCTTATCACTGATACAGACGAGTACATGAAAGCTTTTGGTGCTCCTTTGTAAAAACCCGGTCATAGCCGTGGGGAATTCCCCACGGCTTATTAAGGTATACTCACATGGCAATTACATTTAACAATGTCAACCTCAACAAAAGTCTTCTTCTTTTGGATGAGGGTTTTCGTCAAGTAGCCAGCAGTGGATTTTTTGCTGGCAAAATGGCTGAGATTCGTGTTGTTCTGGTAGAAGATCGTTTTAGCTACTACGTTGTGGATAAACCGATTGGACGTGGTGTGAGTCTTACAGTTCTTACGCCAGAACATTTTCAGCTTTGTTTGTCTTGGGGTGGCGGTGCATTTGTTTGCAAACCGATGACCACTGAAGAAATCAAAGAACAGTTTATTGTGCTTTTAAATTTCCTGGTAGACGGGACCCTTCCCAAAATGGTTGTGTCCAACAAACAAGAAGTCGAAGGGTTGGATACGATTTTGGAGACTGCCGGTGACCGTCCGGTTGATTGGCCTGCATTAATAGAAAACATGCCGCCGTTTAATCCATCCAAACACACCACAACGGAAAAATAATCATGGCCGCTTCTGATCACGCTTATCCGCCTGAAGGCCAGCGCACATCCAGTGCTGCCGAGTTAAGGAAACCACAAACTGTTCTTGGTAAGACAGTAGGGTTGGACGAACTTAAACAGCATTTCACTACGGCTAGCGCTTATACCAACTGGGTGGCTAATCTCAACGTACGGGATATCAAAGCGGCTCAGGTACCCGAGTTGTTAGAGATGGCCTTTTGCTTGTTTCGGGACGTTCACCTGACAGCTAACTGTGAAGTTTCTGGCGAACTGACAGCCGCCTTTGAAAAGGCGCTTGGTCGTTACAAGGTTCACCTGGATACTGATCCTGCTCCAGAAGAGCGTCCTAAGTTTATTCCGGCTGATGGTGCTCCAATTGAGACAGCTCCTGCGCCTGAAGACACCCAACCGGCTAATCAGTCTTTTCGACGTGTTGGTATGGGGCGGGGACCAACAATAACAAAAGAAAATAAAGAACAGGCAGAAACAATCTTTTCTGCTGAAGTCATCGAAGGGCATACCACGCTCTCTCTCAAACGTCCCAAGTTGACTCCTCCACACCCAGTCCAGTTTGAAAACGGCATGCGTGGTGTGGTTGGAAGTCCTACTTCTGGTGTTATGGTATCCCCGGCCTTTGGTCGTAAATACGGTGATCTCCGACGTGAAGTAATGTCGATTAGCGATTTAATGGGGCGCATCAATACACAGTTCCAGCGAGTTGCTTTTGCCGTCGGCGCTTATGACAGCACACACATGGAATATCTGACAATGAAGATTTTTGAGAAATGTCCTGATATTGATCATAGTCTTGTGCTGTCCTGTTTACAAGTGAGTGTCCTGGCACAGTACGGTATGAGTCGAGAAGGACTTACCGTTTTGCTTAGCGAGTTTTATGAGCTTGTAGCTATTGTTGACCCACGACCACAGGTGTGAGATGAGCCGAATTAAACAACCAGATATTAGTGTGGAAGTTCTTCCTGGCCTTGTTATTCCAGAAGAATTGTTAAAGGTGTACAGTGGAGGCTTTAAATTGGACTTGAACGCTCGTGTGGACAAAGTCGGTAAAGACCACATGAACGGTCACATTTACCGAGTAATAATCGGTGATCAACAGCCCTTGTACCTTTCTGACGCCCGATTAGATTTTGGTAACCCTGTTGTTACAGCAGCGCTATCAATGCATGATCATAAACATTCAGGCATGTTGGACAGTGAGCAGGTAGCAACCACCGGGGGTGAGCCTAATATCCATGGCAAAGTTGCTGGTGGGTTAAGTGCTGAATGGATGGACTGGTACCGCTGTCAGGGTAAAGGGTGTAGCCTTATTGAAGCCCGTGATGCCGGACTATTACGTTTAGCTCAAATAAAGAAGGAACGTAGTCATGACGGAAAAAGTGATTGAATATTTTGAAGATAAGTTGTTTCAAGAGTTAGACCCTCATATGGGGTTTCGTACTCCAGCCAAGGCCGCTGACAATTCGTTGTGCGAACGTGACGAATTGGCCCTGGGTCATCTGTCTGATAACGAACTGGCCAAAGAGGTTATCCGTCTGGAAAACTATCTAGCGTTGGCTGACAACATTTACTACAAAGAGCTACTCAAGGCTGTGATCCATCGTTTGCGTTTCTTGAGCGGTCGCCTAAAGCGCCTAGAAGGCAAAGAAATCATTGATATGGAGAACCCAACTCCTAATCTACCCAAGAGGCCAGAAAAACCAATACCACCTGAACCATTAACAATGAGTGTTCATGGGTTTAGAGCTGACAAGTAATTTGTTTCTCAACTGTTAGCCAATTAATATGTAGCTACCAGGTCCTTTACGGGACTTGGTAGTTTATTTTTTATCTAAGAAAAGAGATGATTATGAGCAACTCTAAAAAATATACTCCGAAAGAAATCTTTGGAATCCTTGTCGTGCTTTCAATTATTGGTGGGTTCTTTTGGGGTGTTTTTTATCTTGATCGGAAATCCGCCCAAGAAAACTGTGAAGCGAGTTATCGTACTTCAGCTTGTTTGATGCGGATGGTCGAAGAAGCAAAAGCTAAAGAAGCTTACGAACAACAAATAAAGGAACTCAATAAGTGATTAACAGGATTCTCCGTCATCCAAAAGTCCAAAACAGCAAGATTGTCGAATACGGCTTTCGCACACTTATTGTGGGTGGTATTTGTGCTGTTGTTGTAATGGTCTTTGGCGACATGGGTAAAGCGCTTACAACAGATAAACGTACTGCTGCTATTAAAGACTGTACTGGTGATTACAACACTATTCCGTGTCACCAACTCAAGATTGAACAGTTGCTACTTGAATCCCGTAAAAAACATGAGGTGGGGCAATGAAAAAGATAAAGGATTTCTTTAGACGCGAAAAATACGCCTTTGCTTTCTTTGGGATCGTGATCTTTTGCTGTTTGCTTGTGTTGTTTGGTGTTAAGACAATGTTAACAGGAGCTTGCTAATGAAAGGTGTAATTAACTATTTGTTTAACGGACCTGATCTGTCTAAAAACAAACAAGCTAAAAAGGTTTGGCGTTACATTCTGGTGGTTCTGCTTATCGCGGCCATTGGGGTGCCAGTTCTCTTGGGTATCGAACGCTTTGTTGCTAATAAACGCGCTGACCTCGATTTCATCTTTCAGCAAACGTGTGTTGCTAAGTATGACACGTCACCGTGCTTGGAGCGTCGTCTTAAAGCAACGTTAGCCCGCGAAAGTTATGAACGCCAGATTCAAAACATTAATAAGGCAGAATAAACATGCGCGGCAAGCATAAACGACTTAAAGCACGTCGGTTATCTGCACAACCTCTTTATGAGGAATTGCACTTGGACGAACCAGTATTTTTTGCCACCATTGTTGATACCGCACCGGCACCACGTAAGCCGCGCAAAAGTATCTGGAAACGTATGAAGCAGAATAAAGCAGCAACGCTGTTACTTGCTGCTCAGGTCATCCCTATTACAGTCATGGTCCTTTATGCGGCCATCTTCAGAACTAATTGGTGATCACATGTCAAGAAATATACCACCTATCCCAGCGCCACTTAGCAAAGAAACTTTAGCGTATGTCCACGGCATGAGTAAAAAGCGCCGGGAAGAAGAAGCGGCTAAGTTGGCTGAATCTCGTAGTTTGAAAGGTCGTCTGCGAACCTTTCGTGATGTTGTATTCGTTATTGCGGGGATTGTGCTGTTTAGCTGGCTAGTTACAATGGGTATGCAAAAACAGGCAGAAGATTTGTCTACCTGGGCTAAAGGTTTTGATTACCGCCATTGCTGGGGTAAGTTTGATACTCCTGCGTGTCATGAGCGAAAAACTGCAGGCAATAAAGCAGCTTATGAAAAATACATAAAGGAAAACAAATGAAGAACTGGATTTGGTGGATGTATTTCAAGGGTCTTTTTAGCAACTTTGGTCGTGTTGAAGTTGCTAAAGAACCTACTGAAGTAGATCGTCGGGTGGCGCTTTACCATGCTGAAAGTCGTAAGCGCATGGCTGATAACGAGACTTTAGCTAAACAAAGTTTGGCGGAAGCACTGGCTAATAATTATAAAGAGAATTTCAAAAACACCATTATGTTTTTGATTGGACACCGCCCAAACCCGGTTTACATTAATTTGTTGTCGTACGGGTATCCAGAGCTTCCCCTGGAGAAAATCATTGATCTGTTTTACAAGATCAGCGCTGAATCAGAACTGGTCGCACAGGCTTACCTGAATACTCCTGGGGCGGTCGATATTCCAACACCGGTATATGACAGCTTACTGGCCGGGTTTAACGTTCGTATTTCCTTTATGGGTGATATTTATCCCATAATGGGTTCGCCAACTTATCTCATCCAGCGTTATGGCGTTTGGGTGGCCGTGCATGAAAGGACCACATTATTATGACACCATGTAAAAAGAAGTTGGACTTAATGTCTTTAGCGGACCTGGCTAACCTGTTGTCGTATTACAACATCTACGACACCACCAAGCGTTCTGGCGAAGATACCCGTCCCTCCGGTCCTGAGATGAAAGCCTATCTTCAGGAACGTCTCCGTAGCCTGGATAAGACTATCCCTAAGCCGAAACCTATTGAACCGGCTTACATTCATTTTGATCTTAACGTGATCGATGAAGGTGTTGGTTATGGGGTTAATTTATTTCAACGTCTTGAAGATGCAATGACTCCGTATCTTCATAATGGCAGCCGTGCCATGCGACGTAAACCGCGAGAATACGTTCGGGAAATTATGCTTGAGCTTTTACAAGAGGGGTTAATTGCTAACGGCAAGCTGGCCAGCACTTTAATCTTGGAACTGCATGAGGGTAACTACATTCCTCAAGAAACCAAAATGGTCCATGCCCGTGGGATTGATTGGGTTATCTTTACTAACAAGATCGTAATTACGCCATGAAAGGTTTCTCTGAGTCTGACCCTTACATCAGACGCAGTGTAAAAATTATCTCAATCGTACTTGGGCTTCTTGGCGTTGTACTTGCGGCTACCATTGCTTGGAAAATTGTCGATGGCGGCCAAAAAGAAATGTGTAATGGGGAATACCGTACCACTGAATGCTTGGTAAAGCTGACGGCCAAGACTAAGGCCAAAGAAGACTATGACAAGTTGATCAAAGCGATCGACGACGCAGGGTCTATTAAAACAGCGCCGTAATACTAAGTACAATTAAAATTCAGAGGTAGGTATGTATGTTAAAAGATTCGGGGTTAACACTCTAGGACGGGATATTGCTTGTGGGGACGTGCATGGTCACTTTGATGAAGTTGATGCAGAGCTTGAACGCATTGGCTACAACAAAGCAGTAGACCGGTTGTTTATTGTGGGTGACTTGGTAGATCGTGGTCCTAAGTCTCATGAAGCTGCTGCTTGGCTTGCTAAGCATAATGCCGAATCGGTACGTGGGAACCACGATAACCATTTAGTCAACTACGCTACACGACCTAAATGGCTTAACCACAAAGACAAGGGGGCGTGGTTCAAACATCTTGATTTCAGGGATCAGGACATGCTGGTAGACAAGTTTACTGAACTGCCTGTTTTAATTGAGGTAGCCACTAAACAAGGTACCGTTGGTATTGTTCATGCTGCCTGTAATTTTGATAGCTGGGCTGAGTTAGTGTACGCCCTTGAGAACAACTTTCGTCGCAAGTCTCACAAGCTTGTAATGAATGAGTGCTTCCACAGCCGTATTCGTTTTAACTTGAAGGACGCTACTCCAATCAAAGATATCTTTGCGGTAGTGGTGGGACATAACCCGGTTCCGGAAATGCTCCAGCTGGGTAACACCTACTACATTGATACCGAAGGGTGGCGTCCTGGTATTGGTAAATTCACTTTGCTGGATTTGAATGACTTAAAAGTCATTTAGGGGGATGCATGGGTTGGATTATGGATGTAAACTTCAAAGATGAGATCAAGCAACACGGTCACGTCATTGAAGCAGGGGCAGAAACCCAAGTTCGTTGGGATCTGGGTATCGGTGTAATCAATGTGTCCGGTGGTCGTATTGTGGAAGCACATACCAATCACCCACTGGAAGGCACCTGCAAAGAAGAGTTTGAAAAAGACTTGCTCAACTTTTCAGGTGTTATTGACAGTACCTCTCGCACATTGTGTTTCTACAAAGGCGAGCTGGCCAATCTGGATTTCATCAACAGTCAAAACTTGGGTATCTATGCTCAGGTATTTCTGAATGAAGAAACAGGTACGTCGCTCAATCCCACCAAACACGCTGACGGGTCTGTGCTGGATCGTTCCCATCCTGATCCTGACAAGATGATGGCTGTGTTTGAAACTTTGCGTAAAGAGCTTAATAAAGGCATTGTGCGACCACACAGTCACGACAAAGAAGTTTACTTTGACATAGAAGACATCCTGCTGGACTGGGCTGATAAAACCCGTACTGTTTAAGGAGTCGGTATGAACGAAACTATTAAGTCTCTTGAATTACAAGATGATGAAAACCCTGATAAAAAGATTTTGCTTATTGGGGGTTCTCGTGCAGCTGGAGTGTTGCTCCATGCAACCGCAGCATTTGGGAACAGTGTTAAGAAAGTGCTGTGTGGCATTAAAGCCAGCCCGGCATCTACTTATCCAAAGAAAGCCAAAAAAGGTCGTAGCCGCAGTTAGTTAATACCCTCTAGCCTTTTGGGCTAGAGGGTATTAGTAAGGTTCTTTCTTTTGTACTGTAACCTCATCTATATGGTAAACCGTTTAATTTCTAGGATTGTTTGAACCTATATTACTCGTGTAAGTAAGGTTAAACAATTTAATTAGGTGACACCGTTATGACCGAAAACAAAGAACCTTTGTTGTTTACGGAAGAGGGTGGATTTAATCAATCTGCCTGGACCGAGTGGTACACCGCCTTACATAAGGCAACTCCCACATCAGCACATCGTGCTTTTTGTGAAAGAATTGCTATCTTGCCTGAGCCAGAATTGGAAACTACGTCTGGCAAGCCAAATCCTCTTTGGCAAAAATGGTATCGTATTCGTAAAAGGGTATCTTCTAACATTGCTTTGAATACGTGCAAAAGACGTATTAAAGAAAAGGCAGAAGGTAAAGTACTTCCAGAAGCGCACAAGACAGTATGGTGGTGACTATGTACGTTAATGATAGTTTAGGTGCACGATTGCTCGCGGCCGTGTTCGCAGAGGGTAGCATCAAGTTGGGCTTGACGTCTGATGAGTATCTGACCATTGGGTTTGGTAACTTTGAATTGGACGCTGGCCGGAATGTCCACAAATTTCTTAAACAACTCGACACCAGTGTTCCTGCGCTGCCGAGCACCAAAAATAAACCATCCCTGCTGAAAGATCGGCTGGGGTTGTTCACCATGGAAGATAAACCAAATGAAAACTTGCATCAAGAAGAACCACACCCTCACTAGTGAGCCTGCTCTTGTAGTAAGCTGTGATGGTGATCCAAGCGCAATCAACGTTAAATGGGTTGAGTGGTACCAAGCCGCGTTTAACGCAACCTACAATCGTGCTGTAATGGCTGCAATGCTCCGTATCAACAAACAACCTGTCAAGCGTGGCATCTGTAAAGCTGCTGCCTAAATTTAATTAATGAGGTAACACCATGAACATTTTTGATTTCATCAAAGACTTGGCTGACGTTGAAGGTAACGAAGCAATCCAAAAGTTTGTTATGGACTTCTGGAATCAGGCCTCTGCGGAAGATCGTGCGTCCATTGTTTTGGGCATTGACCAAATGCAAGGTCATATGCGCAAAGTGGTAAAGTCCTTTTGGGGCTTTTGTGGTATTCATATCACTGGCGATTGGGTATCGATTGGCGGTGTGTCATATGCAATTACCCCACACCGACATGTAAAGGGGATGAACGCTGATTTTGAAGGTGTCATGCCTGGAGCGGATCAACTCATTTACGACGCAATGAATGCAAAGGCCAATGCAGAAACTGCCGGTCTGATTCATCCAGGTCAACAAGAACAAATGGACATTCGTGGTGAAGGTCTGGATCTTGCATTACTTGATCACGACTGTTTGACTTCACAATGTCTTACTGACAAAGGTCGCGCTGCTTTGGGCGAACACAAGTATCCTTACAAACTCACCGATATGCACGGTGATCGTGGGGTTATCTGCACAGTAATTCCTGATGACCAAATGCCGTTGGACAAAGAAGGTAACCGTGCGGAAATCGTTATTAACGACAGTCCGTGCTTTAAACTTCCAGAAGCCCTGACCGGCCCGCGTTCTCTCTGGAATTCACTGAGCGGTAAAGAAGCCCCAGAAGGCTTCAACGTCACCATTCCTGCTCTTATGGAGGGCGACGTTTATCATCGTACACACGTTACCAGTGACAACCGTGTGCTACATATCGCTCACGACTCTGCTGGTAACCAGGCTATTTATGTCTGTACCCAGAATGGCAACACCATCATGCGGGAAGTAATCATGAAAAATTACAACCTGCTTAAGAGTAATCATGAGACTGCTGCCGAAAAGTACGCAAACACCCTGTCTTATGAAAATCCAAAAAACAAGGGGTAACTAACATGGCTGATTTTCATGGGGATGAAGGACCCGATCGTCTTGTAAAAAGGCCAGCGCTTGCCCTTAAACCCATCAGCAATGTTCTGGGACCTAATGCAACGTTAGTACTTAATCGTATTAAACTTGCGCTGGATCTAGAACCTAAGTTGACCGGAGGTTTTGATAACCTCTTGTCTAACGACTGGGTATTGTGGCATATGCGGCAAACCGGTGCGCCGCGAGTGGTGGCTTTAAACCGTGGGTTTGCCAAGTTGGAAGATAAGCAATTCAGCATTAACCGCAAGTCTCCTCCCTTCGGTAAAGGCGAAGACCCCGTATTAAAAATACTTGGGGTGAGTCGTCCCGAATTCAATTTTAATCGCTAATAAGAAGTTACCATTAGGAGTACACCATGTTTAAACAAGCATCTTTGGCACTCGCACTGTTGGTACCCGCTATCTGTTTTGGTTCCGTTTACCAAGCTCCTTATATTGAGGATGCCAAAGTCGACACCAGTTACACCTGCACCAAGTACACCGACAACGTCGTCGATGGTGAAAACGGTTTTGTTACCGATAACCCGGTAGTAGAACTGGAAACCACTATCACCCAAACCAAGTACATGTTTACTGTGGAGAAGAACATCCTCTTCACGGATGAGTTGAAACTAAGTATCCCTGTCGGTGGTGCTATTACCGGAATTTCTGGTAATGCGATCGACATGATGTTCAAAAAGTTTGCCCCTAATGGCAATCTGTATTTCCTGATCTACATGGGCGACCGCACCAAGCCGCCAATGTCTCCAATTAACCGTGGTATTGTTTTGGCCGGCTGCACCAAACACTAACCTGTAGGGTGGGTAGCGTTGCTACCCACTCACCACCTCTTTAAGGATTTTTTATTTATGGGTATTACTGTTACGCGGTATGAACACAATCGCATGCTGGATGCGCTTACAAGCGATTTTAGCGCAGAGTTCCATGAGAAGATCAAACCAGGTTTTTTGGAACTGTATTGCCAAAACATAGCCTATCGTACTCATCGGATCATTGAACCCACAGATGCAATTTGGCAACAACTGATTAGCGGTGGAGTAGAGTGGATCATTATAGCGACAGATAAAGAAAACAAAATGCTTGGTTATGTTTATAGCTCTAATGTTCGCTGTACGCACATGTTTATTGCTAAAGGTGGGTTGAATCGTAAAGTAGGTGAGTTCATGTTGGATTTCCAACGTAACTACATCACCCCCAAACAACCAAGTCCAAGAGTTGTGCTGTCGGGTAACCAGGGTCTTCTCGAATTTCGCGGAACACACGCAATTGTGGATGGGCGGTATACCCTTAATGAGTTAAGGGCGATTGTTGAACTGGCAGAACAAGAACTTGAGAAGGAGGATGACTAACATGACTATTATGTATCGTGATTTTGAACGCAACCATAAAGCTGAAGCAGGTAAAGAGTTTTCCCCCACTTTCTACAAGCACGTATTTGAAAAGTTTATTGCGCTATTTAGCAAACTTTACAATATTCCGTATATCGTTGGTGACGGCGTGCGAATAGCAGAGTTTTCTTCTATTCTTGACACTGGTGTGGATTACATCGGTCTTGCCTTTGATGCTTCTTTGTCGACTTCTAATGAATATGTTGGCTACGTAATTTGTGCTGGTAACCGAGTACTCGAGGTGTATGTAGACCCCCCGTATCGCAAACAGCGCATCGCAACAAATCTCATTATGGAGTTTAAGAAATTCCGTAAGGACGAGCACCAACAGTTTGTATCAAGATGGGGCGGGGATCATCCTGAGCTGCTTAAGCTGGCCACCCGCACTGGATTTGATGTAACCATGACCGCGTCACCATGGGCTACAGGTTTTGCTGAATCAATAGCGACTACTCCGGTTAACATGGAATATCACAACAACATCGTTGACGGGGCCGACAAAAGCTACATTGATTTCCGCGGTGATCACGCTGTGGTAGACGGGCATTACACCTTGAAGGAACTGGAATCACTTCTGGTGCTTGCCCGTAAGGAACTCACCAATGCAGAATGATTTACAGCTTCACCACTTTGGTAAGCTCAAGATGTACGCTCACCAGTGCGTGCCTACAAAAGTTTCCACGGACGTAATGGAACTGTGGATGGAGCTTACACGTAGCGACCTTACGTTTATTGAAAATGGTGCTCCTAATGACTCTCTGAAACATTCGGCGGCAGATTCTCGTGACGACATGCCCAAGCTTAAAACTTATTGGGTAATGTGTGCTAAGAAAGCCAAGTGGACGTACGTGGTTTATTTTGGTATTACCCCGGTTGCATTCATGACCGTAGATGAGCCTAACGTTGTTTCGGCATTGTTTGTTCGTGAGGATTGTCGTGGTTTGGGTATTGCTAGTTATTTGATCCGTAACCATATGGAGATTTTTAAAGATCGTTTAAAGCTTACAGTGGTTAATTTTAACCTCAACGCTTTGCGTCTCTATCTCAAACTCGGGTTTGTCCTTGAACAAGAGGGACCCATTTATACAACAATGTACCATAACAATTTCTGATTAACTTTTGGAAAAGCTTGGATCTATATTACTCCGGTGAGTAGTAAACCAAAATTAATCACGGAGGAATATTTATGCTCAGCGGCGGCTTTACACAAAACAAGTTCATGGCAATGCTTCTGGTTGTTCTGGTTCTCTTGGTCGCGATTGTGCGTGTCCAAGAAAGAGAACTAGAGCGTACAGATCTCTCTCACTTCTACGAGCGTGGCCTCAAGATACTCTGCTCTTTGGCAGCGGTGCTTATTCTGGTAGTTGTGTTCCTTCTCATTGAGATGGTCGCCGCTAGCTTTGGCTACAACTCGATCCTGTTTTCCTAACATACAACAACCCAACAATTAGCCTTTTGGCAATTAAGGAAATACCATGTCTACTTTGATCGCTAACCGTTTTCTGTTCCCTGAGTTCACTGGTCGTAACGTTGTCTTTCGTTCTGGGGCTACTGTTAGCCTTTCCAGCAACATCAACGTGCGTGCCACTGTGGACTTTGGTAAACATGGTTCTGTCGATGTGAGTGCAAATCTGGACTGTGAGAAGTTTGATCCTCACATGGTCTACCAGATGCTTAGCAAACATGGCGACGAAGTGCTGTCCATTATTGATGGGTTGGAAAGTTTCTTAGCGTGGGCACGAAAGCCAACTACTGAAACCTTTTCACACTTCTGTGATAACGAAGACCCTATCTACGTGTACGGGTCCAAGAAAAAGGGCAATGGCAAAACAACTATGATCATGGAGTTGTTTGGTCGTAAACTTAACGGCCTGGATATTCGTGGTGCTGATCTGGTTAAACAGGTCAACGCAATCATTGGGGCTTTCCAACAGCATTTGAAAGATCTTGAGACCATCAAGATGCAAGACCTGATCGAAGTATGTGCTAACAAAGCACGGGCTTGGGATAAAGCTAAGTCACGCACCGCGTAACAATTAATAAGAGGGCGTCCTGTCCTCTTATTTTTTATTGGAGTTTGTATGTCTAAAGAAGAAACTCGGGCAGAATTGCTCTTGCGGCAGGATGTGTGGAAAGCCGGATTGTTGGTAAACAGTCTCGGTGCTGGAGCAATGGACTACGCGAATGCAGTAATGTGTCTAAAAGACGCGCTTTCTATATTGGAAAGTCTTCCAGTGGACGACCCAGCCCATGAACATTTTGTAAAGCAAGTTTGCCACTTCCAAAAGCTTGCTGCGGCGCATGCGGTTCGTGCGCATGATAAAGACGGTACCGTTTATACCGACCATATTAAACCTTGTGAGGTGATGTGGTGTTATCGTGCTAACGATGGAACCGAAGTGGTTGAAGAAACTGTTCTATACGTTCCATTGTCTACCAGACCCTACAACATCGATTTTGAATTATCAGTGGCTGGTTCTCGAAGGCTCATCTTTGAGAACCTCAAACCGGAAAACTTGGCTAGTCTGCAAATTGTAAAGCAGTAGCTACCTAACTTAACAGAAGAGTACTTTGTCATGACCGATACAAACAATGTGTTCATGAACTTTTTCAATTACATTAACGATCCACGTAATGAAAAAGACCCTAGTCGTTTTCTTTCCAAGCGCGTTCTTCAGGGTGATTCCTACGGCCTGGAGACCAACATCAGCTTTCAGTTCACTGGTGGTTGTGCCTACGGCCACGGTTACATCGGTGCTATGTTCTTTGCCGTAATCAAGACCCCTGGCGGCTACGTTTACAAAACTGGCAGCGAGGCCATTAACGGTTCTATCGCTGAAGAACCAATTGTTCAAGTCCTGGATTTCCTGGGGACGTTTCTTCAGCAAATTGTTAAATACTGCCCAGCTGCAAAAGGTCTGCCTGAACTGGCTCCTCGCATTTTCTCGGAACCGGCCGTTCCCACTGCTGATGATCCAGAGTATTTGGATCGGATTGTCCGGAAAATAGTTCACGCTGACGCCTGGAACAATCAAACTTTTGCCAAGACCACTTCGTTTGGTGTATTCGAGGCCAAGGCGCTGCGTGTTACTATTTCCCATGTACTTGGTGCGGTGTATTCGATTATTGAAAACCGCACCACTGACGAATCTTTCATTGTGATCGCGGCACCGCACAATCAAAGTATTCGAGTTTTTATCCTGGATAGTGTTGAGGATCTGGGTGAAATTGATTTGACCAAAGCTACCCCAACGTACACCTTTCCACCTGGCAGCTATAATACGCTGCTGGAAATCGTCAAACGACATATCGTCTAACAAAAAATTTATACATAAGGAAACATCATGGCTCAGGTAAAAGTTAAACAGAAGATCCGCAACGAAGTCTTTGGCGGCATCCGTGAACAAATCAAGTCCGAACAAGGGCTCAACATTGTTGTCCAGGACAACCTTGGTAAAGTCCACAAACTGGGCAAAGTCACTGATGCGTTCAACCTGGGTGGTAAAATCGAAGTTCATGCAACTGAAGGCATCGGCCGCGTTGACGCTGATTCCCACTTCATGATCGTTGACGGTAACCACTGGGCTTTGGTTGTTGCCAAGTAACCACTAAGTAAACCCTCCACTTTAACAGGTGGAGGGTTTACACAACCTCATTTATTTTCTTTTAGGACCGCCCATGGATTATCCAGAAACTGGCACGATTCTGTTTGATCGTATTTCAGTACTTAGTAAATCTTTTATTAATGCAACGTTTATTCCCGATCTTAGTTTTTATGCATACTCAATGTGGGTTAACCCGTGGCTAGAACCACAGGCTACTCGCAAGAAAGGCGAACCAGAGTTATACCGTTATAACTGGAATGGTAGCTTTACTCTCTTTACTCTTGTGCGGATTACACTGCACACTAATAACGAAGACATTGGGCTAGTGCTTCTAGAGAAGAAGTTAACTCTCCTTAAAGAAGTATTAGAAGAGGCTAATAAGGAATGGCGCAAGCGTTATGCCAAACCTGGCGTGGATGGCCCTGTAACTCGGCGTGAGTGGCTAAATCCCGAGACTAGCGCATACGGTGGCTATGTGGCTTATGACCTTACTGAAGACGGTCAGGGTAGCTTACGCATTGCAGATTGTCAGCGGGTGAATGCCATCTACTTTAACTCTAAAGAGTACAACGATGGAAAAGCTCTTAAAGAAGTTAAAGATATTAGCGAGTTGATTGCTGGTGTTGATAAGGCTATTAAAGCCATTCACCAAACCCGTAAGTTCTTTGAACGTGAAGTGTTTGACAAATAACTAGAATAAATCAAACCTATATTACTACTGTGTACATTAGGTACATTAATTTTGTGGAGATACAGTTATGTCGGAAGTTAAAAATGGTGCCGTTCAGTTCATTACTCTGGACGCTGATGTAAGAACAATGGTAACCAAAGTGGTCGAGACTGTAGACCAGGCTGTAACCGCCACGATGGGTCCTAACGGTCGTCTGGCAGTACTCACCACCGGTAACAGCACTAAGGTTACCAAAGATGGCGTAACCGTTGCTCGTGCAATTACATTCAACGACCCGCGTGAAGAAGTGGTCAACAAGATCATGACTCAAGCACCAATCAAGACTGATGAAGAATGTGGTGACGGCACCACCACTACCATCATGCTGACTTCGGCGTTCTACAATCTGTTCCGTGGGTATCCAACCTATCGCGACCAACGGTTTATCGAAGAAGTTGGCGAAAAGTTGATTCACTCTTTGCGTGAGCAGGCAATCATTATTGATGTTAATGATGATCGGCTTTTCAAACTGGCTCTTACTTCGTCTAACAATGATGAAGGGTTGAGCCAGATTGTCATTGACCAGTATCGTGCTAATCCTAATTCGTTCCCTTCGTTTGATCTGATTAACGGTGTTGAAGATACCGACAAGATTGTTCGTGGTAACGGACTTACTATCAACATGGAGTACAGCAACTCAGCTCTTTATTCTGGGCCAAGCGGCGGTAAGCGTACACTCAACCGATACATCCCAATTATTCTGGATGACTCCATTCGTAATTCTGATGGTGAACGTTTGAGTGCGTTGATGGGACAGCTTATGTCCGTTAAACCTGTTGAGGCGTCTGATGTTGTGTTTGTTCTGATCTGTCGTTCCATCGAAACTTCCATGGATAGTTTCATAGTAGGCTTTAACAAACATCCTGACAACGTACGTGCATCCAGGAGCATGATTGGCTGCCGGGTTAATGGTACTGGCGGTTCAGTTGGTAGCATGATCATGCAGGATCTCTCGGCTATCTTTGGTGTCCCATCTTGGTCGGCTCTGGAACAAGTTAGTGGCGTTAGAAATATGCTGGTAACGGAAACTCCATTGGTCGTCGGCGTTGGCCGTTCTGTCTTTACTCCAAATGCTGCGGCAACAGCGCGTATCAAAACTCGTATTGACCTCATTAAAGAAGCCCTGGGTAATTATGACGGGGCTACTCGGTTTGGTCGTCGTGCTCGTTTTGATGAGGAGCGTGTTCGTAACCTCTCTGGTGAAGTTATCACCATCTGGGTTGGCGGTGAGACCGAGGCTGACGTTAAAGAGCGTAAAGACCGCTTTGAGGACGTTATCAAAGCTGTTAAGAGTGCGCTTACTAACGGCATCTTGCCTGGGGTTGGCACTAGCCTGATTAAGGCTTGCCGAACAGTGGTTGCCCAATACTACAACGAAAAAGACCAAAACAAGCTCAACATTTTAGAACACATTGTCGAAGTGTGTGAAATGCAATACGAACGTCTGACCGCTGACGTTAAGGAACTGTTGAAAGGTGACCTTACCGTAGTGAACCTGGCAAACGGGGAAATTGGTTACCCTGAAGATCTGGGTATCTACGACACAGCACATGCTTCGGTTGTAGCGTTGAAAGGCGGTATGCAAACTGCCAAAATCCTGGCTAACCTGAGTTCAGTGTTGATCACCAGCAAGCTGTTTGCTGTTAGCACACACTAACTTAATAAACCTCGTCAGGATCTTATACCCAGGTATTGTGCCAGGGTTTTAAGATACTGACGAGGTGGGTATGGCTGCTAAGAAACATTTGGAACTGTTCTTTGAACGTTTCCTTGCTTTTAACCTGAACCGTTACAAAGATGACGCGACCAGTCTCGCGTACTTTACCGGTTTGACCTTTCCTGACGTAGCAATCACGTCGATCACTGCGTTGGCTCAACCCAACCGTTTTAACGCTTCGGTTGCGTCGGCTACTCGTCGCTTCCGCGGTGTTAACCAGTCCTGGACTGCAGCCAACGCGGCTACTGACCTCAACCTGTGGACCCTGAAAAACCCAGGTGCTCCTCTGGCTGACGAAGCAGCTCTGGCCGAACAAACGGTAGCCGGTGTTTACGTCTACCTGGACGGCGAAGGTGTTCCTACCGCTGGTGTTGTAATTCCAGAAGGTATCGAAACCGCCGATGTGGCTGCCGCTGTAGGCACCGTTCTGACCGCAGCAATGCAGTACGAGAACGATGGTTACACTGTACCAGAAGGTGGCACTACTGTTGCCATTGCCGGTACTACTTACAACGGTACTCTGACTTGGGTCGAAGCTGTAATCCCAATGTTGGAAATCCCTGACACCGACTACGGTCAACTGGCCGGTGCAGAACCTGTAGCTTAAAGGTTACCCCCTACCCCCTCGCAAGAGTGGGTAGGGGTTATGTCTGCAATATCGTTTTATAACTGTACCGTCAACTTATTAACATAACACAGCATTGGGACAATTACATGAAAAAGTTTAGTTCTGTTTTGAAAATGCCACAACCAGGTCTTGGTGAGCTACTTGCTCTTGTTGAACGGGATAGCCCTAAAGAAGAAACGTTCGAAACCTTTAAAGAGCGTTACGACCGTCATGACTCGTGTCTTGATGCAAAGACCAATAGTTTCTTTACCGGGTCTCCTATGACCCGTGCAGACCGTGCAGAGTTGCTTTACGCCATTGATACACTCACTGACATCATGGCGACTTCACATTTCCGTGATAAGCGTATTCTGGAAACTCCGGATACTCTTGGTGGCAAGCCATCTGTACATAACCATTTCAACAGTCGTCCAAACCCCAAAGACCCTACTAACTGGAAAATCAAATCAGTTGGTAGCCCAACTATCAAGTTGCTGGAAGAATTCTTTCACCACAATTACTTCACCGTTATCTTCCGCTTGCTTCACGCCAATAGCAAGGGCCGTGTGGCAGTTGTAATGTCGGGGAATACCTACATCTTCAACCTGTCGGTACTCACTCCTCACCCAATGTTTGGTGTGCTGGACTTTATTGAATTGAAAACCAAACGCACTTTGCGATTGCCGTTCTTTCTGGAAAGACTCCACCCAGCTTTCCTACTTTGCCAAGGACCTAAGGATTGGTTAGTTAACTTACATAAGTAATCAAGTCTACATTATTACAGTGTAAAGTAATACCCTTAGGTACTCTCCCCTTAATGAGGTAACACCATGGAGAATCATACTGCCAAAAAACCCCCTCTAGGTAAACTTTTTCAGAATTACTTTGACCATGTACTTACTCCGAAATTTACCGCGGAGCTGGTCACTATTTTCGGTAAGGATTCCAAGTATCTGATACGTGAGTTCCTTTTCGGCATGGACTGTCTGGTGGAAATTATCAACGATCCACAAACACCAACCAGGCGCATGCTGAACAACGTTGACGTTACACCTCTGTTGGCTGAACTAGCGCTGGCTGGAGCGGGAAACCTTAGTCGCAAAGAACTTACTGGGTGCCAGGTTAGTTCAAAGACGACACAGGTTATTGAGGACTTTTTTGATGGCGAATATTTGCCCATCATCAACTATGTATTGACTACCTTGCGCCCTCACATTGTGGTGCACATAGACAATGGGGAATACTCGCTTAGTATCAATCGAGATTTCTCGCCAGAGACCGGACACGCTATTCTCTATTTCAGGGATGTGCGTAATCCTGATCGTCGCTACAGCTTACCGTTTAACCGGTCGCGTTTGACCGTCTGATGTACCAACTCTAATACCACTAGCCTTTGCGGGCTAGTGGTATTAACAATTACTTAACAGAAGGAAGTACAGTATGCGTCGTTTTACCCGTGATTCTTTGGTAATGTTTTGTCAAGCCGCTGTAAATGACGGCACCACGTTGACAGAAAAACCAGAAGGCGTTTTCATTCTGGCGGTAACCTCTGAAAATCTCCCTATCGATCAAGGTGTATTTTCAAGTGGGTTTGCTTTGGCTGCGCATCTTCTTGGAAGTATCGGTTGTGTTGACTGCGCGCTTATCCAAAATAACAAAACCATTTCATTGGGTGCTTTGTCGCCGGTTGGTGTTACCCATGTCGGTAATTCGCTTAAGGTTACTGTCCCGTGGGATATTTCCGTAAGTACTCAAGACGCCATTCGCGAAATGCTCATAACGATCTGGGGTGGTGGTGATGTAAGCCACACTGGTTCAACCTTTGAAATTATTCTAAAAGAATGGTTTCAGGAAAGTAATGAGTTGTTGCGCATGGTGGCTACTCAATTGGTGGTTATGGTCTATGTCGAGGAAGAACGTGCATTCCTTGCAAAAGATCATGATGGTGATCGTCCTGTTGGTGTTCAGCCGGAAGGCAACTGGCCTCGTGATGAAGGCCAAAATGTAAACCATCCGGCTATGCGTCGATTCTTAACTGACGACAACCATCCGTTAAACATCCCTCCTCGTCCAGGCAGTCCTGAAAACAATCGTCAAATGTCTATCCATCGTGCAATGCAATCCGCCGCCGCTGACATCGATACAGCGATTGAACATTTGTCTGAGCGGGTAGAACAGCTAGACGATTCGCAAGACCTGTCGAATGATCCGGGTATTATCTGCCTGGCAGTACTTCGCAAAACCCGCGCTGCTGAACGTCGTCGTGTCGTACAACGCCGTATCAACATGGGTGTCGTATTCTGTTCCCTGGTGGCAATCATTGCGTTGACCATTTACTTTGGTCGCATGATGGTTACTTCCGGTCGCAACACCATCATCTCGGAATGCACAGTTCCATATGGTGATGACCGCCTCACGGCAGAACGTTTCCAAAGTTACTCGTACAAAGAACTCTTCGGTTTCCAACAGATTGACAAAACGTCGATCACCGAAGTTACCAAACTCAAACTTACCGGTGATGACATCATCATCCTGGGCGTGGACCCTAAAGATAACAAACCTTGGCGTATGGACTTTGCCAAAGGTGAATTCGGCAATCCAATTCTGAAACCAACTGACCTGTATTGGTTTGTTGGTGGTCGTGGCAAAGCTTCCCCGGTTTCATACAAGGCATTCTGCCACTAACAGCACACAGTTACACAACCCTTCATTATTAAGGAACATGTCAATGCACATCAACATCAACCTCGACGCTACTGCCGTAAACAACAAAGCTAAAATGGATTTTAGCAATGACACCGCATTTGGTGGTAACCCTTTGTTGACTCCTGTGGGGCGGCTTGAAGTCGTGGCAGCGCCGGCTAATCTCAACATGCGCCCTACTTTGGGCGGTGGTATGCAACACATTCCTGGTGCGTTCATGTTTCATCCCGCCAGTGGTACCGGGCAGTTTATGCTCGAGGATGGTTCGTTTACTTTTAACAGTAAACATGAAAGCATTATGGAAGGTACTTGCGGTCAGCTTGTTGAGGCACTGAAAAATTCATTAAAGGTAACCGAGGACACAGTAGTAACTGTGGTTCCTTTTGGTGGCCCAAGTGTTATGGGTACAGACGTTAACGTACGCTTTATTCCTTCTCCTGAGCGTGCTGTGGAGTTTGAGAAGTTCAAAGAAGGCTGGCGGGTATGGGACGTTACCGATCGAGTGTGGCAAGAGTTCATGGTCGTCTTCGATCTTGACGGTGTGTTTTCCCTGAACACCCCACCCGAGTTTGTAACACTCCACCTGGGACGTGGTGACGTTGTCCTCTATCTCGACAAGTCCGGCCGTGTGCAGGCCATTGATACCCCCGACGATGCGGACAAGTTTGGTATCCAGCCAAACAATGAGATCTTCCAGTATCTCAAAGTCGGTATCCGCTAAATAGCACAGTAAACGTACCGGTTAGTCCGGTACGTTTACTTATGGAGAAGGCATGGCTCATACCCCAGCGCGTCCTATTGTAAAAGAACATGCCGAGTTAATGCGTCGTGTTCGTCAGTCGCTTCACATGTCACAAGAAGAATTCAGTACATTGATTGGGCGTGGTAATAGTGACATTGCTCGTTATGAAACGTGCTACGCACCCATCCCTAAAGCAACAATGTTGCTAGTTGGTCTTCTTGAAAGAGCACCGGCTGCAATTCATGTCCTTAGAGACATTGCGGAAAAACAGCAACTCAACTCTTAAATTTTACCTAGGAATGCCGTTATGATTACTAAATCCTTTGAACTGCGTGCCAACGTTGCTTACTTTGTTCCAGCTAAATCTGCGCGGTTGTGTAAAGAAACCCTGATGCCAGTTTCGGCGGAAAGTGAAGTTCCTTCCTTTTCCTTTAACCACCGCCTCGCCCACGATGTTAAGTTCTTTGGCATCTGCCATGGCGAAAGCAATGTTAAAACAGTTATCGTTTCTAATGAAAATGAAACGGTATATCTGTGGGTTAACGGCTCCCGTAAATACACCTACCGCATTAAAGGGGTTACTCTGAGTGTGGATAAAGCTTTGGAAAACCTGGCCAAGGCGTACTTTACTGACGACAAATTAACCACCGGCGTGGTTGGTGGAATTATCAACACCGTTGTAGAAGAATGGTTGTTCAGTACCTGCGGTCTCAAGTTTGACTGGACTTTGGCTTGTAAGTGGCGGAAAGAGTTTGTTTATTTCCAGGTTATTAAAGAAGGGTTTAACAGCACTTCCGTTAAAATGCTTCCCTTCGGCAAACCAGCATTCCACTCAGATCTTAAAACTCACCCATTGGATACGCTTCGTTTGGGTGACGCTCCTTCTTCCAAGATCGTTTAATTAATTGTTGTAAAAGGGCTGGCATTCGCTGGTCCTTTTTATTTTTAGGAGAAATACCATGAAACGCGATGACGATAGCACACCATTTGATTATAAAGGTTACGAAGAAGGGTTGTCCCAGTTGGCTGACGATTTGGTCGATAAAGAATCCCGTTCTGCCGATAAGTCAATGTTACCATTCCACCCTTACGAAAGCGATCCTGAAACACTGGCGCGTTTGGATGCTTTGATCCGCCCTGATCTGAACGACCAACAGTTCAAAGAACATCTGGAACGGGTTTATGCTATTCGTCGTAAAGATCCTGCTGTGCGCGGTCCAGCAATGACAGCTATTGGTTCTTTGGGCTACTTTGGCGGTTTGCCTGCCCGTGGGCTGATGATGCCAGGCGGTGGGTTCCGTCGTGGTGAGTTTATTAGTCATAATGCATTCGTAGCACCTGAGTTAAGGGTTGGTCGTATTAGTTACGAAGAGACTGCTTTTGATTTAGAAGCGACCATTCAGAAACAATACGGGCATTTAAAGTTACATATAAAACAAAGCCCATTTGCTAAAGAAATGCCACCAATTTTTACTATGAACCACTACAAACAAAAACTGGATGGGTCAGGAGGTTACGAGAAACAAAAACCATTTACCACGCATTTTACAAATAAACCAAGATTCTTAACCAACCCTTATCTTTATGAAACAAGTACTCGGATTGTAGATCACACCAAGGAAAGTCCTTATGCACAAGTATGGGGACATGAGTTGTGGGTTGCCGGGTTTGTTGTTAAGGACTGGAAAAGGTTTCCAGATTACCAAGCTTTTGGTGGTGAGTTTGGTGTTTACGATTATTACGACAGTATTACAGAAATTTACAGAGATGACCTGAAACAACCTCGGGATAAAGAGGGTTATCTGAAAGACCCGGTACCGCGTAACCATAAGCGCAAGGAGTGGGTTGAAAAAGCTATGTGGGAAATGGGGATGTCTCGTTCCAACTATCGCCCAGCCTTCAAAGATCGTTTCCCTCATGTCAACGTAGGGACTATCGGTCATCAAGACCAAGAACGTATGTTGTTTTACACAGGCAACTCTCATTCAGGACGTTAACCATGGCTAATAATGATTCTCGTGAAATCCGCACCATGCGTCACATGGCCTGGGAACGCGCTAAAGGTGAAATGCGTTCTATGGTTGTCAGTGTCTGGGGAGATGGTAGTCTCGGTGTTACGGAAGAATTTACTAAACTGAATGATGCGGTTGAAGAGTTTATCAAACGTGTCGAAGACGAGGGCCTTCATGAGTAAGTTAACTGATCTCAAAACAATAACCGCAAAACCAGGGGTGGGGATATTGTTCCACCTCTCGTTTAAAGATCATAAAGCAGCCGGCATCTGGCTGCCTGATGACCCAGCAGGGTTGGATCATAGCGAGGAGAGTTCTCCTGGTGTTGTTGGTGACCCTAGCTGGCCTTACCCTGAGCCAAGTCTACCTCGTATTTCTTTCAGCCCTACCATCGAGCAGTGCTTCCGTGCGGTGTATCCAAACGTGGCCAAGTTCTTTAAGGAAAAGAAATACCCCTACATGGAGTACAATGTGTTCCAACCTGTCTTTAAAGGAACCGAGCGCATTGTTACTCCAGAAGAGCTTACCGCCAAGAAGTTTGTTTGGGACGCATGCGTAACTGAGGAGACCTGTGTACTTGATCCGGTGCGCGTTAACTTTGTTGGTCGAGTACGTATCCTTAATACAAACGATTCACCGATTATGTTTATCCACCCATTCAACGATCCTAAAAATCCGTTGGAAAGTGTGGGGCCGGCTAACATTAAGGTACGACATTTGACTTAGCCTTCGGGGTAGTTAACTTAAACAATAACTCACGTCTACATTACTAGGGTGAGTAAACAATGAAGTTTTTATTAGGAGTGCGGTTATGGCAGTTGAAAAAAGTGAAGCTCGTCGTGAGGAACCTCGCAACATGGAGGAACCCATTGCTGCTAAAGTGTGGGAGCTGCCAGTTGGTGATCAGAGCGCTGCCGAACTGATCGGGCGCGGTAAACAGGTCGAACATGATCGTGGCATGTATTCCCACGATAACCTGAAGTTGGCCGAGGCATTGTCTCATATGGCCCACTTCGGCAACCATTCGTCCAGCACCACCTCACTGCTCATGGTTGCCGCCGGTCGCCTGGCAGAAATGAACACTGATCGTGATCTGTGGCGCAAGCATGTCCCGGCAGACACAGAAGTCAATTCCTGGGAACTGCTGATCTACAAAAATCTGGGTGGTTCCGTAGCTCGATTCACTATCGCTCGGCGGTTGCCTTCTGGGCCTCATTTTGAGGCTATCATTATGATCGTTGCCTCTAGCGGCGATCTCATTGAACTCAACCGGGTAGATGCACAGTGTGCTGATGAGTTTGTCGATCAGGCCCGCCGTTTTCAACAGCACCATGGTCGTATGCGATAAATAAGTTTTTACACCAAACACAATACCTAAGGACAAATAACAGTCCTTAGTTTTAACGCAACACAATCCTTCCTTTATGAATAGGTACCAGCTATGAACGCTCAAGTTAAATTCGCAGTGTCCTCCAAGAAAGCCCTGAAACTGGCTGTGTTCGCTTCCAACGGTCTCCAACTGTCCGAGGTCGGTTTCACCTCCGAAGATTTCAAAGAGTTCGGCGTTCGCTCCATCGTTGTTAACAATGGCGATCTGACCCGTTACACCTCCAGCGCCGTTGCTGACAAAAAGACCACCCACAAGCTGGAACTGGAAGGGCACATCTCGTGCTACGGTCGCTTCGAGCAGACCCACCCATCCGCTGACAGCGCGTTCCGCATGGCTTTCATCGTTACTACCGCTGCAACGTTCTTCATCGTCGGCCTGGGTCCAAAGATCTGGAACTTCCGTATCGAAGGTTCTTACGGCACCCCAGAAGACGTGATCGCTGCGTACTTCTTCAACCGTATCAACGCCGGTCCGCGCGCCTTCGATTCCAACATCGCCATGTACCCAGACTTCTGGGAACACCTGTTGGGCGCTGTGTTCACCGAACCGACCATCATCAACGGTCACACTCTGAACATCACTCGCCAGTTCGTTCCAAGCAAGCTGTACTTCTCGCCGGGCAAACCTTCTGAAAACATCCTGTCGGTCGGCGGTTTCTGCTACGACATCAACCTGGGTGAATTCCCTCGTCAGCAGGTCAACCGTGGCTGCAAGCTGTGGACCAATGCCAACGAAAAGCGCAACACCTCGCTCGGCGTAGTAAGCCTGGGTCAACTGCTCGTCAAGGGTGGTAACAAGGCCAAGAAAGCCCAGCGCGAAACTGAAGAAGTTCCAGCAGTGCTACTGCCTACTGGTCGCGGTGTCGGTCGTGCATTTACTGACGACCGTCTGAAAGAAGCGCTGGTTGCGCCGGAACCGGTCAAGGCCGTGAAAGAAAAGAAAGTCGCTGAAAAGCCGCAACAACAAAAGGCCAAGAAAAAGGCCTAACTGCTGACGTCCAGCAAAAGCAATAATTACTCTACCGCCCTAAAAAGGCGGTAGAGTAATATACCTAACTTTATTTTTGGAAGAATATCATGGCTGTTAAAGAAGTAGTTGATATGCGTTGGTTGAAAGACGGTCTTGAAGATCCGCATCCACGTTACGTTGGTCTTCCTCGTGAAGATCTAGCTGGTGCTCATCTTTTCAGTGACGATGAGTTGGCTAACAAACTTTCGATGATGTCTACCATCAGTGACGAACGTGACACGGCAATGATGATTGACGCGCATCGCACCAACGGCGACTATGTCTGCAAGAGCATGTTGGGTGAGATCGCCAAGGACCGTCTGCGCTGGATGTCACGGCGCATAGCAGTGCTGGAGGGCCGTTACCCTGGTGTTGATGCCAATCTTCAGCCAGTAGTTAAAGAGACCGTAGAAGAGTCTCAGGAGGTCATGGCTGAGTTTCGTCTTAAAGCACACTTGCCACGTCTGTGTGAGTCGCTCTATTTCCCAGAAAACCCTAGCCGGTCCATGCTCGTAAGACTTGCTTCAGAACGCGGTCTTAGCAGCAAGATGACCTCCCTTGAAATTGTTTTTGGGTTCGGCTTGCCGATTACTTACAGTAAGCGCTGGCACATTTACGTGGAGCTGGTTCGTCACCTGTTGAAGAAACATCAAATTTACGTTCCTTTTGACGATGACGAATTTGGGCTCAAGGACAAGTTCTCTCTTGTGGTTATCTCCAAGTCCAAATACTTTGGGTCTGGTATCGCCTTTCCAATTAAACAGCCAATGTCTTCCAGCATCTTTCCTGAAGCGGGTTTAATGAACAAGATCAACCTCTTGTTCAATAGCTACAGTGCTATCCTGGATGTCTGGTATCACGCTGAAAATAACAGCTGGGGTTCTAACTGGGCAAGCGGTCAGTGGAGTGCCAAAGATCTGCTCAAAAAGCTTTACGAAGAAATTACCACTACTGAAGAAGAGCACGTTATTAAACGCAACATTGGTGACCCCAAAACTAATATCATGCGTGACATGGTTGACGCCTAT